>WNFW01000533.1_pt1 | contig 24410 bp, 21 predicted proteins | sample 5400131 | NCBI WGS metagenome assembly WNFW01 (sample SAMN13153362, study PRJNA577476) | soil metagenome | isolation source: 20 cm soil or saprolite under grassland replicate 1 | place: USA:California | collected 2016-06-15 | reverse complement strand
GAGGCGGAAGAACGCCACAAGAAGTTGGTCGAAGCCTCAATGAAAGGCTTGCGTGGCACTACTTTCCCCGATGAGATAGCTCACTTTCGAGATAGACTTCTGAAACTCAACCTGACAACAAAGGAGGGAGAGGAGTTGAAAAAGCTGCTGTGGGAAAAATTCAGGTGAGGACGAAAGATGCTAGTAAGTAGCTATCTATATCGGTCGCTATTGGTGCACGACGTTGGTGATCCTGACAATTTCTATGGTCATACGAATGTGCTTTTGGGGGTAGGAGTATCTCCAAAGGTACTTAAGTATTGGCACTGTACCCCTTGAAAGTAGTAAACTATCGATGAAGAAAAGCTTCCCTGTTTCATAGCCCGTTAAGTGCATCCTTCTCATGATGAAAGGAGATTGCTTCAATGCAGACTACGGATAGCGAAATCAAGGATGATGTCTTTGTTGATGAGTATACAGGATGATCGCTCTGTATCCATGTGCGCGACCATACTTGCTAGATGATGCTGGCATGCTACCACTCGACATGCGTGTCCTCATTAATGAAGTACGCCCAGTCCCCAATGCCACGCCTGCAACACTCCTTCATGATCAAGATCGTATTACTTTATTGGTGGCTATAGCAGGGGGCGAGAGAAGAGAAATGACATTAGAGGATAAAAAAGATAGAAATGTTTTTGAAACGCCCAAGACCTGATTCATACGATTTGGGTGCCATTGTGATCATTGCATGCGCACTGATATTTCGCGTTGCGATTACAGCATTTGGCCTGCCTATTCCTAACAGCGACGAGGGTGCGATGGGTTTGGAGGCTATGCATATTGCCTTTCGAGGCGAGCATCCGGTCTTTTTATATGGACAAAACTATATGGGTGTGCTGGAAGCCTATATAGGTGCAGGGGCCTATCACCTTTTTGGCGTCTCATTATTCTCTCTGCGCATCAGTATGCTTATACTCTTTACCCTCTTTCTCATCACCCTTTACTTCCTCACGCGTCTCCTCTTTACAAGGCAATTGGCCCTGTTCACCCTGCTGCTCTTGAGCTTCGCTTCGCGGGATACGCTTATTCAGCAACTGTGTGCCGTAGGGGGGGCCGGCGAGACACTTCTCTTTGGAACTCTTACGCTCCTGTTAGCCTCCTGGCTGGCGCTTGGTTCACGACAGCAAGATAAGCTGTCTCAGAATGGACGCAGACTGGCAGCTTACGCCTGCCTGGGCTTTGTGATGGGTTTCGGACTATGGTGTCACGTACTCATCATGCCCTTTCTCCTGGCAGGCCTATTGCTTTTGCTTCTCTTTTGCCGTGAGGAGCTTTTCACACAATGGAGGAGCCTGCTCCTGCTCACAGCCTTCCTGATCGGCGTCTCTCCCATCATCATCCACATGCTCAGGACACCTCAGAGCAACATCTTTTTGACGGCTTGGAACCTGTTTCATTCCTCTCCCATAAATACCAGTCAAGTTACCATCGCCAGGAGGCTCAGCAGCACATTTCTCTATGGCCTACCAATGGAGACCGGCCTCACCCCTCTCTGCTCGATCCAGGAACTACCGACCTTTGGCCAAACGACCCTGCGTACTCTACCATGCACACTCGAGGATGGAGCCTGGAGCCTGGGCTATCTAACGCTGCTTCTTGCAGCCTACATACTCTCGGCGCTGGCCCTCTGGCGGTCGTGGCAGTTGAGGCGTGTTCAAGCCCAGGTCTGGTTATCTAAAGAGCGTGAGACGTTTATCCTGCATTGTGCGCGTCTACTACTGCTCGCCACGGCTACTATCACGCTCACACTCTACATCATGAGTCCTGCTACAGCCCTCAAGCCATGGAGCACGCGCTATCTTGTGGGCTTGCTGGTCGCTACACCTGCACTCATTTGGCCGCTCTGGCACCGATTGGCTTCTGATCGCAGGAGCAGCTATTCTCGCCGGCTGCTTCGGGTCGGTAGCAGTTCTTGCGCACTCCTTCTCATCGCAAGCGTCCTGTCGCTCTCGACAATAGGGATAATTCAGACCACACCCACTGCCATCGCCTACAATCAGACCGATGCATCTATCATCCAGAGCCTCAAGCACCTGGGTGTTAGGCATTTCTACGCCAACTACTGGACCTGCTATCGGCTGATGTTTATGAGCAAGGAGCAATTGATCTGTGGTGGACGCGACCGGCAATTACATCCTATTGGCAATCGGTACCAGCCCTACCATGCGGTTGTGGACAAAGACTCTCAAGCAGCTTACGTCTATGCACCCGGTGACCCTGATAACCTCTACTTCGCGCAGAAGCTACGCCAACTCAGTATTCTCTACCGGGAATTCACCATCGAGGGCTACCATGTTTATCTACCAACTCAGCGATTGTATCCTGGATACCCTGGATGGAATACATGAAAGCCTGCAGATCAAGATATCTCAATTTCTCTACTATAAGCGTTCACAGTGGTGGTAACTACTGCTGGTCAACCAGCACCATTCTCTCGACTTTCATAGTACTCTACTCTATAATCTTATAATGGCTAGACAAAAATCTCTGGCAAAAACGTCTGTTGCTTATCCTGATATGGTATCCCCAGGTAGGATCTTGCCTGTTGGGTTAATGCTGTGTACACTGGCTTTTCTCATCTGTGTCCTGCTCACCGTAACGCCTTTAAGTCGCATGCCTGATACAAAGTTCAGGTTAGTGTTTAGTTGGGGAGCATTTCTAGGGAAAGTCAGCCAATGGCTCCCAACGAATATTGGTCCAACATACCAACCATCGAGTGCCTCTATCGAGTTCTTTTGCATTATTACTCTGGCCTTCTTCTTCTATTGCCTGGGTGCATGGATGGTGAGACTCTGGACTGATGATCTACGGTATTGGCCTGTGTATATCTGCATCTGGCTTGGCCTGCTTCTGGCAGGGGGGATCTATCTGGTCACACCTGCCGTTCTCTCGCACGATATAGGAAATTATGCTGGCTATAGTCGCTTGCTGGCTAACTACCATGCCAACCCCTATTTTGTTCCGCTCATTGCCTTTCCCCATGATCCAATGATTCGGATCGACGACTGGGCAAGGGTTACCTCCGCCTACGGCCCCATCTGGATGATTATCTGCGCTGTTCTGGGCTGGCTGCTCAAGCAGCCCATGCCAGAGGCATTTGTTATCGGCTTCCGCGTCTTTGCCTTTGCGATGCACCTGCTGAATACCTTGCTGGTGGGCAACATACTACGCACTTTGGGTCGTTCGCCGCGTATCTGCGCTCTGGGTATGCTGCTCTACGGCTGGAATCCACTGGTTCTCTTGGAGAGCGCCCAGAATGGTCACAACGATGTTTTTATGCTCACCTTTGTGCTGCTAGGCATTCTTCTGCTAGCTCGAGCGGAACAGCGCGGTGAACTCCTGCACGCGCGTGGCTATCTACCGCCAATCCTGGCATTCACGCTGGCGGTTTTGGTCAAATTTCCTATACTCCCGGTGCTGGCAGCATATCTGATATTTCTCCTCTGTAGGTCGTTGCGCTCAACTTCTGCTAGCTCTCTAACCTGGCAAGAGGTACTCAGCAACTGGCGACCAACCGCGCTGCTTTTAGGCTGGGCATGCCTCGCGTTTGCCATGCTTATGTTAGCTTTCTATGCCCCTTTCCTGTTAGGGCATATCCCGAGCGCGATTATTGGCAGCTTCAGTAATAACCCGGTGTCAACTTGGGCGGAGAATTCTTTTATGCGCTTGGTGATTAACTGGTCGACCTTACACACAGAGCAAAAGGCCAATCTCTTGCTTCTTTTTTTTAGCTCACGGCAGGTCTGGAATGTTATCAATTATATCGCGATCGCGCTCTGTCTGTTCTTTGGTGCGCGCAGACTATGGGTAACGCCGACGGTGGAAACCTTTCTTACGCTTACGCTCGCGATGATGTGTATTGTGCTCCTGCTCACACCCTGGTTCTTCCCCTGGTATAGCATTTGGATCGTGGGACTGGCGGCTGTATGCTTGCCAGTCTGTCGAGGTCGCGCAGTGTCGGCGTTTTTTATCCTGGCGCTGACCTTTAGCTACTCAACACTTTCGCACTACCTGTTCGGTCACGGTCTGCTTGGCCCGAATATTTATCTGGTAAGCCTGTTCGACTCAGTACCACCGATCTGCGCATTTCTCCTCTGCTGGACGTTGTATCCTCGTTGGCGCTGGACCACTCCATGACTAGTGCTTTAACACTTAACGCAGTCTGGTAGGCATCCATTGGACTGCTTACCCGAAAATGAACTTTAACACATGAAGCGGGGTATTGTAAAAACTACGCAGGTCGATACATTGGCACCTATGGAAATCTCGCTTGTTTTGTGAAAAACGATCATCCATATGCAAAAATCCCACTTAACGCACTCAGGGTACTTGAACATGTCGTGTGACTACTTGTGCCCGGACCACACGAAGAAAGACTTCTCCAATACTACGCTTGCAATTTGGGCACGTTATGCTCGGACGTGGATGCTCAGCGTGAAACTTTGCGCAGGCGGCTTAGTTTGTTCCCACGGTCGTCGATAAGCAAATTCAATCTTCCCAAGACCCTCCTTCACAGCCTGGAATTGCCAGGAATGGCTTCCACCTTTCCCAGGAGAGCCACCACCAACATTAAAAGAATTGTTGAGTAGTTTGCATGCTGGCTCACCTCTGGATACTGGATTCCAGCGAAACCCGGTTGTGGGGTTTTCACGGAGGATAATCTCGAAATTCTCTCCCATATTCAGTTTAATTTTGCTCCCATTGGAGCGATCATCGAATTGTAGCATGTATTTTTATTCTGGAGAGTACCAATCGAATCAACTAGCCGAAAGCATTATACCTCAAAGAGGCAGGTGTTGCTCTGGTACATTGCTTGTGAGAAGCTGAGTAAAATGATGTGTTAAAAAGTAAGACATAGTGCGTTTTACTAAAAGATATTAAAATCGTTGAACTATTGTATGGCAACCCTGGGATAGAGTTCTCAATGGGATATCAAGCAAACTACTAAATGCTCGAGCCTTTTTAAGACACCAGAAGTATCATGTCTATACAATAATAATGAAGGAGATTGAATATGCCTCAGTACGCTCACTATGGTTGGATACCTGATCTGCCCGACCAGCGGGATTACCAATATGCCGCGCCTTTAGAAATGATTGGAGCGCTGCCAGCCAGCGTCGACCTTACTTCAGCCTGTCCTCCTGTCTATGACCAGGGCCAATTAGGAAGTTGCACGGCAAATGCCATTGGCGGTGCAATCGAGTTCGATCAAATAAAACAAAACCTGTCTCCAATTTTTGTACCATCCAGGCTCTTTATTTATTATAATGAGCGCTCAATGGAGGGAACAGTCAACTCAGATAGCGGTGCGCAGATTCGAGATGGTATGAAAAGCGTAGGTACCGTAGGCGTTTGTCCCGAAGATATGTGGCCGTACAACATTGCGGATTTTCAAGTGCAGCCAACAGATGCTTGCTATCAAGCAGCTCTACTGCACAAGGCGATTCTTTATAAGCGAGTGACAAGGAATCTCACTCAGATGAAAGGCTGCCTGGCTTCTGGTTACCCGTTCATCTTTGGGTTTACCGTTTATGAGAGTTTTGAAAGTGCGCAAGTGGCTCAGACCGGACACGTGCCGCTGCCACAGGAAGGAGAGCAAGTGTTGGGTGGCCATGCAGTGTGCGCAGTTGGTTATGATGATGCCAACCAATGGTTTATCGCACGAAATTCCTGGGGAACAGGCTGGGGTATGCAAGGGTACTTCACCTTACCATATACATACTTGACCAGCCGCAGCCTTTCCAGTGATTTCTGGACAGTACGAGTGGTACAGTAATGTGCGGGTGCAGCCTGGCTATTGTACCTGTTTCGCCAGGCTGTTCTGCACACATATAGACGTGCAGCGTGAATTTTCACCCTAACAGACTGTTGCGTTCATTCTTGCTTTGTCTCGGTCCTGTTTTCCTTGTCATCTCGACTGCCTATGTGCTGGTGCTCGACTCCTGTCCTCTTCTCTCGTTTAGTACGCAAAGCTGCAAGTGCATCTTGCATCTGCTGTACCCATCCAGTATTTTCAGTTTCTAAAATTTGCTCGGTGGTATTGACGAGTTCGTCAAAGTTCTCTTTGCGTTTGTCTTCTGAAAACGCTGTCCATATGTTCTTCACGTTGTTCAGGTTGGACAACGTCTGATTGTATTTGACCAGTGTATACTCGGTCTGTCGGTATTCCAGGTATGAGGCGAACGCGGCTGCTAAGGCTACCGTCAAAGCAACAAACGGCTCTACGCCTAGCGCCGCTAAGAGCGTACCCAAACCGCCCGCAACAAAGATGAGCGAGTAATAGCGGGTCAATTCCGATGAGAGTTCATTTGTTCTATCCTGAAAGTATGCTAGCTGGTCACCAATGCGTATCGCGATGTAACGGTCAGGTGTAAGTTTGCTATACCCATCGTCATTTCCCTCTGCACCATACATTTTAGGTGGAATAGGACCCCTATATGGACGTAAAGCTGAAACATTCATCTCAGTTTGCATTAACTGGTGACTAATGTCCGCTATTCTCTCCGTAAATATCTCTTGAGACGAAGCCATCGGTTCTCCCTGAGAAGATGGTAGCGCTTGCGAAAATGGCGTTGAAACTTTTTTATAGTCTCCTGTCTCGCTACGATAGCGGTAAATTTCTTGCTTGATCGATTCGGCACCTGCGCGTAGAAGTATCCACTTATTGCCTGGAGTAAAGCGGCTAGATCCCGCGATGAGAATAGAAACAATGATAGGCAAAAGCACAATGATGCTGTGGACAATCTGGTCTATGAGAGAACCGATAGTAAGAAATTTATACGACCTCAGAAGTACCTGCAATACTACTATAGCAGTAGCGAACAGCCCGACACTCACAATCCATAATTGCAACCTTTCGAAATTATTTCGTTGCCTTTTAGCATTCTCATCATAAAGAGCGAAAAGCTCCCAAGCGTGGGATAGCACAGAAGTTCGATAAAGCATTTGTTTCAAGAGTTTCTTGAATAGCTCAATCGTGCCATCAAGGGGAAAGAGGTGAACATCACCCTTGTCTATGATTTCGATGAATTTAGGGTCGAGGTTGGATTCAGTAACGTTCCACTGGTGCGCATTCTTTTTCTCCCAAAAGGTAGCGATTGCTTCTGCAGTTCGACCGCTACCTTTAAGAACGATAAGAGGCCAGCCTCGTTGGGTACTATACCATGCCTCTTGTTTGGCAATCTCCCCTCCGTTCACCAGTATCGTCACGACAGGGATGTTCTTGCCGAGTTCATCGGCTAACTTAAAGAGCATGTTCGTCTCGTCACCCCAATTGTTGCCTTCTATCAGGACAAAGTGCGAGTGATTGGAATCGAGTGGAACACCCTGTGGAAGAGAGCTATCGATAGGCCCACCAGGACAGTTGACAGCACCAGAAGGCGCGACGCCAAATAGAATCGATCGATGTCCTCGGCCAGCGACGGCCTGACCAATCATCTCCATAATGCCTGCCTGCGTTCCGCCATCGATGATTAGAGCCTCCTCTTCAGCTGCTACGCTGGCGATGCCAAGATTACATAAGAACTTGAGGCGAGCGTTTAACGAATTATCCAGCTCACTTGCTCCTCCGATGACGATCATCAAGGCTTTTGGTTGGTGAATTTTGAGCGCATTGAGAACGTCAGAAGCGGGTGCGTTTGCTGCGGTTGTGACGCACAAGGCGGTGTTTCCATTGTGAAAGAGAATTTCTTTAGCCTGACTTGTTGATGTTGTGGTTTGGTTAGGCTGTATTGCGTTCATCGGTGCCTCCTGATAACCACTTGTAATCTTTGCTGATTTGATCAAATAGTCTGTTAACTCCTCTATTGTATCATGCTTATAGTCCCCTGTAACATATCCTGATTACATCAACACCTTTTGCAGGAATTGGTAAGAACAAAACTGCTCTGCAAAATTTCCCTAATGTCAGCGTATACGGGTTATAGCGAAATTTGTGATCACAGATTACTGTACCGAGTAGCCGAGTGTATTGTTGATCGTATCATCGTGAGAGTATAAGTATGAGGGACAGGAGACCGTTTTATTGGCTCTGCCAAAAGTTCAGCATTCCAGCCAGTCATATCAAAACGCATGCCAGCCAAATGCCGAGCAGTAAAGCATGATGTCCAGGTCTATCTATCCATTTAGTGAGTTACTTGGTTATATACAAGGAGGTGAGCATTTGGTAGAATTAACAAGCTTCCCATTGGTAAACCAGCGCACTTTCGTTACATTTGATGGCAGACCTTCAGAAAACGAGGATTACAACTGCGTAGTATCGAACCTGGTTGCCTGCATCTTCTACTTCCACCCGGAGTATATCGGCAAGCTCTCGCCCGATGCTGCAAAGGATGCCGTGCTGGGCGAAGCCTATCATGGTGGTATGGACATTCGGAAATTCATTCCATGGGCTAAAGCTCATGGGGTTGACGTACAACCCTTCGCGGATTCCCATTCCTCGCAGGTAGCAGAGGGACACCGGCAGATCCAGGCAGGCAACCCCGTCATCATTACTGGCTTTGACCCCTATTCCAGCGACCCGAATAATACCCATATCTACACCTGGTTTAAGGAAGTAGCCGGGGGATTGGTCGCTTTAGACCCTTTTGGGCCGCGAGACGGCTCATTGTTAAGTGGGCATAGCAAGACCATGAGCGATGCCAACTGGGCAGATTACCTCAGAGCAGGAGAATGTTGGATTGTAACACAAGGAGGTTCTATGCTGCAATACAGCGAACACTCATCCGATTTTAGCAAGTGGTATACGGCCATAGACGCCAACCATTGGAAATGCAAGCAGACAGGGAAGATCGTGCAATTTGGCATCAAGGCATTTTATCAGGGGCTCTCCCTTAATGGACAATCTCTTCCATTACCAGGCCTACCGCTCACTGATGAAGTCAACGTCAAATTACCTACAGGGCAAATCGTCATACAGGTCTACGAACGGGCTGGCATTGTCTATGATCCAAACCATCTCAAGGATATCCAGCCAGGCATGGGGTCTACATACCTCGTGCATCTCCAGGACAAGGACTTCCTCCATCTTATTCCTGGCTTGTAGCTGCCGGCGACACTACCATGAGAGAAATGACATCTAGACGGTGATTGGAGCGAGAGCGTCGCTCACAAACCGTGTCGGAGTGTGTTGTGATGAAGCCAGTTATCTGGTTGTATCAGACCTGTGACCATCCACTCCGATACGCTACGGTAGACCTGGATGATCTTGACCAATTTTTCATTGAGTCAGAGAACGTGAAAGGAAATCCTCTGAGTTGATTACAAAGTGGATCAGGGAAGCAGTGAGGCAACCGCGCCACAGATATGGCGGGTAATTGCCTGCCCATCGCCCAATGAGTTCTGCTCCCGAGTATAGACGGAAATGATGTAGGTCTCCTTTCCCACTGTCACAATACCGGAAGAATTCATGGCCCACAGACCATCTGGTCCTGGCAACCAGCCATCCTTCATCGCAACGATGGCCTTTGGAGGCGCTGTATCTCCTACTCCCACTTGCTGGTCTGACTCAATGTGCTCCATCAGAAAAAATGCCACGCTACGATCATGTGCCGTCAGGATCTGGCCCTCATAAAGCAGGGTCAGCAGTTTTACCATGCTCTGCGGGGTAATAACGCTGTACCCCCAGGCGTTGGGGTCGGGGATGAGGCCCGAAATGCCGATGCTCTGCAGATAGCTGGCAACGCCAGCTGCTCCGCCGATTTCCCCATAATACAAGGCTGAAGCCGAATCGTTATTGGAGTTCTCAATCATGGTCGTCAGTAGATTCATTTCATTCCCGTCCGGTTCGCGGCCCTCGCGCTCGGTCATAGCAAGGAAGGTCAACATGATCGGCACTTTCATCGAACTACCCATAATGAACTGGGCTGAGGCATTGTAGGTATAATAGCGCTGATGGGTCATATCGTAGACTGCCGCATTCACGTTGCTGCCGATTCCATTCAGATATGCCGCCAGAGTAGGCGAGAGCGCGTCAAATGAGGCCCAACCTGGCATGTTGCCAGGCGGGTCGAAAGTCAGCCGAGATGCTTCCACCCATCCGTCTCTGACATGTTGGGCTGTGCTCCACTGAATATGATACCAGAGCATTCCTGCACTCCATCTGGCATCCCCAAGCAGAGCCAAAGGAAAATACAGACCAACATGTGCAACGGCCCGGTCGGTACCTGGCGCATCAAAGAGGATGCTCTCTCCCCGTGCCCATACGCTTTGCTGCGCTCCGATCGCAAGCTGAGGTGGGCCGAAGGTGCGCAAGTAGGCAACCGAAGTCTTCAGCCTTGAAATGACCGGTTGGCCTGAAGTGTGAGGCGCATCCTGGTCAAGTACTATCCCGTCATGCCAGAAGAGCTGTACCAACAGGTGGTGGATGCCGTTCCGCTCCAGGCTGGTAAAAGCCAGGGCTTCTGTAAGCGGAGGCCCGAAATCAGTCTTCCAGCCATCGGGAGCGATATCCACCGAGTTGATATACTTCCAGAACTGGGCGGGAATCAGGTGGCCCACAGCCTTGCCTGCCTGACTGCCCTCTTTCATGAAGACCTCCTGCTCTCTCCCTTTTTGAGAGGATGAGGCAGAGGTACTGGCCCTGGGCACTGGAAGCATCAAGTTCGGATGGGTAGCCTTGCGCAGATCGACGTAGGTGAGAGAGCTTGAGCCATCGACAGGCGACACCTGGCTGCCGCTCGTTAACAGCGCTCGGAGCAAGGGGAGGCGAATAATCCTGCTGGCAGGATCTTGCACTCCGCTGGTCATTAAGTCAAGCAGAGGATTCTTTTTATCGAAAGCACGAGCTTGCTGAGTTCCTGGCAAGAGCAAAGCATCTGACTCAAAGAACTGTATCCATCCCCAATGAGTAGGAAAAGCAGCCGTTATGGCGGGGCCGAGGTTCACCAAACCATGATGACTGGAATAGTAATGTTCAAAAAGAGGAGAGACGCTTGCTTTCTGCGCACCCGTACTCACGCTAGAAAGGTCAAAGTTCGGTTGAGTGATCTTTGTGTCTGTAACCCAGAGGTCCGTTCCGTTTGTTGCCACGGTTTCAGGTGTTGCTGGTTTGCCAAGGAGCGCCAACAAGCCTCTGGAAGTGTGAGAGCTCAAGTTGAATAAGACAGCACTCCCTATGATCACGAGCAAGAGACCGACAGTGCAAACAGAAAAAGTGAAGACATTCCTCTTCTTCATCTTCGCCGCATACCTTTTTCCTTGCACTTCCTGCATCCCTTTGCTCCCCTTTTTGGTGCTCACAGGGATTTCGCAATTTCTCAAAAGAGGGCTGCCTATAGCACTACTGCAAAATCTACTGGAACCATTTTTAACGAGAGAAGTATAGCACAGGGAAACTTCAAGGGTGCAGAGGATACATCATCTATAGTCACTTTGACCTATAAACGAGTGAACATTTACAATGTTAGAGGGACAAAAAGGGACTGGCGGCACTATCGGGGACAATGCGATTACTTCGCTGTTTATAGTGCAGAGCTAGGTAAGGTCTATCTGGTTCCAGTTGAAGAGGTAGGGACTACCAGGGCACATCTTCGGCTGGAACCATCGAAGAATAGACAGGAAAAGAATGTACGCTGGGCGAAGGATTTCGAGTTATAAATGGGCCCAGCTGGGGTCGAACCAGCGACCAACCAGGCAGAGTTTATAGTGATGAGCTACCTCTCAGTAAGCTCACGACTACTCCTCTCCGAACCGTGCGTGCGCCTTTCAACGCACACGGCTCTCCAGGGATGAGGTGCATGCTCCACCATCCCCTGTGCCCCTTCCCCGTGTACTGGACATTACCCCAATCATTTGAGTACTATGGACACTCCGTCACCATGCGTCCGTAGACGTTTAGGCGATCCCCAGGTTCCCTTAAAACTCCGGTCCGAATGTAGGTCCCTCGTTCGTTGTTTCACTCGCTCTCAGCGAATATTCCAGGAGAAGCGTTCAACAGCCCTCATAACCACGGCTATTGACCCTGTACAGTGGCCTGCTATGTTCTATAGCAGGTTGCAAACAACTGAGGTTCAGGCAATCCAGCTTTAACCATGTTCGGCCTAGCTGCCTGGCATCTTTCTCAAGCTGCCAGACTTTTAACAACCATGCTCTTGTCCCCTATTCCTTTCGGAAGTCGGGTAAGGTTGCGCTTTAGTCACATCCGCTTCAGTGACACTGCACCACGCAGTAAGAGTTTTAAGAGCGCATGGGCGCATTTTTTATGAGCCGGCTGCTCTAACCACTGAGCTATGGGCCCTCGCGGACTGTATTGTACCATAGGTGTACACACTTGGGAAGAGGGTAATGCTTGTTTTTGGCCATTTTTTCTCAACTTTATGATCTGTAAGCTATAAACCCAGCCGATTTATAGAGAATTTACAAAAATCACGAGAATTCATTTACTGTAACTATAGGATGTATGATATAATAACAGGTAGTATTTAAAAGTTCTGTTTTCCTAAGTTCATACAGAAACAAATTGTGAGATAGAGGTTGCTCAGGAGTAGAACCGAAACAATTGTAAAACTTCTATCCAATAGGAAAGATTCTCGCTTTCCATTCAAAGTTTCGCTGCTTTCTGGATATATAGTAAGCGACGACTCCAAACGTATCTAACCGGGGTCAACCGGCATGATATGCAGGTGTTTCACATAACCGAAACATCTGCTACTATAAGGGCCGCGCCATATGCTGAAAAGTGGCGCGGTTGATAATTTTCTAAGGGAGCATTCGATGGTGAATGAAGTAACGATTCGTATTGGCGGCGAATCTGGAGAGGGAACAATTTCTGGTGGTGATATCCTCGCCCTGGCCGCAGCGCGCTGGGGATATCACGTCTATACTTTCCGTACCTTTCCCGCCGAAATTTTAGGCGGCCCTTGTCTCTTTCAAGTACGCATCAGTGACCAGCATGTAAAATCAATGGGTGACTTTCCCGATGTACTGGTTTGTTTAAATCAAGAAGCTTATGACCGAAATATCGGTGATCTGCGTCATGGTGGCGTTCTCATTTACGACCCCTCTGATTTCACACCTGAAGCCGGAGATTTCATAAGCTATGCGATTCCTTTCAATGAAATAGCCCGCAAAGAAGTTCAGCTTTACCAAACAAAGAACATGGTCATGCTGGGTGCGATTTCTGGCTTATTTGGACCACCTGTAGAATCTATTGCTCAGGTAGTTGAGTCCAAGCTATCCAGGTCGCGTAAATCCAATCCCATATTGATGGAAAAGAATATGCAGGCGCTAGATATTGCAAAGAAGTATGTAACAGAGCAAATATCTAAACGGGATGCATACCAATTAGGAACTGTAGAGAAAGCAGATCGAGTCGTGCTCAATGGGAATCAGGCGGTTGTTGCTGGAGCGCTTAGCGCCCATTGTGGTTTCTTTGCAGGATATCCCATTACTCCAGCAAGCGATATCATGGAGGGATTAGCAAAAGAACTACCACAGGTCGGTGGAACTTTCCTACAAGCAGAGGACGAAATAGCAGCGCTTGCAGCCGTCCTGGGGGCTTCTTTCACAGGTGTGCGTTCTATGACAGCTACCTCAGGACCCGGCTTTTCATTGATGACCGAACTTATTGGCTATGCTTCAATGGCAGAAATACCAGCTGTGATCATTGATGCGCAACGTGCCGGCCCTAGCACAGGCATGCCTACTAAGATGGAACAATCTGACCTGAGCTTTGCCCTCAACGCAGGTCATGGTGATACTCCACGTATGATTGTAGCTCCTGCTGATGTCGCTGACTGCTACTCACTGATGATTCTAGCGTTCGAGATGGCTGAACGCTACCAGATGCCTGTGATCTTCTTGAGCGATCAGTCATTAACCGCTCGCGTCGAGAGCGTTGATCGTAGTGTCTTCAAACCAACAGAAATCCAAGAGCGTCTCCAATTCAACGGCAATGGCACAAATGGAGCCAAACAACTAAGTGAAGCAGTCGCCGTTGGTGTAGAGGCAACAGAACATAGCTATGGACGCTACGCTTACACTGCCAGTGGTATCTCTCCCATTTCGGCACCTGGAGCAGGTGTATACACGTATGTTGCAACAGGCCTGGAACACGACGACCATGGACATCCGAATTACGAACCAGAAAACCATATTGCAATGATGGAGAAGAGGTATCGGAAGCTTGCCACAGCGGCCGAAGAACTACCCAAACCCCAACGATACGGTGATCAAGATGCTACTATCGGAATCATCGGCTGGGGATCAACGGAAGGGACGATTCAAGAAGCCGTTGATCGTGCGCGTGCAAATGGATTCAAAGTTGCATCCTTACATCCTAAAATACTCTCTCCACTGCCTGATCGCGCTATACGAGATTTCATTCGCTCAGTGAAGACAGTAATCGTTCCCGAGTGTAACTACACCGGTCAACTGGCTAATCTTTTAGGTGCTAAGTATGGTCTACAAGCGATTCGCGTGAACAAATTTGGGGGCATTCCATTTACCGCAGGCGAAATATTGCGAGCAATTGAGGAGGTTAGGTAACCGTGACACAATCAATTTTAACTCCCACACCAAAAGATTACAAAAGTGATGTAAAGCCAACATGGTGCCCTGGATGCGGTGACTTTGGTGTATTGAATGCCATTTATAATAGTCTGGCAAACCTCAAGTTACCGGTAGAGCAAACTGTTGTTGTTTCAGGTATTGGATGTTCAAGCCGCCTACCACATTTTGTGGAAACTTTTGGGTTTCATAGTTTACATGGCCGTGCTTTACCTGTGGCTCAAGGGATGAAGATGGCGCGTCCTGATTTGAACATTATCGCAGTTGGTGGCGATGGAGATTTCTTCAGTATTGGTGCTGGTCACCTTATTCATGCAGCTTTACGCAACATCGATATCACAGTGGTTGTTATGGATAACGAGACCTATGGATTGACAAAAGGCCAGACTTCCCCAACGTCTCCTACGGGCCATACAACAAAATCAACTCCATATGGCTTGCTCGCTTCGCAATTCAACCCAATCGCGACTGCTCTGTCCTTGAACGTTAGTTTTGTTGCTCGGGGATTTTCATCCAAACCGAAAGAATTGGCTGTTCTGATAGAACAAGGCTTCAGGCATCATGGCTTTTCGTTTATTCATGTACTCAGCCCATGTCCTACATTCTACAATACAATGGACGTATGGAAAGGTACTGTAACGCCAATTCCACCCGATCATGACACGCATAACCGCTCGAAATCCATCGAATTGGCTATGGAAACGGAGAAGCCCTATGTCGGCCTCTTCTTCCAGGAAGAGCGCCAAACGATGGATCAGGCAGCACACAACCTAGTTGAACATTCAAAGGCATTCAATATCGATCATTATATGAAACGATACGCCTGATTCTTTCTCACTTAAAATACAGAGCGAGAGGCACGGTCTTCTAAACTGTGCCTCTCGTTCACCTGGTAAGACAGACTTTCCTTAAGCGATTACAATGTTGCATCGATCGATGGTGTCATACTGGATATGTTAATTACGGCGCGAGTAAAATCCTCACCACAAGAGCGGCAGAAAAGCCCACTCTCATTGTGAGATTGACCGCCTATTGCAGTTAACTGCACCTCTGCAGGCTTGCCACACCACTCACAACGACTGCCACGAGGAACGCCATCAACAGAAACTGATCTTCTAAATTCATTTTCAGACATAAGGTATTCTCCCAGTAATGCTGATCAGATTAAGAACTGAACGGCACTTTGATAAACAGAAGTTAAGGGGGAACCCGTATCTAGTGGCCAACAAAAGTGGTAAATCCACGACGACACGGCCTATACAAAACGCGCGTCATCGCCTAGGAGCAACTCTGCTCAATTCGCCGATGATATACTAAAGAGACGTATACCATGGATGCACATTAAATATAGCATATTTTTATGGAAAGTGCTAGTCAGAAGTACCTTTTGAAGTGGTTTCTTTTAATGAACTCTGTTCATCCAATGCCGGAAAACGCGAAGTAAGCCGATTACCAATGATCCATCCAATGGCACCAAATCCTATCGTAAGGCCAAGCCAGATAAGCAAATCTAAATTCAAAGCAACATTCAGTGTAGCTAAGATTGCTGCAATCACAATACCCAGTATCAAGCCTAAGGTTATCCCTATGAGACAACCTGGATGAGACAGGTTACGCCCGCGTAACTTCTTCATCATTACCTATGCACTTCTTTCAAATCTTGCTTATTTTAGTAAGATAGATCATAGCCTGATAGAAAAGAAGCGTCAAGGTAGTATTCATGATTGGATTAAGACAAGCCCTTTTACCACTTTCTGAACAGTCGCAAAATTCATCAATTCTGGACAAGAAACCAAAATATTGCTATACTAAATGGGAGTTAGATTACAAATCGCGAAATATATTCGATAAAATGCCATATCAGATGATCTTGGAAAACCGAGTCATTAACTACTATCAACTTTACTATTTCTCATGGGATAAGGTTCCAAAGAAGGCATGACACTTTTCTATCTTCCTAGAAGAGAAAATGCATCTGTGTATACTAGAAGTACATTTATTGTAATGCGCGGATTTCCGGGAACCGGAAAAAGTACCATTGCACGACTGCTTGCCGCAGCATTACATGCTTCACTTATTGATAGAGACATAATACGCCAGACGGCAGTTCATGTATTAGGAGAACTGCCTCAAGTGGGGCAGTTCTCCTATGAGCTCATGTTTGCACTGGTGCGCGAACAGCTGAGTCTAGGGCTTAGTGTAGTAGTTGATACACCACTTACCTATCGAACAACATATGAACAATGCAAAGAGCTAGCGAAAGCCTTTCAGACTCCCATGCTGGTTGTCCACTGCCAATGCCCACCCGAGGTGCAAAAACGCCGTCTCGAAGATCGCAAAGGGAACGTTTCAGCATTTCAAATTACTTCCTGGGATGAATGGGAGCAATGGAAACCTCGTTTCGAGGAATATGAGGATGGTGGTTGCATCATTGATACCTCCAACCCAATGGATGATTCTCTGGCAACTGTGATGCGTTCTATCTACGAACTACATGATAAACATACAAACTACACTAAACAAAAATTTTCGGACCAACCCCACATCTAAGGTGTTTTCATACCACCAACCCCTTGCATCTTTTTCGTCATTCACATAGAATTACTAGTATAGTTCCGCTTTGGTATACATGCATGCGATTTGCCTAGAGGCCTTTCTCCGAACTATCGATGTAGAACAGCTTTGCATGCATAATATTTTGTCACCAAGTTGAACACCATTAAGAAAGGATGATTATACCTATGTCACAAACAGATGTCGAATTGAATCCAGAAGTCGTGGACGAAATCGTTGAGGAAACTAGACGAGTTTGGATGCTCTGGCTGCTCACTCCACTAGCTCTAGTGGCTGTAGCCGGAATTGTTTTCTTCGTTGTACGCCGATTCTTTGGCAACGCTGACCAATAATTTTAACCTTGAAGCGATGTTTGCATCATCCAACGCGAATACAAGCTTTTTTACGTTGAGTGATGCGAACGTCCTCAAGCAGAAACAGCAATGGTGATGCTAACAGTACTTACAGCACGATTACATATTAAGGCCAGTGCATAGGCATTTACACATTGATGAATGATGATGTGGGATGGTTCATAATATCGAAGGTTATGTACTTTTCGTTTGACGCCCGCAGGCCCAATTGCCCACAATATGCAAGGTATTCCCCCCATTCACTGCTTTCAATATCACATCCATTGTCCCTGATTGCTCACCGTTATTGATTGAAACACTTCCAGAATGATAGAGCCATGAGAATTTTCGACCCGTTGAACCTTCACTAAAACCTACTGAGATATGTTTCGCATCAATATAAGTGGTAGGCCCTGTGTAATCTACAATGCCAAGAACCAGATGGTAAGAATTACTATCAATTGCCGCATTAGAAACATCAACAATATATTTGTGAGAGGCACCAGTAGCATTAGGAAAAATCAGACAAGATGAGTTAGCTTTTGATGCTATAACTGTTGAGCATCCTGATGTTGAAAAGAGTGTGAAGGTGGAGCCTGAATTCGTTGACGAGGTTGAAGGTGTCGAGGTGTTAACACAGATTGAGGCCGTTAAAGAGGAGCCTGTAGGATTGATAATCTCGTTGTCGAATGAGCTAGATTGAGCATTAGAACTGCTACCGAATCCTGGAATATTTAGATGGAGCAAGCCCATCAAAGCAACTACTACTCCCACAATAACGATGAGTCCAGCGAGGGAAAAAAGGAGACACCTTGAAACAGGTTGTGATTTCGGCTTTTGAGCAGAAGCAGAAGAACTTTGCGTTACTTGTGGGCCTATTACAGTCACAGTATATGCAGATTGTTCGTCAGGAGACTGATCTGCCAGTATTTCTGGTTCTGAATCAGTAACACCTGGCATTGAGGTAATCGGTTCAGCATGCTTCTGAGGTATTTGCTCTTCATTTTTTGATTCTGACGCCAGATCGGCTGAATGCGGCTCCTGTTGCTCTTCTGAAGCCAGATAAGGCATTTGCTCTTCATTTTCTGTTTCTGATGTCAAAAATGATGGTTGCTCTACCTCTTCTACATCATTTTTTGAAGGCAATTCTGTCTGTTGCTGTTTCTCTTCTTCTTCATTTACTAATATCGAGTCCTCTGGATCGTTCAAAGGCATTGATAATTCGGATTGAGACAAGGATATATTTTCAATTGGAGCACTATTTACATTTATAGCGATCTCGCTTTCGCTTGTTGTCTTCCTTCCACAGTACCCACAAAAAAGAGCATCGGTAGGCAGTTCAGCACCACATTCTTCGCAATGTTGCATCACAAAAACTCCTGACAGTGAATTGACCACATGGTTCCTTTACAATCTGAACCAACATGACCTTATGCGATAAAATACATGACGTTGGCAGGGATGTAAGGTAACTGAATTGTATCATGATAGCCTTTTATAATGCATTGCACAACCTCACGCTAATTCATCCGTATAGATAATAGAATGAAAGTTTTGCATACAGCAAAAGCGATGACAAATGTAATTGCGTGAGTGTGTGTAATCAGTCACCTCACTGTATAGAAAGAACTAGCAAACATGTGGAATGGATATCGACCTTACCGCAGGGGAATACGGTTTTTCCCTCATATTATCCCAATAGCTTTTCCGCTGATTTTCCCATTGGGTATTGGCCTATTCTTCGGGCTGTTCCATGTACTGTTTAACGTACTTGGAATCTTGCTCCTTGTCGCTCTGGCCATTTTTATCTTCCGTGCAATTACGCTCGGAAGTCCCCAGGCAGCATGGAATGCAATGTGGGGAACAGGTAAACAGTGGCAACAGAAATTTACATCACAAGGTCAGCAACCACCTTACTACCAGCCACAAACCCCTTATAATCAGCCAACGCCTCCAACGGGACAAGAGCAGCCATACCAGCAATATGGACAGGGCTATCAACCTGAGCAACCTGTATACCATCCCCCAGAACAGGTACATGACTATGATCAGCCCCAGACACTATATCCAGAGCAAATACCGCCCATTCAGCAGTAAATCATCAATATTCGCTGGCTAACATTTTATTGAAAAACTATTAGCAGGACCCAAATAGAGCAGTAGCTATTTGGGTCCTGCCTTTTATTTTCTAACTCCACTCAATTGTAGGTTTTCCTTAACGAAGAACATACCCAATTTTTACATACTTCATCTAAATTGAGAACATTTGGTGATAACCGAAAATTAATGGTTAAGATTTCTCAATGCTCCCCAGGTACTTTTCTGCCAGAAAACGAGGTCCCCATGAATGCACCTCTCCTAATAAAGAGTAATATCTTTTTGTATCAAATAAACTCATAACAAACCAAATTGTTTCAGAGCTTTACGATGAATCTATCACTAAAGCTCTCATTTCAAAGGAGGAAGAGTATTTTATGCACCTGCGAAATAAAAGTAAAGTTGTCTCGTCATTAGCGCGACGCAAACGTTTTTCACCGCTCATGCTGGTTGGATTGAGTGTACCTGTTGTGCTGGCCCTTATAGCCTCGGCAGTGCTCATTCTACCGCATCTTGGCTCTCGCGCAGATGCAATCAATGGTGATTGTACTTTGATAGTGCCTTCCCATCCACTTTCTGCTCAGGGATTGGCCACACCATATCAACTCGTCGCAACTGATCCTGCAAATGGACTATGCAAGGAGTCAAACAAGGCTCAGGCAGCCTTCGTTCAAGGCGCAGTAATTAACCTGGCAACTGGCCAGATATCAATATACGATCCCCTCGTCATTGACCAGGGTACTCAACCAGCTGTAGCGCCAGTTGTACCAAAACTACCCGCCAATGCTATTGTAGCTCTATGGTTCGGGTCGAACGGCAACACCCTGACCCTTCAGGGTACGAATGGCAGTTTGCGCCAGGGTAGATGTGTGAACGGAGTCAGGGACTCCATCTTTGGTCAATTCTCTTACTGTAATGCCCCTGCCTTCTTCGAGGCAGCCAACCAGGCGATCCAGGCAGGCAAACTCGTTCCTCCCTCGCTTGGCACGGGACAAGATGGCCTTCCCTGCCCCACGACACGAGACTTTTCGATTGTTGATCAAGACCAAAGCGACAACGTGACGACCACCTATCGCATCACGGATTCAGGCCAGGTCGCACAAAACAACCAGGCCAACGTCGCCCTCGGAGGACAGGTGCAGAAAAACGGTAGTGATGAACGCTTGCTCACGCTCGTGGACAGTGCTCTGGGCTGTACTCCCTGGATGGCTCCTGACCTGGCTGATCCACAGCAGATGCTGCCGGCTTTGCCACTCAACGAACTTCAGGCTGCTGCGCAGCAGGCGTCTCCTGTAGCACTTGTACCAGAGGGCGATCCTATGGTACTCATCAATAATAACCAACCCGATTTGCATAAGCTGAATGCTTATCGTAGAGGTGTTGATCAGACTCGAGTGCCAACATTAGCGGCAGCAAGTACGACGACCTACTGCAAGCAACTGTTCGCGCTTGGGCCGGCCCGTATACAGCTTGATATGCAATTTACCCAGCTACTGGGTTCGCCCGATTCAACAGTAGCCAATTCGCTCTTCACTTTTCTCGCGCAGCGTTTTGTTGCCACTTATGGAGCAGATGGGCTGAACTGTGCAGATTTGTTGAATGTACCAGATCCTATTGCGGTAACTACCGATGGCAGCGGAGTCGCGGTTAGCGCAACTTTTAATGCTGGGAATACCAACATCCAAAACCAGAACACCAACCCGGCGTCTGCAACTAATACCACACCTACCGTAGGCTCGTCTACGACGCCGACCGTACCAGCTACAAATCCAACAGCGCTTCCAACTTCAACAACTGGCACAACTCCTACGCCCATCCAAGCAACTCCCAGTCCAACTGCAAATCCAGCTACAGGTGCAACTCCTACGCCAATTGTACCTGCTGCAAGCCCCACTGCTACACCAACTGCTGGTGCGGGTGGTTGATCTACCTGTAGATCATCAGGCAACTAGAGGTCGCGGTGTTGGAAGCGTAACGCGGCAAGGGCGGGTAAAGCGATACAATAGAGCACAGCCCAGATGAGGAGTGCTGGTGCCACCGGCTGCCCGGCAGTAAAGGGGGAGTTAAAGTCCTGCGGCAGACCCATTAAGGCAAAGTCTACCGCAGGGGGGAGCAGGTAGAACGTGGCACCGTGCCAGAGGGCATCGGTTGGAATAACCAGATTGATGACGGTGGTGATATTTTGCACCGTATGCAGGGAAGAGGGATTGAGGAATTTCACGATATACTGGACTATACTGGCGACCGGCACTCCAATGAACAGCATCAATGCAATTGCTCCGTTCACAATAGTAGGCACGAGCGAGCTGCCCAATGTGGTGATCCCTAGCAGCGTCAGCATACCCAGTTCGAGCATACCCAGCGCATAAAATGCGTCTGCAGGCCAGTAGCCGGTTTGCCGGTAGATCACCACCAGAAAGGAAAAGAACATAAGAGCTGTGTAAGAACACACGATAAGCGCGTAACCCAACCATTTCCCTAAGACGATTTCGACACGGGTAAGTGGCTTGGGTACGATTACGGCAAAAGTGCCTGCATCGACTTCACCGGAGATCATGTTGGCAGTGAAAACGATGGTAAGGGTACTGCTGAGCAGGTAGATCATCCATATCGCCAGCTTCGAACGCCTCTTGGTCTGTTGGGTTGACGAGGGGCTTGTTCCTTGTTTCCGACGACATGCCCATCTTTTCCCTTCATCACGTCTAAAATGTTATGCTCTCAAGTGTTTCCTCTGTCATGCATGACATATAAAAGACACCGCTCAACCTGAGTTTGTGACATTGCTCTCTTCCGTATGATCATAACTCCGGCTCCAATACCATGGTGGTCCGAGTAAACTTGGACCAATGCAAATATGAAGGTCTACCTGGAAGCAATCCGCAAATATCATCTATCAGGGACTCAGGACGGTCTTAATTGAGTAGAATATGAGACTGAAGGTCGCCAGGGTGACACCTTGTCGCTACGCTTTCACTGTGCCGACCTTCCCCCATCTATCGCAACAACCTGCCCTGTAACATAACTCGCTCCTTCAGAAGCCAGAAACAGTACTGCCGGAGCCAACTCCCCCGGCTTACCAATCCGTCCTAGAGGAGTTGTTGCGTTATACAGACCTTCGGCCCGCTCAACGATGGCTTCGGTCATGCGCGTTCTAAACATACCTGGCGCGATGGCATTCACGCGGATTCCACGGGTAGCCCACTCTACTGCCAGGGCCCTCGTCAGATTGATCACCGCGGCTTTGCTGGAATTGTAACCGACAGTATTCAACTGACCACCTCCCAATCCGGCAATAGAGGCAACATTCACAATAGCGCCCTTTTTGCGCTCCAGCATGTGTCGACCAACTGCTTGAGACATGAGAAACGTTCCTGTAATATTTGCATCGATTACCTGCTGCCAGCGCTCTAAAGGCATCGTTTCAGCAGGTGCGCCCCATGTCAAACCTGCGTTATTTACGAGCACATCAATCTTGTTATTTTTCTGAAGTACCTGCTGCACTAATTGCTCAACAGAGGCAGCATCAGCAACATCGCAAGTGAATGCATCAACAGCTATCCCCTGGCCCGTTAGAAGGTTCTCAGCTTCTTTGAGCCACTGTTCCCGGCGAGCCGTAATTACCACTTTTGCGCTAGCCTTCCCAAATGCATGTGCTATCTCCAGCCCTAATCCACGCGAACCTCCGGTCACCATGACAACCTCCCCTTTAAAATCAAAACTCACAATACCCATCGATGCCTCCTAAATTCTTTCTGTTCAGCTTGTAGCTGTCTAGAAGCAATGTTATGATCATACTATAAATAGTTCCCTTTTATATCACAACGATGTATGTTACACAACAGGAGTTTGATATAGTTACTACCCAGGTTACGCCCATATTTCATAGGGTGGGCAATAGCGACAAACATCGGCTCATGAATTTACCCTGGCGCGTTTCTTTAGAAGAATGGCCAGAGCATGGAGTTATCCCGCTTACAATCCGTCGAGGTGAGTCACGCCACCCGGTGATTTTTGTAGAGCTTGAGGGCGTACGTTACGCGATTAAAGAGACAACTCCTCATATGGCTGAGCGTGAAGTAAAAAACTTGCGCGAGATTGAAGATCGTGGAATTCCCGTACTAAGCGCTGTGGGCAGCGTAACCGTGGCCGTCCCACCTCTCTTGCTCGACGAAAATGGTCCTGGAGGGCGTCCTCTGTATACTAGCGGCGATCGTGGCTACACCATCACGAGACTTACTCCACGTGTTATACCACATTCATTGCTGTTCAGACTGCCATTTGCGAAACGAACGAAGCGGCGCCTTTTGGGAGCTGTGGCTGTGCTGCTGGTTGAGTTACACGAACATGGTGTGTACTGGGGTGACCCCTCCCTGGCAAATGTATTAATTCGCATTGATGGGCGACGCATCATGGCAATTATGGCTGATGCAGAGACAGCAGAACTTTTCCCTGAACCGATAAGCGAGGGACTTCGAGAACAGGACATTGCATCGTTTGGTGAGTCATTAATCTGGCAAGCTGAAGATTTGCGCCAGGCACGAGATTTACCTGAAGAAGATACAGTGGTGGACGATAAGGATTTTCGTTATTTTGTGCGACGCTATCATTGGCTGCGTCGAGAACATATGCAACTCATAACCTCTCCATCTTTTAGCACGCTTTACCAGGTAAATCGATTCATAGAAGGCCTGAATCAGTGGGGCTACTCATTACTTGGTACAACAGGACATCTCCTGCAAGAGGTGGTTGCCGTTACGCCTGGCTGGTATTCACGCCGCATTCACGAACTGTTGGGCATCCATGTACCACGCATTTACGCTCGTCGCTTCTACAATATGATACTTGGTCACCAGGCACTTA
>WNFW01000530.1_pt1 | contig 24454 bp, 26 predicted proteins | sample 5400131 | NCBI WGS metagenome assembly WNFW01 (sample SAMN13153362, study PRJNA577476) | soil metagenome | isolation source: 20 cm soil or saprolite under grassland replicate 1 | place: USA:California | collected 2016-06-15 | reverse complement strand
AACCGCTTGAACAGATAATGCGAGTCGCGCGGGCCGGGCGAGGCCTCGGGGTGGTACTGCACCGAGAACACCGGCTTGCCGTCGAGCGAGATGCCGCAATTGGAGCCGTCGAACAGCGAGACATGGGTCTGCGTCGCGCCCTCAGGCAGGGTCGCCTGATCCACCGCGAAACCGTGGTTCATCGAGGTGATCTCCACCTTGCCGGTGGTCTCGTCGCGGACTGGATGATTGGCGCCGTGATGGCCCTGATGCATCTTCTTGGTCTTGGCGCCGACCGCCAGGCCCAGCATCTGATGCCCAAGGCAAATACCGAAGGTGGGGGTGCCCGATGAGATCACCTTCTGGATCACCGGCACCGCGTATTTGCCGGTCGCGGCGGGATCGCCGGGACCGTTGGACAAGAAGACGCCGTCGGGCTTCATTGCCAGAATGTCTTCAGCCGAAGTGGTCGCCGGCACCACCGTGACCTTGCAGCCAACGCCCGCGAGCAGCCGCAGGATGTTGCGCTTGATGCCGTAGTCGATGGCGACGACGTTGAACGCGGGCTCCGTCTGCCGGCCGAAGCCTTTTTCCCAGGCCCACGGGGTTTCGTCCCAGCTAAAGCGCTGGCCTGATGTCACCATTGGCACCAGGTCCATGCCTTCCAGGCCCGGCCATTCACGGGCTTCTTCCTTGAGCCCGTGAAGGTCGAACTCGCCGTCCTTGGCGTGCGCGATCACCGCATTGGGCATGCCCTTGCTGCGGATCAGCGCGGTCAGCGCCCGGGTATCGATGCCGGAAAGGCCGATGATGCCGCGGGCCTTCAGCCATTGATCGAGGTGGCGTGTGGCGCGGTAGTTCGAGGCGTCGGTGATGGCGGCGCGCAGGATCACGCCGCGCGCGCCCGGCGTCGCCGCCATGTTCACGGTCTCGATGTCTTCGTCGTTGGTGCCGACATTGCCGATGTGCGGAAAGGTGAAGGTGATGAGCTGCCCGGCATAGGAGGGATCGGTGAGGATCTCCTCATACCCGGTCATCGCGGTGTTGAAGCAGACCTCGCCGACGGCGTGACCTTCCGCGCCGAGGCCAAAGCCTTCCAGCACGGTGCCATCGGCAAGCACGAGGAGCGCGGTCGGTTTGTGGTCCGGCCAGGCTGGGGCGATTTCAGCTGATGTCATGAGCGCATTACATAGTCGTCGCATTGCGTGGCGTCAAAGCCGAAAGGCACGGATTCACATGCGGTTTGGCATATTTGGCAGGCGGCGGCGGGCTTTTAACCTCCGCCTTCCCGCCGGCTGCCGATTTGCATCAACTTCCCCGAACCGGAGACCGCCATGGCCGAATCCTCGCCTGTCGTCCTCGTTCCCGGCCTCGGCAGATCGGTGCGCACCCACCTGGATATCCTTGCCGCGCCATGGCGGCACGGCCCCGTCTTCGCCGCCAACCATGCCCGCGAGGACACCATCGAAGCGCTGTGCTTAACGAGGCGCCCGCGGCGGACTTCTCGCTGATCGGCCATTCGCTCGGCGGCTACATCGTGCTCGAAATGATGCCGCAGGCGCCGCAGCGGGTTAGGCGGCTGATAGGGCTTGTGAGGTGAGATGGCTTGTGAGGTGAGGCCGCCGAACCGCCGGCGTTCCCGCGGTTGTGTGGGGGCCGCAAACGCCATAAATCCAGTGCAACCGATTTGATCCGGCCGGGTTGCCGGAGAGGAGCCATTTCATGCTGCGCGACGACATCAATAACGCGGTCAAGGACGCGATGCGGGCCAAGGACGAGCGCAAGCTTTCCACGCTGCGCATGGTCAATTCGACCATCAAGAACGCCGACATCGACGCGCGCGGGCAGGGCAAGCCGCCGCTCAGCGACGCCGACCTGCTCGGCGTGTTCCAGAAGATGATAAAACAGCGCCAGGAATCCGTCGAGCTTTACGACAAGGGCGGCCGCGCCGAACTGGCCAATCAGGAGCGCGAGGAGATCGCGATCATCGCGGCCTATCTGCCCAAACAGATGTCGGAAGCCGACGTCAAGGCAGCGATTGCGGCTGCTATCGCCGATACCCAGGCCGCCGGCATGAAGGACATGGGCAAGGTGGTCGCGGCGCTGAAGGCGAAATATGCGGGGCAAATGGATTTCGCCAAGGCCAGCGGCCTGGTGAAGGCGGCGCTGACGGGGTGAGTTTCCGTCGGGACCGCGGTTTGAGGTAGCGTAACGCAGCGGAGGAAACCATGGCTGATCAACAAGCCCCACCCGCCGGTCCCGATCTGTCTCAGGGCTTTGCCCGGTCCGAGTTCTCCGGCACGACCTTGCTCGGCCATGTCGGCGAAGAAGAGGTTTTGCTGGTGCGCGCGGGCGCCGAGATTTTCGCCATCGATGCGCATTGCAGCCACTATCACGGTCCGCTGGCGGAAGGTCTCGTCACCGGCGAGAGCATCCGTTGCCCCTGGCATCATGCCTGCTTCGACTTGCGCACCGGCGAAGCTGCCCGTGCGCCGGCGCTGAATGCGCTCGCGGTCTGGCAAGTGGAACACCAGGGCGAGCGCATTTTCGTCCGCCAAAAGCGCGAGCAGCCGAAGCCGCGGCTGAAGGGTGTAGTCGATACGCCCGGCAGAATCGTGATTGTCGGCGGAGGCGCGGCGGGGTTCGCCGCCGCCGAAATGCTGCGAAGGCAGGAGTTTCACGGCGGCATCGTGATGCTGAGCAACGACGCGGCAGCCCCGGTGGATCGGCCGAACCTGTCCAAGGATTATCTCGCCGGCAGCGCGCCGGAAGACTGGTTGCCGCTGCGGCCGGACGATTACTATGGGGATGCCGGGATCGACCTGCGGCTCAAGACCGACGTCACCGCGATCGACACCCGGGCTCGCAACGTTGTCGTCGCCGGCGGCGAAACCATTGCCTACGACCGCCTGTTGCTGGCGACCGGCGCCGAGCCGGTGCGGCTGCCTATACCGGGTGCCGACCAGCCGCATGTCCATGTGCTGCGCTCGCTCGCCGATAGCCGGGCGATCATTGGACTAGCGGATGGCGCGCGCCGCGCGATCGTGATCGGCGCCAGTTTCATCGGGCTTGAGGCCGCAGCGTCGCTGCGCGCCAGGAATATCGAGGTTCATGTCGTGGGCCTCGAAGCACGGCCGATGGAACGCGTGCTCGGCCCCGAAATGGGCGACTTCGTGCGTGCCCTGCATGAAGAGCACGGCGTCATCTTCCATCTCGGCGACACCGTGACTGCGATCGACGGCAAGCGCGCGACGCTCAAAAGCGGCGGCGTGGTCGAGGCTGAAATCGTGGTCGTCGGCGTTGGCGTGCGGCCGCGTCTCTCATTGGCCGAGAAGGCCGGGCTCGCGATCGATCGCGGCGTCACGGTCAACGCCTATCTCGAAACCAGCGTCGCGGGCATCTATGCGGCGGGCGATATCGCGCGCTGGCCCGATCCGCATTCCCTGGAAAATATTCGCGTCGAACACTGGGTGGTGGCCGAACGCCAGGGCCAGACCGCCGCGCGAAACATGCTGGGACAGAGTGAGGCCTTCGATGCGGTGCCGTTCTTCTGGAGCCAGCATTACGACGTGCCGATCAATTATGTCGGCCACGCCGAGACCTGGGACGAGATCGCGGTTGACGGCAACATCGCCGCGAAAGATTGCCTGTTGCGGTACAAGAGCAAGGGCCGCGTGCTTGCGGTTGCTTCGATCTATCGCGACCTCGCGAGCCTTGAGGCGGAGCTTGCGATGGAACAGGCGGCGCTGTCTTCTTAAGGCAGGTCACAAAAAGGTACCTCCACGTCATGCCCGGGCTTGTCCCGGGCATCCACGTCTTTACACTTGCAATAAGCAAGCAAGACGTGGATGGCGCGGGAGCGCAGACAAGTTTACGCAGTCTGCGCCGGCAGACTACTATGCCCAGCCATGACGAAAACGTTGCGATGACGAAGACGCAGGGACGACCAAGGGCCACTTTAACTCATGCTCACCGAAGCCTCCAATTACGACGACCTCTACCGCGATTTCCGCTGGGACGTCCCGGACCGCTTCAATATCGCCACCGCCTGCTGCGATCGCCATGCCGATGGCAGCGGACGTCTGGCGCTGATCTATGTCGATGAAGACGGCCGCGCCACGCGCACCTCGTTCGACGATGTCAGCGACTTCTCCCGGCGCTTCGCCAATGTGCTCAAGGCCGATGGCCTTTCGCGCGGCGACCGCGTCGCGGTGTTTCTGTCGCAATCGCTGGAACTCCCGATCGCGCATATGGCAGCGTTCCGCTCCGGCATGGTGTCGATCCCGCTGTTTGCATTGTTCGGCGAGGACGCGCTGGAATTCCGGCTATCGAATTCCGGCGCCAAGGCCATCGTCACCGACGAGGCCGGATGGGAGAAGCTTACAAAGATCCGCGACCGGCTACCCTATCTGCAAGACATCTACGTGGCCAGCGATGCCATCCACGCCGGTGCCAAATCGTTCTGGTCGTCGATCGAGACGGCCTCCGAGGAACTCGCCACCGTCAATACCTCGGCCGACGATCCGGCGCTGATCATCTACACCTCGGGCACCACGGGAAATCCGAAGGGCGCGCTGCACGCCCATCGCGTCGTGCTCGGGCACCTGCCGAATATCGAGATGACTCACGATTTCTTTCCCAAGCCCGGCGATCTGATGTGGACGCCGGCGGACTGGGCCTGGATCGGCGGCCTCATCAACGCGCTGTTCGCGGCCTGGTATCACGGCGTGCCGATCGTCGGCCATCGCGCGCGGAAATTCGAGCCACAGGCGGCGATGCAGATGATGGCCGATTACGGCATCCGCAACGTGTTCCTGCCGCCGACCGCGCTGAAATTGATGCGGCAGGCCGGCGTCAAGCATTCCGGCGTCAAGTTGCGCAGCATCTTCACCGGCGGCGAGTCGCTCGGCGGCGAACTGCTCGGCTGGGTGCGCGCGACGTTTGGTATCGACGCCCATGAGGTGTTCGGCCAGACCGAGTGCAATCTCGTGATCGGCAGCAACTCAAAACTGTTTCCGATCCGCCCCGGCTCGATGGGCAGGGCCACGCCCGGATTCGACGTCCGCATCGTCAACGAAAAAGGCGAGGAGCTGCCGCGCGGAAGCCGCGGCATCATCGGCGTGCGCCAGCCCAACCCGTGCACCATGATCGAATATTGGCGCAATCCGGAGGCCACCGCGAAGAAATACGTCGGGCAATATCTCCTGACCGGCGATCTCGGCATCCAGGACGAGGACGGCTATTTCTGGTACGTCAGCCGCGAGGACGATGTGATCACCACCGCGGGCTACCGCGTCGGGCCGTCGGAGATCGAGCACACGCTGATGAAGCACCCGGCGGTGGCGATGTCGGCGGTGGTCGGTATTCCCGATCCGATCCGCACCGAATCGATCAAGGCCTGGATCGTGTTGCGCCCGGGTTTCGCGCCCGGCGACGCGCTGGCGCGGGAAATCCAGGAGTTTGTGAAAGTGCAGCTCGCCGCGCACGAATATCCGCGCTACGTGCAATTCACCGATACCTTGCCGATGACCGCCACCGGCAAGGTACTGCGGCGGGAATTGCGGGCGCTGGGGTGACGGCGCAAAAGCGCCGTCATTCCGGGATGGTGCGCGAGCACCAGACCCGGAATCTCGAGATTCCGGGTCGCGCTATGCGCGCCCCGGAATGACGACGCGTGGCTAAGGCGTCTTGATTCCGATCTGCTTCAACGCCGCCAGCATCCGCTGCGGCGGCTCCATCTTGATGACGAGCGCATCGCCGGTTTCAAGCAGGCTCTTCAGGCTCGACAGGATCGCGGGCCAGCCCGCACGGCCGCCTGACAAGATGTCGTCGCTGATCGGCCGGTCGTGCGACTGGATCAGCGTGAGTTTTACCACACTGCCTGCCTGCTCGATCTCGTAGGTCACGAGCGTCGGGCCGAGCTTTTCGATCAATGCCGGCCAGTTGACGTTGAAGGTGACTGTCAGTTTGCGTGGAGGATCGCATTCAATCACCTCGCCGCTGATATGCAGCGAGCCATCAGGCGCGCGGACGACGAACGCGCCCCCGATCTTCAAGTCGACTTCAACCGCATTGCCGGAAAAATATTTCCGGCTGAACTCCGCTTTTGTCAGCGCCTCCCACACCTTCTCCGGCGTGGAGGCGATATAGATCGTGTAGACGATGGCTGGCTTGAACTTGTCGATCTTCATATCCGGTTGAACCCTTCGATATATTTTCATGTCTACTCGAACCCCTCGATACCGAGCGCGACAGGCGGAATCGATAGTGCCGTCCCGGATTCAAGCAAGCTCTTGAGGCTGGACAGGATGGCCGGCCATCCCTTGGAGATACCGTCGAGGATCACGCTGCCATCCTCGAAATCCTCATGGGTGAGCGTCAGTTTCACGATCTTGCCATGCGGCTCGATCGTGAACACGACCTTGGTCGGGCGTTCCTTGCGGGCCGCTTCGCTCAGCACATGGTGGAAGGTGTAGGATAGCCGTCGCGGCCGGTCGACCTCGAGAACTTCGCCGACGTCGGTGGTGGTGCCGCTCATGACCAGCGCGAAGGGCGAGCCGACTTTCCAGTCGGACTTCACTTCCGTGCCGAACCAGTAGCGCCTGGAGAATTCGCTTGATGTGAGCGCTTCCCACAATTTCTCCGGCGTGGTCTCGATATAGGTGACGTAGATGAATTCGGGCTTAGACACAGGCGGCCTCCTTCGTGGCAGTCGACGGAAGGTCAGCCGGCAAGGCGTGGCCCGTTTCCAAAAGGCTCTTCAGGCTCGCGATCACCATCGGCCAGCCGCCGGAAATGTCGCGCATCGTCTTGCCGCCCTGGTCGAGGTTGTCGTGGGTCACGGTCAGCTTGATGACGGTGCCGTGCGGTTCCAGATCGAACGTGACGCGCGATGTGCGTTCGCGTTTCGCATCCGGCGAGCAGGGGTCCCAGCTGTAGGCGAGCCGCGTATGTGGATCCGAAATCAGCACCTTGCCTTCGATGCTGCCGGTGCCTTGCCTGGCGAATTTGTACGGCGATCCGACCTTCCAGTCCGAGGCGACGCGGTGGCCGAACCAGTAGCGCTCGGTGAAATCGCCGTCGGTCAGGGCCTGCCAGAGTTTCTCGGCCGAGGTCTCGATATAGGTGGTGTAGACGAATTCGGGCTTACTCATCACGTTTCTCCAGTCGTCGTTTCAATTCGCTGAGCGCGGCGAGCTTGCCGCGCTCGAACTTCTTGATCCACCGCTCGCCGATCTGATGGATCGGCACCGGGTTGAGATAGTGCAGCTTCTCGCGGCCGTGCTTGAACGTGGTGACGAGGTTGGCCTCTTCGAGGATCGCAAGGTGTTTCGTGACGGCCTGCCGCGTCATGGCGAGGCCGTCGCAAAGTTCGTTCAAGGTTTGACCGTTTTTGGCATGAAGCCGGTCCAGCAGCGACCGCCTTGATGCGTCGGCCAGCGCTTTGAAGACCTCATCCATGGCAGGCATAATAGGCAACCAAATGGTTGCATGTCAAGCGCGTGTTTTCGCAAAGATGGTTCCGCGTGGTACTGTCGCGGCCAGCCAGCGAAGATTGGTCTCGAACAACTTGGGGTAGAAAACATGAATATGCGGGTGTTGTTGCCGGTCTTGTTGACGGCGTGCAGCTCGATCGCCTTCGTTGCTTGCACCATTGGCGCCCACGCCCAACAGCAGGTGGTTGGCGCCCTGCCTGAAGCCTCCAACATGAAACTGGTCGGAGCCAACGACCTGCAGGCGCGCAGCGCCTACCAGCCGACGATCCATCATCAGGGCGACCGCTGGATCGCCTATATCGGCCACCACGGTGGAACCGAAGAGATTCCCGCGCCGGTCAATCCGCAGACCGGCAAGGCCGAGCCGAACGGAACCTCGATTGTCGATGTCACCGATCCGGCGCAGCCGAAATATCTGCGTCACATTCCGGGGCAGGAGGGAAAATATGAAGCCGGCGGCGCGCAGATGGTGCGCGTCTGCGACGGCAAGACGCTGCCCAAGGGCGATCCCAACGCGGTCTACATGCTGCGCACTTTTGGTGGCGAAGCCCATGAAATCTGGAATGTCGCCGATCCCGCCAATCCGGTTCTCGTCACCCGGCTCGGCGGCCTGAAGGATACCCACAAGAGCTGGTGGGAATGCGACACCGGCATTGCCTTCCTGGTGTCGGGCGCACCCGACTGGCGCACGCGCCGCATGACGCAGGTCTATGACCTCTCCGATCCCGCGCACCCCATCAAGATCAGGGATTTCGGCCTTCCCGGTCAGGAGCCGGGCTCAACCGGCGCGGTGCCGACCGAGTTGCATGGGCCGATCTCGACCGGGCCCGAAGGCAACCGGGTCTATTTCGGCTACGGCACCAACAAGGGCGGCTTCCTGCAGATCGTCGACCGCGACAAACTGCTCAACGGACCGAAGGAGTCGACCGCGGATAATCTTCGTTTTCCTGAAATCTCGCGGCTGGCGATGTCCGCCTTCAATGGCGCCCACACCACGTTTCCGATGATGGGCATGCCGATTGCCGAATTCGCTCATGACAAGGACGGCAAGACCCGCGACATCGTGATGATCGTCGATGAGGCGATCCTCAATGAATGTGCCGAACCGCGGCAGATGGTCTGGTTTGCCGACGTCACGGTGGAGAACCGCCCGATGATGATTTCGAGCCACACGGTGCCGGAAGCGAGCGGCTCGTTCTGTGAACGGGGCGGACGGTTCGGATCGCATTCCTCCAATGAGAGCATGGCGCCGGTCTACTACAAGAAAATGGCGTTCATCGCGTTCTTCAATGCCGGGGTGCGGGCGCTCGACATTCGCGATCCCTATCATCCCAAGGAAGTCGGTTACTTTATCCCCTCGATCACCGCGGCCACCGACAAGCGCTGCGTCCCGGTCGAAGGCCAGGACCGCTGCAAGGTCGCGATCCAGACCAACAATGTCGAGACCGATGAGCGCGGCTATATCTACATCGTCGATCGCGCCAATACCGGCCTGCACATCCTGGAACTGACCGGACCCGCGCGCGCCGTGGCCGGCCTGCGGTGATGGTGATGACGATGCGGCGATGGCTATTGACCGCATTTTTAGCTGCGATTTTCACACTGTTCGGCATCGTCTGTTACCAGCATGCCCGGTCGGATGTCGGCAGCTGGCGCGAAATCACCTGGCCGTTCCCGCGTGATGGCTGGCCGGCGGGGCGCGCATTCCGCTGTGCCGCCGCCTGGTGCGGCGACGATATCGAGATCTACGTGCGCGCGAAGATCGGTTTTTGCAATTGTGACCGTGGTGTTGCCGACGACGATGAAGTCGACCGCGTCGCCGATCTCGACCTGGTGAGTGAACGCTTCACGCCGCTTGAGCCGGGCAATGTGGTGCGGATTGCCGATATGCCCGGTCGCTTGCGGAGCTATGACCTGGCAATGCCCGATGGCTCTCGGCATAGCGCCGTCGGCATTGCGGTGTCGCGGCGCTGCGACCTCCTTGTCGCGGTCGCGCAGGGCAAGGCAGCGGCCTCGGGGGTTCAGCGCGTTGCGCTGGATTTTCTCGCCTCGAGCGAGATGGCGCACTGGATGGCATCGGCGATGGAGGGGCGGTGATTGGCTTAACCTCTCGGCTTCACAGCGCGGTTCGCATGACGGCCGTCATCACCCGCCACCGGGTCGGCGCAACGCGCCGCCCGATGACAGGCTCCAGCGGGTGATCCAGTATTCCGAGGGGTCAGTAATGGAATCGAAAAGCCGCGGTGTACTGGATACCCCGCATCCGCGGGCTGGGACGACTTTGGGCGTGACGGACGTCGTAGATCTTCCCCGCGCAGGGCGAGAAAGGGACGCGCGTGTCTTCCATCCACGCCCCTCACATGCATAATAGCGAAATCGTATCGACCCCTCGCGAGTCCCCTCATGTCCTTTGAAGTCTACCTTGCCTTTGTCGCCGCCTGCATTGCGCTGGCGCTGCTGCCGGGTCCGGTTGTGACGCTGGTGATCGCCAACGGCCTGCGCCATGGCACCGGTGCGGCGCTGACCAACATTGCCGGCGTGCAGGCGGGCCTTACGATCGTGATCGGCATCGTGGCGATCGGGCTGACCTCGCTGATGGCGACCATGGGCTACTGGTTCGATTGGGTGCGGTTTGCAGGAGCGGCCTACCTGGTCTGGCTCGGCATCAAGCTGATTCGCAGCCCCGTCGAAGGCGTCAATGCCGATGCGCCGCCGCCCCCGCCGCGCGGCGGATTTTTCCTGCAGGGTTTCCTGGTGCTGCTCTCGAACCCCAAAGTGCTGGTGTTCTTCGGCGCGTTCATTCCGCAGTTCATGGACATGAGCAAGGACCATTTCTCGCAGGTGGCGCTGCTCGGCGTCACCTTCATGGTCACGGGCGCGATCACGGATTCGATTTACGCGGTGCTGGCGGGGCGCGCGCGGCGGTTCTTCTCGGCGCGGCGGACGCGGCTGTTGTCGCGCGTTTCCGGCGGCTTCATGATCGGCGGCGGCGTCTGGCTGGCGCTGACGCGGGCGCGCTAGCCGCGAAACCGCTTTGAACCGCAAGCGGCGCTGGCGCGTCTAATCCCGCGCTGTCTTCCCATTTTCGGAATTTTGCGCTCATGCCGGATGTACCGTGGTTCGTCTATGCGATGCTGCTCGCGCCGTTTGGGTTCATCCTGCTTGGCGCCGTCTACAAGATGCTGCAAGTGCGCGCCGCCCGCGAGTGGCCGTCGACGCCGGGCAAGGTGCTGACCTCGAATTCGCAAATGCGCGAGGTCAGGGTGCTCGACGATTCCAGAGAAGACGGCCACCGTCTAGAGCAGCGCAACTTCGCCAACATCGTCTACGAATATTCCGTCAGCGCGCCAGACTGCGCAACAATCGCGTCAGTATGGCGAAGACCTCGGCAATTTCCAGGTCGCCGAGACCATCGCGCGTTGCCCGGTCGGCACCATGGTGACCGTCTATTACAATCCGCTGCATCCGCGCGAGGCGGTGCTGGAGCGCGATTTGCCACAGGGCCTGTGGGGCTGTCTCATGCCAATCTCAGCAGCAACCTTGCCTCGACCTCAAGCTGGCTGGTGCGCAAGCTCACCACAGCCTATCCGGACGGCGCCAGGGTCAATGTCTACGTCAACCCGGCCAATCCGTCGGAAGCGACGCTCAATCCGCGTGCCAGTTTCGTCTGGCTGTTATGGCCGATCGTGCCGGCAATGTTCGCGTTGGCTTATTACGCCGCCAACCATGGCTAGGCGGGCAATAATAGTTGCGCGCGCAGCATCGTTTCGATCTCGGCAAGGATCCGCGCCAGCCGATCCGCCCATGCCAATTGCCCGGCCTGATCGGCGATCAGGTCCTGGCGAATTTCGATGCCGGTGTTCATCAATCCGCGCGCTTCGGCGTGAACCGGGATGGTATAGTCGGTCTCGTCGCTCACCGCATAGGGCTCGTTGTCGCCGACCACCAGACCCGTTTCCGTCCGCAACGATTTCAACAGCAGCGGCGGCAGCCTCGTGTCGCGATGGTAGAGCGTGCCGATATGCCATGGCCTGGCGATGCCGGCATAAATCGGCGTGAAGCTGTGCAGTGACACCAGCACAGTCGGAATGGCGTAGCGCAGCCGCCGTTCGATGACATCGTGGATGCGGCGATGATAGGGATCGAAGATCAATTTGCGCCGCGCCTCGGCCGCACTGCGCGCCAGGGCTTCGTTGCCGGGGATGACCGTCGCCTCGCTGATCCGCGGGATCGAGCTTGGCGCCTCGGGCGGGCGATTGCAGTCGATCACCAGCCGCGAATAACGCTGGGCGATCAGATGCGCGTCCAGATGCTTCGAGAGCCGTTCGGCCACGCCGGCGATACCGATATCCCAGGCGATATGCCGCGTGAGTTCGCTTTGCGGCAGCCCGAGATCGCCAAGGGCACGCGGGATCAGCCGGCCATAGTGATCGCAAGTCAGCAGGAACGGCGAGCCGCCGTTCGCGTTATCTTCCAGAACCGGCGGAGCATCTCCGCTTTCGAGGAGCAACGTTGTATCACCAGAGCTGTCCAAAGCCATTTTTCCCCATGCGTTGCCTATCGAAGCAGCATACCGATTTAGGAATGAGCAAAGATCGGTATAGATTAGATTGCACAAAATCACGATGATTGCTTCGACGATGCCGTTCCTGACTATCCATCACAAGACAGAATATCGCTATGCCCACCCGGTGGCGTTCGGCGAACACCGCATCATGCTGCGCCCGCGCGACGGCCACGATCTGCGGGTGGTTTCCGGCAGCCTCAAGATCGTGCCGCAGCCGATGTCGCTGCGCTGGATCCACGATGTGTTCGGCAACAGCGTCGCGATCGCGACCTTCGATGAACGCTCCGAATCGCTGTCGTTCGTCAGCACCGCGACCGTCGAGCACAATCCGGCCGCGGAGTTCGCGCTGACCCCCGACGACCCCGCCTATTTCTATCCGTTTCTCTACGACGACGAGGAGTTTCCCGACCTCGTTCAGTTCATCACGCCGCAATATGGCGACCCCAACGGCGAACTCTCGGCATGGGCGCGGAATTTCCTCGATGCGGAAGGACCGACGCCGACCTTCAATATCCTCAGCGGCATGACCTACGGCATCCGCGAGGCGTTCGCCTACCGCAAGCGGCACGAGCACGGCACCCAGCATCCGCTCGATACGCTGCAGACCGGATCCGGAACCTGCCGCGACTATGCGCTGTTCATGATCGAGGCGTTGCGCCGGCTCGGCATCGCCGCGCGCTTCGTCTCGGGCTACCTGTTCATCCCGGGCGACCGCTCGCACGGCTATGTCGGCGGCGGTTCGACCCACGCCTGGGTGCAGGTCTATCTGCCGAGCGCCGGCTGGATCGAGTTCGATCCCACCAACGGCATCGTCGGCACCCGCGATCTCGTGCGCGTCGCGGTGGCGCGCGATCCGCGCCAGGCCATACCGCTGCACGGCACCTATCTTGGTTCGGCCGATGCGTATGTCGGCATGGAGGTCAGCATCAGCGTCGTTTCGGCAGAAGTGGTGGCGGAGGCGTAACATGGAAATCAGGGTAGGCTTCGAGATCGCTTACGCGGCGGTGCAGCCGACGCCGATGGTGATCATGCTCAGCATTCACCCCTCGCGTTATCAGGACATCGTCGGCACCGAAAGCATCGTCGCCGAGCCCAACGTGCCGATCGGATTTTACCGCGACAGCTTTGGCAATGTCTGCGGCCGGCTGGTGGCGCCGGCCGGCGGCGTGACCTTGCGCGGCAACACGCTGGTACGCGATTCCGGATTGCCCGACATGGTGGTGCCGACCGCGCAGCAGGTGTCGATCGACCAACTGCCGGATGAAGTGCTGCAATATCTGATGCCGAGCCGCTATTGCGAGACCGACAAATTGACCGACATCGCCTGGTCGCTGTTCGGCAACACGCAGGCCGGCTGGGCGCGGGTTCAGGCCATCACCGAGTTCGTGCACAACCACGTCTCGTTCGGCTATCAGCATGCCCATCACATGAAGTCGGCGCATGACGTCTACGAGCAGCGCGCCGGCGTCTGCCGCGATTTCGCCCATCTGGCGCTGACGTTTTGCCGCTGCATGGGCATCCCGACGCGCTACTGCACCGGCTATATGGGCGACATCGGCATCCCGCCCGATCCGGCGCCGATGGATTTCTCGGGCTGGTTTCAGGTCTATCTGTCCGGGCAGTGGTACACCTTCGACGCCCGCCACAATCATCCGCGGATCGGCCGCATCCTGATGGCCACCGGCCGCGACGCCGCCGACGTGGCGCTGACCACGAGCTTTGGGCGAATGGACCTTGTCAAATTTCTCGTCATCAGCGATGAGGTCGTGCCGGCGTAGTGGGATGGACGTCGTGCCGGCGTAGGGCTCGCACGCCACCTTGCGTCTTAGGCCGCCTTCCGTCGCTGCGAGGAGCGCAAGCGACGAAGCAATCCGGTTCTTGTGTGCGGCTTCTGGATTGCTTCGCGGAGTGCTCGCAATGACGGTATAGAGAATCCATGAGCTCCGATCGTCTCTTCGTCTACGGGACGCTGATGCGCGGCTTCGATCATCCGATGGCGCAGCTGTTGTCGAGAGCTGCCGATTTTGTCGGCGAGGCGCGGTGCCGGGGGCGGCTCTACCGGGTGAAGCATTATCCCGGGCTGGTGTTGTCGGACGATCCCGATGACGTCGTGTTCGGCGAAGTGTATCGGTTGCGCCGGCCTGCCGAATTGCTGCGCGAGTTCGACATGTATGAGGCCTGCGGCGAGGGATTTTCCGAGCCGACCGAATATATCAGGCGAATGCTGCCGGTGACGCTGGATGGTGGCGCCGCGAGCGAAGCCTGGACCTACCTCTACAACTGGCCGGTCGCACATCTGCCGCGCATCCCCTCCGGACGTTTTCTGGAAGACAAAATCTAGCCCGCGTCCAGCCGTTCGCGCGCCAGCCTCAAATCGACCTCGCGCTCGACATAGGTCCATTCTTCCGTGTCGCGCAGCATGCCCACCAGGTCCTCGAACATATCGGCATGTTCCGGCGCATATTCGAACCAGGCCAGAAAATCGAACGGCTCGCCGAAATCGCGAGAGTGATAGAGCTGCCGCGCGATCGCGGGCAGATATTTCAGGCTGTCGGCGATATGGCGCGACTTGTCTTCAAAGATGCGCCGCCGCTCGTTTTGAGTCATTTCCCACCAGGCCTGTGATTTCCGGATCGGTATCAGCGCCGCGCAACTCGCTTCCGGCCGACCGAGGGGCGCCTGCGCCTTTTCGAGTTGCGCCTTTTCGGTGCGCTCGACATAGCGCAGATGGGTCGCGACGCCGGCCAGCCGCCACGACGTCCGCGACGGCAGCAGCGGGAACGTGATTGATTCGGAGTGGGCGACCGAAATGCCGGGCGCGGGGGTGAGCGGTTCGCCCTTCACGGCGAGCAACGACGTAACCCGCCACCCCCCGCTCTGGCCGCCCCTGAAGATCGTGAACATGGGCCTATCGAAGCGTGGAACCGGAAATGGTTCAAGGGTGGTGTTTCTTGCACGATGGGACGCCTCGCGCTCACCGTCATGCCCGGGACAAGCCCGGCCATGACGAGAAGCTGGGCTAGCATACCTGTGAATAGCCGGGAGAAAGCCAACAATTCTCATGTTTTAGCTGATTGTCGCTATATCCATCACTGGTTGGCACCCACCCCCGACTCACCGCAAAATCACCCATGCGCTTCACGCCCCAATTCCTCGATGAACTGCGCGCCCGGCTTCCGGTCTCCGAAGTCGTGGGCCGGCGCGTGAAATTGAAGAGGGCGGGGCGGGAGTGGAAGGGCCTGTCGCCGTTCCAGCAGGAGAAGTCGCCGTCCTTTACCGTCAACGACCAGAAGGGATTCTATCACGACTTCTCCTCCGGCAAGCATGGCGACATCATCTCTTTCCTGATGGAGACCGAGGGTGTCGGCTTCACCGAAGCCGTCGAGCGGCTGGCGGCGATGGCCGGTGTGCCGCTGCCGGCCGCGACCCCTGAGGCCGCGCGGCACGAGCAGCGCCGCAAGACGCTGCATGACGTGATGGAGCTATCGGCGAAATTCTTCGCCGATACGTTGGCCTCGCGCAACGGCGCCAAGGCCCGCGGCTATCTCGGCGACCGCGCGATTTCGCCCGCCGTGCAAGTGCAGTTTCGCATCGGCTACGCGCTCGCCGAGCGTTTTGCGCTCAAGGAGCATCTCGGCTCGCTCGGCATTCCGGTCGAGGACATGGTGGAAGCCGGCCTGTTGGTCACCGGCGACGACATCCCGGTGCCGTACGACCGCTTTCGCGACCGCGTGATGTTTCCGATTACGGATCTGCGCGGCCGGGTGATCGCGTTCGGCGGCCGCGCGCTGGAAAAAGATACGCCGGCGAAATACCTGAACTCGCCGGAAACGCCGCTGTTTCACAAGGGCGACAATCTCTACAACCTCGCCCCGGCGCGGCTCGCCGCCCATAACGGCAGCACCCTGGTGGTGGTGGAAGGCTATGTCGACGTCATCGCCATGGTCGGCGCGGGCTTTGCCGCCAGCGTCGCGCCGCTCGGCACTGCGTTGACCGAAAACCAGCTCGCGCTGCTGTGGAAGATGGCGGACGAGCCGATCTTGTGTTTTGACGGCGACAGGGCCGGACAGAAGGCGGCGTGGCGCGCCGCCGATTTGGCGTTGCCGCATCTTGCGCCCGGCAAGAGTTTGCGGTTTGCGCTGTTGCCGGAGGGCCAGGACCCCGACGATCTCGCGCGCTCGGGCGGGCGAGCCGCGATCGAGGAAGTGATCTCGGCGGCGCGGGGATTGGCCGACATGATCTGGTCGCGCGAGGTCGAAGGCGGCAGTTTTGGAACGCCGGAGCGGCGCGCGGCGCTGGAGCAGCGGATCGGCGAACTCACGGGCGGCATCCGCGACGAGGCGGTGCGGCGCTATTACCGCCAGGATCTGGCGGAGCGCCTGCTGCGGACGTTTGCGCCGGAAGCCGGCCGCGGCGGCTATGCGAGGGGCGGATATCGCGGCGGCGCGGGCAATTTCGGCGAATCAGGCCGGCGCCTGGCACCGCGCGGCGCGTTTACGCCGGGGGCGGCGGGTCGACCAGGATCCTTTGGCGGCCGTGCACCGGCCTCGGCCGGCAGCCCGGCCGTCCACCGAGGTCTCTATCAGGCGGCGAGCCCACAGCTTGCGACCAGCCCGATCATGCGCGGCCAGCGCAGCGCCATGTCCCGCCGCGAGGCGCTGATTCTGCAGTCCCTGATTAACCATCCCTGGCTGCTGCACGACCATCTGGAGCAGGTGGCGGCGCTGGAACTGGCGCATCCGGAGGCCAACAAATTGCGCGCCGGCATCATCGCCGCCTTCGCCAAGGACCATCACCACAGCCCGGAGCCTTCGGAACAGGCCGAGAAAATGCGGGCCGATCTTGCGGCGGGTGGATTTTCGCAGGTTCTTCAAAGGGTTGAGAGCGCGATCACGACCTCGGCGGTGTGGGGCGCAAAAGCCCAGGCGGCGCGGGAGGACGTTCTTTCCACCTGGCACCAGCTCGTCTCCTTGCATCGCCAATGGCACTCCTTACTTAGGGAATTGAAGGATGCCGAGTTGGCGCTGGGCGAGGAGGCGAGTGAGGCGAATCTGGCGTGGCTGCGGGACGTCAAGGCGCGGCTGGCCGAAGTGGACGGCACCGAGGCCCTGATCGAGGGTTTCGGCGAATCCTCGGGCCGGCTCCAGCGCAACGTCTGATAAAAATCATGCGGATGGCCGCGGCCGGAACCGTGAAATGACTCGCCAAACCTATGGTTTGGCTGCAAAAACAGGGTTAGTCGAAGCTTAACGGGTCCCGTTGCATTTTCAGGCGAAGTGGAGGCCGGTTCGCCGTTGGAAAATGCGTCAGAAAAAATCTGGCGCGTATTCTGATCGCAAAACTGGTAGCCATTTTTGCAGAATACGCGCCGGGACTGCTAGTGCGAAATCCGGTGATACAGATCAGGGGGTGGCGAGAAGTCTGCGCCGCCCTTTCCGCGTCATAAGTGAACTTCAGTTGATCAAGGCAGGCGCGGCGCACGCATCCTGCATGAGCGCGTTCAGGAGCAATGAATGGCCACCAAGGCAAAGACGCTGCAGGTAAAAGACAAGGAAAAAGACGACAAGGCAGCGGACGCCCCTGAGAAAGATTCTCCGGACGCGCCGTCGCCGTTGCTCGACCTTTCCGACGCCGCCGTCAAGAAGATGATCAAGCAAGCCAAGAAGCGCGGCTTCGTGACCTTCGATCAGCTCAACGAAGTCTTGCCGTCCGACACCACCTCGCCGGAGCAGATCGAGGACATCATGTCGATGCTCTCTGACATGGGCATCAATGTCTCCGAGGCCGAGGACGCCGACAGCGAGGAAGATGCGAAGGAAGAGGCCGAGGACGAGACCGACAACGAACTGGTCGAGGTCACGCAGAAGGCCGTCACCGAAGTCAAGAAGTCCGAGCCCGGCGAGCGCACCGATGATCCCGTCCGCATGTATTTGCGCGAGATGGGCACGGTCGAGCTGTTGTCGCGCGAAGGCGAAATCGCCATTGCCAAGCGCATCGAGGCCGGCCGCGAGGCGATGATCGCAGGGCTCTGCGAAAGCCCGCTGACGTTCCAGGCCATCATCATCTGGCGCGATGAGTTGAACGAGGGAAAGATCTTCCTCCGCGACATCATCGATCTGGAAGCGACCTATGCCGGGCCCGACGCCAAGAACAACATGAACCCGCTGCTCGCAGCCCCGCTCGGGCCCGACGGCCAGCCGCAGGTAACCGCCAACGGCAATGGCTCCGCCAACGGCAATGGCGCGGCGATGCCGGCTGCTGCCGCCGCACCGTCGCACATCGCGCCGCCGGCCGCGCCGCCGGCGCCGACCCCGTTCCGCGCCGCGCCCACGCCGGATGCCGCGCCCGAGGGCGAGGAGAAGGATCCGGCGGAAGCTGCCGCCGAATCCGACATGGACGACGACGAGTTCGAAAACCAGATGTCGCTGGCCGCGATCGAGGCCGAGCTGAAGCCGAAGGTGGTGGAGACCTTTGACAAGATCGCCGACAACTACAAGAAGCTGCGCCGCCTGCAGGAGCAGGATATCTCCAACCAGCTGCAGAACGAGACGCTGTCGCCGGCGCAGGAGCGCAAATACAAGAAGCTGAAGGACGAAATCATCGTCGAGGTGAAGTCGCTGCGGCTCAACCAGGCCCGTATCGATTCACTGGTCGAGCAGCTCTACGACATCAACAAGAAGCTGGTGTCGTTCGAGGGCCGTTTGCTGCGTTTGGGCGACAGCCACGGCGTCGCGCGCGAGGATTTCCTGCGCAACTATCAAGGCTCGGAGCTCGATCCGCGCTGGCTCAACCGTGTCTCGAAACTCTCCGCCAAAGGCTGGAAGAATTTCGTCCATCACGAAAAGGACCGCATCAAGGAACTGCGCCACGAGATCCAGTCGCTCGCCGCATTGACCGGGCTTGAGATCGGCGAATTCCGCAAGATCGTGCACGGCGTGCAGAAGGGCGAGCGCGAGGCGCGCCAGGCCAAGAAGGAAATGGTCGAGGCCAACCTTCGTTTGGTGATTTCGATCGCCAAGAAATACACCAATCGCGGCCTGCAATTCCTCGACCTGATCCAGGAAGGCAACATTGGTTTGATGAAGGCGGTCGATAAATTCGAATACCGCCGCGGCTACAAGTTCTCGACCTACGCGACCTGGTGGATCCGGCAGGCGATCACGCGCTCGATCGCCGATCAGGCGCGCACCATCCGTATCCCCGTGCACATGATCGAGACCATCAACAAGATCGTGCGCACCTCGCGCCAGATGCTCAACGAGATCGGCCGCGAACCGACCCCGGAGGAATTGGCCGAAAAGCTCGGCATGCCGCTGGAGAAGGTGCGCAAGGTTCTCAAGATCGCCAAGGAGCCGTTGTCGCTGGAGACCCCGGTGGGCGACGAGGAAGACTCGCATCTCGGCGATTTCATCGAGGACAAGAACGCGATCCTGCCCATTGATGCCGCGATCCAGTCCAACCTGCGCGAAACCACGACCCGCGTGCTGGCCTCGCTGACGCCGCGCGAAGAACGCGTGCTGCGCATGCGCTTCGGTATCGGCATGAACACCGACCACACACTCGAAGAAGTCGGCCAGCAGTTCTCGGTGACGAGAGAGCGTATCCGGCAAATCGAAGCCAAGGCGCTGCGCAAGCTGAAGCATCCGAGTAGGTCACGGAAGCTGCGGAGCTTCCTCGACAACTGATCTCTCTCCGCCACGTGGATCTCGCTCCGCCTCACCCTGAGGAGCGCCCACAGGGCGCGTCTCGAAGGGCGAGGCGGCCCGATGCTGGGAGACGCATTGCTTCGCAACGCTCCTCAGCATGAGGATGGGCTCCGGGCATCCATCAAAACAAAGCGGCGGGCGAAAGCCCGCCGTTTTCGTTTAATGATTTGCGAATTACGAAAACTTCAACGTTATCTTATCGCCGTCGCGTGGTTTGCGGTTGCCGCCGCCCCACGAATTTTCAATTTTTCCGCCCTTTGCAAGGGCGATGCATAGAATTATTTGTTGCGCATCTTTCAGAACTTCAATTGCGATTTTGAAGGATGAATCGGCAAAGTCTTGTGTTTGCGTCTCCCAAGGTCCTGAAAATCCGTCCACATAGGTGATGGCCGAAAACCGCAAAACCTTGAATGCGAGCGCCTGAAGGTAACGCTTAAGAATGAAATGCTTGGCTTTAGTTTGCTCGCGATCAAAATACGGATCGGTCACAGTCTTCCTTTCTACTCTGCGGCATCTAAACGTGTTCCTTGTGCAATTCTAGGATACTGATTCCATTCGCGTCCGTTCAGAAGACGCCCGCCGTCCTTAGGACGGAAGCCACCCCATTGTTTAAAGAAGAATGCGACTTTTGCGGATCGGCATTGATCTCGGATTTCAACTGCCCATTCTTCCTTCATAGGGCGTGAACTTGGGCCACTCTCACCACCGACAATAGCCCAGTCGATTCCCTTAAGATCTATCTTGCCCACAGAACCCAGTAGAGGTTCGAAAGAGACAAACTTAACTGATGCCTGTGCAGCGTTTAGGTGCTTCAATCTGACGACATTCTTTGCATCTTCGACGGATACACCAATCCAAATATGCGACGGCGCTTTGCTGGTACCGTATCGATTACGAAGATAGCGGCTCATAAGCGAACTGCGTTTGGTTAGAACTTGGAAAGTGTGCCAGCCGGCCGCTTCCATTGTGTCGAACACGGAATCAATGAAGGATCGCGGTATCTCTTTATGAAAGAGGTCGCTCATAGAATTGACGAAGATACGCCGTGGCTGCCGCCAGCTCAGCGGCTGCGTTAGCAGCTCCGGGCGCAGTTTTAGGTCAAAGCCGTATTCAAACGGATGATCGGGCACGCCGCGAAATCGCTCGGAGAAACGCTCGGCGTAGCAGAAGTCGCAGCCAGGCGTGATTTTGCTGCAACCCGTAACTGGATTCCAGGTCGCATCAGTCCATTCGATTTGCGTCGACCTGGCCATAATAACCACCTTAGAACAAAACACGAACAATTGAAAGCACAAAAAGCAATCTATCAGAGATCGCAAAGCCTTATGTTAATGGAAGGCGAGCCGCTTAGTCGATGTTGTTGCTTGGAGGAGCGCGGGCGCAAGCGATCGTCACCATCATTCTCGCGGCGCCTGCACCTGATGCAGGCGTCGTTTGCGTTTTCCGCGCCGGCCGTATCAAAGAGGGGATAGCGCAGGCTCAAGGACAGAACCCACCCATAGCGACCACCGGCCAAGCAAGTACTCCCAAAAGCCAAAGGATCTCCTGATGATCAAGGGCAGGAAACTGACGACAGCCACTTTCGCCACCCTGGCAATGCTCGCGTGCGTGAGCCCAAACGCAGACGCCGCGCCGTGCGGCAGCGGGCCCGGTGGTTTCGACGCTTGGAAGCAAGCGTTCGCCGCGGAAGCGAGGGCCAAGGGCATCGGCGCCACGGCTATCTCCGGCTTGATGGCGGCGAACTACGCGAGTGCGACCATCGCCGCCGATCGCGGCCAGAGAAGTTTTGGTTTGTCGCTCGATCAATTCCTCGCCAAGCGGGGTGCCTCGACCATCGTTGCGCGCGGCCGCGCGCTGAAGCAGTCGCAGGCGGCGCTGTTTGCTTCCATTCAGCAGCGCTACGGCGTGCCGCCGGGCCCGCTCATCGCCATCTGGGGGATGGAGACGGGCTTTGGAAGCCAGCGCGGCAACCAGAACATGCTCTCGTCGATCGCTACGCTCGCCTACGACTGCCGGCGGCCGGAATATTTCACGGAGCAGCTTTATGCGGCGCTGCAATTGATCGATCGCGGAGTCCTCTCGCCGAGCAGCCGCGGCTCCATGCACGGCGAAATCGGCCAGACTCAGTTTTTGCCGAAAAACATCCAGTCCTATGGCACCGGCAATCTCGACGTCGCAGCCAACGCGCTCTCCTCGACCGCGAATTTTCTGAGGGCGCACGGCTGGCGCGCGGGCGCAGGATACCAGCCGGGAGAGGCTAACTTCGCGGCCATTCAGGCCTGGAATGCCGCCCAGGTCTATCAGCGCGCCATCGCGCTGATGGGCCGTCAGATCGACGGAGGCGAGTGAGGGCATGCGGCACGCTGACGCGTCTGTTGCAAGGGGCTTGTTTCCCAGTAGCGGGCGGAAGGCATCCGCCACGCGCCTTTTTCTCATGGCATGATCGGGACAAATCGGGAAGTCACAAGGAATTCGCTGCGCTTCGGCATCGGCATGGACACCGACCACACGCTCGAAGAAGTCGGCCAGCAGTTCTCGGTGACGAGAGAGCGTATCCGGCAAATCGAGGCGAAAGCGCTGCGGAAGCTGAAGCATCCGAGTAGGTCGAGGAAGCTGCGGAGCTTTTTGGATAATTGATATCTCTCTCCGCCTCATCCTGAGAGCCTGCCCCGGACTCGACCCGGGGAGCCGCGCTTCTTCAGCGCGGCGTCTCGAAGGACGAGGCGGTCCATGCTTCGAGACGCGTTGCTGAGCAACGCTCTTCGGCATGAGGGACTCGTCGTTACACGAGCGGCGCCGGTCCGCGCGGCTCTTCATCGTCCGCCTGAAGTCGTGCCGCCATCATGATGGCAGTGCCCATCGCTGTTGGGCCGAACGTGACAACAAACCCGGACAGCAACAGCCCGAGCGCGATGCCGGGTGAGCTGTCGGCGAGGATCAAATCCCTTAAGCCCGATGGATTGAGCACCAGCAGGCCACCGACCAGCAGCGCCGCCATCGCCGTTCCCGTGGCGAGGTTGATCGCGAGCAGCCGCAACAGCGGCACGCGCATAAAATCGAACCTGCCGGGCGTCTGCTCCTTATTGTCTATCGCATCCATCTCGGCCTGCACTCGCTTCTCCCGCATCTATCAGTCAGAGGTCCGCGACAGCTCGAAAGACTGACATGCCTGCTCGTGGTACAGTGCTCCGGACCGCGGATACTTTGCGGTCCGAGCGATATGCCCGCGTGTTGCCAGCAACTATCGAACACTGCCAACGGACGTGCTAGAAGTTCGTTCCATTACATGTCGCGGCTTCCTCAGAAACGAGCTTTCCCATGCACTTTTTCCACCTCGCATTGGTTCTGTGCGCGTCGATCCTGACCTCGGCCCTGCTTGCCACCCCCGGCTTCGCCGCCCGCTGCGGCGGCGACTTCAATACGTTCGTCGCGAGCATGTCGGCGGAGGCGCAGGCGGCGGGGATTTCGCAAGCCGTGATCGGCCAGGCGCTATCAGGCGTGACGCAGGATCCGGCGGTGCTGTCGTTCGACCGGCGCCAGCACGGCACCTTCAGAAAGTCGTTCGAGCAATATGTGTCGACGCGGGTGGGGCCGGGGCGGATCAATACCGGGCGGGCGATGCTGCAGCGCCATGCCTCGCTGTTGTCGCGGATCGAGGCGCGGTTCGGCGTGCCGCCGCAAATCATCGTCGCGATCTGGGGATTGGAATCCGATTTCGGCAAGGGCGACATAGGCAGGCTGCCGGTGATCCGCACGCTCGCCACCATGGCGCATGATTGCCGCCGCTCCGAATTGTTCCAGGGCGAGCTGCTGGCGGCGCTGAGGATCGTGCAGCGCGGCGATCTGCCGTTGCAGGATCTGGTCGGCGCCTACGCCGGCGAAATCGGCCAGACGCAATTCCTGCCCTCGTCCTATATCAAATACGGCGTCGATTTCGACGGCAACGGCCGTGTCGACCTGCGCCACAGCGTGCCCGACGTGCTCGCCTCCACCGCCAACCTGTTGCACACCAACGGCTTCAAGGACGGCGCGCCCTACGGCGAAGGCACCGCCAATTTCGAAGCGATGCGCGAGTGGAACCACGCCACCATCTACCGCAAGACCATCGGCTATTTCGCCGATCAGCTGGTGGGGCGGTGATGGTCCGCCGTGAAGCGAGCCCATCGTTCTTTTCTCCGTCATGGCCGGGCAAAAGCGCCAACGGGTCCGCGCAAAGCGCGGCTCGATGACAGGCTCCGCGCGTCTTCGCGTTACAAAAGCGCGAAGCGCGTCTTCGCGCTAGATGTCCCGGCCATTCACGTCTTTCTCGATGCGATGCACTTAAGATGTGGATGCCCTGAACCAACCGAACCCCGTCGCCAGCGCCGCCACGCCGGCGCGTTTCATGAACGCTCGTCTGTCGAGCATCGCGCTTGCACCGAAGCTGTTGTTACAGCCGGTCTTCATCGGGGAGAGGCCGGCGGAATAGCCGCACCGGCAAGGCCTCTGTCAATTCATGCTTTTTGTTGGAGCGTTGACAGGGTTGTGATGGAATAAACCCGCCTCTTGCAAGTGATTTGCCCGTCGGGGCTGGGCAAGAATTCTAATTATGGGGCTGGGGTGGCTCGGAGTGTCACAACTGCGAGCCATAGCGCGATGTTAGCCTGGAATGTGTGCAAGACAAGCCGAATCGAGCTTGGATCGGAAGCAAGACCGCTTTCGCGGGC
>WNFW01002409.1_pt1 | contig 24461 bp, 22 predicted proteins | sample 5400131 | NCBI WGS metagenome assembly WNFW01 (sample SAMN13153362, study PRJNA577476) | soil metagenome | isolation source: 20 cm soil or saprolite under grassland replicate 1 | place: USA:California | collected 2016-06-15 | reverse complement strand
CCCTGTGATCGCAAAGTCCATCTTCAGGCGCTTCAACTCCGCGTCGATCGCGCGATCGACGCCGCGGACCTCATGCGGGGCATCGGTGACGACCAGGATGTGAGTAATGCGGGCATCCTTGACGATCTGCCCCGTCCACAGGCGTCCGTTCCGCCGCGCCGCCAGCCGGGCGCGGCGGAGCAGCATCTTCACCTTTGCAAACCGTGGCTCCGGCTGCGGCGGATCGAGCTGATACGCATACGCCCAGCGCTCGGGAGCCCGCGGCCGTTGTTTCGGAGCCATGAGACCGTCCTCCGTTCCGCGGTGCGCTGGGGCTACGGATGCGCGCCGCTGGCCATGGCGAGCGGGCACGCGCCCACACAGTCGCCCACGTGCGCGGTGTCGCCGGTCAGCGTCCCCGTCGCCGACCGCTCATCCGCCGAGCTGATCTTGATCTTCCCCACCGGCGCGGTCTCGCGGCGCAGCACGTTCCCCGTCGCGGGATCCTTAATCTCCCGCCCCGGGCGTACCACGACGTACTCGGTGCCGATCCGTACGCCGCCTGCCGTCCCGACGTTGATGACCAGTTGGTTTCCGGACACGTCGGCGACGAGCGCCGTGATCGCGGCGATGGTCTCCCGAATCTTGGGCGCCGCCGCTGCCAGCTCGATGACGAGGCTGTCCACCGCCAAGCGCGTCGCTTCGCCGAGGATGGTGCTGGCGAAGTTCGAGCTCGACATGTCGAGGACGCCGCCCACCAGGCCGCCGCCGCCGCCGACTGCGGCGCCGAGCATCAGCCCGGAGCGCTTCGACTCGCCCGTCCCCTGCGCCACCGCCAGAATCTCCCCGGTCCCAATGTCCACGATGCGCGCGTCGATCACTACCGTGGCCTTGGACGATTTGCGCCCCAGGCCGCCGAGCCCGATCCCCCCGAGGTGAAAGCCCCCGCCCCCCATGCCGACCTTCTTGTCGGCGCTCCCGAACTGCGTGATGGACCCGATGATGATCGCGTCCACGCCGAGCAGCCGGCCGAGCCTGGCGGCCGTGGAGGCATCGGCTCGCCCGTCCTGCTGGAGATTCTGCTCGTTCAGGATGCGTTCGATCTGGGTGCGCTCGATGACCGTGTAGGAGCCGTTCTGCATCAGCTCGGACACGAGCATGGTAGCGACGCCTTTCCCGATGTCCACGTCCGACCCATAGAGGCCGGTCACGTAGTTGTGCACGGTGCCGTAGTCGAAGTCGAGCACGGCCACGCGCCTGCGGGCGGATGTGGGGGCGGGGGTAGCCGGGGCCGGGGCGTTCTGGGCGTCCAGCGCGGGCGCGGCCAAGGCGGCGAGGCAGAGAACTAGGGCAAGGCGCTTCATAGGACGGCTCCTGTTGTGAGTGCAATCAGTCGTCCGCACGAACGCGAACGGCTCCAGTCTGGTACTCGAACGATGGCAGCGTTATCGTCTGAACTGATCAGCAAGCGACGTACTCTTTTCGGGGTAGAGGTTTGCCACAATGTTTGCCGGTCCATAGGAGCCAGTAGCTGCCAATGCAGTCGAGTGGGCGCACGTAAGTGCCGATAAAACAACGGCCCCGCATGGGGGCCGTTGAGTTTTCTTTGCCCGAACCGCTGCGCCCGACTGACTACCCGTTTTTCACCGGCTGATACGTATTGATCAACACCCCGCTGGGGTACGCGGTCGCACCGATCAACCGCAACGCCGTCCGGTCCTTGAAAATCCGCATGCCGCGCCCGATCGCGACCGGGTTCACGAAGATGTTGAATTCGTCGATCAGATCGTGCTCGATCAATGCGCTCACGAACGTCGGTCCACCGTAGACGACGATGTCCTTGCCGCGCTGACCCTTCAGCTGGTTGACTGCCTGGACCAGCTCGCCGCTCTCCAGCCGCACATTCTTGCCCTCGACACGCTTGAGCGTTTTGCTGAACACGACTTTCGGTGTGTCCACCACCTGCGCGCGAACACGTATTCAGGGCTCTCCGGTTGCACGGCCTCTAGTAGGGGCGCAGCATGCTGCGCCCCTACAGCCTGCGTCCCTACAGCCTACGACTCTGTTCGAGGGAACCACAACCGGCCGCGACGGGTAGATTGTGTTACTATATCGAGCATCGATATATCGCGAGGAGGGAGCATGGTCACGAAACGGCGGGCCGGCCGGCCGCCGGAAGCATACCTGCCGCTGCCGCCCGCAACGTTCCACATCCTGGTGGCGCTCGCGGACGGGGAGCTGCACGGCTACGCGATCATGAAGGGTGTGGCGGCGCGTTCCGAGGGCACCCTGCGGCTGGGGCCGGGGACGCTCTATGGCTCGCTGAAGCGGCTGCTGCAGGCGGGCCTCGTAGAAGAAGGCGGCGAGCGGGTCGACCCGGAGCGGGGCGACGAGCGACGCCGCTACTACCGACTGACACAGCTCGGCCTATCCGTGGTGCGCGCGGAGGCGCGGCGGCTCGACGCGATGGTACGTGCGGCACGGCGCAAGAAACTGATCGGCGTGAGGCCTGCATGAGCGCCGAACGTATCTATCGTCTGCTGCTGCGCGCCTACCCGCCGGATTTTCGAGCCGAGTACGGACGCGAGATGGTACTGCTGTTTCGGGACCAATGCCGGGAGAGCGATGTGCGAACTGTCGGTTTCTGGGCAAGGGTCTTGTGCGACGTCGCACGCAGCGCGCCGGCCCTGCGCGTAGAAGCGTGGCGTGAACGTGGGCGTGAGAGCACTCGAATCATGGAGGTGATTATGAAGCTCGCTGCAATGCTAACCGTATTGGTCGGCGCGTTTGGCATCCTGAATGCCATGGTAGAGTGGGGGGCAGCGTTGACGGGAACGATCGGGGGGATGCACGCGCTCGCGCTCGTGCTGGGCGTCTTGGCGAGTGCGCTGCTGCTCGGCGCCGGTGCCGCGATTCTGCGCCCGACGCAGCGGGGACTTCAAGCGGCGCGCCTCGCGCTGTTCGCCTCGCTCGTGCTGATCGTGGCCGCCCGGCTGCTGCATCCCTGGATGTCCGTTTTATCCCAGCTCGTCGGCATTGGATTGCCAGTTGCGATCCTGATCGCGCTGTACTGGCCACGTAGGGCCTCGCCTTCGGGGGCCGTATGACGTGCCGGAGGGGGTAGCGGGTCTTAACGCGGGCTACGAGGCTCCAACTGCCGCGCCCGCTCCGCGGAGGTTCGATACCGCGGCATGGGGCGCGCTCCGGCGAGGCCACCGGCCGCGCGTTTCTGGGTCAGTTGGATGAACTCGGGATCGTCGATGCCTCTGGCGGCAACACTGTCCCGATTCGCCGCCAGGGACTCGACGATCCGCCTGAGGTCGGCATCCTTCAGGACGACGGCGAGATCAATGGCGCGCCACACCGTCGTGAAATACTGCTTCCCGGTCAGTCGCTGCTTCACCGCGCGCCGAATGGCACTGACGGTCGCGGCGGACAGTGGTCGCGTCTCGTTGCCCTCAACCATGAACCGCAGGGTGATCAAGCCGTCGTTAACCGCTTCGTCGAGGCTTGCCGGATCGGTAACCACCCGGAGGACGTCCGGGGCGGCTCGTTCTCCGAAATCCGCCAAAGCATCCTGAACGAGCGTCGAACCGGTCCCGAGGGCTCCCGCCAGCGCCGGGATAGCCATGGGGTCCCCCAGCTGACTCACCACGTGCGCCACCTGTGCAACGAATTCCGGATCGACGACGTTTTCGACGGCCTCGTCACGCTGTGCGGCCTGACTGACAAGTCTGTTGTTTCGGTCGAGCACGGCAATCAGCGCCGCTCTGAGCTCCGGGCCGGTGTTCGGTGGCCCGAGGGCCCGCGCCTGCTCGAGGGCGCTGCTTTGGTCCTTTGGGTTCGTACTGAGGATCTGCCGTGCGAGCGCGTGCTGGTCGACCTGGGCCTGGGCGATCGCGACCGTCCCGGTCAACGCGGCTAGCACCAGCAGCACAACGTGTCGTCGCCTATCCATCATGCACTCCTTCGACACTACCACGCCGCGTGATAGTGATGGTCCTTATACATACTCCATTTGAACGATTCCATCGGCCTCGGGACGGTGGCATCGGCGGCAGCCTTGAGCAGCTCGAACTCTGGTTTCTTCCAGTTCAGTCCGCCGTGATCGGCCGAGTACATGTCCCCGGCCCTCCCCTGCATGTGCAGGCTCTGCGGCACGCCGCCGACCGCCGCATTGCCGTGCGGGCAGCGATAGCCGGACGTGAGCAAAATGGCGCCGCGGTTGTAGTTCGTCCGCGTCGCCTCCAGCCCGGTCGTGAGGCCCGTGGTCACCAGACCCCACGGCCGGTGCGGGTTGCCCTGTTGCCACCCGCCGTTCAGCTCGCTCCAACTGAAGTGCGTCGATCCTCCGGTGCTGTCGAAAGCGGCGCATGTCGGACGGAACGTGACGTTGAAGGTCGCGTACTCGCCAATGATCTTCTGGACTGTGTCGGGACAGGCCGGTACGACGTCCGTCGCGAAATAGTCCCAATACAGCTCGGCGTTCGCCATGTCGGCATGGCCGGCCGCAAAGAGGCCGGCCTTGCCGGTGATCGCGGGGCCCGGGGTGCCGCCGTCCGGCCCGAACCAATTCGATGTCTCCTCGTGGTCCCAAACCGTAGGTTCGTCCGCACGCGCGCCCTGCCACACGCGATAACGGATCGTACCATCGGGGCCTGAAATCGTGTGCGACACGTGGATCCACACCCACGCGCCGCCCTCCAATCCGTCGTTCAGGGCGCCGAACCAGATGCCGCTGGCGAAGTTGTCGAAGTAGCGCACGATGAAGAACCCGTTGTTCACCGACCCCAGCGCGTTGCGCACGAGCGCGAAGCCATTGAGCCGTCCGGTTTCGTCCGGCTGCTGAATGAACCAGGCAACGCCAACGCGCGGGTGGTTCGCGGCAGGGGGAATCCACAGATGCGTGACAATGTCGAGGGGCGGTTGGAGGATCGGCGGCGCATCCCATTGGATCGCCCGTTCGTCCTGATCGGTCGCCGGCGGATTCTCGAGTTGCACCGCTCGTCCGTTCAACGATCCGGGCACGCTCTTGACCCGCCAATCCCCGAGGATCGGCGTGCCACCACTCGGCCAACGCTGAATGCGCGTCCAATCGGCCTCGTGGAGGAGCTGGCCCAGGGGATACTGCTCGAATCCGGTGGCGAACGACGTCTGAGAGACCGACGAGATGAGCGGCGCGCCGTCAGATGCTGCCCGATGATCGGTGACGTCACCGAGATCGCAGGCGGTGAGCAGCAGCGCAACTGTCACCGCGATTGCCCGTCCGTGCCTGATCGAGACCATGTTGCACCCGTCGCTTGGTCCTTTACTCATTATAGGGGGGTGTACCGGAGCCTGCTATGGTACTCACGTTACCACGCCCGGCGCCCGCGCATCTTCATGCATCAGGACAAGGGAGCTCCCGATGCCGCGGTCACCGCTGGGCGTCACTTTCACCTGCCCCAATTGTCACCAGCCCGTGGATCCTGCCAAGCCGAACGCGATGATGAGCGCCGCGACCAACGAGTGGCAGCACACAGATTGCTGGCGAGCCACCGCGCCCATCGTGCCGCCGGACGCGACGGTTAACAACGACCAGGCGCGAAAATCCAAATGATTCGCTAACCGGTCCCAGCCGTCTGCCGCTCCACTCCGCACGATCATAATCGTTTCGTTGCCCCCCCCCCGCTGTGCGGGGAATCCCGCAAAACACCGCACTCGCTGCTCAATCGACATGTGACCCGCTTTTTGGGTCAGTGTGATAGGTCGATGGAGGATCGTCAGTTGTCCGCGATGAGCAGCCGTAAGCATAGTTGTTGCAGTTAGCAGTGATGCTTCCGGAGGCACCGCATGAATCGCACCGGTTTCACGCTCATCGAACTCCTTATTGTGGTCGTGATCATCGGCCTGCTCGCCGCGATCGCCATCCCCAAGTTTGGCAACACAAAGGAGAAGGCGTACATCGCGTCGATGAAGGCGGACCTCCGGAACCTGGTGACCGCGGAGGAGGCCTACTTCTCCGACTCGACGGCGTACACCGAGCAAACGGACTGCAACACCCCGCCGGCAGGGGGGAACGCCGCGTGGTGCGCGTCGCGCGGGAACACCCTCGACAAGCTCAAGGTGCGTCAAGGCGGCTGGACGGCGCGCATGACGAACGCGAACACCAAAATAGAATGTGGGATCTACGTCGGCGGGGCGGCCCCATTCCCGCCGGCGAAGCAGTCGGATCCAGAAGCTGCGCCGGTCTGTCGATAGGATTTGATCGCTGGTTGAGACTCCGCGCCACGTTGTTGCGATGCCCGCCGCGCACGCCTACGTTCCAAACATGCCGCCAGCGCACAATGTGGGTCTCGTCCTCGCGGGCGATGCTTGCCAAAGTCGCGGACCGGCTTTCGGCGGGGACGCAGCTCGTGTGGGTGTTTGATCCCGGTCGGCGACTCGCGCTCGACGGGGAAGACGTTCTCCCAGGATTCACCCGCAACCTCGGCGCAATCTTGGGACCACAGTGAGCACCAAACGAGGGGCCACGTGGTATCGCTGGGACCAACTTCCCCTCGAGCAAGTGAACGAGCGCCTGTCGCGTCGCCTCATCACCGGCGACCAGATGATGCTGACGCACGTGTATCTCAAGAAGGGCTGTGTCGTCCCCAAGCACTCCCACATGAACGAGCAGCTCACCTACATCCTGGAGGGGGCGCTGCGGTTTCTGGTGGGCGACGACGGCGCCGAAGAGATCGTCGTGCGCGCGGGAGAGGTGCTCCATCTGCCGGGCAACCTGCCCCACGAGGCGCACGCGCTGGAGGATACGCTCGATGTCGACATTTTCTATCCGCCGCGCGAGGACTGGCTGACAAAAACCGACGCGTATCTACGGAAATAGCAATGTAGGGGCGCAGCATGCTGCGCCCCTACCCACACATCATGGCGGAATCATCAGAGTGATTGCATCCCCCGGCGACACCGTCATCGTCTCGGTCCGCTCCACAGCCGCATTCCCGATCGAACGGATCTCGAAGACCAGCTGCGTGGAGTAGTGCACGATCGCGCGTGGCAGCGTGAATACCTCCGTGTGCCCGCCATTGACGCTGCCCAACCGGAAGCGTTGGCCACTACTGACCACGAACACGGTCATGTCGAGCACGTTGTCGTTCACGACTTTCACCGTCGTCGCCGGTTCCGTCGCGGGCGTGGTGGGCGGCGCCGAACGCGCCGCGTGACTACACGCGGCAGCGAGCAGTGCCCCCGCCAGGGCGAGAAACCTTGCGTTCACTCTTCCTCCTTGGTCGACCTGCGTGAACCTTAATCTCTGGACGAGGCTGCGCAGAACCTTCAATTGGTCGCTCGCCGCCTACGTGCTCGCGATCCTCCTCGTGACGCTGCAAAAGGGAGTCATCACCGGGCATGCCGCGAACTACATGCTGTTCCGGGAGACGTTCTACCGTCTCATCTCGGGTGCAGACATCTACTATCCCCCGCCGGGGGAGATCCGCGACTTTCTGTACAGTCCCACCTTCGCGCTGTTGTTCGCCCCGTTCGCGATCTGGCCATTCCCGCTCGGCTTGCTGCTCTGGACCGGCGTGAATGCCCTGGCCGTCTACTACGGGATCACGCGGTTGCTGCCGGCGCGAGAAGCGCGATTCGCACTCGCCATCGTGCTGCTCGACGTCGTGCGCTCGCTCCAGGCCTCCCAGAGCAACGCGCTCGTCGCCGGTCTCATCCTCATAGCCTTCGTCGCGCTCGAACGGGGGCGGGAAGCGACGGCCGCCACCGCGGTTGTCACCGGCGCGCTCATCAAAGTCTACCCCATGGCCGCGGGGACGCTCGGGATATTTTCGCCGCCCGCGCGGCGCGTTCGATTCCTCGTGTGGTCCCTCGTCATCGGGCTCGCGCTCGCCGCCCTCCCGCTGCTCGTCCTGTCTCCCGCCGCGGTCGTTGCGGTCTACAGGGAGTGGTTTGCGATTCTGCAGCGCGACACCGTGTTGCAGGGCCAGTCGGTGATGCGGATCCTCTCCGACTGGTTCGGCATCGCCGTGCCGAACTGGGCGATCCAGCTCGCCGGGACGCTGCTGCTCCTCCTTCCGGTGGCGCTGCGCCGGGATCGGTGGGCCGACGGTCGTTTCCGCAGATTGTTTCTCTGCTCCCTGCTTGTGTTTCTCGTGATCTTCAACCATCAAGCGGAGTCCCCCTCGTTCGTGGTCGCGACCTGTGGGATCGCCATCTGGTACGTCTCCAGCCGGCGGGAATGGTGGCGCGGCGCGTTGCTGGCGCTCACCCTCCTCGCCGTCACCGTGTCGCACCTGGTTTTCTTCCCACACCAGTTCTACCAGGACGTGATCAAGGCCCACGCCCTGGACGCCTTTTCGTGTGCGCTCGTGTGGTTCGTCATGCAGGTGGAGCTCTGGAGCTGGCCGAGATCACAACTGGCCGAAGTGACGCAGCGCGATGTCGCCGCGGGTGAAACGGGCCTGGACCTCCACTGACCGCAGTGCGGCGAGCTCCCGCTCGCGCGGACCTGCGTAGTCGTCCCACGCTCCCAGAGCGGCATCGGCGTGTCCCGGGTGGACCATGAGCTCCGTCGCGCCGCACGGGAGGTCGTCGAGTATCTGCAGGAGACCGAGCTCGTAGTCCGGTGCATGCATGAGCGACAGGCCGCGAAACTGCCGCACCAGGCGGACATCATCTCCCCAGTCACCCCGCGCCGCCACGATCCACGCGGCGCCGAGACAGATCCGTTTTATCGACACTCCAGGTTCGCGCGGCACGCGGACGGCGCGGACGCCGGCCTGCCGCGCGACGGCCACGACCGCGCGCCAGATCCCTGGGAGCATGTGGACATGGCGATGGCTGTCGATGTGGGTGACCGCGATGCCCGCCGACTGGAGGCAGGCGAGCTGCGCCGTGCATTCGATCGCCACGTGCTGTGGGTCGATTTGCCCGGCCAAGGTTCGCCGCACGAGACGGGACAGCGGGTAGAACGCCCCGGTACGCGGATCCCACAGGCTCGCCACGGCCGCCCGCGGCGCGACGGGCGCGCCCACGGTGAGATTCGCGTGCAACCCGATCCCGAGTCGCGGGGCCCGCTGCGCCCGGGCGATCGCGTCGCCAAAGCCCGGTGCGTTGGCGAGGAGCGAGGTCGACGTGACGCTGCCCACCTCATGCGCTTCGATGATGCCCCGATTCACTCCCGGCGAGAGTCCAAAGTCATCCGCATTGACGACCAGTCGCCGCTCAGCGATAACGGCCCCGGAGGCTGTTCCAGCGAATCCGCACGAGGTCGCCTAACATCGTGACGGCGTCCCGCGCGAAGCGCAGCGTGCTCGGTTCATGATCGTAGCGGTAGTGCACCGCCTTCTGCGAGATGGTGAGGCCGTGCTGGCGCGCGACGTACAAGAGCTCGACGTCGAACCCAAATCCCGGCACCGTCAAGCGAGGGAACACGATTTCAGCGGCGCGTGCGGTGAAGCCCTTCAGCCCCGCCTGGGTATCGAGGATTCCCGGCAGCAGTCCATGCCGGACCGCCCAGTTGAAAGTCCGGCTCATCACGTGACGGGTGTAGAGATAGCGGAAGAACTCGGGGCTGATATCGTAACGCGAGTCGGGCAGGACTCGGCAGCCGATGACGACGTCGCTCCCCGTCTCGAGTTGCCGCGCGGTGTCGGCGACATCGTCGAGCGAGTACGCCAGGTCGGCGTCCGTGAAGATCCGCAGGCGTCCCGTCGCGGCCTGCATGCCACGCGCGACCGCGCGCCCCTTGCCGCCGTTGCGTTCGTTGACGAGCAGCTTCACCCCGGGCGTGCACGCCGCGAAATCGCGCAACAGGGTCGCGGTGTGGGGATTGCTGCCATCGTTCACGAGCACGAGCTCGGTACCGGTGGGTTGTCGCGGCAGCCAGTCGCTCAGCTCCGCGAGACTGCCGGGCAGCGAGCCGGCCCCGTTGTACACCGGGATGACTAATGAGAGTCGGACGTCGCTGTAGATCGCCGGATGCCTGTGGATCCCGTAATGCAACCTTCGCCAGGAGGAAACAGTGACACCCCCGGTAGCGACTTGCTACGTCATCCCTCCCAACCGCTGGAAGTAAAGCGCAACCTGGGGGTTGCATTTAAAGGGAGGGCCTGGTATGATACGCAACACGAATGTTGCATATCACAAAACAGAGGAGTCGAGCCATGGCTGTGAAACAAGCGCCCAACGACACGAAGAGCACCGATCGGATCGAAAAACGGGTCGTGCTCCGCGCGCCACGCACCCGCGTGTGGCGCGCCCTCACGAACGCGGAGGAGTTCGGCACGTGGTTTCGGGTCAAACTCGACGGCGCCTTTACCGAAGGCAGGTGGATCCGGGGCCGGCTGGCGGTACCCGGGCACGAGGGTGTGACGCTGGAAATGCTGATCGAGCGCATCGACCCGGAGCGGTACTTCTCCTATCGCTGGCACCCCTACGCCGTCGATCCCGCCGTGGACTACTCGGCCGAGCCCACGACGCTGGTCGAGTTCACGCTCCAGGAGGTCGCCGGCGGCACTGAACTGACGATCGTCGAGTCCGGGTTCGATCGCATCCCGCCCGCCCGTCGCGCCGAAGCGTTCCGCATGAACGACAACGGGTGGACTGGGCAGATCAAGCATCTCGCGAAGTATGTCGAGTAAGCACAGCGCCGCGCCCCTGTTCGCCGCGCTCGGTGACGCGACGAGGCTCCGCCTGCTGGGACGCCTCGCAGGCGGGCCGCTGTCGATTACTCGTCTGAGTGAAGGGTCGGGGGTGACGCGTCAGGCGATTACGCGTCACCTCCACGCACTCGGCGACGTGGGGCTCGTGCGCCACGCCCGCCGAGGGCGTGAGCGGGTCTGGGACTTGGACCGCAAACGCCTCGAGTACGCCAAGCGATACATCGACCAAATCGCGGCGCAATGGGATGACGCAGCCGAACGCTTGCGGGCGTTCGTCGAAGACTAACAAGGGAGAAGAGCGATGACGCAGCACAAGACCGGGACACGTGAACAGTGGCTCGCAGCGCGGCTCGAGTTGCTCCAGGCCGAGAAGGAGCTGACGCACCGCAGCGACGAGCTGGCGCGCCGACGGCAGGACCTGCCGTGGGTTCGGGTCGACAAGCAGTACAAATTCGACACCGATGAGGGGAGCGCCTCACTCGCAGACCTCTTCCGAGGGCGCTCGCAGCTCCTCATCTACCACTTCATGTTCGGGCCCGACTACACCGCCGGCTGTCCGTCCTGTTCGGCGATTGCCGATGGTTTCAACGGCTCCGTCGTGCACCTGGCCAACCACGACGTCACCCTCGCTGTCGTCTCGCGCGCGCCGATCGCGAAGCTGCAGGCGTACAAGCGCAGGATGGGTTGGAGCTTCCCCTGGGCGTCGTCGTCCGGAAGCGACTTCAACTCCGATTTCCAGGTGGGCTTCACGAAGGAGCAACAGCGCTCGGGAGTCGCCGAGTACAACTACCGTGCCGCGGGTCATGGTCCGCCGCCGGACGCAGGCGAGGTACCTGAGGTTGCCGAGATGGCGGCCACGACCGGAACCGATGTCGCGACGTATCTGCGAGAGGCGCCGGGCATGAGCGCGTTCGCGCGGGAGAACGGCGTCGTCTACCACACCTATTCCACGTATGCGCGCGGCGTGGACGGCCTCTGGGGCATGTACCAGTGGCTCGATCGCGCACCCAAGGGGCGCAACGAGACTGGCTTCTGGTGGCGCCGCCACGACGAGTACCCCAAGGGATGAGCGAGATGCCGATGTCCGAACACACATGGCTCGGCGCCGCCGCGTCGTTCCTTGGCATGTGGGTCGTGATGATGGTGGCGATGATGCTGCCGTCCTTGGTCCCGGCGCTGTGGCGCTACCGCCAGGCCGGCCTTGGCCGGCTGACCGCGCTCGTGGCCGTAGGCTACTTCTTCGTCTGGACGGTGTTCGGAATGGCCGCCTTTCCGCTGAGCGCCGCGCTGGCGCGCGCCACACCGATCGTGGTCGGTGTGGTCGTCGTGATGGCCGGCTTCCTCCAGCTCACTGCCTGGAAGGCACGTCATCTCGCGTGCTGCCGGGCGGCACCCGTGCCCGGCCGTACCGCCTGGCAACACGGGCTGAGCCTCGGCATCCACTGCACCAAGTCCAGTGCCGGGCTGATGGCGATCCTCTTGGGTCTCGGGGTCATGGACCTGCGCGCGATGGCAGTCGTGGCAGCTGCTATCACCGTCGAACGTCTCGCGCCCGCCGGTGAACGCGTCGCGCGAGCCACCGGGGCCGTCGCCATAGCGGCGGGGCTTCTTCTGATCGCGCGCTAGGACGGCCCTCGGCCGAACGCCACTCCTCGCCGCTCCGGGCCCGCCACCGCCACCACCGCGCCCACGATGAACACCAGCGCCGCCGAGAGCGCCATGGTCTGCGCGTAGCTCGTATGCGCCGCGAACAGCGCCTGCACGTGGGGGATCTGGCTCGCGATCGCCACGCCGCACTGGTAGGCGAACCCGGGTAAGAAGCCACGCACGCCGTCCGGCGCGAGCTCGTTGATGTGCGCCGGAATGACTCCCCAGGCCCCCTGGACGAAGAACTGCATCGCGAAAGCGCCGAGCACGAGCAGCGGCGTGGCGGGCGCGAATGCCCAGATCGGGATGGCGAGCAGCGCGCCCACGAGCGCCAGGCCGATGGTGCGCCGGAGAAAGGTGGGATACATGTCCTGCGTGCCGTGCGAGACCATGTTCATCATCGCCATCAGGCCCGTCAGATAAAGGAAGAGCTTCCAGTTTGACGCGATCGCCCGGCCCAGGTGCGCCCAGTTCTCGTGACGGGTCGCGCGCCACACGTCCGACTCCTGCACGCGGGCGCGCACGAAGAGGGCGAGCAGCGCCGGCAGGCCGCCGATGAAGAACAGCGGCCGCCACCCCCAGTGGGGGAAGACGAGCAGGTAACACAGCGCCGCCAGCAGATAGCCGGCCGCATAGCCCTGTTGCAGCAGGCCCGACATGACGCCGCGCAGTCGCGGCGGCACCTTTTCCATGACGAGCGAAGCGCCCACGCCCCATTCCGCGCCCATGCCGATCCCGAACAAGGCGCGCAGCACGAGAAAGGTGGTGTAGTTCGGCGCCAGGCCCGACAGCACCTCGATCACCGAATAGAACACGAGGTCTGCCATCAGCGGGATCTTGCGGCCGTAGCGATCGGCGAGCAGGCCAAAGATGAATGCGCCCACGGGGCGGAAGGCGAGGGTAAGCGTGATCGAGAGGGCGATCGCGGCGTCCGACTTGCCGAAATCCTTCGCGATGGCCGTCAGCGTCATCACGACCAGGAAGAAATCGAACGCATCGAGCATCCAGCCGAGGAAACCGGCGGCGACCGTGGCGTTCTGATCGCTGGTGGCAGCGCGTGGCGTTGTCATCGTGCCGTGGGTCGAGGGACCGTTCGATTAGGCAAACCGCTCGAACCGATACGCCAACGCAGGGCCGCCCTTTCCCTCGTATGCCAGCTGCGCGATCAGCAGCGTGAAGGGTTCGGTGTAACGCGCGACGCGCAGTGGCCCAGCGTCTACCGGATCGAATCCCACGTCGCGAATCAGCTCGGCCGCAGTTTTCTTGCTCTTCGGCTCGTCCCCGCAGTACACGAGGCTGGGTTTCGTGGCGTTGCGTCGCCGCTCGAAAACGTCAAACAGCACCTCGCTCGGCACGGTGCCGAAAGACGACACCACCCGCGCCTTTGGGACCTTCTTTGCAAGCTCCTCCGCGCCGGAGGAGGTGTGGGCGACGACTAGGCCCGTGTCGTCCGCATTCATCGGCAGCGAGCAGCTCACGATGACCTTGCCCGACACGTCGCCCGCTTGCTTCAAGACATCGTCGACACGGGACCAGTGTACGGCCAACAAGAGTGCGTCCGCGTCCCGCGCCGCCTCAGCGGGCGTCCCTGCCCGCGCCTTCTTCCCCGCGCCTCGTGCGAGTTTGTCCAGCTTGTCCTTGCTATGTGAATAGCTGAACACCACGTCATGCCCCGCACGCGCGAAGATCGTGCCGAGCTTGCCGCCCATCAGTCCTGAACCGAGAATGCCGACTCGCATCTCAGAGCCCCGTGCGTTTCTCGAGCTGTTCCGGGTAGCGCGCGCCCTGGATCGTGATGTGTGAGGCGGCGCTCTCGATTTCGCGCAGATCCTCGTGGCTCAGCTTGATCGCCGTCGCTCCGATGTTCTCGTCCAGGCGGGCCAGCTTCGTCGTGCCTGGGATCGGCACGATCCACCGCTTCTTGGCCAACAGCCAGGCGAGGGCGATTTGCGCCGGTGTCGCCTGCTTCTTTTCCGCAATGCTCCGCAGGACATCCACGATCGTGCGATTCGCCTTCCGCGCCTCAGGTGTGAAGCGCGGCACGATGTTGCGGAAATCGGAGCTCACGAACGTCGTCTTCTCGTCGATCGTGCCCGTCAGGAACCCCTTGCCGAGGGGACTGAACGGCACGAACCCGATGCCGAGCTCTTCCAGGGTTGGCAGTAGCTCTTCTTCAGGGCGTCTCCACCACAGCGAATACTCACTCTGCACCGCGGTCACCGGCTGCACCGCGTGCGCGCGGCGGATCGTGCGCACGCCGGCTTCCGACATGCCGAAGTGCTTCACCTTGCCTTGGGCAATCAATTCCTTGACCGTTCCCGCCACGTCTTCGATCGGCACGGTCGGGTCAACCCGGTGCTGATAGTAGAGGTCGATCACATCGGTCCTGAGCCGTTTCAGGGAACCCTCCACGCTTTGCCTGATGCGCTGGGGCTGGCTGTCCTGCACCTGTTGTCCGTTCTCGATTCTGATGCCGAACTTGGTGGCGATCACCACCTGCGCGCGCAATGGCGCCAACGCCTCGCCGACGATCTCTTCGTTGGTGTACGGACCGTAGATTTCGGCGGTATCGAAGAATGTGACGCCGCGTTCGACGGCCGTGCGGATGAGCGAGATCATCGCCTGCTTGTCCGGTGGGAGACCGTAGCTCTGGCTCATCCCCATGCAGCCGAGCCCCAGCGCCGAAACTTCGAGCCCGCGCTTTCCGAGCTGCCGCTTGTGCATCAGTGCTCCTTTGCCGGAGGGGTTCTCTCTGCCAATCGTAACGGGACGGCGCGGGCGTGAGTAGCGGGTAAACGCGAAGGGTGTGTGAGCCTCCCGAGACTCCGGGGGAGTCTCGGGAGACCTCGGCGGCCTCGTTACCAGGCGATTGCGTAATTAGAGAAAGCCTCAACCAGCAGTTCGAACAGCGTCATTGAGCGTCACCTCCTCCCAGACTTTGAGCGGTAGTTGACAGGGTCACCCATGCAGAGAGCGCGTGCCTCTAACAGCGCCGCATCTCCGGCGGTACCTTTCGCACGAGGGGCAACGTGGCCTGCCGACCTCACCGCGATCTCAACACGTTGTTCCGAACACGCTTAGGAGGGTGAGGGGGAATGGTCGCGCAGTTTCAGCTCAACCTTTTCGGGTCCCCCCAACTCGTTCGCGGCGGCTCCTCGCCCGTCCGCTTCCGGACCAAGAAGCATCTGGCCGTTCTGCTCTACCTGCATGTCGAGGGACGGGCGCGCTCGATCCCGCGTGATCGCCTGGTCGATCTGCTGTGGCCCGAAGTCCCGCCCGATAAAGGCCGGCACTCGCTGTCGCAGGCCCTGCTCGCGATTCGGACTCGCCTGGGCACAGGTGCGGTGACTGGTCGAGAGCACGACGTGCAGCTGCTTGCAGAGTTGCCGTCGGACCTGTCGGCGCTGCGCCAGGGGCAAGCCGCGACGGGACGCTTGGCGGAACCGCTGCAGGGACTCGACGAGTGCGGGGGTGCGGAGTTCGCCCACTGGGTGGACGGCGCGCGCATCCGGCTGAAGGCCCAGGCACGTGACGCCCTCCGCGCGGCGCTCCAGACGGTGCGAGCCAAGGGCAATCTGTCGGAGACGCATCGTCTCGCGACCGCGCTCTACGACGTTGACCCGCTCTGCACGGACGCGGTCTCCGCGCTCGCCGAGCGGGCGCTGCTCGACGGGGATACGGTGGCCGCGATGCGGTTACTCAAGGATCACGGGCGGCGCGCCCAGTCGGAGCTCGGAACCAATCCGAATCCCGAGATCGCCCGGCTCGTCCGGCGGTTGGAGCGCGGGGAACGCCCCCCGTTGCTGGCTCAGGTCGCTCCGATCCCCGAGCTCGGTCGCCCGCATGTCCTGGTGGGCCGAGAGCTCGAGCTGGCACGACTCGAAGCGACGTGGAATCGTGTTGCCGGCGCTGGTTACCAGACGTGTTTGGTGATTGGCGCGCCGGGCATCGGCAAGAGCTCGCTGATTCGGTGCTTCGCCACGTCGCTGGAGGCGCGCGCGTGGCCGGTCTTCGTGGTGTCGTGTCAGGAAATCGGCCAGGGCATTCCCTACGCCACGGTCTCGGACCTCATCACGGCGTTGGGACGCGATGCGGCGGCGGGCGGCACGGACCCGCTCTGGCTGGCGGAGGCGAGCCGAGTCTGCCCCGGTCTGCGGACGATTTATCCCGGCATCCCCCCAGCGCCCGACGCCCCCACCGAGTCGATTCGCTTGCGCGTGGCCGAGGCCGTCGTCCGCATGATGGAATCGATCGCGGACCGTGGTCCCGTGCTGCTCGCGTTCGATGATCTGCAATTCCTCGATCCGGCCAGCCGGGATGTGCTGTTCCTGATTACGCGGCGGCTGGAGCGGATGCCCACCCTCATCCTGGCCGCTGCGCGCGCGGCTGAGGCGGAGTTAGAAGGGGGACCTGGGGATGTCGCGCGCGGCGGATTAGGCTGGCAGGAAACCATTGCGCTCCAGCCGCTCGATCGGCCTCAGGCGCTGAGCTTGGTCCGCGATCTCTCGGCTGACTCCGACGATGTGAGCGCTCAGATCCGAGATACGATCGTGCGGCTGGCGCAGGGAAATCCGTATCACATCGAGATGCTGCTGTCGCACTGGCGCACCCACAAAGCGACGTCGCTTGTCGCGGCTGAGAGCTCAGACGATGCCGCCGTGGTCTCGTGGGCGCCGCCGGAGGACCTGCGCACCGCCTTCGCTCGGCAATACGGCGGCTTCGCGACCGACGTGCAGCACGTCCTGCAGGTACTCGCGGTCGCGGGAAAGGCGATGGCACCCGGCGAGCTCGGGACTCTGCTGGGACTCGACGGCGGCGTCGTCGAGCGGGCCGCGCTCGAGATGCTCGATCGCGGCGTCGGTCGCGTGGAAGCAGGACGGCTCTCGTTCAAGAACGAGCTGCACCGGGCGTATGTGTACTACGCGATGGGGGAGGATCGGCGCAAATACCATCACGCGCAGCTCGCCCAGCTGCTCGCCGGCTCCGAGGAGCGGGACCACCTCCAGCCCATGCTCGAGCTGGTGCACCATTACAGCTCCGCGGGCATGCGGCAGCAAGCCATGGAGACCGCGCTGCACGCAGCCGAGCTCGCCATCGCGCGCGGTGCGCCGCGGGAAGCCGAACGGGTCCTGACGCGTTTGTTGCGCGCGTACGATGTGGCGCGCGATTCGAGGCTCCGCTTACTCCTGGCGCATTCGCTCGTGGCCGCGGGTCAGTACCAGCGCGGGCTGGATGCCCTGGCGGATTGGCGGCCTGATGCGGCATCCTCGACTGATCATGCCCTGGCGGCGTTGCTCCGCGCCGAGGCACTGCAACGCTCCCGTTTGGGCGACGACGAGAGCATCATCGCGGCGGCGCAGCAGGCGATTGCGCTGGCCGAACGGGCCAATACGGAATCGTTCCTTGTCCGAGCCAACTACATACAGCTGGAAGTCAGTTTGGATGCCGGGGATCTGGCAGCGCGGGCGAAAGCCGCATCAGTGGCAGCCAGAATCGCCGCGTCCGGTGCAACCCCCGAGTCCGTCGCCCTGGCCGGCCTTACGCTCGGCCAGGTTGCACTCTCGCGCGGCGAGCTCGTCCAGGGTGTGGAACGACTCACCGCGGCCGCCCCCGTTCTGCAATCGCTCGGGCTGCTGGCGGAGTTGCGCCTGGCCTTGCACGTGCTGGGCATCTGCTACAAGGGTCTGGGAAGATTCGACGACGCGACACGAACCCTGCGTGAAGCCGTGGCAGTTGCCGAACGGTGCGGTCATCCGGGAGCCATCGGCCACAGCCGCACCGTTCTCGCGAACTTGTACCACGACTTCGCCTTCTTCGATTCGTCGGTCAGCTGCTTCCGCGCGACGTTGGCTGCCCTGGCCGCGCTGGCTTCCCCCCGCGCCGCGGTCGAGGCGTACTCCTGCATCGCAAGATTGGCCGTGGTTTTGGCCAATTGGGCGGAGGCGGAAGCGGCGGTGGAGCGGTGCAAGGAAGGTGCGCAGCGCTCGGGATTGTGGCGGCACAGGGTCACCGCCCTCTCGACCAGGGCGGAGGTGTACCTCGGCACCAGCCGGCCGGAGTTGGCCTGGCCGCTCGTCGAGGAAGCCGCGGCGATAGCGGGAGATCGGTCCCACCTCCTGCCGGATGCCGGACTGTACGAACGGCTGCAACGTCAATTCTTCTGGGCGACCCGAGGCTACGAAGCCTTGAGATCGCTCGCCCGGCCGATTCCCACCGCCCTGTATGACTCGATGGTCGACGCGCTCGATATCAGGCTGTTCGATGAGGCGGTGGCGCTCATCGCCGCGGAGGAGGGCGGGGGGGGGCGCGCGCCGGCGCTCGAGGAAGCTGTCACAGCCGGGCTTCTCGGGCCGGTCGCCCGACTGGTTGCGGTCGGCGTTCATCATCCAGCCGTGCCGCGACGTCTGAACGGAGAATCGGCCGCGCAGCTGGTTGCGCGGGTCTTTCCACACCCTGAGCGAGCGGTCGTCCCGCGTTCGATCGGGCTGCTCGAGACCAACGACGAAGTGCCGAGCAATCGATAGGAGGACACTTGTACAAGTCACCGCTGGCCGCCATCAACATCCTCTGCGTCTCGATCGTGTGGGCGCAGTCGCCGTCACCCGCGCCGGCACAAAGCAAACTGTCGGTGCATTGGGAGGAGCTGACGGCAGCCGACTTCCGCGACGGCATTGCCCGCGCGCAAGGGACCTGCCTGCTCCCGTTCGGCATCATGGAGAAGCATGGGCCGCACCTCCCCTTAGGCAACGATCTGCTCAACGTGCGATACGTCGCACTCAATGCCGCCCAACAGGAATACGCCATCGTTTTTCCAGAGTACTACTTCGGGCAAATCTTCGAGGCGAAGCACGAACCCGGCACGGTGGCCTACAGCCGGGGACTGCAGCTCCAGCTGCTGCAGGAAACGACGGACGAGATGGCACGCAATGGCTGCAAGAAGGTCATCATCGTGAACGGTCACGGTGGCAACAACAGCCTGCTGCCCTTTTTCGCGCAGACGCAGCTCGAGGCGCCGCATGATTACGTCGTGTACGTCGTGGGAATCATGCGCAGCGCGCAGGGCGAGCCCAAACACAAATCGAACCCGGCGACCGATATGCATGCCGGTGAGAGCGAAACGTCGCTGAGCATGATCGCCCGGCCCGACCTCGTCCACCTCGATCGCGCGCCGCAGGAATCCGGTGCCGATCAGGCGCGGCTGAAGCTGCCCGAGGGCGTGTACACCGGGATCTGGTGGTACGCGCGGTTCCCGAATCATTACGCGGGCGAAGGCGCCGCGGCGTCACGCGAGCTCGGTGAGTTCGAGGCGAGGACGTGGATCAACGGCGTCGTGCAGGCGATCCGCGCGGTCAAAGCGGACCAGGAGAGCCTGCGGCTGCAGCATGAGTTCTACGAGCGGAGCAACCATCCGCTGGAGACGCCACAGTAGGACGCCTACTGCTTGTCGTCGCCTTCGGCCTGTCGTGCCACTCGCCAGGACGTGGCGTTCCCGCCCCACAGGGAGGCGCCGCCGTCGCGATCCGTCTCAACCAGCTCGGCTACCAACCGGACGGGTACAAAGTGGCCGTCGTGTGCGCGCTCGAGCCGCGAGTAATCACGAGCTTCCGCATCATCGACCAGCGCAACCGGACGGTTTTTGGTCCCCGCGACGCGACCGCGGCTGGCTCGTTCGGACCCTGCGCGGCCACATATCGGCTCGATTTCTCCGCGTTGCGGCGTTCAGGCGTCTATCGGATCGTCGCCGCGGGCGTGACCTCGCCGCCCGTGCGGATCGCCACCGACGCCTACCGCGGTGCGGCGGACTCGCTCCTCGCCTATCTCCGCGAGCAGCGTTCCGGATACAACCCGGTGTTCCGAGATTCCGTGCACCAGCGCAGCGACGGTGTGCTCGTCGATCACCCGACGCGCAGCGGCGAGTTCATTCCGGTGAGCGGCGGATGGGCCGACGCGTCGGACTATCTGCAGTACGGTGCGACCACGGCGCACGCGACGACCATGTTGCTGCTCGCGTACCGGGACCAGCCGGAAGCGTTTGCCGACCGGTTTCAGGCGAACGGTCTTCCCGGCGCGAACGGGATCCCCGACGTGCTCGACGAGGCGCGCTGGGGGCTCGCATGGCTGCTCAAGATGTATCCGGAGGACGACCTGCTCCTGAACCAGCTGGCGGACGATCGCGATCATACCTTCTGGGACCTGCCGGTCAACGATTCGGCGGACTACGGGTGGGGGCGGGGAGGGCGGCGCCCGGTTTACCCCTGCACCGGCAAACCGCAGGGACTGTTCGAGAACAAGAACCGCTCCACCGGTCTCGCGTCGACTGCCGGGAAGTATGCCGCGGCATTCGCGCTGGGCGCCGCAGCCTTCACGAAGGAGGGGCGCGACAGCGTGTTCGCCCGGCGGCTCGCTGAGCGCGCGCGGGCGGTGTACGCGCTCGGCGCCGCGCATCCCGGTGTCTGTCAGACCGCGCCCGCGCGATCGCCGTACTTCTACGAAGAGGACGACTGGGCGGACGACATGGAGCTCGGCGCCGTGGAGCTATACGCGCTGACGGGCGAGCAGGCGTACTTCGACGCCGCGCTCCAGTACGCCGCGCTCGAGCCGGTGAGTCCGTGGATGGGTCAGGACACGGCGCGGCACTATCAGTGGTATCCCTGGCACAACAACGGCCACTACGAGATCTGGCGCGCGGGATCGGACAGCGCCCGTCGCATCGTGGCCGAGTACTACCGGCGCGGCCTCGCGGCCGTAGCGGGCCGAGCGGGTAACGGGTTCCGCGTCGGCATTCCTTTTATTTGGTGCTCGAACAACCTGCTCGCATCGTTCGCCACCCAGGCCACGTTCTATCGACGCATGACCGGCGACTCGAGCTACGTCGAGTACGAGACCGCGGCGCTCGACTGGTTGTTCGGCGCCAATCCCTGGGGCGTGTCCATGGTCATCGGTCTCGGCGACACCTATCCCCGGACGCCTCACTCGGTAGTCGCGCAGCAGCTGCACCTGCAGCTCACCGGCGGGCTGGTCGATGGCCCAGTTTATCGTTCGATCTTCCAGAACCTGCGTGGCATCCGGCTGCTCGAGGCGGACGAGTACGCGCCGTTCAACACCGCTTTCATCGTGTATCACGACGACGTCGGGGACTATTCCACCAACGAGCCGATCATGGATGGCACCGCGAACCTGGCGTATGTCCTCGCGTCGCGGGTCGCGCACTGAGATGGTATCATTACATGCCGCCACACCCCCAACCTGAGAGTTCGTCCACCATGTTGGCACGCACAACCGTTCTACTCGTCGCACTCGGCACATTCGCTGTCCCCGCGCCCAAACCCGACCCGATCGCCCCCGCCCCCCGCCTCCTCTCCGGCCTGGTCTGGCGCAACCTGGGCCCGTTCCGCGCCGGCCGCGTCTCCGCCGTGTCGGGCGTCATCGGTCAGCCCGGCACCTTCTACATCGGGCTGCCACTGGGCGGCGTCTGGAAAACCACCAGCGCCGGCGAAACCTGGACCCCGATCTTCGACGCCGTCACCGCCGCGTCCTCCGTCGGCGCGCTCGAAGTGGCCCCGTCCGACCCCAACATCATCTACGTCGGCATGGGCGACCTGATCACCGGCGGCGGCATCAACGAAGGCGACGGCGTCTACAAATCCAGCGACGCCGGCAAGACGTGGCAGCACCTGGGCCTCGACGACACCCGCCAGATCCCCTCGATCCTCGTCGATCCCAAGGACCCCAACCTCGTGCTGCTCGCGGCTCAGGGCGACGTCCACAAGAAGAGCGAGACCCGCGGCGTGTTCCGCTCGACCGACGGTGGCAAGACGTGGACCAAGACGCTGTACGTGGACGACACGACCGGCATGCAGAAGATCACGTGGGCTGCGGATCACCCCGAGGTGATGCTCGCAACCAGCGTACGGCACTACGTGGTTCCCGTGACCGGTCCCGCGCGCGTCCCCGCCGCCGCGGGGGGCGGGGGGGGCGGGGGGGGCGGGGGGGGCGGGGGCGGTGGCCCGCAGACGGGACCCACACAGACGAAACTCTTCAAGTCCACGGATAAAGGTCTCACGTGGCATGAGATCACGGGCGGTGGCTTGCCGCGCTTGACTGGCCGCACGTCCGTCGCGATTGCGATGAACAGCAACGCGCAACGCATGCTCTTGATCGGCAACTTCGGCCTGTACCGCTCCGCCGACGGCGGCACGACGTGGCGGCAGATGGACGCCGCCGACCGCCGCATCGCCAACGGCCAGGGCGGCTACAACTGCGGCGTGTACGTCGACCCCAAAAACCCCGACGTCGTCTACACCGTCAACACGGCGATGTACAGGTCGACCGACGGCGGCAACACGTTCACCGGCTTCAAGGGCGCCCCCGGCGGCGACGATCCGCAGCAGATGTGGATCGACCCCACCAACGGCCAACGCCTGCTGCTGGGACTCGATCAGGGCGCCGTCGTGACGCTCGACGGCGGGGCCACCTGGAGCTCGTGGTACAACCAGTCCACCGACCAGATCTATCACATCACGGTTGACAACTCATATCCCTACTGGGTGTACGGCTCGCAGCAGGACGCTGGCGCCATCCGCACGCGCAGCCGCGGCAACCTGGGCGCCATCACGCCGCTCGACTGGAATCCGGTGTCCGGCTGGGAGTGGGGCACGACGATTCCCGATCCGCTGAATCCCAATGTCGTCTACGCCAGTGGCTCGGGGATTTTGAAAATCACCGACCCGAGCGAGCAGTGGATCAACGTCAGCCCCAACGTCGATCCCGGTCTTTTCGGACGCACCACGATCTCGCAGCCCCTCGCGTTCGCGCCGTGGAACCAGCACGAGCTGATCGCGGCGTTCCAGTTCCTCATGGCGACGACCGATGGCGGCATGCACTGGACCAAACTGTCGCCCGACCTGGGTTACCCCAAGGACGTCACGCCGCCGCCCGACAGCGTGCGCGGGCGCGGCGCGCCCGGGGCTCCCATCGGCGGCGCGATCCAGTCGCTGGCATTGTCCACCGTCAAGCGCGGCGTCATCTGGGTCGGCACCAACAACGGCCTCGTCAAGCTGACGACGGACGAGGGCAAGACCTGGCATGACGTGACGATTCCGGGCCTGCCGATCCCCGGCCGCGCCGACATCCTGGCGATTGACGCATCCCCCCTCGATGCCGCGACCGCGTACGTCGCGGCCGACCTGCACGGCACGGGCGACTACAAGCCGTACTTCTTCCGCACCCACGACTACGGCAAGACGTGGACGGCGATCGTGACCGGCCTGGCCACCGACCAGCCCAGTGGCAGCTTCGCCCGCGTGATCCGCGCCGACACCAAAAGGGCGGGGCTGCTGTTCGCGGGCACCGAGAGTGGCATGTACGTCTCGTTCGACGACGGCGACAATTGGCAATCGCTGCAGCTCAATCTCCCCAACACGTCCTACCGCGATATGGTGATCCACGGCAACGACCTGGTGGTAGGGACGTACGGCCGCGGCATCTGGGTGCTCGACGACTTTTCGCCGCTGCGCCAGATCGCGTCCACGACCGCGGATGAGCCAGCACATCTCTTCGCCCCTGGCGAGGCTGTCCGCGCCCGCCGCAACGTCGGTGCGGACACGCCGTTACCGCCCGAGGTGCCGCACGCGTTGAACCCGCCCGACGGCGCGCTCATCTACTACTCCCTGGCGGCGAAACCCGCGGGAGAGATGACGCTGGACGTGCTCGATGCCGGTGGGGCCGTCGTGCGCCACCTGTCGAGTGCGCCTGTCACGCCGGTCAAGGAAGCGGCGCAACCGCCCGAGCCCAACTTCTGGATCGCGACCCCCGAGCCGCTGCCCACCGCCGTGGGGTTGAACCGCGTGAATTGGGACCTCCGCACCGATGATCCGCCGGCGTTCTCGCATTCGTTCGAGATCAACGCGAATCCGGGGCTCACGCCCCCGTCGCCCGAGGGCCCGCTCGTGCCGCCGGGCGTGTACACCGTGAGGCTCTCGGCCGCCGGCAAGAGCTACACGCAGCCCGTGACGGTCGTGAATGATCCGCGCTCTCCCGCGACCGTTACCGACGTGCGCGCGCAGTACGGCCTACAGGCAAGGATCGCGGCCGCCATGCGAGTGTCCTGGGAAGGCTACCAGCAGGTCGCGGCGATGCGCGCGCTGGTCGCAGCGGATAGCGCATTACCTGCGGGGAAAGCCT
>WNFW01003820.1_pt1 | contig 24489 bp, 27 predicted proteins | sample 5400131 | NCBI WGS metagenome assembly WNFW01 (sample SAMN13153362, study PRJNA577476) | soil metagenome | isolation source: 20 cm soil or saprolite under grassland replicate 1 | place: USA:California | collected 2016-06-15 | reverse complement strand
CTCCTCCGCCATGAACTTGCGGACCTCGACCGCGGCCTTGTCGGTCACGGTCAGGGTGATGGGAGCGGAACGTTGCGTCGTCGCCATTGCGATCCTCCAGTCACATGCGAACTTAGAAAGTCCGGACGGCCCTGTCAACTCTCGCCCCACGAGGCCCGCGCCCTCATGCGACTTACGCCCGCCGATTGGTTGGTCGTCGCCCTGTACTTCCTCTTCAACATCGCCGTCGGCCTGTATTACAAGGGCCGGGCCGGCAAGAGCACCGCGGAATACTTCCTGTCCGGTCGTAACGTTCCCTGGTGGCTGGCCGGCACGTCGATGGTCGCCACGACGTTCGCCGCGGACACGCCGCTCGTCGTCACGGGCCTGGTGGCGCGCAACGGCGTGGCGGGGAACTGGCTGTGGTGGAACCTGCTCGCGAGCGGCATGCTGACCGTCTTCTTCTACGCCCGCCTGTGGCGGCGCGCCGGTGTGATGACCGACATCGAATTCTCGGAGATCCGCTACGCCGGCCCGCCGGCCGCGTTTCTGCGAGGCTTCCGGGCGCTGTACCTGGGCCTGCTCATCAACTGCATCATCCTCGGCTGGGTCAATCTGGCGATGGCGAAGATCCTGCAGCTGGTCTTCGGCATCTCGAAACTCGAGGCGTTGTGGATCGTGGTCGGGCTGATCGTCCTGACGTCCGCCATTTCGACGCTCTCGGGCCTGTGGGGCGTGCTGGTGACCGATCTGTTCCAGTTCGTGATCAAGATGGGCATGGTGATCGTGCTGGCGGTGGTCGCCGTGCACGCGGTCGGGGGCATCGAGGCGATGAAGGCGAAGCTCGCGCTGATCGACCAGGCGCGCGCGGCGAGCGGCAGCGGCGGATCCGTCCTGAGCTTCGTTCCCGACGTCGGCTCGGCCTGGATGCCGATGCTCACCTTCTTCGTGTATATCGCCGTGAACTGGTGGGCCACGTGGTACCCCGGGGCCGAGCCGGGGGGCGGGGGATACGTGGCGCAGCGCATGCTGAGCGCGAAGGACGAGCGCCACTCGCTGCTCGCCACGCTGTGGTTCAACATCGCGCACTATGCCGTGCGCCCGTGGCCCTGGATCCTCGTGGCGCTGGCGTCCCTGATCCTGTTTCCGGGGCTTCCCGATCCGGAGACCGGCTATATCCGGGTCATGATCGACTACCTCCCCTCGTCGCTGCGCGGCCTGATGGTCGCCGCGTTCGCGGCGGCCTTCATGTCCACCATCGCCACCCAGCTCAACTGGGGCGCCAGCTATCTCGTGAACGACTTCTATCGCCGCTTCGTGCGCCGCGACGCGAGCGAACCGCACTACGTTCTGGCGTCGCGCGTCGCCACGGCCCTGCTGACCGTGATCTCCGCGGCCGTGGCGTTTCGCATCGAATCGATCGGGGGAGCCTGGAAACTCCTGATCATCACGGGCGCGGGGACGGGTGCCGTGCTGCTGCTGCGCTGGTACTGGTGGCGCATCAACGCGTGGAGCGAAGTCTCCGCGATGATCGCGGCGTTCGTCGTTTCGGTCCTGCTGCAGACCGTGGGCGGGCTCGACAGCGACCTGCCGCTCGACTTCGCGCACATCGTGCTGATCACCGTGGCGGTCACGACCGTCGTCTGGCTGGCGGTCACCTTTCTCACGCGTCCCGAGTCCGAGTCGACGCTGGTCGCGTTCTACCGCCGCACGCGGCCGTCGCGGATGGGGTGGGGGCCCGTCGCCGCGCGGGCGCCGGACGTACAGGCCTCCAGCGACGGACTCGCCAACCTGCTCGACTGGGTGGCCGGATGCGTGCTGGTGTACGGCGTGCTGTTCGGCGTGGGTAAGCTGCTGCTGCACGAGACCCGCCCGGGCATGCTGCTGCTCGCGCTCAGCGCGCTCGCCGGGTGGATCATCTACCGCGACCTGTCGCGTCGCGGGTGGAGCGCCGTGGTGGAGTGACGGCCGGCTAGAGCTCCGGGTGCGTGAGGGCGTCGACCACCAGGTCCGCGACCTGCGACCGGACATGCAGGATCATCGTATTCGCGCGCGTGGGGTTGACGCGGTTCGTCAGCAGGATGATGAACTGATCGCGCTCGGGGTCCAGCCAGAGTGACGTCCCGGTGTAGCCCGTATGGCCGAACGAGTGGCGCGACAGCTTGGAGCCGGCGCTCGAATAGCCGGAGTCCGAGGGCGTATCCCAGCCGAGCGCGCGGGTGGAGCCCACGGGGATGTCTTGCCGGCGCGTGAACTCGGCGACGGTCTCGGCGCGGATCAGCTGGAGCGTGTCCCAGGCGCCTCCGTTCAGCAGCAGCGCCGCGAGGCGCGACAGGTCGAGGGCGTTCGAGAACAGGCCGGCGTTCCCCGACACGCCCCCCAGCCGCGCGGCACTCTCGTCGTGCACCTCGCCCACGAGCAGCCGATGGCGAAAGATGGTGTCGTTTTCGGTCGGCGCGATGCGATCCCGCCACCCCGGCGGGGGGAGGAACCGGGTCGACGGCATGGCCAGCGGTCCGAACACCCGTCGGGTGAGGAAGCGGTCGAGCGGCTCACCGGCGAGCCGCTCGACCACCTGCATCAGGACGATGGCGCTCAGATCGGAGTAGCGATACGTCGTCCCCGGCGGGGCGAGCAGGGTGGTCGTGTCCACGGCGTGCAGCGCCGCGGCGCGCGTCCGTGTCGAATCGTAGAGCGGCAGATCCGCGACCAGGCCGGCGGAATGCGTGAGCAGGTGCCGGATCGTCACACGATCCTTCAGGGGCCCGATAAACTCGGGCACGTAGCGCTGCACCGGCGCGTCGAGCGCGAGCTTTCCCTCGTCCACGAGCAGCATGCACGCGGTGGTCAGGGCGACCACCTTGGTGAGGGACGCGAGGTCGTAGATGGTGCCGGCCTGCACGGGCCGGCGGTCGCTCACGGCGTAGACCCCTACGGGCGCGAGCAGCGCCAGGCGGCCGTGTCGACCGACGGCCAGCACGGCGCCGGGAAACGCGCCGCTGTCGGCTGCGGCCCGGAGATAGCCGACCGCGCCCGCCAGGCGCGTGCTGTCGAACCCGAGGGACGCCGGTGCCGCGGCCGGGATGCCGGCGCTCACCGGGACCGGCGGTGCCGCCGATCCCCGGCAGCCGGCGGCGAGCACGGCGAGCGTCAACGCGGCGCGTACCGTCACGGCTGTGCGTCGGGGATCACGACGCCCCAGCCGAGCGGATACTCCGGCGGAATCCGGATCGGGAGGTGCCCGGTGATCGGCACCCGGCCGAGCAGGGCGAGCGCCACGGCCCGCTCCGACGCCCGCACGCCGCTCCATGCGACCAGATACGACTTCACGGTGGGGGCCTGGGTCAACAAGTACGGGCTGCCGAGCGAGACGAGGACGGTCGGGCGCGTGGAATCGGTGGCGCTGATCAGCGCGGCGAGCGAGTCGGGCAGGGCGATGGTGCCGCGGCCCGAGAGGGGGCGGACGTTGGCCGCGAACACCGTCCCCGGGGCCCGCGCGATCACGGCGCGCGCGGAATCGTAGGAGAGCGTCCCCGACATCGGCCACAAGCGGAAGTATTCGACGCTGTCGCCGCCCTGGCGCAGCAGCTGAGCCATGGTCTGCCCCACGCCGCCGTTGTTCTCGTCGGCGTAGGCGATCAGCGCGAGGCGGCTGCGGTGGGCGCGCAGGGCGTGCAGCCGTCCTCCGATGTCGCGCACCAGCGTCAGAGCGCGCACGGCGATGTCGTCGGCCTGGTCCTGGAAGCGTTTGGCGCCCACCACGAGCATGATCGAGTCGAGCGACACCGCGCGGTTCTGGAACAGCCCGAGGCGGCGCTTGATCTCGAGCAGGCGGCGCACCGATTGCTCGAGCCGCTGCGGCGTGATGCGGCCGGCCGCGACCGCCGCCGTCATTGCCGCCATCGCGGAGTCGGGATCGGCCGGCATCAGGAGGAGGTCGGAGCCCGCGAGAAACGCCCGCACCGTGGCCTCGCCGGCGCCGTACTTCGCCACGATGGCGCCCATCGTCAGCGCATCGGTCACCACGAGGCCCGGGAAGCGCAGCGAGTCCCGCAGCAGGCCGGTGAGCACGGCGGCCGAGAGGGTGCCCGGCTCATCCGAGCCGGTGAAGGCGGGAAACGCGATGTGTGCGCTCATCACCACGTCGGCCCCGGCGGCTATCCCAGCGCGGAACGGCACCAGCTCGATCGAGTCGAGCCGCGCGTACCCCGACGCAATTAACGGCAGGCCGATGTGCGAGTCGATCTGGGTGTCGCCGTGGCCGGGAAAGTGCTTGAGTGTGGCGAGCATCGCGTGGTCGTGCAGCCCGCGTACGTACTCGGTCACGAGCCGCGACACGGTGCGGGGGTCCTCTCCGAACGATCGGATATTGATGATCGGATTGGCGGGATTGTTGTTGACGTCGGCGTCGGGTGCGAAATTGACGTGGATGCCCACCGCGCGGCCCTCGACCGCTGCGGCCGCCCCGATCGTATAGGCATCCCGTGGGTCCCCGGTGGCTCCGACCGCCATGATCTGCGGGAACGCCGTGGCGCCGATCACCCGCATCGCGGCGCCCCATTCGAGGTCCGCCGAAACGAGCAGGGGCACGCGGGCGCGGCGTTGCAGCGCGTTCAGCTTGGCGGCGATCTCGAGCGGCGACCCGACGGAGATGATCAGACCGCCCACCTCGAGGGAGTCGACCCACCGCGCCGCGACCTGGAAAAGCGAATCGTCGAATGCGGTGTAACTTCCCGAGAGCCACGGGACGATGACCTGTCCGACCCGCTGGCGCACGGTGAGGGTGGCGAGCAGCGAATCGACGGACGCCGCGGGGACCGGGGACGAGGGACGAGGGACGGGCCGGGCCGTGCGACCGAGCGTTTGGCCGCCGGCACAGCCGAGCACCGCCGTAAGAATCAGGAGTCTATGCGCTCGCATTCTCTCTCGCTGTTGCTCGGGCTGGTGTGCGTTGCGCCCGCGGCCGCGCAGGTGCGGCCGGGGATCGAAGTGCTGCTCTCGGATTCGATCGGGCTCGTGACGGGCAAGCGGGTCGCGCTGCTCACGAACCAAACCGGCGTGAACCGCCTGGGCCAGCGCGACATCGATCTCGTGCGCGGCACCCCCGGAGTACGCCTGCTCGTGATCCTCAGCCCGGAACACGGGTTGCGCGGCACGGAGGACCGCCCGGGACTCCCCGACGCGGTCGACTCCGCATCCGGATTACCAATCTACAGCCTCTACGGCGGGACGCCGCTGTCCGCCATCGCGGCGCTCGACAGCGTCGACGTCGTGCTCGTGGACCTGCAGGACATCGGGGCCCGCTACTACAGCTATCCGACGACCGCGGTGCTGCTGCTGCAGGAGGCGGCGCGCCGCGGCAAACCGATGGTGGTGCTCGATCGCCCCAACCCCGTCGGCGGCGTGGCGGTGCAGGGCAACGTACCGGCGACGGCCCGGCCGGTGGAGCGCGTCGGAGACTTCCTCCCGGTTCCGATGCGCCACGGGATGACGATGGGTGAGGTGACGCGGCTCGCGAACGACGTCTTCGGCATGCGTGCCCGGCTGATCGTGGTGCCGGCGGCGGGGTGGCGCCGGGCGATGTACGACGACGACACCGGCCTGCCGTGGGTGCGCCCGTCGCCCAACATGCCGGATCTGGAGAGCGCGCTGCACTATCCCGGGACCTGCCTGTTCGAGGGCACCAACCTCTCGGTGGGACGTGGCACGCCGCTCGCGTTCAAGGTGATCGGGGCGCCGTGGCTCGATACGGGCGCGGTGTTACCCCGGCTGCGCGGCGCCGGGCGCTGGGCTCAGGAAGGACTGAACGGCGTGGAGGTGTCGGGTGTGGTGTTCACGCCGAGGACGCCGACCGACGGGAAGTACGACGGCGTCGAAGTGCGCGGCATCCGGCTGCGCGTCACGGACCGGCGCCACTACGATCCGACGCGCGCCGCGGTGCTGGTGCTCACGGCGATCGAGGCGGCGCAAGGTGACTCGCTGCGTTTCGACGCGGCGCGGTTCGACCGCCTGGCCGAGGGTGGCGAGCTGCGTCGCGCGATCCTCACCGGCCGTGCCGCGGACGCCGTGTGGCGCAGCTGGGAGCCGGCGCTCGCGCGGTTCCGGCGGCTGCGCGCCAAGTACTTGCTCTATTGAGACTCCGCTCCCCTCCCGCTACTTTCCCCCGGCTATGATCGTGATCCCGCAGAAGGTGCGTGACGGCTTTGGGAACCTGCTCGACCCGCTCGCCCTGCGACTGATTCGCCTGCACGTCCGGCCCAACCTCATCACCACCCTCGGCACGGCGGTGATCGTGGGCTCGGCCGTCGCGTTCGCGCTCGGCTGGACTCGGTGGGGCGGTGTTCTCCTGCTCTTGTCCGGCCTGTGCGACATGGTGGACGGCCGGGTGGCCCGGCGGGGAGGCATGGTCACGACCTTCGGCGCGTTCTACGACTCGACGCTCGACCGGGTCGGCGAAGCGGCGCTGTTCTCAGGGACAGCGATCTATTTCCTGCGCGGCGGCGTCGCTCCCGGCCGCGTCACGCTGGCCGTGGTCGCCTGCATCGTCGCCCTCACGGCCTCGCTGCTCGTGTCGTACACGCGGGCCCGGGCCGAAGGCCTGGGGCTGAGCGTCAAGGTCGGCATCGCGCAGCGGGCCGAGCGGGTGCTGCTGCTCGGCGCTCCGACCATGTTTTTCGGAGCCGGGAACCGTGGGGCGTTGCTGTTTTGGATCGTCGTGGTGCTGGCGGTCGCCACCACGGCAACGGTGGTGCAGCGCGTGCTGTACGTGGCGCGGCTCGCCCGTGAGCCCGCCATGCCGCGCCCGCCGCGCTCGCGAGACACGCTTCCCGGGCACGCGCCGGCCCTGCAAACTCGGAAAGGACAGTAATCGTGGCACCGCAGTCCGGCCGGGACATCGCGCCCGCCAGGGGAAAGCTCGGGGTCCTGCTGGTGGGGCTCGGGGCCGTCTCGACGACCTTCGTGGCGGGCGTCGAGAACGTGCGCCGCGGCTCGGGGCTGCCGATCGGCTCGCTTTCGCAGATGGGGACGATCCGGCTGGGGAAGCGCACCGAGAAGCGCAGTCCCAAAATCAAGGAATTCGTGCCGCTCGCCGATTTGAAAGACCTGGTGTTCGCGGCCTGGGACCCGATTCCGGACGACGCGTACGCGGCCGCGGTGAAGGCGGGCGTGCTGGAGCGGCACGAGCATCTGGAGCCGATCAAGGCTTTCCTCCAGGCGATCAAGCCGCTGCCCGCCGCCTTCGACCAGAGCTACGTGAAGCGGCTCAACGGGACGCACGTGAAGAGCGGCAAGAACAAGCGGGACCTGGCCGAACAGCTGCGCCACGACATCCGCGACTTCAAGCAGCGCTCGGAGGCCGACCGGCTGGTGATGATCTGGGCCGCCTCGACGGAGGTGTTCCTCACGGCGGGCCCCGCGCACCAGACTCTGGCGGCGTTCGAGAAGGCGATGGAGCAGAACGACCCCGCCATCGCGCCGTCGATGCTCTATGCCTACGCCGCCCTGATGGAGAACGTGCCGTTCGCGAACGGGGCGCCCAATCTCACGGTGGACGTACCGGCGCTGCAGCGGCTGGCGGAGGAGCGCAGGCTCCCGATCGGGGGCAAGGACTTCAAGACCGGCCAGACGATGATGAAGACCGTGCTGGCGCCCGCGTTCAAGGCGCGGATGCTGGGCCTGGCCGGCTGGTACTCGACCAACATCCTCGGCAATCGCGACGGCGAAGTGCTGGACGATCCCGAGTCGTTCAAGACCAAGGAGGAGTCGAAGCTCGGCGTGCTCGAGTACATCCTCCAGCCCGACCAGTATCCCGAGCTGTACGGCAACGTGTTTCACAAAGTGCGGATCAACTATTATCCGCCGCGGGGCGACAACAAGGAAGGCTGGGACAACATCGATATCTTCGGGTGGCTCGGCTACCCGATGCAGATCAAGGTCGACTCGGGCATCCAGGAGTGGCTCTCGTTCTACTTCAAGAGTCCCCAGACCGCGCCGGGATTGTATCCCGAGCACGATCTGTTCATCCAGCAGACCAAACTGAAGAACACCCTCCGCTGGCTCATGGGCGAGGAGCAGATCACTCACCTCGGCATCGAGTACTACGAGAAGGCGTGAGCGCCGCGCAGGTCGCCGTCACGGCCGCCGGGCTCGCGGCCATCGTCTGGGTCCTATGGTATTTCCTGCTCTCCAGGGGGGCCGCCGCGCCCGCCGCCAGCGTCGACGGTGTCCAAGAGGTGCGGATCACGGTGAAAGGCGGCTATACACCGGATACGGTCGTGGTCCAGGCGGGCAAGCCGGTCCGCCTGCAGTTCTACCGCGACGAGACCGCCGACTGCTCGGAGCGGATCGTGCTCGAGGATTTCGGGATCGACGCCGCGCTGCCGGCGTTTCAGACCACGGACATCGAGTTCACGCCCGCGCAGCCGGGTGAATTCCGCTTCCGGTGCGGCATGAACATGCTGAAGGGCCTGCTGGTGGTCGAGCCGGCGACCGCCGAGCGCCGCCCCTCCGCCTCGCCCCATCCGCGCCATGAGTAAGGCCCGCATCCTGCTCCCGATCGAAGGCATGAGCTGCGCCGCGTGCGCCGCCACCGTGCAGGAGGCGCTGGGCGGCGTGGCGGGCGTCACGAGCGCGACCGTGAACTACGCCACCGGCAAAGCGGCCGTGGACTACGACGACGGCCGGACGCACGTCGCCGAGCTGATCCAGACCGTGCGCTCCGCCGGCTACGATTGCGGCAAGGCGAGCGTCACGTTCGCCGTGGACCAGCTCCACTACGCGCCCAGCGTCGCTCCTTTGGAGCAGGCGCTGCGCCGCGTGCCGGGCGTGGTCCGCGCGGCCGCCAACCAGGCGACCGAGACCGTCACCGTGGACTACGTGCTCGGCGCCGCGACCGCGGAGGACCTCGAGCACGCGGTCGCGGCGGCCGGGTTCCAGGTCGCCGAGCCGATCGCGGCGGAAGACCCCCTGGAGCGGGAGCGGCTGGCACGGCGGCGCGAGATCCGCACCCTCGCGGGGAAGTTCGCGGTCGCGGCCCTCGCCACCGTGGTGACCATGCTCGGATCCATGCTCCTCATGACCGGTCACGCGGACGGGACGCTCCGCAGCGTCGACCTGCTGGGGCGGCTGCTGATGCCGTTGGCGCTGCGGTTGCCGGAGGCCCTTCCCGCCGTGAGCGCGATCGACCCATACTGGATCAAGCTGTCGCTCGCCGCGCTGACGCTGCCCGTGATCGTCTGGTCCGGCCGGCAATTCTATCGCGGCGCGTGGAGCGGGTTCAGGCATCGCACCGCCGACATGAACACGCTCATCGGGGTCGGTACCGGCGCGGCCTACCTGTATTCGCTCGTGGCCACGTTCGCCCCGGGCATGTTCGCCGCCGCGGGGCGCGAGGCGGACGTCTACTACGAATCCGTGTGCGCCATCATCGCGCTGATCCTGTTGGGCCGGCTGCTCGAAGCGCGGGCCAAGGGACGCACGTCGCAGGCGATCCGCCGCCTGGCGGGGCTGCGGGCCAAGACGGCTCACGTGGCGCGCGACGGCCGGGAGGCCGAGGTCGCGGTCGAAGCCCTGGTGCCGGGCGATCTCGTGATCGTCAAGCCGGGCGAGAAAATTGCCGTCGACGGCGTGGTGACGGAGGGCGCCTCGGCGGTGGACGAGTCGATGCTCACGGGCGAGCCGATGCCGGTCGCCAAACGAATCGGCGACGAGGTCATCGGGGCGACCCTGAACACCACCGGAAGCATCACGTTCCGGGCGACCCGCGTCGGGAAGGACTCCGCGCTGGGCCAGATCGTCCAGCTCGTCGAGGACGCGCAGGCGACGAAGGCCCCGATTCAGCAGCTCGCGGACCGGGTGGCGGGGGTGTTCGTCCCGGTGGTCATGGCCCTGGCGATTGCCGCGTTCGTGCTCTGGTTCGACGTCGGTCCCGATCCCGCCCTCGTGTTCGCGACGGTGACGCTCGTGACCGTGCTCATCATTGCCTGCCCTTGCGCGCTGGGGCTGGCGACCCCCACCGCCATGCTGGTAGGGACGGGCAAGGCCGCCGAGTACGGCATTCTCGTCCGCAGCGGCGAGGCGCTCGACCGGCTGTCGGGCGTGCGCACCGTGTTCCTCGACAAGACCGGAACCATCACGGAAGGGCGGCCCACCGTCACGCACATCATCACGGCCAAGCGGCCCGACGGCACGGCGCTCGCTCCCGCCGAGGTGCTGAAATGGGCGGCGTCCGTGGAGCAGCGCTCCGAGCATCCGCTGGCGGTGGCCGTCGCCAGGGCGGCCAACGACCGCCAGGTCGAGGTCCTCCCGGTCGAGAAGTTCGCGGCCATGGAAGGGCGGGGGGTGCGTGGCACCGTGGACCGGCGTATCATCGAGGTGATCTCGCTGCGCCACGCCCGGGAGCGGAGCCTCGAGCTCGGCACCCTGGGTCAGGACGCCGACCGGCTCGCCGAGCAGGGACGCACACCGGTGATCGTCGTGGTGAACAACACGGTGCACGCGGTGATCGCCGTATCCGACCCCATCAAGCCGACCGCCAAGGACGCGATCGCCTCCTTGAAAGCGATGGGCCTCGACGTGTGGATGATCTCGGGAGACTCGAGGCGCGGGGCCGACGCCGTGGCGCGCGAGGTCGGGATCGACGACGTGGTGGCCGAAGTGCTGCCGTCGCAGAAGGCGGACATCGTGAAGAAGCGCCAGCGCCAGGGCCAGCGCGTGGCCATGGTGGGCGACGGCATCAACGACGCGCCCGCGCTGGCGCAGGCCGACGTGGGCATCGCGATCGGGACCGGAACGGACGTGGCCATGGAAGCGTCGGACGTCACGCTGATCCGGGGCGACCTGCGCGGCGTGGTCACCGCGATTCGGCTGTCGCGGCGCATCATGTGGACCATCAAAGTGAATCTGTTCTGGGCGTTCGTGTACAACGTCATCGGCATCCCGATCGCCGCGGGCGCGCTCTATCCCGCGTTCCACGTCCTGCTCTCGCCCGTGTTCGCGAGCGCGGCGATGGCGTGGTCGAGCTTGAGCGTGGTGTTGAACAGCCTGACGCTGCGGCGCTTCAAACCGGGATGGGCATGAGGTACTTCCACCGCACGACCCTGAGTCCCGAGGACGTGCTCGCGCAGGCCAAGGCGTTCTTCGGCACGCGCCTGGCACCGGCCGACGAAGCCGCCCGGCGGCGCAGCTACGCGGGCGCGCTGGGCCGCATCACCGTGTCGGCCCGCCCCGAAGGCGGGCACTATACGCTGGTACAGGTCACGACCGATCAGGTGGGTGAATCGGAGCTCGACCGGCTCGCCAAACGGTTTCTCGCGGAAGTACACAAGCAGGTCGAACCGGGCCACGAGCTGCGCGGCGCGTACTAGCCCGCGACCCGCGCCCCGTATCCCGCCCGCGCGATGGCCGCGATCAGCTGATCGGTGGTCGCCGCGTCGTCGTCGAAGTCCACTTCGGCCTCTCCGGCCTGGAGGTCCACGACGGCGGAATACACACCGTTCGCCCGCTTGAGGGCCTGCTCGACCTTCGCCTGGCAATGCCCGCACGTCATGCCGCTCACGCGCAGTTTCAACGTCGCCATTTGGTCTCCCTCGTGACCCTGAGACATGGCCGCGGAACCCCGGGGCATGGCCCCGGGGTTGGGCGCCCACTACAATTTACCTCATGGCATCCCGCGCCGCTCCGACCGCCCAGTCGCCGCCCGTCCCGGGCGGTCTTACGCGCGAGCAGCTGCTCGACATCTATCGGTACCTGCGGCTCACCCGCACCTTGGAGGAGCGGCTCGTCGCCCTGTACCGGCAGAGCAAGGTCATCGGGGGTCTGTTCCGCTCGCTCGGCCAGGAAGGAGAGTCGGTGGCCTCGGCGTATGCCCTCGACCGCGGGCCCAACCGGGATATCCTCTCCCCCCTGATCCGGAACCTGGGCTCGATGCTGGTGATGGGCGCGCAGCCGATCCAGATCCTGCGCCAGTACATGGCCAAAGCCGAGAGCCCCACGCGCGGCCGCGAGCTGAACGTCCATTTCAACGACCTCGAGCGCGGCTACCTGGGCCAGATTTCGCACTTGGGCGACATGGTCCCCGTCATGGCGGGCATCGCCTTGACGTTCAAGCTGCGCGGCGAGCGGCGGGTGGGGCTGGTCTATATCGGGGATGGGGCGACCTCGACCGGCACGTTCCACGAGGGCCTGAACTTCGCGGCCGTGCAGCGGGTGCCCCTCGTGGTGATCGCGGAATACAACCGCTGGGCGTACTCGACGCCCCCCGAGAAGCAATTCGCGGTCAAGGACCTGGCGGAGAAGGCGAAGGGGTACGGCATCCCGGGTATGACGGTGGACGGAAACGACGTGCTCGCGGTGTACGAGGCGACCAGGTCGGCCGTGGAGCGGGCGCGGGCCGGCGACGGCGTGCACCTGATCGAGGTGAAGACCTACCGCCGTAAAGGGCACGCCGAGCACGACGATCAGCACTACGTTCCCAAGGACGAGCTCGACTGGTGGGCGAAGGAGAACGACCCCGTCGACCGCTACGCGAAGCGGCTGCGGCAGAGCGAATGGGTCGAGGAGCGCGAGTTGCAGGCAATCGACGGGCAGGCGAAGGCGGAGATCGACCAGGCGACGGACGCGTGCGTCGACGAGCCTCTGCCGCCCGGCGCCTCGGCCCTGGCGGGTGTGTACGCCGGTCCGCCCGCGCTGCCGCCGCACTGGTACCGGAGCCTGTGATGGCCGAGGTCACATACCTGGAGGCCCTGCGCCAGGGCTTGTGGGAGGAGATGGAGCGCGATCCCAGCGTTTTCATCCTGGGGGAGGACGTCGGCGCCTACGGTGGCGCCTTCAAGGTGACTGAGGGATTCACCAAACGGTTCGGCGAGGAGCGAGTGATCGACACGCCGATCTCGGAAGCGGCGATCGTGGGTGCGGCGGCGGGCGCCGCCCATATGGGCATGCGGCCGGTCGCGGAGATGCAGTTCATCGACTTCATCTCCTGCGCGTACGACATGCTGACCAACTACGTGGCGACCGCGCGCTATCGCGCCGGGCTCGCGACCCCCATCGTGGTGCGGGGGCCGTGTGGCGGCTACGTGCGGGGCGGCCCGTTCCACTCGCAGAACCCCGAGGCCGCGTTCTTCCACACGCCGGGCCTGAAAATCGTCTATCCCGCCACCGCCCGCGATGCGAAGGGGCTCATCAAGGCGTCCATTCGCGACGACGACCCCGTCATTTATCTCGAGCACAAGTGGCTCTACCGGCGCATCAAGGAGCAGCTCCCCGAGGGCGAGGACCTGCTCACGCCGATCGGCGAGGCGCGCGTCGCCCGCGAGGGGAAGGATCTGTCGATCGTCACGTACGGCGCGACGGTGTGGAAGTCGCTCGAGGCGGCGGAACAGCTGGCGAAGGACGACGGGCTGTCGGTAGAAGTGCTCGACCTGCGGACGCTGTTGCCGATGGACGACACGGCCATCATGCGGACGGTCGAGAAGACGAACAAGGTGTTGATCGTGCACGAAGACACCCGCACCGGGGGCGTGGCCGGCGAGATCGCGGCGCGCATCAACGAGCAGGCGTTCGCGTGGCTCGACGGGCCGATCATGCGCGTCACGGCGCACGACGTGCCCCTGCCGTATGCGCCGACGCTCGAGGACTTCGTCCTGCCGCAGACGGAGGATATCGTCAAGGCGGCGCGCTGGTTGGCGGCGTATTGAGGAGACCGCATGGCTCGTATTGACGTGTTGATGCCGCAGATGGGCGAGTCGATCGCCGAGGGCACCCTCAGCAAGTGGCTCAAAAAGCTCGGCGACGAGGTGAAGCGCGACGAGCCGCTGTTCGAGATCTCCACCGACAAGGTGGACGCGGAGATTCCCGCGCCCACGGCCGGCGTGCTTGCCGAGATCAAGGTGCAAGAAGGGCAGACGGTCCCCGTGCAGACGCTCGTGGCGGTGATCGAAACCGACAAGGCCGCTCCGGCGGCCGCGCCCGCGGCGCCCCCGGTCGCAGCAGCCCAGCGGGCACCCGCTGCTCCCGGGGGCACCGCGGTCTCGCCGCAGCAACCGACCGCCCCTTCCCGCCCTCTACCGCCCTCTACCGCCCCGGTGGTGGGGAAGGGGGACGGGGGCGTCGAGACCGCCGAGGAGCGTCTGCGCCGCAAGTCCACGCCGCTCGTCCGCAAGATCGCGGCCGAGCACCGCGTCGACATCTCGACGATTCCGGGAACCGGCTTCGCGGGCCGGGTCACCAAGCAGGACATACTCGGAGTGATCGAGCGCGGCGCGTCGCTCGTCTCCCCAGCCCCTAGCCCCCAGCCCCTAGCCCCCGCTGTCGCGGCCCCTGCTGTCGAGCCCTGGCCGGGCGACCGGGTCGAGCCGTTCTCCAAGATCCGCAAGATCACGGCCGACCACATGATCATGTCGCGACGCGTGTCGGCGCACGTGACGAGCTTCTTCGAGGTCGATTACAGCCGCGTCGCCGAGCTGCGCAGGAAGCACAAGGCGGCCAGCGCGGAGGGCGGCGTGAATCTCACCTATCTGGCCTTCATCGCGAAGGCGTGCGCCGAGAACCTGCGCAAACACCCCGTCGTGAACGCGGCAGTCTCGGGCGACAACATCATCTACCGCCGGGACGTGAACATCGGGATCGCGGTGGCGCTCGACTGGGGGCTGATCGTCCCGGTGGTGAAGCGCGCGGACGAGCTGTCGTTGTCGGGGCTGGCGCGCGCCATCAGCGATCTGGGTGAACGGGCGCGCACCAAGAAGCTGTCGCCCGACGAGATCCAGCGCGGCACGTTCACCATCACCAATCCCGGCGTGTTCGGATCGTACGCGGGGGCGCCCATCATCAACCAGCCGCAGGTCGCGATCCTCGGGGTGGGCGCGATCGAGAAACGTCCCAAGGTCGTCACGTTGCCCGACGGCACGGACACGATCGCGATCCGCACCATGGGAATGGTGTCCATGTCCTACGACCACCGCGTCGTGGACGGCGCCGACGCGGATCGCTTCCTTGCCGACGTGAAGCGGACGCTCGAGACCTTCCCCGACGGAGCGATGTAGCATGCCCAAGGTGCTCACGGCCGCGCGGGTGCGCGTGCCCCCGACCAACGAGGCGGACTACCTCGCCACGCTGCGCGAGCTGTGCCAGTTCGCCGAGGCCCGCGGCCAGCGCATCTGGCTGTTCCGCAACGCCAAGGATCCGCAGCTGTTCACGGAATTCTCCGAGAGCCAGACGGAGATGTCGCACCGGGCTCAGGCATCCCGCCTCCCCGAGGAGATCAAGCTCGAGCGGCGTCTGCAGGGCCTCGGCACCTACGCCTCCGACGCCTGGGAGTTGTGGACCGAAGTGTCGCTCGCGGCCGGGGCGGAGGCGTAGGCGAGGGCGATGGCGCGGCGCGCGATCGTGGTGGACGGCGGGACGTGGGAGGTGTATCCGGCGGGCCGGGTCACCGTGTACGGGCGCGACCAGTTCGGGATCGTGTTCCAGCAGGGGACGGGCCCGGAACGGCGCCGCCGGTTCACGCGCTTCGCGCCGGTCGGCCACCGCAGCCTCGACGCGGCGCTGGCCGAGCGGTCAGAGCGCGACCTGGTCCAGCTGTTTCGCCAGTCGCAACCGGCCTGGACGGCGCCGGAGAGTGCCTACGGCGCACGTTGATCTGCACTGCCATTCCACGGCGTCGGACGGGGAGTTTCCTCCGGCCGAGGTCGCGCACCGCGCCCACGGCGCGGGTCTCGTCGCCATCGCGCTGACCGATCACGACACGACGGACGGTGTCCCCGAAGCCGCGCGCGCCGGCGAGGCGCTGGGCGTCCGCGTCGTCTCGGGGTGCGAGTTCAGCGTGAAGGCGCCCTGGGGCGAGCTGCACCTGCTGGGGTATTTCCTGCCGCCCGGGCATCAGCGGCTCGAGGAGTTTCTCGCCGCCACGCGCGCCGCGCGCCAGCGCCGCGCCGAGCAAATCGTGGGGCACCTGCGCCGGCTCGGCGTGGCGATCGAGCTGCGGCACGTGCTCGCGGCCGCCGACGGCGGAGCGCTCGGCCGCCCGCACGTGGCCCGAGTCCTGGTCGAGCTGGGCGCGAGTACCGACATCAACGACGCGTTCGGACGTTACCTGGGACGCGGGCGGCCGGCCTACGTGGAGAAGCCCCTCCCCACGCTGCGCCAGGTGACCGACCTCGTGCACGCCGTGGGCGGCGTCGCCGTCGCGGCGCACCTGGGCGACCGGGGCAGCGAGGGGCAGATTCGGCAGTTCCAAGCCGATGGCCTCGACGGGGTCGAAGTGCGGCATCCCAGCCACTCGGAGGCCACCGAGCGGCGGCTCGCCGCACTCGCCGAGCGCCTGGGACTGGCGATCAGCGGCGGCTCCGACTGGCACGGGGACATCGAGCTCGGTGATTCACACGCCGGGTTGGGCGAGATGGACGTGCCGCTCGAATGGCTTGAAAGACTCGACCAGCGTCGAGCGACGGCGTCTCGCGAAAGCGTCGCGCAGAACCGTAAGGACGACTCATGAGCGAACTATTGGCAATCGGCAGCAAAGCACCCGCGTTCAGCGCACCGGCCTCCGACGGCCAGACCTACGCGCTGGCCGACGTCCTGAAGACGAAGCACGTCGCGCTCGTCTTCTATCCGGGCAACAACACACCCGGCTGAAACCGCCAACTCTCCGCCGTGCGCGACGAGATGGCGAAGTTCGACAGAGCGGGGATGCAGCCGTTCGGCGTCAACCCCGCGGGCGTGGACGCCCACGCCGGCTACGTCCGGAAGCTGGGATTCAATTTTCCGCTGCTGTCCGATCCGGACCGCGCGATCGCGCGCGGCTATCACGCGCTCAAGGACGACGGCAAGGGGATCCAGCGCACCGTGTACGTCGTGCGCCGGGACGGGAAGGTCGCCTTCGCGCAGCGCGGCGCGCCGCCGGTCGACGAGATCGTCGCCAGTGCCCCCTGACTTTCGGGGCAAGGTGGCGCTCGTCACGGGCGTGGGCCGGGTGGGCCAGATCGGCTACGCCGTCGCGACCGGCTTCGCGCGTGCGGGCGCGCAACTCGTCATCGCCGACCGGAATGCGACCGCCGTTGGCGAGCGCGCGCAGGAGCTCGCGTCTCAGGGGTTCGCCGTTCACGCCGCGCCCGGGGACTTGACGACGCCCGAGCCGGCGCGCCGCGCCGTCGCCACGGCGCGGGACCGCTTCGGAGGGCTCGACGTCGTGGTGAACGTCGCGGGCGGGCTCGTCAACTACGGGCCGGTGCTCGATCTCTCGTCCGAGCAGCTCGAGCGCGAGCTCGCCGTCAACATCAAGACGACGTTCTTCCTGTCGCAGGCGGCCATCCCGCTGCTGCGTGAGCGGGGCGGCGGCGCCATCGTGAACTTCGCCTCCATGGCGGTGCTCAAGCCCCAGAGTCAGATGGCCTCCTACATCGCGGCCAAGGCCGCCGTGGCGGGGCTCACCCGCGCGCTGGCGCGCGAACTCTCGGGCGAGCGGATCCGTGTGAACGCGGTGGCGCCCGGCACCATGCGGACCGCGGACAACCTCGCCCACATGCAGGACGCCAAGGTGCGCTGGGTGGAGCTCGACGACCTCGTCGCCGCGGTGCTGTATCTCGCGAGCGACGAGGCGCGGGCGGTGAGCGGCGAGATCCTTCCGGTGGCCGGAGGGGACGTCTGAGCGATCCCGTCGCGATGGGCGACGTCGTCGTGGTCGGAGGGGGCTGCTACGGCAGCTTCTACGCCGCGCAGCTCGCCAAGGCCAAACAGCGGGGTCGGGCCCGCTTTCGGCGCGTCGTGGTGGTGGATCGAGACCCGGCGTGCCGCGCCCGCCGCGAGCTGGGGGACGCACCGGACCGCGCCTTCGTGGTGCGCGACTGGAGCGTGTACTTCCACGAGTTCCTCGGCGCGGCTGCTCCCGCGCGCTCCGCCGAGCCGCAGGACTACATCGTTCCATCACCGCTCATGCCGCACCTCATGTTCGAGTGGGTGCTCGCCCGTGCCCGCGAGCGTTGGCCCGGACGCCCGGTCGACGTCGCCCCGGTCCCCGACACCCTCGGCACCCCATACGATCGCACCGCTCCGGCCCCCGACCATACTCGCTACGTGTCGTTTGCGGACTGGATCTGCCCCACCCACTGCATCGAGCCCGCGATCTGTCCGGCGATCGGCGGCACGCGCAGCTGGGAGATGGGCGACGCCGTGCGGGCGCTCGCGGGACGGCTGCGCGCGGCCGGCCAGCCGGTCCACGGGCCGGCCCTGTTCGTGTGCCGCCATCACGTGTTCGGCGTCGGCACGTTCGCGGTGGACACGGTGCTCGCGGGGGATGCGATCGTGCGGTCCGCGGGGGAGACCGGGGCGGCAGCGGCGGTGTTGGTGGGGACGATCTCGAGCTGTCACGGAGCGTCTTCTACCGCCCTCTACCGTCTTCTACCGTCCGTGACTCCCACCGAGCGTCACGCGACCCTGCTGCGCGCCCGCGACCTGTTCAACTCCGGCGCCTACTGGGAAGCCCACGAGGCCCTGGAAACCGTGTGGCGTTCTATTATTAGCGGCGGGGACCGCGATGCGGCACGGGTTTGGCAGGGGTTGATCCAGGCGGCCGCAGCGCTGTGGCATCAGCGCCGTGGCAACCGCCATGGCGTCGCGGCGGTGGGCGGGGCCGCGCTCGACAAGCTCGCCGGCGCGCAGCGGTCCGACGTGGAATTCGACACCGTCCGGTTTCGTGCGGACCTGGAACGGGCGCTCGTGGGCGCAGCCGGGCCGCCGCGACTCGAATTGCAGACGGAGGACTGAGGACCGATGACCCCCAACGCTCCCAACGGATACGATGTGATCATCGTCGGCGCCGGGCCCGCGGGCCTGTGCGCCGCGATGTACGCCGGACGGGGCATGCTGAAGGCGCTCACGATCGAGCGGGGCGCGCCCGGCGGCGAGCTCCTGAACACGGACCTGATCGAGGACTACATCGGCTTCGAGAGCATCAAGGGCTGGGAGCTGGCGCAAAAGATGACCGAGCATGCCAAGAAGTTCGGTGCCGAGGTCGTCACGGATACGGTGGAGAAGATCCGCAAGGCGGAGGATGGCTGGTTCGACGTTGCGACGACGCGAGGGCACACCTATCGCGCGCCGGCCGTGATTCTCACCGCCGGCGGCACGCCCGTGAAGCTCGGCGTGCCGGGAGAGAAGGAGTACGCTGGAAAGGGCGTGTCGTACTGCGCGGTGTGCGACGGCGCGTTCTTCAAGGGTGAGGTGCTCGCCGTCGTGGGCGGCGGCGATGCGGCCGTTGAGGAAGCCGACTATCTCACCCGCTACGCGACCAAGGTGTACATCGTGCACCGGCGCGACCAGTTGCGGGCTTCCAGGATCATCCAGGAGCGCGCGTTCGCGAACCCCAAGATCGACATGGTCTGGAACAAGCGCGTCCTCGAGATCAAGGGCACCGAGCGCGGGACCGATCATCTCGTGCTCGAGGACACGACGACGGGCGGGCGCGCCACCCTGGCGGTCGGGGGGGTTTTCATCTTCGTCGGCTTCAAGCCCAACTCAGGCCTGGTGGAGGGGCACGCGAAGCACGACGCCGGCGGCTACTTCATCACCGACGAGCGCATGATGACCTCGATCCCGGGGTTGTTCGCCGCCGGCGACGTACGCAGCCAGCTCACCCGCCAGATCACCACGGCGGTGGGCGATGCGACCACCGCGGCGATCGCCGTCGAGAAGTATCTCGCGGGCCTGCGGGAGCGGGAGAAGGCGGGCGTCGCGCCGTGAAGGTCGTGTCGATCCCGAACGGGCGGTTCGTCGAGAACTGCTATCTCGTCATCGACGAAGCCGGCGCCGAATGTGCGATCATCGACCCGGGCGAGGAGGCGGGCTTGATCGCCCACAAGGTCGCGGCGGCGGACGTGAAGCCCGTCGCGATCTGGCTGACCCACGCCCACATCGATCACGTGCTCGGCGTCCCGCGGCTCAAGACCGACAGCGGGGCGCCCGTGTACCTGCATCCCGCCGACCGGATGCTGTATGACCACGTGGCGGAGCAGGCGACGGCGTTCGGCATGCGCGCCGGGCCGCTCCCCGCGCCCGACCGCGCGCTCGCCCACGGCGACGTGTTGCGGGTGGGTACGCTCCAGTTCCGCGTGCGGCACGCCCCGGGTCACTCGCCGGGCAGTGTCGTGTTCGAGGGGCAGGGCGTGGCGTTCGCCGGGGACGTGCTGTTCCAGGGCTCGATCGGGCGCACCGACTTGCCCGGCGGCGACTTCGAGACGCTGATCCGCAGCATCGAGCGCGAGTTGCTTACGCTGCCCGATTCGACCATCGTGTATTGCGGGCATGGACCGGAAACCACCGTGGGACGCGAGCGCGGAGCCAACCCCTTCCTCAGCGGCGCCCATCGGCTCGGCTAGAACGCCGCGACCGACGTGCCTGCGGTGCGGGACGGAGGTCCGGCCCCGGCCGTGGGGCTGCAGGAACCCGTGCCCGAACTGTGGCTTCAACTACCCGCTGGGCGACTGCTCCGACTAGGCCGATCTCGCATGAGCCATCTGCTCGCGCTGGCGCTGCTGGGTGTGGACTGCGTCGCTCGCGCCTGGCGCATCCAGCTGGCCACGTGGACGGCGGGTGGCCGGCTCTCGTTCCGCGACGCGTTCCGCCTCAATTTGTACGGCGAAGCCGCCTCGCAGCTCACCCCCAACCGGCTGGGCGGCGAGCCGGCGCGGTTTCTTGGCCTCACCGAAGCGGGACTGCGACCGGTCACTGCGATCGTGGCGATCGGGGTCGAGGTCGCGTGCGAGTGGCCCGTGTTCCTGTTGGCGGGTGCGGCGCTGTTCGCCTATTACGTGCCCGACTGGCAGGACGCAGGCCGCAGCTGGTTGCGCCGCCACCGGGCGGGTGAGCTCGTCACCGTCGAGATCATCGCGCTCGTCGTCCTCGTGACCGTGTACCTGCTGCAGCGGCTGGCGCGTGCCGGGTTCATCCGGCACCGCGTGCGGCGTCAGTGGCGCGTGGCGTGGGCGCACGTGCGGCGCGCCCCGCGCTGGGCGCTGGGCGCGGGCGCGCTCCTCACGGTGGCGAGCATCGCGGCGCGCGCGCTCATTCTGCCGGCGCTCGCGTGGGGCATGCCGGGCCGGCCTCCGTTCGGACAAATGTTCTACGGCGCCCTGGCGCTGTTGCACGCGCCGCTCGTCGTGCCGCTCCCATCGGGTGGCGGCGGCCTCGAGGTCGCCTTTCTGAACGGCTTCGCGGGAGACTTCGGCGTGCACCAGGTGACGATGCTGTTGCTGTGGCGGTTCTACACCGCCATCCTGTTGACCGGGCTCGGCGTCTACGCGCTGGTGCGGTCCATCGGCTATCGCGCGGCGGTCGAGCTCTTCAAGATCGGCTGGGGCAAGCGACGAGAGGCACTATGACCAATCCGCGGATCACGCCGCTCACACCGGATCAGGCCGCACCCGACGTGCGGCCCATCTTCGAGACCTACCTGCGGGAGCGCGGCAACATTCCGAACATGTTCCGCACGGTGGCGCTGCGTCCGGCCCACCTGCGCACCATGATCGCGCACTTCCGGGCCGTCATGAACGAAGGCACGGTGCCGCCCCTGCTCAAGGAGCTCCTGTGGGTGCGCATCTCGCATTTGAACGGCTGCCGCTACTGACTCAGCTCCCACACTGTCTTGGCAAGACAGCGGGGAGCGAGCGACGCGCTGGTGGAGGCGGTGCAGGACCGGGGGGGGCGCGAGGCCGTGGCGGCGCTCGACCCCGGATGGCGGGCGGCGCTCGAATACGCCGACGTCGTCCATCGCTCGGGGCACGAGGTCACGGACGAGCTGTACGCGAGGCTGCGCGCGGCGTGGGACGAGGGACAGATCGTCGAGATCACGCTCGTGATCGGGATGACCGAGTACTTCAATCGCTTTAACGACAGCCTGCGGGTGGAGCCGACCAAGTAAGTGCGGTACTATTCGTCGTCATGCGCGATTCCTGATTCGAGACCGAGCCGATGAGCGCGACCCGTATCGAGCGTGATCCGCTGGGCGAGCTGCCGGTGCCGGCGGACGCGCTGTACGGCGTCCAGACCGAGCGTGCCCGCCGCAACTTTCCCATCTCGGGGCTCGCGCCTCTGGCCCCGTTCGTCGACGCCGTCATCCGCATCAAGAAGGCCGCCGCACTGACGCACAAGGAGACCAGACGCCTCGATGCCAAGCTCGCCGACGCCATCGTGCGGGCGGCGGACGAGGTTCTGTCCGGCCGCCACCGCGACCAGTTCGTCGTGGACCCCTACCAGGCCGGGGCCGGCACCTCCCACAACATGAATGGCAACGAGGTGCTCGCCAACCGTGCGAACGAGCTGCTCGGCGGCGCGCGCGGCACGTACACTCCGGTACATCCCAACGATCACGTCAACATGGCCCAGTCCACGAACGACGTGATCCCGACCGCCATCCGCCTGGCGGCGCTGGCGGAGCTCCCGGCGCTGCTCGAGGCCCTGAGCGGGCTCGCCGCCGCCTTCCTCGCCAAGAGCCGGGCGTTCGACGCGATTCTCAAGTCCGGGCGGACGCACCTGCAGGACGCGACCCCAATCCGGCTGGGGCAGGAATTCGGCGCCTACGGGCATACGGTCCAGCGCAACCGCGATCGCATCGCCCACGCGGCAGACGCCCTGCGCGACCTCGGGATCGGCGGCACGGCCGTGGGCACGGGGCTGAACGCGGAGCCCGCGTATCCGGGGCTGATGGTGAAGCACCTGCGGGCGATCACCGGGCTCGACCTGCGCGAGGGGAAGGACCGGGTGCAGCTGATGCAGTCGATGGGGGATGCGGCCGCATGCTCCGGAGCGCTGCGCACGTACGCGATCGACCTCGGCAAGATCGCGAGCGACCTGCGGCTGCTCGCGTCCGGACCGCGCACCGGGCTCGCCGAGATCATCCTGCCGCCGGTGCAGCCCGGGTCCAGCATCATGCCGGGCAAGGTGAATCCGTCGATCCCCGAGATGGTGAACATGGTGTGTTATCAAGTGCTCGGAAACGACCTGACCATCGCGGCCGCGGCGGAGGCGGGCCAGCTCGAGCTCAACGTGATGATGCCCGTGATCGCCCACAACCTCTTGTTCTCGATCCGGATCCTCACGAACGCCTCGCGGGTGCTGACCGAGCGCTGTGTCGCCGGGATCGAGGCCGACCGCGCGCAGTGCGAGCACTGGCTGGAGCGCAGCCCGGCGCTCGTCACGGCCCTGGCTCCGAAAATCGGCTACGCCGAGGCCGCCAAGCTCGCCAAGGAGGCGGTGGCGAAGAACGTCACCGTGCGCCAGCTGGTGATGGACAAGGGCGTGCTCAAGGGCAAGGATCTCGAGGAAGTGCTGGATCTTCTCGCCATGACCGAACTGGGAGTGCCGGGGCAGCGCAAGTAGCCGAGCACGGCCGTCTGCAGTGCACACTCTATTTCTGGAGGAGCACGTATGCATTGGATCGTCGCTGGGCTGATCGCAGGCGTCGGCGCGTTCTTCGCAGACTACGTGATGTGGGGAAAGGTGTTCACCGGGCCGCAGATGCACGCCTTCGGGACGATGCCGCCCACGCCTGAGGCGCAAAAGGAGATGATGTTGCCGGCCATGTTGAAGACTGGGGCGCTGGCGCTGGTCTTCGGCGTGCTGCTGGCGTGGTTCTATCATCAGCTCAAGCCCGGCCTGTGGGCCAAGGGCGGCGGCCCGCTGGCGGGGATGGAGTTCGCGACGATGCTCTGGTCGTGCACCATCGCGCTCTCGACGCTCGGCAGCGGTGTGTGGTACGACAAAGTGCGGCCGCTGCTCAAGGCGACCTTCTGGTCATGGCTCGTGCGCCTGAACGTCGCGGGGTTCATCGTCGGAGTGTTCGTCAAGTAACCCGCGTCACGCGAGGGGTCGTGATTCGAGTCACCGAATCCGGCCCCTCCCGCTCGTTATCCGTTCCCCATGCGTACTCCCTGCTGGCTCATCGCCGCGCTGTGGCTTGCCGGTATCTCCTCCGCGCACGCGCAGCGGCGGATTCGCATCGGCCCGACGTACTCCTCGCTCGCCTTGGATGATGGCTCCGGGTCGAGCCACAGCTTCTCGTCGTTCGGCGGATCGGCTGCCCTCATCACCGGCGACGACGGCGAGGCCGCCCTCTCGATCGCCGGCTATAACGACCTATCCACCGACAAGGGTATCCGCCGTCTTAGCCTGTTCGCCCTCGACTCCTACTACTATCCAGTGGGCACTCGAGCGGTCGTCGCGCCCTTCTCGCTGACGACCCTGGGCCTTGCACGGGTCACCGAGGTCGACTCGCTGTGCGTCCTCTCCATCATCGCCTGCTCCCCTGCGTCTCCGACCAGCCAGCTTGCGCTCGCGTTCGGACTCGGTGTGCGTGTGAATGTCGGTAGCGCCGCCGTCGCAACCGTCGCGGGGCGGTTCCTCGAGGTGCCGGGGAGCCAGATCCAGGCGCTCGAAGCGCTCGCGAATGGGTCCATCGCGTTCGGCGCCGTGCGCAAAGGCGAATTCCTCGAGGGAACTGTGGGACCCGCGGCGAGCTTCCTC
>WNFW01000527.1_pt1 | contig 24490 bp, 16 predicted proteins | sample 5400131 | NCBI WGS metagenome assembly WNFW01 (sample SAMN13153362, study PRJNA577476) | soil metagenome | isolation source: 20 cm soil or saprolite under grassland replicate 1 | place: USA:California | collected 2016-06-15 | reverse complement strand
CGCCGTTGCCAAAACATGTGAGGCCGAGTGACGAAGCCGTTCGAGATCGGTCATCTGTGCACGTTGCTCTAAAGTTTTGCGTTCCTCACTCATGGAAGGGCGTAAAAATTAACCACGAAGCGCGCACGAAGGACACGAAGAATTTCCGTGAGAGAGCGGCGCAATCCGTCTATCACACAATTTTAACTTGGCAGTTGTGGCGCTTCTGATTATAGCTGCGAGTCGGAGTTGATACTTGTGAATCCTGCGGAGCTTTTTCGTAAAGAAACCGACACGCTGCAACTCGCGCCGGGCGATTTCCTATTCCGGGAAGGCGAGAAAGGCGACAAGATGTACGTATTACTGGAAGGGGAAATCGATATCTTCCTTGGTGATTTTGTGTTTGAGACTGCGGGCCCGGGCGCGCTCCTTGGTGAGATGGCGTTGATTGACGACACTCCACGCACCGCCAACGCTGTGGCGAAGAGCCCTTCGCGCCTGGCGCAAATCGACCGCCGCCGGTTTCACTTTCTCGTTCAACAAACGCCGCATTTTTCGACGCATGTGATGAAAATATTGGCCGATCGCCTGCGTCACACGAACGCCGTGATGGCTGCGCGCGAGGAAATCTCAACAAGTCTATAGCGCAGCTTTGGTGGCAGTGCGATCGGCGTTAATCCTCGCGGACGGAACTCGGGAGTCGTTGTCACACAATCGTAATTTGGCAGTGATCGTGACTTCTTCGTAATCTCTGTCGCCAATTCCATTACACTCATGAATCCTGCGGACCTTTGTCGTCAAGATGCTGACGCGTTGCAACTCGCGACCGGAGATTTCCTTTTCCGGGAAGGCGACAAGCGTGACAAGATGTACGTGTTATTGGAAGGGGAAATGGACATCCGGCTTGGTGATTATGTGGTTGGACCGCAAGGCCAGGCGCGCTGATCGGCGAGATGGCATTGATCGATGATAGTCCGCGTGCTGCCAACGCTGTGGCGAAGACCCCCTGCCGACTGGCGACAATCGATAAGCGGCGGTTCCATTTTCTCATTCAACAGCATCCGCAGTTCGCAACGCACGTGATGAAAGAGCTCGCTGATCGTCTGCGTCACATGAATGCAGCGGCGATGCGATAGGGAGTCCCGATAGCCACACAGCGCATGTTGCTTTCGTAGCAGCGCATGCGGCGTTATCTTTCGGCAAATGCGAATCGTCGCGCAGTATCTGCTTTTCGCTGCGATCGCTACGACGGGCTGCGGTCAACAGGCCCCGAGCGCTGGCAATTTTGCAGCGCAGCGCCAGCGGATGGTGGAGCAACAGTTGAAGCCACGCGGCATCAAGGACGAACGCGTGCTTGCAGCGATGGCGAAGGTGCTGCGCGAGGAGTTTGTTCCGATGGATGCGCGATCCGACGCATACGAGGACGGGCCATTGCCCATTGGTTACGATCAGACCATTTCGCAGCCATATATTGTTGCGTTCATGACTGAGCAACTGCGGTTGAAACCAAGCGATCACGTATTAGAAATCGGGAGCGGTTCAGGTTATCAGGCGGCGATTTTAGCTGAGCTCGTGACAGAGGTTTACACCATCGAAATCGTCGAACCGCTCGGGAAAAGTGCGGAAGCAACACTACAACGCCTGGGTTACAGGAATGTACATGTCAAGATGGGCGACGGTTACAAAGGCTGGCCCGAAGAGGCGCCGTTTGATGCGATCATCGTGACCTGCGCGCCGGAGAAGGTTCCGCAACCGCTTGTCGATCAACTGAAAGACGGCGGGCGCATGGTGATTCCCGTCGGCGAACAATTCGCCCAGCAGCTTTATCTGCTCGAAAAGAAAAGTGGGCAGCTGAAAGAAAGCGCCACGTTACCGGTTCGCTTTGTGCCGATGCAGCGCGAAAGCCGAAAGCAATAACTTGTAGCCGCTTCGCTGTGCGAAGCGCGAGAGTAACGCGTGTTTAAACTGGAAGCCCCCACAGAGCGGCGGCTACAGCCTATTTGATCGCGGCCAGCTTCTTGAGATCAACGCGCTTGATCCACTCTTGCAATTCGCCGGGCTCCTGGTTTTGCAACTCGACCTGGACGAAATAACGATCAGCGACCATCACCCAGAGCGCAGCGTGCTTGGTGTCTTTTTCGAATGTTTCGAACCCGGGATTGCCATCAATGTTCACCGATTTGGCGTAGCCTTCGCTCGTGTCGCTGTTGCTCTTCCACGCTTCGGTTGTAGCGCTCACATAATCAGGGTTTGAAACGGAATCGAGAATGCTGATTGCAGCGCTCGGCGCCTTTTCTCCTTCGCCCTTGTGATAATCGCGATGCACGTTCGTGATTTTGAATCCGCCCATGTCTTCGGTCGAACCCTCCGGCTTATCGGCAGTCCAACCTGACGGCGGCTCCGGAAGAATCGCCAGTAACTTCTGATAATCGACAGCGTCAGGCACGAGGATCGGTTCGTTCTGTGCGCGCGCTGCGCTGAGGCCAAACGCGGCGAACAGCATCAACGCAAAAAATCCGGCGCGTCCCGGAGAACAAACACGACCCGTTGATTTCATGTGAGCGCGTCCTGCGCGAGTACTCTACCCGATTGACTTTACCTCGCTTGTCAAGACGCTTGCGGGATGCGCATGTTTCAGCGCGTCAGCTGCAGCAGCTTCCCTGCGGGAAGCGCTACTTTGACTCCGGTGGCAAGCCCAGCCCGCCTCGCGCTTAGGGCGACAGCCAGAGATGCAGCGCCGAGGATCGGATTTGCAATCTGCGTTCTCGCGGTGGCGGCGCGGCTGATTTTGATTAGTCAGCCTTACGTCGATCACTGGAGCTGGCGGCAAAGCGATGTTGCTGCGATTGCACGCAATTTTTTGCAAAACGGATTTCGTTTCGCCTATCCGCAAATTGATTGGGCGGGCAATGCGCCCGGTTATGTTGGAACCGAATTTCCAATTTTGCCATTCATCGCAGCGCTTTGCTACAAGTTTGCCGGTATACACGAATGGGTGGGGCGAATTCAGGCGGTCATTTTGTTCGCGGTTTCACTGCCATGTTTCTTTTTGCTCGTCCGGGAGATCTTTGGAAGCACGGCAGCGGTCTGGGCGACGTTCTTCTATAGTTTTGCGCCAGTAAATATTTTTGCGGGCCGGTCGTTCATGCCCGATGTGCCGTCGCTTAGCTTTGCGATTGTCGGGTTGTATCTTCTTCTGCGGTATGTCGAGCATAATGAATCGTCGTCATTCCTCGTAGCCGCCATTGCACTTTCGCTGTCGTTTCTCATCAAAATCACGAGCATCGTCATCGTCGTGCCGCTGGCCTACATCGTTGTGGGGCGTCTGTATCGGACACCAGGCGTTTCACAGAATGGAGCCGCGGAGACGCGAATGATATCGACAGGTAGCTCGTTAGAGCGACTGAGCGGGGTCGAACGAGTCCAACGCCGTACAGTTGTTGGCGCAGCAGCGATTTTTACAGCGATCGCGCTGCTACCGTCTGTGATCTGGTACTGGCACGCGCATCAAATTGCAGAAACGTTTTATCCCCATCATTTCTTCGGCGCCGGCGGAATTCGAATCGAATCTTTCTCGTGGTATTCGCACATTGCGCAACAGAGTTTGGTATCCAGCCTCACGCCGACTCTCTCAGCGATGGCGCTCGTCGGATTGTTCGTCACGCAGTCGCGGGATCGAAGCTACTCTCGTCTTTTTCATTGGTGGCTAGCTGCAATGATTGTTTTTATCGTCGTTGTCGGGTACGGGAATCGCCACCGATGGTACCAACTTCCGCTGGTTCCGATCGCCGCTGCCTTTGCCGGTGCCGGATGTGCCTTTGTCGGGTCCAGAATCTCTTCGCGCTTTGCTGCAATCACATCGTCAATCGTGCTTGCAGTCAGCTTCCTAATTCCTGCCTTCGTCTGTGTCCGACCATTTTATGAATCATCTGCGGCGCAACTTCGCGATGCAGGTCTGGAAGTGAAAAAACTGACACCGTCCGATGCATTGATCGTGGCCGCGGACATGGGCGATCCGACCATCTTTTACTATGCCGAGCGCAAGGGCTGGCATTTCCTTGAGGAAAACGCGATTTACAACGGCAACCCGGACGACAGCGAACAGGCAATCGAGAATCTTGAGCGCTTGCGGCGCCGCGGAACAACACATTTTGTTTTCACCAGGAATACTTTTTCGTGGCTGCAGTCGTATCCTGAGTTTGCTGAGTATCTCCTGCAAAACTCCACGCTGATCGAGGCGACGCCGGAATTTAGGATATACAAGCTGACGGTGCGTTGACATGAGAAGGCTCTCCGCCTCTCAATCGTCATGTCGAGCAAAAGTCGAGACATCCCGCGACGCGACGTAAGCGCTAAACCACGGGATGGAAAGTCTGGCCCCTCTCCGCCTCCGGCGGCTGCGTTGCAGCCTCGACTCCGCTCGGAATGACAACACCGCATAAACCGCACCGTCAGCTTGGTTTATTTGACGCGACCATGATCGTGATGGGCGGCATCGTGGGCGCGGGAATCTTTGCCAACCCGTCCGAGGTCGCGCACCGCGTGCATACGCCTTTTCTGATCTTCAGCGTTTGGGTGCTTGGCGGGTTGCTCGCGATGTGCGGCGCATTCATCTGGGCTGAACTTGGGACGCGTTTGCCCGGCGCGGCCGGCGGTCAATACGCCTATCTGCGCGAGGCGTATCATCCTGCCGTCGCGTTCGTGTATGGATGGGGACTGCTTCTGGTTACGCAGACTGGCGGCATGGCCGCAGTCGCGGTGATTTTCGCCTCGTACTTTCGCACCCTCACTGGAATAGCTTGGAACGAGAGCGCCATCGCCGCCGTAGCGTTGCTCGCGTTGACCGGCATCAATTGTTTCGGCGCGCGCGCCGGTAGCAATGTCCAGAGCGTTCTTATGCTGCTGAAAATTGTCGCAATTGCGGCGCTGGTAATAATCGGATTTGCTGCTGGTGGTCATGCGCCGGATGCATCGAGCTCGTTGGTCCAAAGACCGTTCTCATTCGATGTTCTCAAAAGCATCGGCGCGGCGATGGTCCCGATCGCGTTCGCGTACGGTGGCTGGCAGACGGCCACTTTTGTCGCTGCTGAGATTCGAGATCCGCGCCGCAACCTGTCGCGCGGATTGTTGTTAGGTGTCGCTGGCGTTGTAACGCTTTATCTTGCAGTGAACGTCGCGTGTTTGCGAGTGCTTGGTCCGGCTGGACTCGATGCAACCACAACGCCTGCATCGGATCTTATGCGGGTGGCGCTGGGCGAAAGCGGCGCCCGTTGGATCGCGTTCGCCATCACAATTTCCGCGCTCGGATTCCTCAGCCAAAGTATGCTCACTGCTCCGCGCGTGTATTACGCGATGGCTCGCGACGGACTTTTCTTTTCTAGCGTAGGGAAACTGTTCGGAGAAGCGGAGGCGCCGGTCGTTGCAATCATTCTTCAGGGGTTCGCCGCAATCATTATCGCTTGTTCCGGGACGTATGGTGAGATTCTAAATTTTGAAGTCACCGTCGATTTCATATTTTTCGGAATGACTGCGGCCGCGCTTTTCATCCTACGCCGGCGCCAAATTGGATCGGACTCCGTTACTTACCGCGTCCCCGGTCATCCGTTCACGACGATGCTGTTCGTGTTGTCATGCGCAGCCATTGTCCTCAGCGCCATCATCGCTTCACCTCGAAATAGCGCGATCGCGCTGTGCATTATGCTGGCCGGGCTGCCAGTTTATTATTTCTGGAGCAGATTCAGACGAGCACGCTCATGAGACACAAGCATTCCGATTACATGCATTGGTCGAAGACGCAGAGCCTCGCGCGCTTCAATCTCGCAACGAGCGGCGTGGCTCCTTTTCCTTTTCGCGAGTTGCCGATTGATGTCAAGGAGCTCGAAATCAACGGTGACAACAGCTACGGCTATCCGCCGTTGCAGAGAGCGATCGCTGCGCATCACGGCGTCGGTCGCGAGTGCGTGGTCGAAGCTGCCGGCACATCAATGGCAAATCATCTCGCCATGGCCGCGATCATTGAACCCGGCGACGAAGTTTTGATCGAACATCCGACGTACGGACCGATCTTGGACATCGCCCATTATCTCGAAGCGAACGTGAAACGCTTTCGGCGCCCAGAAGAAAACGGCTGGACGATCGATGCCGCGGAAGTTCGCCGTTGCGCGACGCCGAAGACGCGCCTGATCGTGATCACGAATCTGCATAATCCAACGAGCGTGCTTACGCCCGATTCTGTTTTGCGCGAAGTCGGGGATACGGCGCGAAGCATCGGGGCATTCATGCTCGTGGATGAAGTTTATCTGGACGCCGTTTACGAGAATACGCCGCGCACGTCATTTCACCTCGGGCCGCAATTCGTCGTTACCAGCAGTTTAACGAAGGTCTATGGGGTCAGCGGTCTGCGATGCGGATGGATTCTGGCGCAGCCTGATCTCGCATGGAAAATCCGCCGCCTGAACGATCTTTACAGCGCCACACCGGTTCATCTGGGAGAATTGCTCAGCGTCGCTGCATTCCGACATCTCGATCTCCTTCGTGAACGAGCTCGGCGAATCGTGGAAGCCGATCGCAAATCGCTCCGTGAATTTCTCGCGCAGCAATCGGCGGTCTCTGTGGTTGAGACCAACTGGGGCACGACGTCGTTCCCGCGATTATCTTGCGACAGCGGAAGAAACGCGGACGCTTTTCTCGAGCGCCTGCGATCGGAGTTCGACACCTCAGCCGTCCCGGGCCGCTTTTTTGAAATGTCCGATCACTTTCGCATCGGCATGGGCGTTAATACCGAAATGTTCGCCGAAGGCCTCAACCGCATCACTCGCGCATTAGGTAGGGGCGATTGACCTCAATCGCCTACCCTACGGGCGCGGATGTGGGGTTGGATGAGATCGCGGAGCGGGATAGGTCTTGGCGCGGGCGTCGGACTAGGCGGCCTCCAGCGCTTGTGACTTGCGGAGATAGTCTGTAACTTTGTTTTCAAGCTCGGCCTGCGACATCACCGCGTCGAGTGATGACTAGGGGTCGGGCCGTTCTTTGGGCCAGATGCGGTGACGTCAGTAAACGTCCTCAATTGCTCGTTGATAAGCGACGCGTTCTGCAAACGTCAGTGCCGCGCCTGCGGGATGAGAAGCTTTCGCTGACGCTTCGGGATGAAAAAAAGCCAACAGTGTTCCCGTGATCATCGAGCAGACTGGCGTTGAGCAAAGGACTAGCTGCAGGGTAAACGAGCCGAATTGGGGAATGCGTTTCCTTTTCATAGATAGTTATGGATGCGGTGGCGGCGTGGGACGCAGTCTGGGCGTTGGAGCAATTCTCGGCGTTGGTGTCGCCGGGGGCGTCGGCGAAGATGTGGCTGTAGCGGTGGCTGTGGGTGTTGCTGTCGGAGTAGCTGTTGTAATTGGTGTTGGTCCCGGTATTATCCCTCCCCACACGATCATCTCTACTCCGGTCCAGACTGCGGTATGTTGGGATCGAGCAGCGGGAGCGTTGACGATGCTTGTACTCGTCCAACTATTCGCGGCGGGACTGTATCTGCCGCCGGTGTTGAAAGAACCCTCATACTGACTGTACCCGCCCCAAACGATCATTTCATTACCGGTCCAAACTGCTGTGTGGTCGTATCGGCTAGACGGGACATTAATGATACTCGTCGCTGTCCAACTGTCCGTATTAGGATTGTACCTGCCGCCGGTGTAGGAGTAGCACGGAGGACAAATGGTAGTTCCGCCCCAGACGATCATTTCATTACCGGTCCAGACTGCCGTATGCTCGTATCGGGCGTCTGGTACGTTTAACATACTGGTCGCCATCCAACTGTCTGTGCTCGGATCATATCGACCTCCCGTATCGGTGATATCAAATCCATCAAGCGCTCCTCCCCAGACGATCATCTGAGTACCGGTCCACACAGCTGTGTGGCGCACTCGACCACCGGCGGCGTTGGCCGTACTCGTAGGCGTCCAAGTATCTGTATTGGGGCTGTATCTACCGCCGGTGTTCACGAAATGCATGAAGGTTTCGCCGCCCCAGACGATCATTTCACTGCCACTCCAAACTGCTGTGTGCGACGCTCGACCCTCAGGCGCGTTAGTCGCGCTAGTAGCTACCCAACTATCGCTGGCTGGATTGTATCTGCCGCCAGTGTTCAGAGGAAACCCCGAGCCGAAGGGATAACCTCCCCAGATGATCATTTCGGTACCAGTCCACACTGCCGTGTGATAGTATCGAGCGGAGGGCGCGTTGATGATGCTAGTGCCCGCCCAGCTATCTGTGGTGGGATTGTATCTCCCGCCGGTGCTGTCATTAGTACCGCCCCAGACGATCATTTCGCTGCCAGTCCAGACCGCCTTGTGATTTGTCCGGCTAGCACCGCCGGTAGCTACCCAGTTGTCGGCTTCAGGATCGTATCTAGCGCCGTTATCGAAGTAGGTATAGGTCCCCGCAGAAATATCGAAAAAGAATCCGCCCCAGACGATCATTTCCTTCCCGGACCACACTGCGGTGTGTGCAGCTCGCGCGCTCGGCCCGTCGCTGGTGCTGGTGGCCATCCAAGTGTCGGTCTCGGGATTGTATCTCCCACCGGTATTCGCGTAATACGGATAAGAAAAGATGCTTCCGCCCCAGACGATCATCTGGCTACCAGTCCAGACTGCCGTGTGGTTTGATCTGGAACTTGGCGCGTTGGCGGTGCTGGTGGCTGTCCAAGTATCAGTGGCCGGATTGTATTTGCCGCCGGTGTTCCCTGAACCCCAGACGATCATTTCACTGCCCGTCCATATTGCCGTGTGACCGGACCGTCCGGTAGGTGCGTTGGTAGTGCTCGTAGCCGTCCAACTGTTCGCCGCTGGATCGTATCTCCCGCCCGTGTTTAAGGAGCCACTAGCGCCGTACCCGCCCCAGACCATCATTTCACTGCCGGTCCATACTGCAGTATGAAGGGTTCGGGCAGCAGGTACATTCGTCTGGCTGGTGGCTGTCCAGGTGTCTGTGCCAGGATGATATCTGCCGCCAGTATCATTATAGCTGGGGTAGGTGCCTCCGCCCCAGACAATCATTTCATTGCCAGTCCACACCGCCGTGTGGCCAGTTCGAGCAGATGGTGCCTTAGTCGTACTAGTGGCTGTCCACATATCCACTGCCGGATTGTATCTTCCGCCGGTGCTGTCATTAGTCCCACCCCAGATGATCATTTCAGTACCTGTCCAAACCGCTGTGTGCTGGCGTCGTGCCGACGGTGCGTCCATCGTACTCGTCATTGTCCAACCGTCCGTGGCGGGGTTGTATCTCGCGCCAGTATTCGTATAGCTCGTCCCATCGTATCCGCCCCAGACGATCATTTCGCTGCCAGTCCAAATTGCGGTGTGACTGGCTCGCCTGGTGAGCGCACCGTTTGTGGGCAGCCAGCTGTCGGTCTGGGGATTGTATCTTCCACCACTATTCGAGGTGATGTCTGGGAGCCTGTAGCTACCTGCCGCTGCAACTGGCTTTGTCATCTGCTTTTGTGATGTAGCTCGCCCGGACTCGAGCGGCTCCTTACGCCCATGCAATTCCTGCGAGCTGCCTTGCGCTGGTCTGTGAACTTGTCGCTTGTTCGTATTAATCTCTCTCAATAATCCTTCAGCTAACGTTGGCCTCGCTAAACACTCCGCGATCACAAAAGGATCGTTCCCCAGCGCTTCAAAGAGTTCGCGCAAGACCTCCGGCTGCTTTGTATTCTTTACCATTCGACCCATCTCAGCCTGTAACTGCCCGGGAGTAATCGGCTGTTGCGAGTAATCCTCTAGCGCTTGCGATTTGCGCAGATAATCTTGGACTTTGCTTTCGAGCTGCGCCTGAGACATCACAGCGTCGAGAGATGGCTTCGGGTCGGGGCGTTCTTTCGGCCAGATGCGATGACGCCAGTAAACTTCTTCGATTGCCCGCTGATAAGCTACGCGTTCTGCGAATGTAATTGTTCTTTCGGGGTGGTTCGAAGGCGCATCAGTACGGAAGAAAGCCAGCAGTCCGTCACTTGCGACGAAACATCCCGCCGCCAAGCAGACAAGCAGACTTAGTAATACACGCGGACGAAAGAATCCACCTTCGCCGAGGCTACTCCGAAAGGTTTCGCGAGCAGGCTGGCGGGCAGGTGCGGATTGATTAGTGAGTTTGTTTTTCATAAACAGTTTAGGGGCGTGGTGGCGGCGTAGGACGCGGCCTAGGTGTTAGTTGCGGTCTCGGGGTCGGTGAAGGTCTTGCTGTACATGTTGGTGTTGGAGTTGGCGACAGACTAGCAGTAGGAGTTGCGGTTGCCGTCGGTGTTGGAGTCGGTGTAGGTGTCGCTGTGGAAGTTGGCGTTGGCGTTGGCGTTGGTGTCGTACCTGCCTGGACTTCAAACGAGCCGACGTCGATGCGACCATTGCGGACGCGCAAAAAATCGGGCCCACGTTGATCGTAATATGGCGGTGGAGTGAAATTGGGATCGCCTGTATCAATCGCAGGACTGCCTTTCAGCAGCTCATGAGTGAAAGTGGGTCCTCCATTGTTTTGAAGAGGGCCAAGCATCGGATCAGTGTTGATTTGATCGTCGGTGCCATTCAAATAGCCGCCACCGTCGTCGCTGCTAACGTTGTAGCCGTAAGAGGTGACGGTGCCGAAATCATTGAGAATACTATGTCCTCCGGGGCTGACGTTGAAGATCGTGTCTGACATGGCCACGACGACTGGAGCGTTGAAGTTCTGGATCTCCACGCCATTATTGCTCATGGTGGTATTGAAGACGCTCGCTCCAAGTGCACCGTTATCGTTGTAAATGCCGGAACCGTTGTCGCTGATCGTACTATTACTGACCACTGTCTCCGACAGAGTCGAGTTGTGCACTCCACCGCCATTTCCGCTGATAGTGCTGTTAGTGATTGACACTGTGACGGGGCAAGAACCCGCGCAATTTTCCCGTCCAGTGTCGCTGTAGATCGCACCGCCTGGATTGCCCGTAATGGAACTATTGATTACTTGAACGCTCGTCGTGCCGTTTCCGCAAAATGTGCAAGACCACCCGTCGTTGTTAATAGCCTCGCCATTGTTATTGTTCGACAGAGTGCTGTAGGTGATTACTAACGTTGCAGTGCCGGCCCGCAACGCGTCGTTGTAAATGCCGCCGGTGTTCTTAGTAATTAAAGAGTTGTTTATCTGTAGCGTGGCATGACCAATGTTGTTTCCGTCATTGTGGATACCACCACCGAGGTTGCCGGTCGCTGAGTTGTCACTGATGGTGCAATCATTGAGTATCAGCACTGCGTGGTCATTGTAGATACCTCCGCCGCTATCGCTAACGTGGCCGTTGGTGATAGTCATGCCGGAAATGGTCACGGTTTGGCCAGAAGCGATGTGGAAGACACGGCTTTGGTTATTGCCGTTAACAGCAAGGTTCTCAGCGCCTGGTCCTGAGACCGTGATGCTCTTATCCACCAGCAGTTCGCCGCTCGTCAGCCCAATCGTGCCAGTCACTGCGAACTCGATCGTATCGCCGTCATTCGCATCCGTCAGCGCCTGGCGAAGTGAACCAGGGCCACTGTCGTTTGTGTTTGTGACCGTGATGATGTTTGCGTGAACGCTTATGCCGAGTAGGCAGATAAGAGCCGAGCAAATCCAAACGCGTAGATTGAACCGAGCAGATTGAGTAGTGCCTTTCTTTTTCATCAACAAACCCTAGGGGCGCGGTGCTGGCGAAGGCCGAGGCCGCGGTGTGGGAGTAACGCGCGGCATCGGCGTCGAGGTAGGCGTGGGGGTTGGCGTATCGATTATTGTCGGAGACGGTGATGGCTGCGGTGGCGTGACTGTTGCCGTCGCCGTCGGACTTGGAGGTGGCGTCGTTGCTGTTGCAGTTGGCGTGGGCGGCGCGCATGGATTACAGTAGATCTCCATCGAACTAAGCGGCGTGCCGTCGCTGCCATAGCCGCCTGCCAGCCAGATGTGACCATATCCGAAGAACCCGTCGCAGCCGCCGTTGCTGTCAGTTGCGAAATTGCGCCGCGCGGTGATGAAGTGATCGTACGTGCCCCAACCGTTCGTGAACGGAAAATAGACGTTTACTTCGTCCGACGGGTTAGGTGGAGTTCTCCCCCCGCCCATGACAAGCATCTCTTGAGGCAACTTTGGAAATGCCCACGGGACCGCTCGGGTCTCGGCTGTGGCTCGTGGGATGCTTGCGATGGTACCAATGGAATCAGCTATCGGGTCATATTTAAACGAATCGTTGGTATCCACGAGCGTGGTGCCATTCCAGTCGCTGCCACCGCCAGTATAGATGAGGTAGGTTCCGACCTTGAAGTCATAGACTGCGAGGGTTGGTATATATCCGCGTGAGACGGGCAGCACGGCGTTCTTCAGCAACCACGTGTTAGTTCCAGGAGTAAACTCCCAAATCGCGCCGGTCATTACAGGATTGGTCCGGAACCGCCCAGGATATAGAGCTTGTTGTTATAAACCGCGAAGCCGCCGGGCAGAGTTATCCCATCAGCATCACCCGGCCATGGGGAAGGAATGGTTTCGATCACATCCGCAACAGGATTGTAGCGGAACACCCGATCAGTAGCTGTGGTCTGCCCGCCCGCGGAGCCGCCTACGCAGTAGATGTAAGGGGTTCCCGAATCGCTGAGTATGCCGCAAGCCATATTGCTCACTTGATCGTCGGGATAAATGGCGGATTTGATTGTCCAGGTGTTAGACTCGGGATCATATTCAAACGGGTGGGTGAAATCGGTGTCCACTCCATCCATGCTGCGGCCGCCGATGACATAGAAATTTGGATAGAAGAAGACGCCAACCATGCGGACGCCAGTACTTGGCATATCCGGACCGGCTGACCAGCCAGCCGTGCAAGGGATCCCCGCTGGGTTCTGTTTCAGGGAGGACGCAGCGGTTAGCCGTTGTCCCAACGCAAATGCGATGATGACACCGACGGCGAGGAGCAGAAGCAGGAAAATCGCACTTCGAAGAACCTGCGCTTTAAGATTTGGATTAAGCTGCTTTTTCATAGAATCCTCCCTTGCAAGCGGCGCGCCGATTGTGATTGGGGAGCCCATGGAATGTCGAGATCTTTTTGCTTTGTTCCTTTGAGAAGGCATGGGTGACAAACGTGTAGTCACGCGTCTGTGTGACGTTATCAGTGGCGCGGAGCGCCGCGTTACAAATAGTGCAGCGCTGTGGGTACGGGTGCGTACGGATCACGAGACGCCTTTTGGAAAAGGTTGCAGCAGTTGCGTCAATTCGTGCGTCATGGAGAGTCAGCATCGGAGTGAATACAGCAGAAATTTTTGAGATTCGTCCGGGGCGCGTGGACGACGTGCGTGTCATCCTGCAACTCATTCGCGATTTGGCGACGTATGAACGCGCGCCGGACGAAGTGAGCGCGACAGAAGAGCAACTTATCGAGGTTTTGTTCGGCGAAAGACCGACGGCAGAAGTCCTTCTCGCGTTGGAAGGAGAAACACCGGTCGGGTTCGCAGTTTATTTTTATAATTTCTCCACATGGCTGGGGCGAGCCGGGCTTTATCTTGAAGACTTGTTCGTGAAGCCGGAGAAACGCGGGAAAGGCTATGGCCGCGCTTTGCTTGTAGAGCTGGCGAAGATTGCGCGCGATCGGAGCTGCGGCCGGATGGAATGGGCGGTGCTCAATTGGAACGAACCGGCAATCAAATTCTATCAGACACTTGGCGCGAAGCCGATGAACGAATGGACCGTGTTTCGATTGACCCGCGAGGAGATCGCGAAATTAGCGGGTGCGGCCGACACGGCCGCCACTACAGAGCCGAATAAAGAATGAGCCTATTGCTGTAGTGTCCGCTGTCCTCAGCGGATTTCTGACTGTTGAAGGTTGTGCGCTCAGAGAGCGCACGCTACAGGGACGAGCCAGAGCAACAGCAGGAACAGGAGCAAGAGGAAGAGGAAGAGGAATTAAGTGGCGAAAGAAAATACAAAAATCGAGGACTACGCGTTCCTTAGTGATACTCAGACAGGCGCGCTGGTGAGTCGCGACGGCTGCGTAGACTGGCTTTGTTTCCCGCGGTTCGATTCCGGCGCGTGTTTCGCGTCGCTGCTCGGGGAGAAGGAAAACGGGCACTGGCGGTTTTTTCCTGACGAAGAGGTAACAGCCGTTCGTCGCCGTTACCGTGGCGAAACGCTCATCCTGGAAACAGAATTGGAAACGAAAGATGGGGCGGTGCGCCTGATCGATTTCATGCCGCCGCGCGGCGAGAACCCGGACATCATCCGCATCATCGAAGGCTTGCGCGGGAAAGTCTCGATGCAGATGGAACTGATTATCCGGTTCGATTACGGGCACATCGTACCATGGGTGCGGCGGCGTCAGCGCTTCGATGGTCTCGAAGCAATTGCCGGTCCTGACGGTTTGATCTTACGAACGCCGGTTGAGATGCGTGGCAAAGATTTGACGACTGTAGCCGAGTTTACGGTCGCAAAAGGCGATCGCATTCCCTTCGTACTTACGTGGTTCGCTTCTCACACTGATCCGCCTAGAAAGATCAATCCCGAGCACGCATTGCACGACACGGAAGTATTTTGGGGAGATTGGGCGAAACAATTTCAAAGCGAAGGAAAATGGCGCGATGCGATAGTGCGCTCACTCATAACGCTCAAAGGATTGACCTATGCGCCAACTGGCGGGTTGGTTGCGGCGCTTACCACTTCATTGCCAGAGCAAATCGGAGGAGTTCGCAACTGGGATTATCGCTACTGCTGGTTGCGAGATGCGGCGCTGATTTTGCTCGTGTTACTCCGCGCAGGATATCGCGAGGAGGCGAAATCCTGGCGGGAATGGCTTCTGCGCGCCATCGCCGGCAGCCCGGCGCAAATGCAAACGATCTACGGCGTGAGCGGCGAACGCCGACTTATTGAACATGAGATTTCGTGGCTCTCAGGATATGAAAATTCGCGGCCGGTGCGGGTAGGCAATGCGGCTTCCAACCAGTTTCAGCTCGACGTGTATGGCGAAGTATTAGCCGCGGTATGGCAGGGCGATTGTGCCGGAATCAAAATGACCGAGCCCGACTGGTCGCTCATGGTCGCGATAATGAAGTTTCTGGAGTCGCATTGGCAGGAGCCGGACGAAGGAATTTGGGAAGTTCGCGGCGGCCGGCAGCAGTTTACTCACTCAAAAATGATGGCTTGGCTGGCATTCGATCGCGCAATCAAGTTAGTCGAAGATTGTGAGTGCGCGGCATACGAGCACTTCGATCGCTGGCAAAAAATTCGGGATCAAATTCACGCACAAGTTTGCGACAAAGCATACAACCCCAAAAAAAAGGCATTCACGCAGGTTTACGGGTCCGAAGCACTCGACGCGAGCCTGCTTACAATCCCGCTGGTCGGTTTTCTGTCGGTCACTGACGAACGTGTTCGGGGCACGGTTGAGGCAATTGAGCGCGAACTGATGCAGGATGGTTTTGTTCTACGCTATCGGCCACAGGAAACGGGCGTGGATGGATTGCCAGGCACCGAAGGAGTATTTCTTCCATGCTCGTTTTGGCTGGCGGATTGCTGGCACCTGTTAGGCCGAAAAAAAGAGGCACGCGAATTGTTCGAGCGATTGCTCGATGTGCGCAACGATCTCGGCCTGCTCTCGGAAGAGTACGACCCGCGCGCAAAGCGTCAGCTTGGAAATTTTCCTCAGGCGTTCTCGCACGTCGCCTTGGTGAGTTGCGCTAGAATTCTGGCGGATGAGGATACGCTCCTGTCCCGACGCCAGTGAGGCCGGCGTGATTTGAGGGGGAGCAGGAATTCACAAACGAATTGGTAGGGCGGGCAGTCCTCTGCCCGCCGTGTGGGATTAACATGATCGGCGCGTACGGAGTGACACGCCATACCACGACGGCCCGCAGGGCCGTGGCTACAGCGCCCTAAGCGTTGCCCGCAGAAACGAGGCGGCGAACTAAATCCTCGATGGCTACAATCCCGCGAAAGTTGTTCTTTCGATCGACGACAGCCGCCAGACCGAGCCGCGCCCCGCGCAATTGCTGCATGACGCGATAGGTCGGTTCATCGTCCGTAGTCGTTACAATGCGTCGCACGTATTCGCCCAGCGGTTTGTTTCCATTCCGTTCGAGCAGAATGTCCATGACATTGACGAGTCCGCCCGGTTGACCGTCAGGGGCAAGCACGGGCAAACGATCAAGACCGGTAGAAGCGCTAAGCTCGAGCGCTTCCTTGGTTGATGCGCCGGACTGTAGCGCGGCAACTTTCGCCGAGGGCAACATCACATCGCCGACCTTAGAGCAGCGAAAGTCAACAACACTGTGAATCATCGCACGCTCGGTCGCAGTAAGAGCACCCTCACGCTCACTTTCGGTTGTGATCTGTTTCACTTCCTCGCGCGCCGCAAAAAGGCGACCCCGTTTCCCGGCGTGACGTGGCAGGAGTAGCTTGCCTACTCGCGCGCCGAGTTCGAGGAAAGGCGAAAATAAAATGGACGTGAATTCGAGCACGCCGCCAAGCCGTGCCAGCGCGCGAAACGGAAATCGCCGGAACAGCGATTTCGGGAGAACCGACAACACAAAAAGATAAACTGGAAGCGTAATGACCAATGCGAAGAAGAATCCGGCATAGCCGTACCGACGAACCAGTTGGCTAGTTAGCAAGAGCAGAGCAACGATATCCGCTGCATTGGTTACGAGCAGAACTGTCGCCAGTAGGCGTTCCGGGTGCTTAAGCAGGCGGTTCAACTGCAGAGCCGCCGGCACGCGGCGCTTCACATTTTGTCGTAATCGCACTGGATCGATCGACAGCAAGCCGCTTTCGATTCCATTAAAGAAAAACGAAATGATCCAGCAGCAAACGATCATGATGATTGGGCTCGTCACGCCACCTCCTCGAATGCGTTTGTGGTTCTCTCCAGCACGACTTCTTCGATTCTCTTGCGCGCGGCACGACGGACAGTGATCGCGAGGCCCGGGATCTTGAGTTTCGTTCCGGAAGACGGCACATGCCCCAGCCGTGTGAAAACAAATCCACCGATGGTGTCGATTCCTTCGGCGTCAATTTGAAACCCGAGATGTTCGGTCAAATCATCCAGACGCGCGTTGCCGCTCACGAGAAACTTGCCATTGCCGAGCGGCTCGATATAAAACACCGAGCCGTCCCGCGGCACGGTCCCGCTGAGAATTTCGTCGACGATATCGTCCATGGTTATGATTCCTTCGGTGCCGCCGAATTCGTCAATGACGACGCCCATGCCCTGCGGATGCGTCAGAAAGAGCTTGAGCAATTCCAGCGCGCGCATCGTCTCCGGGATGAACGAAGGAGCGATCAGTTTCTCGGTGTAATGTTCCGATGGATCGAGCAGGAAGAGTTTTACGTCGATAATCCCGAGGATTTGATCAGGCGTATCGGCATAAACGGGGACGCGCCGATGTCGTTTATCTTTTAAACGCACGATTGCTTCCTCGTTAGTTAAATCATCCGGCAGCATGAAACTGTCCACGCGCGGCGTCATGCAATCCTTTGCCGTTCGATCACCGAGCTTGATGATTTCCTGGATCATTTCGGCTTCGCCTTCGTACAACGTGCCTTCCTCTTCACCGATCTGAAGCAGCGTTCCCAATTCCTCGTCGCTTAAACGCGGTCGACTGCCAAGATGTGCTGGCGTGAAACGAGCGATCACATAATCGCTCACCGACTCGAGTCCGCGGCCGATGCGATCAAGAAACGGCATCGCGACTTGCAAGGTGAAAGCGCCGATAACTGAAAGCTTTGACGGCGCCGCGAGGGCAACCAGTTTCGGCACCAAATCGCAGAGCAACACCACGATGGCAAAGATCAGGATGCCGGTCAACCATTGTGGGACGCTCCCCGCAAGGGGGCCTTCCCACAGGAAAAAAAGACACAATACGACCAGCAGCACGTTGACTAACCCGTCTCCCAGCAGCAGCACATTCAAAACGTGGCGCGGATTTTCGCGGAAAATCTGTATGAAATTCGTAAGCCCCGTATGATTTTCTTCCAGACGGCGCAGCTGATGCGGCTTCAGCAAAAAGAGCGCTGTTTCCACTCTGGAAAACAAGGCGGAGCAGAAGATCAAAATGCCGAGGGCGCCCAGCACAACAGCCAGAGTAAGGGCACTCATTTTTGCGGCACTAAAACCCGCGCACCTTGCGTGGCCTTTTCGGCGCGAAGGACAGGAGAGGGAGGACGACGTCCCTCGGAAGAGTTGGTGGTTAGTGGTTTGCTCATCCTCTGAGCCGCAAGCAAGTTAAAGCTCCCGATGAACAAACGCGAGAGGATTTCACAGTGGCTGACCGAAGCGACTGGGGAAGATGTGAAACCGCACCAGGCAGACGTGGAAAAACATCCGTATTACCGCGCGTTTTTTCGTTGCTGGAACGAGCAGCGGTACTATGAGGCGCACGATGTCCTGGAACAGCTTTGGCTCAACACCAAATCGCCCGACGGCAACTTCTTCAAGGGATTGATTCAGGCGGCCGGCGCCTTCGTTCATCTGCAAAAGCACTTTGAATATCCGTCGCACGTTAAGCACAGCAGGCGCTTGTCTCCCGCCGTGCGTTTGTTTCGGCTAGCGCAGAGAAATCTGGCGAGCTTCGCGCCGTGGCATCACGGGCTGGATGTTGCGGCACTTTGCCAGCTTTTGAGTCGGTACGGCGATGAGATCATCGTATCGGATTACACAATCAATCCTTGGTCACCGGAAACCGCGCCGGAGTTGCAGTTACGATAAGGTAGGGCCGGTTCACCCGAACCGCCCATGCGATTGAGGTCAATCGCCTCTATCTCGTGAAGATCAATTTGATCCCCGCAATGATCAGCACTGTCGCAAGGCAAAGCGAGATTAAGCGGACGGCGAAACGCCTGCTCCCCAGATGCGAGCCGATAATGCCGCCGATAATTGCCGCCGCTGCGAGAATGAATCCGAGCGAAGGTATCGTGCGTACCTTTGTGAAGTATCCAACCAGTCCGGCGATCGAGTTGACCCAGATGAATAGCGCTGACACGGCGGCGGCTTGCCGAATGTGAGCCCAGCGACAAAAAAGCAGGACCGGCGTGAGAAAAATTCCGCCTCCAGTTCCGGTCAATCCTGCAAGGAATCCGAGCGCTGCGCCCACGCTTATCGCGACCGGTTGCGACGGAGCAGATGTTTGCGGCGGATCGCTACGGCGAACCAGTAATCGCGCCGCGGAGAACAGCAGCACAACACCGATGAGAATCTTCAGGACCGAAGCGGACGGCTGCAAATAACCACCGAGATATGCTGCCGGAATGGAGAGCAGCGCGAATGGCCAAAACAACTTCCACGAGAAATACCCGGCGCGCCAAAACTGGAATGTGCCGATGGACGCGACCAAAATGTTCAGCACAAGGGCAGTGGGACGAATGACGATGGGCACAATTCCAAACAACGTCATCGTTGCGATGTAACCTGACGCACCGGCATGACCGACCGACGAGTAAAGTAAAGCGATTACTCCGATGGCGAGGAAAAGAAGAACGAGGTGCGTCGTGTCCACCGAAGCAGGAATGCCGAATGCCCAATGACAAATCAACGACAAATGACAAAAGGGCGTGATTCGTTAGATCGTTACATTGTTACATCCGATTTGCGGTTTAATCGTTCAACGATTCGAAATGGCGCAGCATGATAACTCGCTTCCGCTTTGGGTTTCTGGCGTTAGTTTGGTTGGTGACAGCAAATCACAACGATGCTGGCCCGACACCACTGGATGCCCGGCGCGCAGAGAGCGCCGCTACAAAAATGAGCGAGCACACGAACCGGCTAGCGCATGAGAAGTCGCCATACCTTCTCCAGCACGCGCACAATCCCGTGGACTGGTATCCATGGGGCGAAGAAGCCTTCGCAAAAACTCGCCGTGAGAACAAGCCGATCTTTCTCTCAGTTGGCTATTCGACGTGCCACTGGTGTCACGTCATGGCGCATGAATCGTTCGAAAACGAAGAAGTAGCCGCGATCATGAATCGCGAGTTCGTGAACATCAAAGTGGACCGGGAAGAACGCCCCGATGTTGACCGCGTTTATATGACCTTTGTTCAAGCGACGACAGGCAGCGGCGGCTGGCCGATGAGTGTTTGGTTGACGCCCGATCTGAAGCCGTTTGTTGGCGGGACGTATTTTCCGCCAGACGAGCGATATGGTCAGCCAGCTTTCAAAAAAGTGCTGGAGCGGATCGCAACAGCCTGGAAGGAAGATCACGATAAAATTGTGGAGCAAGGCAGCAAGATCGTTGAAGCGCTCCGCGAATCTCAATCAGCCGCACCGGGTGAAGGGAGAATCGACGACTCAGTTCTAAATGCCGCGTACCGTCAGATCGATCGCAGTTATGACCCGAAGGAAGGCGGATTCGGCAATGCGCCGAAATTTCCGCGGCCAGTCACGCTCAATTTCCTCACGCGATTCTACGCGCGCGATCCCAAGAGCGATTCCGGCAAACACGCTCTCGACATGGCGCTGTTCACGCTCCGCAAAATGGCTGCAGGCGGAATGCACGATCACATTGGCGGCGGATTTCACCGTTACTCGGTTGATCGTTACTGGCACGTGCCGCACTTCGAGAAAATGCTTTACGATCAGGCGCAGCTCGCCAACGCTTATCTCGACGCAGTACAAATTTCGCGCGATCCTCACCTCAATCCTCTACCTGGCCAGGGAAAGGCGGACGCGAAAGCGCCGGTGAGGGTCGAGTTCGAAGCAGTTGCGCGCGACATCCTCGATTACGTCGCTCGCGACATGACGTCGAAAGAAGGCGGCTTTTTCTCAGCCGAGGACGCCGACAGCCCCGTTGTAGGAATCGATGATCCCAGCCATAAGAAGACCGCCGAAGGCGTATTCTATATTTGGACGAAAAAAGAGATTGATGATGCACTCGGAGATTCGGCCGAGGTTTTCGATTTCCACTACGGCGTCCAAGCGCACGGCAACGCCCCGGAAGGAAGCGATCCGCACGATGAATTCCGAGGGAAAAACATTTTAATCGAGCGCCACACGATCGCTGATACCGCTCGGCATTTTAAGAAGCGTGAAGGAGAGATTGCGAGGATCCTCAGGCAATCGCGCGAGAAGTTGTTTGGGATCCGAGGGCAACGTCCGCGCCCCCACCTGGACGACAAAGTCATTTCCGCTTGGAACGGCCTGATGATCTCCTCCTACGCCCGGGCCGCGCAAGTAATCGACGAGCCGCGCTATCTCGAGATCGCAACGCGTTCCGCGAATTTTGTGCGGGCAAAGTTGTACGATCCATCGCGCAAGATTTTGTATCGCAGTTACCGGGAGGGCCGAAGCAATATCGAAGGGTTCGCTGACGACTACGCGATGGTGATCCAGGGTTTTCTCGACCTTTACGAAGCATCATTCGATGTCGAATGCCTGAAGTTCGCGATCGAGTTACAGGATATACAGGACCGTCTGTTTTTCGATGAGAAGAACGGCGGTTACTTCAGCAGTAGCGGCCGGGATGAGAGCGTGTTCGTACGGATAAAAGACGATAATGACGGTGCCGAGCCTGCTGCGAGCTCTATCGCTGCGCTGAATCTGCTCCGGTTATCGCAGATCTATGACGACCGAAAGATAGCTGAACGGGCGAAAAAGACGATCGATGCGTTTGCTACCATACTTTTGCAGTTCCCCAGCGGTATGCCGCAGATGCTTGTCGCCGTCGAAAACTCGTTAGGCAAGCCGCGCCAGATCGTGATCTCGGGGAAGAAGGATTCGTCCGAAACCAAAGCATTACTTAGAGAAGTTCATCGTCATTTTCTCCCAAACACAATTGTGATTCTGGCCGATGCGAACGAAGGGCAGAAATACCTCGGCGAAAGAAACGAGGCGCTTCGTGCGATGTCGCCGGTCGAAGGGAAACCAGCCGCGTACGTATGTGAGAATTTCACCTGCAAAGCGCCGGTGACCGACCTGAAGCAACTCGGCGACTTGCTGAAGTTGTAGGCCTTCGCCGAGCGCTCGCTACGCGACGCGGCCGCAGCAGTTCTTATATTTTTTCCCGCTGCCGCAGGGGCAAGGTTCGTTGCGACCGACTTTCGGCAACGAACGGCGAATTGGCAGATCGATCGATACTTCGCCAACCCCATCGCCGTCACCGTCTGCGCCCACCGCGGCCATCGCGCTGACTGGGTGTCGGATGCGCGCGTCGGCGGTTGCTGTTGGCGCGGTTGGCCCTTCTTCGCGCAGGAGGAACTGCGGCAACGTTGCCAGGAAATTCTCGAACGCCTGCAGATTGGAAGTGCTGCGAAACAGATTGTTCAGAACTTCATTCTTAATGTTCGCCATCAATTCGACGAACATGTCGTATGCTTCGGTCTTGTATTCGATGAGCGGATCCTTTTGCGCGTAGCCGCGGAGATAAACGCCCTCGCGCAACGCGTCCATGGCGTAAAGGTGCTCCTGCCACAGGCGATCAATCGCGTTCAGAATGATGTAACGCTCCAGGCTTTTGACGGCAGTCGGTTCTTCATGATTTGATTTGCGCTCGTAAGCGTTCTTTATCTTTTCGATCAGGAACTGCGTGTTCTCTTCAGCATTCCGGGTTTCGAATTGCGCTTTCTCCTTAGTCAGCCCCAGTGGAAACGTCGTGTTTACCCAGTGAATGAGACCCGTGTAATTCGGTTCATCGCCACCAAAATATTCTTTCACTCTTACTGGCACGGCTTCATCGATCACGTCGTAAATGTGCGTGCGCGGTTCCTCGGAATCGATGACTTCATTGCGCCAGGTGTAAACGACCTCGCGCTGCATGTTCATGACGTCGTCGAAATCGAGAGTCCGTTTTCGGACGAGATAGTTGCGTTGCTCGACCCGCTTTTGCGCTGTCTCAACGGATTTGTTCAGCCACCGATGCTCAAGCTCCTGACCTTCCTCAAGTCCGAAGCGTTCCATGATTTTTGTCATGCGATCGGCGGCGCCGAAGTTCCGCATCAGATCGTCTTCAAAACTCACGTAAAAGCGCGATGCGCCGGGGTCGCCCTGGCGTGCGCAGCGTCCGCGCAGTTGCCGATCGATCCGCCGGGCCTCGTGGCGCTCGGTGCCGACGACCATCAGTCCGCCCAGGTCTATAACGCCAGGTCCCAGCTTAATATCCGTGCCGCGTCCAGCCATGTTGGTCGAAATTGTGACCGTGCCAGGTTGACCGGCGCGCGCCACGATCTCGGCTTCCTGCATGTGGAACTTTGCGTTCAACACGTTGTGCGCAATTTTCTCCCGCTTCAGCATCCGGCTGAGCAACTCCGAAGCTTCCACGCTCACCGTGCCAACCAGCACCGGCTGACTTTTCGCGTGTGCTTCTTTGATTTCCTTGATGACGGCGTTGTATTTTTCGCGACGCGTTTTGTAGATACGATCGTTGTTATCCGTCCGCCGTATCGGCCGGTTCGTCGGAATCATGTTGACGTCGAGCTTGTAAATGTCGTGGAACTCTGCCGCTTCCGTCTCGGCCGTGCCGGTCATTCCCGCCAGCTTCTGATAGAGGCGGAAATAATTCTGGATCGTAATGGTCGCCAGGGTTTGCGTTTCGCGGTCGATCTGCACGCCTTCCTTGGCTTCCACTGCCTGATGCAGCCCGTCGCTCCAACGGCGCCCCGGCATTTTGCGTCCGGTGAATTCGTCGACGATGACAACCTTGTTGTCTTCGATTACATACTGGACGTCTTTCTCGAACAGGCAAAAGGCGCGGAGTAACTGTGAGATGTTGTGGATGCGCTCCGCCTGCGTGTCGCAATGTTGCTGGCGTTCTGCCTTTTTCTTGTCCTTCTCTTCTGGGGAGAGCGTCTCGTCGAGATCGATCTCGGTGAATTCGTTAATTAGATCCGGCAAAACAAATGAGTTCGGATCATCGGGATTGAGAAAGCTACGGCCCTGCTCCGAGAGATCGGATTCGTTCGATTTCTCGTCTATGGTGAAGAACAATTCTTCCTTGAGCGCAAACAGTTCTTCTTTGCGCGTGTCCTGGAAAAAGGAAAGCTCAGCCTTATCGATGGCGCGACGCTTGTCAGGGTCTTCCATCATGCGCAAAAGCTGCTTATTGCGCGGCTGACCGAGTTTCACCTTGAACATAAGACGACCGCCCGTCTCGACGTCGTCCTGCTCAAATTTCTCGATCGCTTCGCTCGCTACGCGGTTGCAAAGCATGTTTTGCTTTCGCACTAACTGCTCGATGAGCGGCTTCCATTTGTCGTATTGATGTGTGGAAATCGTTGCAGGCCCGCTGATGATGAGCGGCGTCCGCGCTTCGTCGATGAGAATGGAATCGACTTCGTCGACGATCGCATAGCAATAGCCCCGCTGTACCTGTTGTTCGCGCGTCGTGGCCATGCCGTTGTCGCGCAGATAATCGAAGCCGAACTCGCTGTTCGTGCCGTAAGTGATGTCCATCGCGTACTGCTCGCGACGCAGATCGGGTTCCTGATCGTGTTCAATGCAGCCAACTGTTAGCCCGAGGAAACTGTAAAGTTGCCCCATCCATTCCGCGTCGCGCCGGGCCAGGTAATCGTT
>WNFW01000524.1_pt1 | contig 24526 bp, 20 predicted proteins | sample 5400131 | NCBI WGS metagenome assembly WNFW01 (sample SAMN13153362, study PRJNA577476) | soil metagenome | isolation source: 20 cm soil or saprolite under grassland replicate 1 | place: USA:California | collected 2016-06-15 | reverse complement strand
GGAGTGAGTTTTGCGAGGCAACTGCGCACCGATCAGCGCACCAAGGACATTCCGATCATCATGCTGACGGGCCGTACACAGGAAACGGACAAGGTAACGGGGCTCGAAGCCGGAGCGGATGATTACATCACCAAGCCCTTCTCCCCACGCGAGTTGCTTGCGCGAATCAAAGCCGTAATACGCCGGCGCGCCCCCCTGCTCAGCGATGAGGTCGTCGAGATCGCCGGCCTGAGGCTTGACCCCGCTGCGCACCGGATTACCGCTGGTGCCCACAAAATTGATCTCGGAGCCACCGAGTTTCGTATGCTGCATTTCTTCATGACTCACCCCGACCGGGTCTACAACCGTGCACAGCTTCTCGATGAGGTATGGGGCGACCATGTTTTCGTCGAGGACCGCACCGTGGACGTCCACATTCGCAGACTACGGCAGGTGCTCCATCCGACCGGTCACGAAGGACTGATCGAAACCATACGCGGAACGGGTTATCGTTTTCGGCGCAACCTCGCCTGAAGGATACGCCGGCGCCCTTCGAGCTTTTCGCCGGCGCGCTTTCGTAGACCTTCCCTAGTAGGCCTGTTGTTTCTTCAGCACGACGAAGATCGTCTTTAGCACTATCTGCAAGTCGAGTTGCAGCGACCAGTTCCGCAAGTAGGCGAGGTCATACTCGATGCGCGCCCTCATCTTGTCCAGCGTCTCGGTCTCGCCGCGCAGGCCGTTCACTTGCGCCAAACCGGTAATGCCTGGCCTGACCTTGTGCCGGATCATGTAGCCGGTGATCAGCTTGCGGTACGTCTCGTTGTGGGCCACCGCGTGGGGGCGTGGCCCGACCACGCTCATGCGACCCTGCAGCACGTTCATGAACTGCGGCAATTCGTCGAGCGAGTACCGCCGCAGAAACGCCCCGAAGCGCGTCACGCGCCGATCGTCGCGCGTGGCCTGCTTGATCACGTTTCCGTCCTCGAGTACGGTCATCGTGCGGAACTTGTAGACGATGATTTCCCTGCCGTCGACGCCGTAGCGGCGCTGCTTGAACAACACCGGCCCCGAGGAGCTCAGCTTTATCCCGATCGCGATGGCGAGCATGACCGGCGCGACCGGCGCCAGGATCGCCAACGCGAGAGCGATGTCGCTTGCACGCTTGATCAGACTGTTGATTCCATAGAAAGGGGTCTCGCACACCGCAACCACCGGTATGCCGCCGATTGTGTCCATGCGCGCCTGGATCAGATCGAACAGAAAGATGTCCGGTGTAAAGTAGATCGATGCCGTTGTATCGCGCAGCTCCTGGAGAAGCTTGAGGATTCGCGGCTGCGAGACCATCGGCAGCGTGATGTAGATCAGATCGACGCGGTGGGATTTCGCGTACCCCGCGAGCTCGCTCAGCGAGCCGAGGATCTCGCCCGGTTTGCCGCGACCTAGCCGCTCGGGACTGCGGTCGTCGAAATAGCCGGCGAAACGGATGCCGAGAAACGGCGTGCCCTGAATTCGTCCGGCCAGCTCGCGACCAAGCTCGCCCTGGCCTGCGATGACCGCTATCCTCTGCACGCCTTCCGCCGCCAGCAGGCGCGTCAAAATGACGGGCATGAGCAGGTGCGCGGCGACCAGCGCAACGGGAGTGGCGAGAGCCCAGGCGAGGATGACGCGCGGGTCGAAGGAGCCCAGGGTCCGCGTCGCCCAACCGATGAGCAGCAGGAGCGCGACGATCACAAACCAGCTTGTCAGGACGTCGCCTGCGAGCGCTCGGATGCTGGTGCCCTTCGGGGAGCTTCCGGGAAAGGTCAGCGAGAACACGATGAGCGAGAGAATCAGGTAGGGACCTTCGAACGCTTCACCGAACGCCAAAGCGGAAATCAGCAAGGCACCGATCGTCACCACAGGGTCGAGCGCTAGCTGCACCAGCGCACCGGGCGCGAGCTGGTGGTCCAGAAGGTGGCGGGAGGATGGGTGTGCGGCGAGCAAGTTGGATGCGGCGGTGTCGGCGCGTAATGGAAGTTACGAAATAACTCCTGCGTTCTGTGCCCTACTTGCGCAACACGGTAACGTGCTATTGCAATTGTTTGAGACACGAGGAGCTAGTTCTTTGGAACTACGCGGATGCCGGAAGAGTCCGGTTCGCGGGCGCGTGGGGGGAATCACCTCACGGCTTCAGACGCATCGCAATTCACCCCTCGAGATGGGCCAAACGTTGCACCCGCCCCCGTTTCGCCGGTCGAGTGCAAGGTTAATGCATCTATACAAACAATGACTTGCACGCATTAGGCCTTGCTGAACATCATTTCCCATTATTTCATGTTTCTGTAATACACGATCTCCATATTAGGCGTAACGATTTCCCCGTTTGGAGGGAGGTCACCTTATGGAAGCAGGCGAACACGAACTCGCAGAGCATCGTCGTCGGCCCGCGCCGCCTGTATTTCAATCTCCAACCCAAGTGAACAGCGTCACATCCGGCAATGCTTCGCTACTGGATGCGCTGGTGCTCGAAGCGCTCGCGCTCAACATGGATGCCTCGCTGAGGGTGCACGCGCGACATCACTTTTTTACTTGGACTCAGGGATTGCTGCAGAACCTATTGAAGCATGAACTGCTGATCTGCGCGCTGCGCAACTCCGAGCCGATGTCGTTTCATGTGGACAGCTTTGCGACCTCGCTCGCCGAGCCCGCGCCCTTCAGCGATATGTTCCGCCAGGACACGTCGGTGGTGCCGCACCTCATCAAAACCTGGGAAGACAATTACTTCCAGCCCGTGGTCTGCGAAACGGGAAACGGGAGCGCTTTTGCCGGAAGCACGCTTGCGCGCGAGTTGAGCCGGATAGGGGCTAACGTCGTCCTCGCGCACGGAACCTACGACGTGTTCGGCAAGCTCGCGAGCTTCTTCGCTTTTGCCTGCAAGGCGGGGACCATCGGCCCCCGGCAGAGTTATCTTGCCGAGCTGGTCGTGCCGTTCCTGCACTTGGCGTGGGTGCGCACCCAGATCAACCGGCCGGCGGAAAGCGCCGGCGCAAATTCTCCGGGGGCCAGGCTTCTTACTTCTAGAGAGCAGGAAATCCTGAGATGGATCCACGTGGGCAAGAGCAACATCGAGATCGGGACCATCCTGACGATCAGCCCGCTGACGGTGAAGAATCACGTGCAGAAAATTCTGCGCAAGTTGAATGTCCAGAACCGCACGCAGGCTGTCGGCAAGGCGCTCGCGTTGCGCATTCTGAGCATGTGAGTACCGCCGACTGTGTCCGCTCTACGACGTCTGTTCCGGAGCCTGGCAACTGGGCCATCGTCTTAGCAGGATTGCTAGGTCTGGATGCCATTGCGCGTCGCCGTATGTCGTCGTGATGGGGCGCAAGGGAACGCAGGCAACCAAGACCTGATTCACAGACACTTTCGCCGGCTGCGGCAGCGTCGCCCCGGGTACCCCGGACCGTGCGACGGGATCCTCCGCACGGAACCATGTGAGGATACCGACCTGTCGCGCGCGGTTTCCAATGGCGCATTTGGCGTCTGCATTCTTGTGACTCTAAGTTGCACCTCGTGATGAGGCGCCTATGACGTTGCGCCGCCGGGCGCAGGGCCGTGCTCGTCTTTGGCTGCGGGGCTTGAGCGCGGCAATTATTACAGTTGGTCTTTTAATGCCGACAACCAAGGCCCTTGCATTATGGGATGACAAGCTCCAACCGTTCGTCGAGGAAAAGGTCACCCACGACGACAACATATTCCGTATCTCGAAGGACCTAGATCCTGCGACTGTCATCGGCTCGTCTTCGAAGGGGGATACTTACCGGACCACTTCGCTCGGGTTCAACCTGGATGTGCCGGTAAGTCGCCAGCGTTTCCAAATGGGCTACACGCGGAATGTCACCCGATATAATCGATTCACCGATCTCGACTCCGATAGCCACGACGTGCGGGCAATCTGGCTATGGCAGTTCGGCAACGACGCAAGCGGCCAGCTTGGGTATACGGAAACCTCCGCGCTGGCGTCGTTTGCATTCATACAAAGCAGGACCCCCGATCGCCTCAAGACCCAGCAAGCTTTCTTCAACGCTGCCTATATGGTTACACCGCGCTGGCGGCTCCAGGCGGGGGTGAGGGGACTCGATCAGACGAACAGTGATCCGCTGCGTCAGATCTTCGACGTCAACGTTCTCTACACCGATGTCACCGTGAGTTATATCACTCCGGCCAATACCTCCGTGGGTCTCAGCGCGCGGACCGAGGACGGCAGTTTTCCGAATCCTGGAAGCTTCGTCGACAACGCATACCGCCAGGACAGTGTGGGCGTCGTTGCCGACTGGACCATTACCGGCGGGTCGCACGTGAGCGCACGCGCTGATCGCGTCAGCCGGCGCTATGCTCATGTGCCGCAACAGAACTTCGACGGCAATACCGCCCGCGCCGAGTACGACTGGAAGCCGACCGGGAAGCTTTCGCTGGCCGCAGTTGCGCAACGGGACATCTACCCGTACCTGGACATTGGCTCCAGCTTCGTGCTCGTCAAAGGTGGCACGCTACGCCCGACGCTCAGCTTGACTGAAAAAATCGACGTGTCGGGGGCCTTCGATTACAGCGTCAGGGATTACCTTGGCGCCCCGGGGCTGGCGTCCGGAGTGACGTCGAACCGGAGCGATCGGGTGCGCTCGGCAGCGGCGACGATTTCGTATCGGCCCGCGCGGGCCCTCACGGTGTTGATAAGCGCTCAGCGCGAGGGCCGCTCTTCAAACGTTGTTCCTGCTCCTGCCGCTCCTCCCGCTCCTGCCGTTCTTCCCGTTGATTACGTAGTCAACATCATCTCGATTGCCGCCCGGATCACGTTCTGAGCGGCGCACCCGTCCCTTGTTTATTTACTCAGGCCGCAGATCCGGGCCGTCGCGAGTGCTTTTAGTGCGTGGCGTTCGACCAATAGCGTAAGCGCTCTGTGCGTTTTCGATTCGTGCTCGCGCGCGCTGACTCTGGTAGCGACTCGACGAAAGGACATCGTCACCGGTCATAAATCACCGCCATTTGGACCATAGATGAAATCCTGTCCCTTTTTGTTTTTTGAGACAGGTTCCAGCCAGCCCGGCCACCACCATGTGAACGCACATTTCGGCGCGGAGACGAACGGCCGTTGCTCCATCAGGGATTGGACACCGTGACGGACCGGCGCCGAGATGTCCTCAGGGCGTCACATCGAAGGCATCGATGATCACCCAGGTATCGGTCGAGGCCGAGTTCCTGGTCCCCGTCACCTCTACGGTCATTGAATGGGCCCCGCTGTGGAGACCGATCGCGGTGAAGACCACGGCCGAATCAGGGGAAGGAGCGTAGGTATCTACTTCACCCATGAAGACCCCATCTATCGAGACTCGCGCCTTGCCATTGTTGTTACTGCGGAAACCGAGCCAGCGTACGCCGGTTCCCGTGAAGCTGAGTGTTGCCACGGCGCCGGCTAGGTTGGCTTCCGCGAACGTCCCGGCGGTGGCCCTTGTGTCGGTCCCGTGAAGCCAGGTGCCCGTATAGCTCGCGGCCGGATCCGTATCTTCAATGCGTGTCGCAGCACTCGCACCAGTCACGTCGAACGCATCGACGACAATTTGGGCACCGCCCGAGGTGGTGGTGCCAGTCACCGTGATCACTATTGTGTGAGTGCCGGCTGAGAGGCTCGAGGTCGTAAATACGACCTCTGACGTGAGTCCTGCACTACCCGGGGCGGCGGGGCCGGCAGTATCAACCGAGGTCGCCGCGCCGCCATCGATGGACACGCTCGCGATCCCACAGACGCTGCATCTGAGGCCGATCCAGCTCACCGCCGTGCCCGTGAAGCTAAACGTCACGGTTGCGCCTGACACATCCGAACTGCCGGCGGTGCCGCCGCTGAAGGCGGCGACTTCCGGGCCGCGCCGCACCCAGGCGTCGGTGGGGCTGGCGACGATGGCCGCACTGTCCTCTTCAAAGTGTTGGGTGCCGCCCGGAGGCGGGGACGCCTCCGCCGTGAACGCGCTGGCGCTGGTCGCGGTGCCGCCGGGGGTGGTCACGCGAATCGGGCCGGTCGTGGCCCCCGCTGGCACCTCCGCGCGCATCGAGGTGGCGGAGTCGACGATGAAGCCGGCGCTCACCGTGTTGAAGGTGACTGCGGTGGCCCCGGTGAGATTGGTACCGGTGATCGTCACGATGGTCCCCGCCGGCCCGCTCGCAGGGGTGAAGCTCGCGATGGTCGGCGCGGGCGTGGTGACCGTGAAGCTGGTGCTGCTGGTCACGGTGCCCCCGGGAGTAGTCACGCGGATCGGGCCGGTCGTGGCCCCCGCCGGCACCTCCGCCCGCATCGAGGTGGCGGAGTCGACCATGAATGCGGCGCTCACCGTGTTGAAGGTGACTGCGGTGGCCCCGGCGAAGTTGGTGCCGGTGATCGTCACGACGGTCCCCGCCGGCCCGCTCGCGGGGGTGAAGCTCGCGATCGTAGGCGTGGTGTCGGGGAGGTTGAACGTCACGGTGTTGTCGGTGCTGGTGAAGGCGGTGTTGGTGTTGCCCGCCGCATCCTGCGCCACCCCGGCCGCGATGCTGGCGATCACCGTGCCGCTGCTGGTCATGCCGCTCACCGCCGCGGTGTAGGTGCTGGGACCTCCGCTCACGCTCACCGACTTGGTGCCGCCGGCGGTGCCGCCGATGGCGACGTCGCTCCCGCTGAAGCCGCTCACCGGCTCGCTGAACGCGACCGTGAAGTTGATGGGCGAGCTGCTGGTCGGATCGGCCTGACCGGCAGCCTGGTTGATGGTCACCGTCGGCGCCGTGGTGTCGATGGTGACGCTCAACGCCCCCGACGAGGGGGAGACATTCCCCGCCGCATCGGTCGCCGTCGCGGTGATGCTGTGGGTACCGCTACTCAGCACGCTGGTGGTGATGCTGTACGCCCCCCCAGTGGCCGGGCCGCTCCCCACCTGCACCCCATCGCTGAAGATCCGCACCGTGCTGCCGGCCTCGGCCGTGCCCGTGAAAATCGGCGTGGTGTCGGTGGTCACATTGTCGGTGCTGGAGACGCCGGTATCCGAGGCGGCGGCCAGGTCGGGAGTGTAGGGCGCCGGCGGCGCCGTGGTGTCGGGAAGGTTAAACCTCACCGTGTTGTCGGTGCTCGTGGACGCGGTGTTGGTGTTGCCCGCCGCATCCTGCGCCACGCCAGCCGCAATCGTGGCGGTCACGTCGCCGGTGCTGGTCATGCCGCTGACTGCCACGTTGTAGGTGCTGGGGCCCCCGCTCACGCTCACCGACTTGGCGCCGCCGGCGCTGCCGCCGATGGCGACGTCCGCGCCGCTGAAGCCGCTCACCGGCTCGCTGAACACGGCCGTGAAGTTGATCGGCGAGCTGCTGGTCGGATCGGCCTGACCGGCAGCCTGGTTGATGGTCACTGTGGGCCGCGTGATGTCGTTGGCCACTGTGACGTTGAGCGAATTAGACGTCCACCGGACGCCCAGCACGTCTTGCGCCACCGCAGTCAGGTTGTGCGAGCCGTTGCCGACGGTCCTTGTGTTCCAGGAAACGGAGTACGACGCTGTGGAGTCACTGTCGATGAAATTGCCGTCCGCGAAGAAATCGACAAACGAGACGGTGAGAGAACCCACGATGCTCACGCTCGCGTTGACCGGGACCGTGCCGCTGACGGTGGATCCGGCCGGGGACGTGACGGACACGATCAGGCTCCCGGTCGGCGGCGGCGGCAGTATTGGCAGCGGCGGCAGTATCTGCGCCAAGGCCCGAAGCGGCGCAAACCCGGCGAAGACGACCATCATCAACAGAGCTGCGGCGCGAGCAATTCTCTTTGTCACCGCACGGCGCTCACGGCTTGGTAGGCGTTGAGGTAGCCGGCTCCGACCTCATGCTGCTGGTAGCCCGGCATCGGGGTTGCCGTCCGTTCCAGCACGGACTTGACCTGATCGGGAGTGAGCGCCGGATTGGCCTCGAGCATCAGGGCCACGGTTCCCGACACATGCGGGGTTGCCATACTGGTGCCGCTCGCCGCCGCGTAGAACACGGCATCGGTGCCGAGGTTGACCAGGTCCACGGCGAAGAAGCTGTTGATGACGATGCCCGTGGTTGCGCGGGCCGACGCGATATCGACACCGGGCGCGGTGAGCGTCGGGCGATTGCGAGGATCTCCGGGGATGCCGCGCGAGGAGAACTCCGCCAGCGTGTGCCCGTCCTTGTGTCCTGCGGCCGCGCAGATCACCCACGGCGCGACGCAGTAGGGGCTCAGCGTGTTCAAGCCGGGTCCCTCGTTGCCCGCGGCGAACACCACGACCAGCCCGGCATCGTGGGCGATCCTGCTCGCCACGTTGATCGGGTCATCGGGCGCGAAGGCGCCGCTGGTCCCCCAGCTGTTGGAGATCACCCGGATGCCGTACTTCAGCCGGTTCTGCAGAACCCAATCGAAGCCCTCGAGCGCCGTGAGCATGAACAGCGCCTCGCCGGCGCCGACGCCGACCAGCTTCGAATCGATAGCGACGCCGCGATACTTGCCGGCCAGCGCCGCACCGGTGCCCCCGGCGATCCCGGCCACGTGCGTGCCGTGCCCGCTGCTCGTGTCGGTGGTGGAAAGGCCTTCGAGAACGAGCGGCCCGCTCCCGAACAGGTCGGGAGCGAGCTTCACGTTCTGCACTACCTTGGTCCCGAACGGCAGGTCGCGATGGGTCGCGTCGATGCCGGAATCGATCACGGCCACGGTGACACCCTTGCCGGTAACGCCCAGTTCGCTCCAGACGCGATTCGCGCCGATGAGGGGGACGCTTTCGTCGAGAAAGTAGGTGAGCCGGCGATTGAAATAGATCGAGCGCAGGCCGGGGAGGGCGGGCAGAATGAGAATCTGCAGGCTGGTGCCCTGCACGCCCACCATCGGCAGGGCGCGAAGCGGACGCACCTGAACGCCGGTGGCCTGGAGCGCAAGAAGATCGGTTGCGGTGGGGTAGTGATCGAAGGTGAGCACCGCCTCGATGGGCTGGTCCAAGCCGGCGGATTGGAGCGCCGACGAGAGGACGGGGTCGATCTTTACTGTCGAGACCGGAAACCCGGGAACGCCCCCGGGCAGCGGCAGCAGATTCAACTGCGCCGACGCGAGGCCCGCGCTCAGAGCGAGTGCCGCGAGGGCGACAAGGCGCATCAAAACAGCCGGCATCTGGTCCGCTTTTTTTATGGTGTCTCGGGGTAAACGGTGAAAAGTAGTGAACGCAGGTTTCGAGTGTGTGAAGTGCGCTTGGACCGTTCGGCTTAGCGCGTCGGCTGCCATGCTGTTGCGCCGTTGTGCTGCGCGTCGTTCCTCTCCAGCGCGTCGTTCTTGCAGAGGATGCGTACTTCCCGACTACGCCGCTCTTGCCGCTGACGCCGATCTGTGAACCGCTGGTACGCGGCCGTTTCGTCGAGAAAGCTCCGGACATTCAACCCGTGCTGTCGCGCGATCGATTCGACGTACTCGTGCTAAAGCTGGAGTCCCTCGAGTCACCCAGCAGCGCGATGCGCCGCGACGATGCGAGTGCACGCCTGTGGAAGTACTCGATCAGCCCGTGCCGCTCGACCTGGAAGATCGGCTTCGACGAACGCACCGAGATCAGGATGCACGGGCACCGTCCGCGGCAGCTTCCCTGCCCCTGATCGCAGCGCGTTTTCACTTCGCGATCGCGCGCGCTGACTCTTGTGGCGACACAGGTAAACCCGTCACTCGGCTTATAAATCACCGCCATGTGGATCATGCGATACACCAACTTCGGACTACGCGACGCGGCAAACTCAGAGCGACTTGCTGTAACACTGCACTTCTATTTTGGGGGCGTTTTGAAGAAGCTTCAGCGTCAACCATTAAAGGAGAGTTCAGCATGCCAAATGGACCGTCGAACCACTACCGGAAAGTTTATCGGGATCGCCGATCGGAGGCCCCAGTTATTGGGAAGGCTCCGCACCGCACGCAAAGAGGCTAGTCCCAATGGGGCATACTCGCCCGGCGCGCGGAGACTACTTCTGTAATAGAGCACAGATAACGTTGGCGTTGGCTGAAGTTCGTTTGAGAATTGAGAACCGAGCGGATGACTCTTCTTCTTTAGGAGGCAAAATGAATCATTTCAAAAGGCTCTTGGTGGGGGCAATCGCGTGTGCAGGAATGGTGGGATCCGTCCAAGCCCAAGCCCCCGATCTGGGCACGCTCTCGCCGACCCCGGTGGTACAGACTGGTTTTTTTACTTCGGCTTCTTCGTTCGCGGATATCTTCAATTTTTCGATAGGCGCAGATCACCACGGGTTCTTCGCCAGTGCGGTCGGCCTCGCGACAAATGGAACACCGACAATTGGAACGATAGATAATCTGACACTCACGTTATTTGCAGGCTCCAACGCTACCGGCCCGATAGAGGGCAGCGTTACCTCTGCGAACGGCAGCCTGATCGACATGTCGGGCGCCCTTGTTCAGGGCAACTATTCCGTGGGGATATCGGGGCTACTACATGATGCAACGCTGGGCGGAGGGTATCGGTTGGCTGTCTCGGCAAATCCTGAGCCCGCCGAGTGGATGATGCTGCTCGCCGGCCTGGTGGTCGTGGCGTTCATGGTGCGCCGCAGGACGAGCTTGGTGGCAGGCGGCTGATTCGTTGCGCGCCGGCCAGCGGCGGCGCAATACATGCCAGTCGTGGAAGGCGGCTTCCCGCCGGGTATGCGGCTTTGGAGGGAAGCGGTCGTGGTGCGCGGGTAGTCCGATGGAGCGGCGCGGCGATTTCGCCCGCGGAGCGGAGCGTCGAAACATGAAGCTGCTACCCCTGGACAGGCCCGAACTCTTCGAGCTGGTAGCGGGCTGGCTTGCCCGGATAGAGAATCACCAGTGGTTGGATTTCGGCAACGGGAGGCAAATCGTTACGCCCGCGCTGCTCAGGATCATGGCGCAGCGGCAAACGCATTTTCTGCGGGCCTTCACCTCGGACCGGGACGATATTCCCATTGGCATCGTTGGCCTGAACAGCGTCGATCGCACCTTCAAAACCGCGACGTTCTGGGGGGCGGTCGGGGAGAAATCCTTCCGCAACCGGGGATATTCGACCGTCGCCAGCTCAGAGTTCCTGACCGTTGCGTTCCGCGATCTCGGCCTGCATGCGATCAATACCTGGGCCGTGGACCATAACCAGTCGCTGCGGATCATAGAACGCCTCGGCTTTCGCTTCATCGGCAGGCAGCGGCAATGCCATTACATCGACGGCCGCCCGTACGATCGCCTGCTGTTCGATCTCCTTGCCTCCGAGCACCAGGAGCTGGACGAGGGGCGCTGCCAGCGGATCGAAAAATCGCCTCAGGCAGCGGTTTTCGGAGAGCGCTCGGTTCAGCCGGGGTGAGGCAATGGACACGAAAGTCAGACAGAAAACGCTGCGGTTGCTGTCGAACGGCGTGTACGTGCTGACGTCGCGGAGCGAAGACCGCTATGGTGCGGCGACTGTAAGCTGGGTATCGCAGGTCTCCTTCAAACCCCCGCTAATCATGGCGGCGGTGCGCCGCCAAAGCAACGTGTTCAAATGCCTGGCGGAGAGCCGGGTCGCTGCGCTCCATATCGTAGGCAACGGGCAGCAGGACATCGCCCGCCGGTTTTTCTTTCCGACCGCTGCCGGGTGCGGCACGATCAACGGGGAGCCGGTCGTGGAAGGGAAAACCGCCGCGCCCATATTGGCGAGCCTGCCCGCACACGTCGAGTGCCAGGTCGAACAGATCGTAGATACCGACGGGGATCATGCGATGGTGATCCTCCGGGTGGTCGATGCGGAATTCCGCGAGAAAATTCGGCCTTTGACGATCGCAGAGACGCCGTGGGAATACGGCGGGTGAAAGGAATTATGTATGAAAAGGTGCAAGTGCGCGTCAGGTCTAGGCCATGCACCTGGCTGGTAACGGGTGCGTGGCCGGGTTCATCGGCTCCCACCTACTCGAAGCCCTGCTCCAGCTGAATCAGCGGGTGATTGGGCTGGACAATTTTTCCCTGGGGAATCGCGGCAACCTGGCTGACGTCAGGAATGCTGTTAGCGCAAGCCAGTGGCAGAACTTTAGCTTCATCGAGGGCGACATCCGCTCGCTCGATAGTTGCCGCCGGGCGTGCTGCTCGGTGAACCTCGTGCTGCATTAGGCGGCGCTGGGGAGCGTGCCGCGGTCGATTACCGTTCCGCTTGGCACCCACGACAGCAACATCACAGGGTTTCTCAACGTGCTTGTAGCGGCCCGCGGCGCTCGCGTGTCCCGTTTCGTCTATGCCGGGTCGAGCGCAACCTACGGCGATCATGCCGGACCCCTGAAGACCGAGCCCGCGACCGGCCTGCCGCTGTCGCCCTACGCGGTAACCAAGTGCGTGAACGAGCTCTACGCCGACGTCTTCGCGCGCTGCTACGGGTTCGAGTCGATCGGGCTGCGCTACTTCAACGTGTTCGGCCCTCGTCAGGACCCGAATGGCGCCTACGCCGCGGTGATGCCCTAATTTTGGCGGTCGCCCACCGCGAGTTTCTGGACGTCGTCATCCTGGCGGGACGAAAATACCGATACGGACGTCTGCTCCGGTGGCGCGTACTCCTCCCAGCTCTTGATCTGCAACTCGGCGACGCGCTTTTTTGAGAGCGCTTCGACAAACCGCTGCGCTAACTGGAGGTTGGTAATGAGCGGGATGCCGAAATCCGCCGCCTTCCGGCGAATCAGGTAGTCGTTAGTCAGTTCCTCTTCCTGGCTGTTCTTCGGGATATTGATGACCAGGTCGAACTTTCTCTGGCCGAGATACTCGAGCGTGTTCGGCGACTGCGAATCGGTGGGCCAGTGCAGCAACGTCGATTCGACGTCGTTCGCACGCAGAAACGCGGCCGTGCCTTCTGTGGCGAACAAATTCACCCCCATGTCGCGCAAGGTTCGCGCGCTCGCCAGGAACGCGGCCTTGTGCTCGATCGGACCGGTCGAGAGCAGCGCGTTGTGAATCGGCAGCCGGAATCCGACCGAGAGGAGCGCCTTCAGGAAGGCCTCCTCGAAATCGTCACCGAGACAGCCCACTTCACCGGTCGACGCCATCTCGACGCCCAGCACGGGATCGGCGCCCTCGAGACGGGTGAAGGAGAACTGCGGCGCCTTGACGCCAACGTACTCGACGTCCATCACCGATCCGTTGCGCACCGGGAACGGGCGGCCCATCATCACGCCGGTGGCAATCTCAATGAAATTCACCCGCAGCACCTTCGAGACGAAGGGAAAACTCCTCGAGGCGCGCAGGTTGCATTCAATGACCTTGATGTCGTTGCCTTTTGCGAGGAACTGGATATTGAACGGACCGTGTATCTTGAGGGCCGCCGCAATCGCGGACGAAATCCGCCGGATCCGCCGCACGGTCTCGAGATAGGTTCGTTGCGGCGGCAGCACGAGCGTCGCGTCTCCGGAGTGGACGCCAGCGTTCTCGACGTGCTCCGAGACGGCTGACGCGACGAGGTCGCCGCGGCACGCGACCGCGTCCAGCTCGAGCTCTCTCGCGTTTTCGAGAAATTTGCTGATGACCACCGGATGCCGGGGCGACACCGTCGTCGCGCGTCTGAGAAACCTGTCGAGCTCGGCATCGTTGGACGCTACGCCCATGGCGGCGCCGCTCAGCACGTACGAGGGCCTGACCAGCACCGGGTAACCGACGGTGCGTGCAAATTTCAGTGCATCGTCGGCCGCGACCAGTTCCTTCCACGCGGGCTGTTCGACTCCAAGCTGGTCGAGCAGGCGCGAGAACTTGTGCCGGTTCTCCGCGGTGTCGATGCTGGCCGCCGACGTGCCAAGGAGACGCACCCCGGCCTCGGCGAGCTGCAGGGCAAGGTTGTTCGGAACTTGACCGCCGACCGACAGGATCACGCCGAGCGGCCGTTCGCGGCGGTAGATCTCCAGCACGGACTCGAGGGTGATCTCCTCGAAATACAGGCGGTCGCATTCGTTGTAATCGGTGCTGACGGTTTCCGGATTATGGTTGACCATGATGGTCTTGTAGCTCATCCGGTGCAGCGCCTGCACTGCGTTCACGGCGCACCAATCGAATTCCACCGAGCTGCCGATGCGATAGGCTCCCGAGCCCAGCACGAGCACTGCGTTCTCAAGGCTGCCTGGCGCGACGTCGTCCTCGCGACCGTTATGGGTCAGGTAGAGGTAATTCGTCTGGGCAGGGTATTCCCCGGCAAGAGTATCGATCTGCTTGACGCACGGGCCGATACCGAGCGCTTGGCGCTCGCTCCGTGCGGCCGCCTCGGACGTTCCTCGCAGATCGCCGATCTGGCAATCGGCGAAACCAGCCTGCCTTGCTTCGATCAACAGCTCCGCCGGGCAGGTAGCGCCGCGCGTGCTCCGCAAACGACGTTCGATTCCGACGAGATGTTGGATTTTCCACAGGAACCAACGATCAATGTGGGACAGGCGATGAACGTCCTCGATCGTGTATCCTCTCCGAAACGCCTCGGCAACGACGTATATGCGCTCCGGTGTCGGGTCTCGAAGAACCCGGTCGAGGTCTTCAGACTTCAGCTTCTCGCCCCAAGCCGAGCCGGGAGTGCCGCCGGTTTCGAGCATGCGCAGCGCCTTTTGGAGGGCCTCTTCGAAGCCTCGGCCGATCGCCATCACCTCGCCAACTGACTTCATGGACGATCCGATGCTAAGGGACGCCCGATGGAATTTCTGCAGATCCCAACGCGGCGCCTTTACCACGACATAATCTAGCGCGGGCTCAAAACAGGCCATTGTCGCGCCGGTGATGGCGTTGGGCAGCTGGGTGAGGTTGTAGCCGAGCCCCAGTTTCGCAGCCACGAACGCGAGCGGATAACCCGTCGCCTTGGAGGCGAGAGCGGAACTCCGGGACAGCCTGGCGTTGACCTCGATCACGCGATAGGCGCCCGAGCGTGGGTCGAGGGCGAACTGGATGTTGCATTCGCCGACCACACCCAGATGGCGCACGGTGCGGATCGCGATCTCCCGCAAGGCGTGATACTCGCGATTGGTCAGCGTCTGGCTCGGCGCGACGACGATGCTTTCCCCCGTATGGATGCCCATCGGGTCGAGGTTTTCCATGTTGCAGACCGTGATGCAGTTGTCGAACCGGTCCCGGACGACCTCGTATTCGATTTCCTTCCATCCGACGAGATACTCTTCGATCAGCACCTGCGGACTGTGAGAGAGCGCCTTGGAGATCCTCTCGCGGAGCTGTTGGTCATCGGCGCAAAGGCCGGAACCGAGGCCGCCCAGCGCGTATGCCGCCCGCACCATTAACGGATATCCGATTGAATGCGCCAGCTCGATTGCGTCGTCAGTCGAGCCTGTGGCGGCACTGCGAGGGACGGCGACGCTGATCTCGGCCAGCCTGGCGACAAACCGCGCGCGGTTCTCGGTATCCTCGATCGTCGCAATCGGCGTGCCCAGCACAGCGACGCTGAAGCGCTGCAGAACGCCTCGCCGGGCGAGTTCCAGTCCGCAGTTGAGCGCGGTCTGCCCGCCGAAGCTCAGCATGAGCGCATCCGGCCGCTCGCGCTCGATCACCTGCTCGACGAACTCCGGGGTGACCGGCAAGAAGTAGATCCTGTCGGCGAGCCGCTCGGAGGTCTGGATCGTCGCGATGTTGGGGTTGACCAGCACGGTCGCGATCCCCTCCTCCTTCAGCGCCTTGATCGCCTGGCTGCCCGAATAATCGAACTCCCCTGCCTCGCCGATCTTGAGCGCGCCGCTCCCGAGGATCAAGACCTTGCCGGGCATTCCGGTCATCGCGCCACACTCAGGAAGTGGTCGAAGAGATACTGGCAGTCGACCGGCCCCGGGGCCGCCTCCGGATGGAACTGCACGCTCAGGAACGGCCGCGAGCGGTGCCGCATTCCCTCGTTCGACCCATCATTGGCATTCGTGAACCATGGCTCCCATCCCTTCGGCAACGAATTCGGGTCGACGGCGAAGCCGTGGTTCTGCGAAGTGATGAAACAGCGCCCGGTTCCTGCCTCGAGACAGGGCTGGTTGTGACCGCGATGGCCGAATTTGAGCTTGTACGTTTTCGCTCCCGCCGCGAGGGCCAGCAACTGGTGCCCCAGACAGACGCCCATGATCGGGCGGTCGAGGCGCATGGCCCGCTCGATATTCCGGATAGTCGTGGTGCAGACGCTGGGATCTCCCGGTCCGTTCGACACCAGCACGGCATCGAAGTCCTCAGCGAGGAAATCATAGTCACTGGGTACTCGAACGACGGTCACACCCCGGGCACGGAGGTTCTCGATGATGCTCGACTTGCATCCGCAGTCGACCACAACGACGGTACGCTCCCCGCCCGGATAGACGACGCGCTCCGCAATGCTGACGGCCGCAACCAGGTCATGCCGGTTCGGGTCATCGAAGGGCACATCGTCTGTCCCGACCACGATCTTGCCGAGCATGCTGCCCTGCTCCCGCAGCCGCTTGGTGAGCGCTCGCGTGTCGACTCCCGCCAGACAGGGAATTCCTTCCTGCTGGAGCCACTCCGGGAGACTGTCGCAGGCCGTCGCGTGGCTGTAACAATGCGCCAGCTCGGAAACGATGAGACCCGCCACTTGAATTCTTCCGGACTCGAAAGACCTATCGGTGCCATTGCGCGCCGGCACTCCATAATTGCCGACGAGCGGGTACGTCAAAACCAGTATCTGGCCGCTGTATGAAGGATCCGTCAGCGCCTCGGGGTAGCCGACCATGCCGGTGTTGAAGACGATTTCTCCGGCTACGGATTTTGGGAACCCGTACAGCCGGCCTGCGCTCGTCGTCCCGTCTTCAAGGACGAACCGTGCAGAACGTAGCTGCGGCTCCATGCTCACCCCGTATGATCTGACAGCAAACTCGGTGCACTTGACGTCACTCGCGAACTCCCCAGCGATCAGCGGGGCCGGAGCACCGGATGCTCGTCATGTCGCGACACCCGCAAGCGTGTGCTGCTTGATTACCCCATCCGGCAGGGTTCCGTCACACCGCTAACGATAGTGCTGCGGTTGTCGATCCGATGCCACGCGATCCTGAATCCGACTGATCCGATTGGACTACGCGCCAGCGGGAAGGCAATGCATGGACGTTCAACGACTTGCAATTACACTTCGGGCATCGCATACCCTTGTGGTAAGCAAGCCCAGCGGGCGATTCGGTTTGACTGAAAACTAAGTTAGCTGCCGCGCAAACGTATGGCACACGAAAACCTGCAGCGGGATCAGCACGTTGAGGGATCGTCCGATTCCGCGTTCGGCCTGGTGTTTGCCGGGTTGTTTGTCGCCATTGCCTGCTGGCCGCTGTTCTACGGAGAAGCGCCGCGGTGGTGGGGCTTCGGGGTAGCCGCTGTCTTAGCTGTGATTACCGCGGTGAAGCCCGCGCTCTTGGCCGGTCCCAATCGGCTATGGACCAAGCTCGGCGTTCTGCTGGGAAACGTGGTTGGCCCGATTGCGTTGGGCGTTCTTTTCTACGGCGTTGTCGCGCCGCTCGGCGTTGTGATGCGGCTCACGGGAAAGGATCCGCTGCGTCGCAAACTTGACCCCGACGCGGCTTCCTACTGGATGCCGCGCAAGCCGCCCGGCCCGCCCCCCGATTCTCTTACCAATCAGTTCTAGGCGGCCATCATGTCACTGATCATTGAGTTTTGGGCGTTCTTGCGCGCGCGGAAGAAGTACTGGCTGTGGCCGCTTTTCATCATGATGGCCCTGCTGGGCGTGCTGATCGTGCTGGCCCAGGGCTCGGCCGTGGCGCCGTTCATCTACACGCTGTTCTGAGCAGACGACAGCTTGCGCATCCTTGGAATCTCGGCGTTCTACCACGACAGCGCCGCGGCGCTGATTGAAGACGGCCGGATCGTCGCGGCGGCGCAGGAAGAGCGCTTCACGCGCAAGAAGCACGACCCGCGGTTCCCCGCGAACGCGATCCGCTATTGCCTGTCTGAGTGCGGCATGGGCATCGGCGGAGTGGATCGCGTGGTGTTCTACGACAAGCCGTTCCTGAAGTTCGAACGTTTGCTCGAGACCTACCTTACCTTCGCGCCGCGGGGCTACAAGACCTTCCGCATGGCGATCCCGCTGTGGCTGAGGGAGAAGCTCTTTCTGAAGGACCTGCTCCTCAAGGAGCTCGCGAAGATGTCGAGCAACGGCAAGTGGAACAAGGAACTCCTCTTCAGCGAGCACCATCTGAGCCATGCGGCGAGCGCATTCTTCCCGTCGCCTTTTGACGAGGCCATCGTGCTCACCATGGACGGCGTGGGCGAATGGGCCACGACTTCGGCGGCGATCGGGAAAGGGAACAGTTTGGAAGTCCAGAAGGAGATCCACTTTCCGCACTCGCTCGGCTTCTTGTACTCGGCCTTCACGTACTACACCGGGTTCAAGGTCAACTCGGGAGAATATAAGGTCATGGGCCTTGCGCCGTACGGCGAGCCCAAGTACACGGACAAGATCCTCCAGCACCTGATCGACGTGAAGGCCGATGGCTCGTTCCAACTGAACTTGAGCTACTTTGATTTCTGCACTGGCTTGACGATGACGTCGCAGCGGTTCCACGACCTCTTCGAGGGGCCGCCGCGTAAGCCGCATCAGGTATTGACGCCATATCACATGGATCTGGCGGCCTCGATCCAGGCCGTCACCGAAGAGATCGTCCTGCGCCTTAGCCGTTCGCTGTGCGAGGAGACCGGGATAAGGAACCTTTGCCTGGCGGGCGGGGTGGCGCTCAACTGTGTCGCAAACGGAAAGTTGCTGCGCGACGGCCGTTACGAGCACATTTACATTCAGCCGGCCGCCGGCGACGCCGGCGGCGCATTGGGCGCCGCTCTGGCTGGGTACCACATGCAACTCGGGCGGGAGCGAATTGCCAACGGGGATGCGATGAGGGGCGCCTACCTGGGACCCGCGTATTCCCAGCAGGAAATCGAAAACCGTCTGACGAAATGCGGTGCGCGCTTCGAGCTATTAGAGGACAGCGCATTGATCGCAACCGGCGCGGAGGATCTGGCCCGTTCAAAGGCTTTGGGGTGGTTTCAAGGGCGCATGGAGTTCGGCCCGCGGGCGCTCGGCAATCGCTCGATATTGGGCGACCCGCGTTCGCCCACCATGCAGAAGACGCTCAATCTCAAGATCAAGTATCGCGAGTCCTTCCGGCCGTTCGCGCCGTCGGTGCTACGAGAGCGCGTGAGCGACTGGTTCGAGATGAACTGCGACAGCCCGTACATGCTGCTAGTCGCTGACGTGGTGCAGTCGCGGCGCCGGGAAATGTCGGACGAGGAGAAGCAGCTCTTCGGGATCGACAAGCTCAACGTCCCGCGCTCGGAGATTCCGGCCGTCACGCACGTTGACTACTCGGCTCGCGTCCAAACCGTGCATGAGGACACCAATCCGCGCTACTACGCGCTGCTTTCGGCGTTTGAGCGGAAAACTGGTTGCCCGGTGCTCGTGAACACGAGCTTCAATGTAAGGGGCGAGCCCATCGTCTGTACGCCGGAAGACGCCTTCCGGTGCTTCATGGGAAACGAGCTGGATGTCCTTGCGGTCGGCAACTGCTACCTGCGAAAGGATGACCAAAATCCGGCGCTGAAACAGAACTACGAGACCGCATTCGAACTGGATTGATCCGTGTGATCCTAAAAACAACATTTTTCTATTCAGTCTTGATTCTCCTCCCATTCTTAATCATGGAGGGAGTTTTTCGTCTATTGCCGGTTTCGAATCCTCCCTACATCCTCGCGGTGTCATCCGAGAATCCGGTAGCACACTTTCAACCCAATGTTGACTATCTTTATTCAAGCGGTTGGAATTTTTCCATCAGAGCCAACAAGCGCTCAAATAATTACGGATACATCAATCTTTCGGATTACCATCCGGAAGAGGCAACACCGCTACTCATGGTGATAGGAGATAGTTTTGTTGAATCCCATTCAATTGATGCCGGAAAAAGTGCGGCCGAAATTCTGAATGCTGCAGTTGACGGAAAAGGACGCGTCTACAGCATCGGCCTTTCCGGGGCTCCGTTGTCTCAATACCTCGTTTTCGCAGAATTCTCGAGGACCACTTTTCGACCGAACGCAATGGTTTTCGTTATCATAGGAAATGATTTTGACGAAAGCCTTCTCAAGTACAACTTTGATCCCAGATTCCATTATTTCGAGGAAAACGGGGATCAATTCGTGCTACGACGTGTAGACTACGAAATATCCACCGTCAAAAAAATATTGAGGAATTCTGCTTTTGTCCGATACGTTTGGTGGAATCTGGAAGGGGGGTATATACGTGAAAATATTCATCGATTGTTCTGTCGATCTGAAGACGCTCAGGCTTGTTCGGGCGAGACGCCTGCTGCATTGGACCAACGAATAGAGGATTCGAAGAGGGCGGTCGATAACTTTTTTGATCAGGTTCCAATAAAGACGAAGCTTGATAGCAGGTCTGTTGTCTTTGTCTTGGACGCAATACGGCCTGCCATGTATTCTTCGGAAGCATTGCTGAAAGCCGAAAATAGCTATGTTTCCCAGATGCGGCGGTATTTCATGAAGCAGGCAAGTTCGCGTGGGTATGAGGTAATCGATATGCAACCGGCGTTCATAAGGAAACACCAGTTGGACAATTCCAGGTTTGAGTTTTCAACTGACGGTCACTGGAATGAGCTGGCGAATAAGATTGTCGCCGAGGAAATACGGAATTCAGCTGTCTTCACTCGTGTGTTTCAGTAGTCGAAAACTTTTCTTGGCGCGTTTGCGCGCGTCGTATAGTACCAGAGCCTGCTTCACAAATAAGTTCCTGAGCAACACCATTTGGCCGCCTCTGGCCTCTGCGCTGTGCGAACGTTCTGCGGCGAGGCAGGCAGCCGCTCGATCCTCCCGCGCTGCAAATCGACGTCAAGCTCGAACGACATGTTTCGCCCCGCGCCACCACTCTCCCATCACGCACCACTCTCCCTCCAGACGACTGAGAAAGGCGTCCCCTTGATGAATTGCGGCCATGATGTCGGCATCGCGGGAATGGACCAGGGTCCAGATGCCCCCCGTTCGCAACCAGCAGTGCCGGTCCGATAGTTCCTGAACGTAACGCGGGTCGAGGCGTCCCCGCACCGCCGCCGCGCCGTGTCGCCACGCGTCAGCTAGGAGTCGCTGTAGCACGCGATCAAACGAGCCGTTCCGGGCCTCAATCTGGAGCACTTCACTCACGCCGCCGCTTAGAACGTAGTAAAGGTACCACCCGATCAGCCGCCGCTCACGGTCGAGCACGGCACGCCCGCGCAGGGTTCCATGACGCGTCATGCGGGCGGCCTGCTCGAGCAGCCAGGCGAGCGAGTGGACGTCGTACACTGGCTGCAACGCGCTGCTGCCCATGACGTCGGGCAGGTGGGCTGATATCGTGGCCGAGTCCAGCGCGTCCTCCGCGACTCCGGTTTCTTCCCGAAGGAACCAGTTCGGGAGCAGCCGGGCGGCGAGCGCGTCGGTCAGAGCAACCAGGGGGCGCGCCGCGAGCGCTAGGGGGGCAGGGACTACACCACGTACCTGCAGAAGCGACAGCGCACACCGGGCGGGCCGGAGCGGCCAGATCCATTGGAGACTGTAGTGCAGCGATGCGGTCCCGCCGAGCCTGATCCATAGGTGCCGAGACTGGTCGCTCGCTCCATCGGCGAGGTAGAGATCCTGTGGTCCCGAGAAGCACGCTTTTAGCAGCTGAAGCACCGTGAGGCTGTGGCGCTGGTCCGGGTCCACCATGAAATGGACGCCTACGGCAACGCGGATAGGGCGCCCGCGAAGCAGCATCCGCCGCGGCACCACGCCCAGGAAGCCGGTGATGCGGCCGTCCTCCTCGGCCACCCAGGAGGGCAATTCGGGGTCGCGCCACGGGTTGTGGAAGAGCACCTCCCGGAAGGAGGACTCACAGGCGGCCGGTGAAGGCCAGCGATGATCGGGAAATACGCGTCCGAAGAGCGCGGCCACGGCGGGGACATCGTCCTCGGCAAAGATACGAATCGTCGCCATGACAGGTTCCGTCCTTCGCCATGAACCCCGGGTGACTTGCGCTACTGAGATCTTGGTCCTGCCGGACTCTTACGTCAGCCGAGTATCTTTGAATACCAGCGCGACGGCATCAGGACGCGCTTCAGCTTGCGCTGTCACCCCGTGCTGCAAAAGAGCGGTCATCACGCGAGGGTGCTCGCGACGGCGCGCTCGAACACGACGCCGGTATGCCGCATGTCGTCCGCATTCGCCGGCGCCTCGAGAATGAAAGTGCGGTAGCCGACGTCGACATAACGCGCCACTTCCTCCGCCACTCGGTCGTAACTTCCCACGAGATAGGGACACATCGCCTTGTAGTTCTGAAACGGTACCAGCCAGTACGGGTTCTCGGCTTCCGACCCGGCATTGCCGAGTTCCGACAGCTGCCGGTGCCAGGACGAATCCGACACCTTCATCGCAAGCTGGTGGGTGAGCTGGCCCTTGCGGTCTTCCGGGAACCTGGCGCGAGCCGCCGACCAGGCTGCCGCGTCTTCGGAACGGGCGATGATGCCGATCCGGATACCGCTCGTCGCACCGTTCGCTGGCCGGGCAGCGGCGTACTCAGCCGGCGGCTTGGGATACTCGACGGCCGTAGCACCCAGCTGCCGCGCCGCCTGCATGCCCGGTTCCGAGGACCCAGAGACGAGTACGCCCCCAGCCAGGTCGGCCGGCAGCGGTGGAGTCAGCTTCAGGTTGGTCACCTTGTAGTAGCGTCCTTCGAAGCTGACCGGATCCGCCGTTCGCAGCAGGCTCTGAATGATGGTGGTGTACTCCACCAGCCGCGCATAGCGCTCGTCGTGGGGCGTCAGGTCATTGAGCGCGGCCAAATCATTCTTGAACCCGCCCGCCACCATGTTGAGATAGAGGCGGCGGCCGTACAGATGCGCAAACGACGTGATCATCTTGGCCACGCTGTAAGGGTGCATATAGACCGGCTGGATCGCCACCAGCGGGCACAGGCGCTTGGTGGTCTCGATGATCACCTGCGAAACCAACCAGGGATCCAGTTGTGCATTGTCGGTAAACACCAGCATGCCTTCGCAGCCTGCGTCTTCGCTCCAGCGCGCGATTTCCTCCAATTGGCGAATGCACGTCTTGGGCTGCGTCAGGGCCGAAGGAGGGCAAGTCGAGAAGATCTTCAAGCCGTGATCGAGAGCGGTGGCGGGCATATTGAATCCTTAGCAGGAGATTCGGGCTGCGGCGTTCGGCGGGCGCTCCGTACGGAAGAAACTTCAGATCGACGTTGGAGCCACGAGTCCGCGTTCGCTACGCCTGCTGATCCAGTAATGGACCCGCAATCCTAGCCTCGCAAGGAGACGGGATTTAGACCGCTGACGCGGGAACCCTGATCCATTCGGCTCATGAGCCCGATCCATCGGAGAAATGCCGGATTTGTACGCTACGACTGAACGTAAATTCCTGGGGAGCATATGACCCGGCTCGACCGCGCCGGAGTGGTGGTGATCTCGCGCGGTCTCTGTGTCGCACGGAGGAGAGGATCGCGCAGCGGATTGTTGATGTAGCGCAGCATTGATTCGGTTACAATTCCAACTGCATTTCTCCGGGGAGGGGGGCAATGGAAGCCAGTCGGCATCACCACGGCGTCGGCAAGGCTGCGGCTTGCATGCTAAGCGTTGCAGCGACTGCGTTTCTTCTTGCTGCGAGTCTGCCGATCGCGGCCCAAACCCAGACGCCATCGCCCTTTTCCGGAACCCCCATATCGGTTCCGGCGACGTTCGAGGCGGAGAATTTCGATCGCGGCGGCGAAGGCGTCGCCTACCACGACAACGTCAAAGGCAATGCCGGAGGCCAGTACCGGACGAGCGAAGACGTCGACATCATCGTCTCCACCGACTCCGCAGGCGGCGGCTATGTCGTGCACAACTTCGAGACCGGGGAGTGGCTCGCCTATACCGTCAACGTGGCCAGCAGCGCCCAATACGACATCGCGCTGCGAGTCACCAGCGGGCTCTCCAACAGCGCCTTCCACATCGAAATCGATGGCGTCAACGTCACCGGCAGCGTGCTCGTGCCCAACACCGGCGGCTGGAGCAACTTCCAGTGGGTCGGCAAACAGGGCGTGCCGCTGACCACTGGGGTTCATGTTCTGAAGATCATCGCGGATCAGCAGTACTTCGACTTGAACTCGATTCGGGTGCTCTCTTCGCCCACCCCCACCCCTTATTCCGGAGTCCCGATTGCGATTCCCGGAACCTTTGAGGCGGAGAATTTCGATCGCGGCGGCGAAGGCATCGGCTACCACGATAACGTTCCGGGCAACGCCGGAGGGCAATACCGGCCCAACGAGGACGTGGACATCATCGCCTCCACCGATCCCGAAGGCGGCGGCTATGTCGTGCACAACTTCGAGACCGGCGAGTGGCTCGCCTATACCGTCAACGTGGCCAGCAGCGCCCAATACGACATCGCGCTGCGAGTCACCAGCGGGTTCCCCGACAGCGCCTTCCACATCGAAATCGATGGCGTCAACGTCACCGGCAGGGTGTTCGTGCCCAACACCGGCGGCTGGAGCAACTTCCAGTGGGTCGG
>WNFW01001958.1_pt1 | contig 24569 bp, 20 predicted proteins | sample 5400131 | NCBI WGS metagenome assembly WNFW01 (sample SAMN13153362, study PRJNA577476) | soil metagenome | isolation source: 20 cm soil or saprolite under grassland replicate 1 | place: USA:California | collected 2016-06-15 | reverse complement strand
TCCATCCCGCAATATCGCCGCGCAGCAGGGCGCACACCAGCGCTAATGCGGCGGCGGCGACAATCACCAGCCCGGGGACGTCCAGTGCGGCGGCGGGGCCGAAGCTCTCGCGAAGCCGCGCCAGCACCAACGCGATGGCGATCAGCCCGATCGGCAGGTTGATCCAGAAGATCCATCGCCAGCCAAAACTCTCGGTAATCAAGCCGCCGATGGCGGGGCCGATGATAAGGGCAAATCCGGTCACGCCAGAGAAGATGCCGAGCGCGCGTGCACGTTGTTCCTTTGCGAAAGCGCCTGAGAGGATCGCCATCGCCAGCGGCATCACCAAAGCGGCTCCCGCGCCCTGGGCGGATCGCGCCGCGATCAACGCTTCCACGCTGCCGGACAGCGCACATGCCGCGGACGCCACGGCAAATAACGCGATGCCGGCGGCAAACATCCGGCGACGTCCGAAACGGTCGCCGAGCGCGGCGCCGGTCAGCAGCAGCACGGCGAAGGTCAGGTTGAACGCGTTCACCGTCCATTGCAGCGTCTCGACCGAAGCGCCGAAATCGCCGCGGATGGTGGTAAAGGCGGTGGTGATGATCAGCGCGTCCAGCGCCATCATGAAGGATGCCAGCGCGGTTAAGCCAAGAACCCAGTTTTGTTCGCCTCTCAGGTAAGAGTTCTGCACTGCCGTTCTCCATTTGCCTCGCAGCCGCGTGGTGCGGCGCGCTCACGGGCAAGACGAAACGGAAGCGGCAAAGGATGCGGTGCCAAATATTTTCCGCGCAGCCGAATCCTTTAGGCAGCGCCAAACGTCTACCGGCCGAGACGCGATGATTTCGCATCGCGGGGACATGGAGGGCGCGGGGACATGGAGAGAATGATGAAACGGACCTTGATCAGGTACAAGACCAAGCCGGAGCTGGCCGGGAAGAATGCGGAGCTGGTTGCGGCGGTGTTCGCCGAATTGAAGGCCGCAAAGCCGGACGGCACGCGTTATCTTACGTTGCGGCTCGAGGATGATACTTTCGTCCATTTCGTGGAGACGGAAGCTGCCGATGGCACCAGTGCGCTACCAAAACTGGCCGCCTTTCAGGCGTTTCAGAGCGGGATTCGTGAACGATGTGTCGAACCTCCGCTGGTTTACAGCGTTACCATCGTCGGCAATTATCGGATGCTGGATGAACCCTGAGCATCGGGCGCACAGTATCGGAGGCAGAATGAAACCGGTCCCGGATCGATCGATTGCCGCGGGGAATATCGACGGCCTTCTGGTCGAGATGCGGCCAAAACTGCATCGCTACCTGGCGCGCATGGTCGGCTCGGTGATCGACGGCGAGGACGTGCTGCAGGATGCGCTGATCAAGGCGGTGGAATCCTTTCCTTCCGCAGGCCCGATTGGCAATCCCGAGGGCTGGCTGTTCCGGATCGCGCACAACACCGCGCTGGATTTCCTGCGCCGCCGCAACCGGCAGGAAGTGCTCCGATCGGGCGAGGAGGTGGACATGATTGCCGACCCGGCCGACAGCGTGTTGAGCCGCCAGATCGCGAGCGCAAGCCTGCGCACCTTCATGCGGCTTCCGGTTGCCCAGCGCGCCAGCGTGATCCTGATGGACGTGCTCGGCTGCTCGCTGCAGGAAATTGGCGAGGTCATGGATTTTAGCCTGCCGGCGGTGAAGGCGGCGCTGCATCGCGGGCGCGCGCAGCTTCGCGAACTCGCCAACGAACCGGATGATCTGCCGCCGCCGAAATTGTCGGACCAAGATCGCGAACGCCTCGGCGCCTATGTCGCGCATTTCAACGCGCGCGATTTCGATGCGATCCGGGCCATGATTGCGGACGACGTGCGTCTCGATCTCGTCAACAAGACCCGCCTGAACGGCAGAGCCGAGGTTTCCCGATATTTCGGCAATTATTCGCAAATTCACGATTGGCACCTGACGCCCGGGCTGGTGGAAGGACATCCCGCGATCCTGGTGTTCGATCCCAACGAGCCGGGCTCAGGACCGAAATATTTCATGCTGCTGCAATGGTCTGCCGACAAGGTCGCAACCATCCGCGATTTCCGCCACGCGCCCTATGTGATTGATGGTGCTGAATACGAAATTTGATCAATGGCGAAAGGAGAACGGAGATGGCAACCAACGAAGTCTCGCATCCCCCGATCGTCTCGCAGAAGCAGTGGCTCAGCGAACGCAAAAAGCTTCTCGCGCACGAGAAGGAACTCACCAGGCAGTATGACCGCGTCAATGCCGAACGGCGGCGGCTGCCGATGGTGAAGGTCGAGAAAAACTATGGGTTCGAGTCCCCCGCCGGCAAGCGCACGCTCAAGGACCTGTTCGAAGGCCGCCGACAGCTCGTGGTCTATCACTTCATGTTCGATCCGGCCTGGGAAAACGGCTGCCCGGGCTGCACCGGCTATGTCAACGCCATCGGAGATTTCTCGATGCTCGGGGATCGCGACACCGTCTTCGTGCTGGTGTCGCGCGCGCCGCTGGCCAGGCTCGAGGCCTACAAGGAGCGGCAGGGATGGCGCTTCCCCTGGGTTTCATCGTTCGGCAGCGACTTCAATTATGATTTTCACGTCACCAATGACGAGAAGGTCGCGCCGGTCGAATATAATTATCGCAACAAGGCCGAGCTGGAGGCGAACCAGGTCCCCAACGCCATCACGGGCGAAGAGCATGGTCTCAGCGTCTTCTTCCGCATCGGCGACGACGTGTTTCACACTTATTCGGCCTATGCGCGCGGCACCGAGGCACTGACGAATTCCCGCGCGCTGCTCGACATGACGCCATACGGCCGGCAGCAGGACTTTGAGGACTCGCCGCCGGGCTGGCCGCAGCGGCCGACTTACGGATGAGGCCGGACTGGCCCGACTGCGACAATCGCGGTCAACAACCTGAACTATAATTCTTGCCATCGGCGCCATCAGCGAACTATGGTGCAGGCCAGCGGGATTTGAGCCGAAGGTTCTAAGACGAGCCTCCGGTTCATGCTTGCTGCCGGCCTGAGATTTCGCGCACAAAACGTGTCATGTGAAACACGGGAACCCGAGAACGGAAAAGCGCGGGTTCGAGCGGGAGGCAGATCACCTAACGGATCACTTGGCTGGCGGGATACGCAAGATAACGAGGAGGGAGTGGAGATGAGAACGGCATTCTGGCTGGCGGGCGCGACAGCTTTGGCGCTGGCAAGTCCCGCCATGGCGGGCGATTCCATCAAGATCGGCTTTGTCTCGACGTTCAGCGGTCCGACCGCGGTGATCGGCAACGACATGCGCAATTCGTTCGAGCTTGCGCTCGATCATTTGGGCCGCAAGATGGGCGGCAAGCCGGTCGAGGTGATCTACGAGGATGACGGGCAGAAGCCCGACGTCGGCAAGCAGAAGACCGAGAAACTCGTGCAGTCCGACAAGGTCGACTTTATCGTCGGCTATATCTGGTCGAACGTGCTGTTGGCCTCGCTCAAGACCGCGGTCGATTCACAGACCTTCCTGATCAGCGCCAATGCCGGACCCTCGCAACTCGCCGGCGAACTGTGCTCGCCTTACGTGTTCTCGACCTCCTGGCAAAACGACCAGACGCCGCAGGCCATGGGCCTTTACATGAACCAGAAGGGCGTCAAGTCGGTATTCCTGATCGGCCCGAACTATGCCGCCGGCAAGGACATGCTGGCCGGCGTCAAGAGCACGTTCAAGGGCCAGGTGCTGGGCGAGGAATATACCGTATGGCCAAGCCAGCTCGACTTCTCGGCCGAGCTCTCCAAGGCGCGCGCCTCGAAGGCGGAATCGATCTTCGTGTTTTATCCGGGTGCCGCCGGCGTGCAGTTCCTCAATCAATATGCGCAGGCCGGCATCAAGCAGCAGATTCCGCTCTACACGGCGTTCACCATCGACGAATTGTCGCTGCCGTTGCAGAAGGAGAATGCGCTCGGCATTCCCGGCGCGCAGGAATGGGTGAACGATCTGCCCAATGACGAGAACAAGAAGTTCGTCGCCGATTACCGCAAGAAATATCCGGGCTTGCGCCCGACCTTTTACGGCGCGCAATCCTATGATGCCGCGCAACTGATCAACAGCGCAGTGGTGGCGGTCAACGGCGACACCGGCAAAAAGGACGCGATGAAGGCGGCGATGGAGAAGGCGAATTTCAAATCGGTGCGCGGTCCCCTCAAATACGGCAACAACCACATTCCGATCCAGAATTTCTATCTGCAGGACGTGGTGAAGGACGCCGAAGGCCAGCTCTCCCTGAAGACTGTCGCCACCATCGTCAAGGACAGCCAGGATGGCTTCCACGACAAGTGCCCGATGAAGTGATCGTGGATCCCTGCCAATCCAGCGGCGGCGCTCGCGCGCGGCCGCTGTTTTCTTTCAGTGCGCCGTCTTCTTTCAGCCCCGTAAAGTGTCCATGCTGCTTGTCGTCGAACAATTCCTGAACGGATTGCAGTTCGGGCTGCTGCTGTTTCTGCTGGCGGCGGGATTGACGCTGGTGTTCGGCATCATGGACTTCGTCAATCTGGCGCACGGCTCGCTCTACATGATGGGCGCCTATTTCGCCGCGACCTTCGTGGCGTGGACCGGAAATTTCGTCATCGGTGTGCTGCTGGCGCTCGGCGCGACGCTGCTGCTCGGCATCGTGCTGGAGTTCGTGGCGCTGCGGCACCTCTACGGCCGCGATCATCTCGATCATGTGCTGGCGACATTCGGGCTGATCCTGTTTTTCAATGACGCGGTGCGGCTGATCTGGGGCCCGGCGGGTCTCGCGCTGCCGCTGCCGGCCTGGCTGACGGTGCCGGTCCAGATCATGCCCGGCATCTATTATCCCGCCTACCGGCTTTCGATCATCGCGGTCGCGCTCGCCGTCGCCGCCATGCTTTACATCGTCGTGATGCGAACCCGCATCGGCATGCTGATCCGCGCCGGCGCCTCCAACCGGGAAATGATCGGCGCGCTCGGCATCAATATCAAGCTGCTGTTCACGCTGGTGTTCGGGCTCGGCGCGGCGTTGGCCGGTCTCGCCGGCTTGATGCAGGCGCCGATCCTCACCGTACAGATCGGCATGGGCGAGAACATCCTGATCCTCGCCTTCGTCATCATCGTCATCGGCGGCATCGGTTCGATCCGCGGCGCGTTCCTGGCCGCGATCTTCGTCGGCATGATCGACACGCTGGGCCGCGCCTTCCTGCCCGACCTGCTGCGCCAGGTCCTGAGCTCGTCCGCCGCCTCGACCGCGGCGCCCGCGCTTTCCTCGATGCTGATCTATCTGTTGATGGCCATCGTGCTGGTGGTGCGGCCGGAGGGGCTGTTTCCAGCCAGCAAGCGATGATCGCTGTGCTCAACGCCCGCAATGTGATCGCAACCCTCGTGATCGCCGGCCTGTTGTTGCTGCCGCTCTATTCGTCGCTCAGCGGCAATGTCTTCGTGCTGACGCTGTTCAGCCGCATCGTCATCTTTGCGCTGGCGGCGGCCAGCCTCAATCTCATCATGGGCTATGGCGGGATGATGAGTTTTGGGCACGCCGCCTATCTCGGGATCGGCGGCTATGCGGTCGGCATTCTCGCCAATGAAGGCATTGGCTCCGGCTTCGTTCAATGGCCGGTGGCGCTCGCGGTGTCAGCGCTGTTCGCGCTCGTGATCGGCGCGCTGTCGTTGCGCACCCGCGGCGTCTATTTCATCATGATTACACTGGCGTTTGCGCAGATGGCGTATTACGTCGCTTCCGGCCTGTCGCGCTACGGCGGCGATGATGGTCTGACGATCTACAAGCGTAGCAATTTCGGCGGTCTCATCAATTTGTCGAGCCGCGTGCAGTTTTATTATCTCTGCCTCGCCTGCCTGTTCGGTGGAGTCTATCTGATCTGGCGCATCGTCAACTCGCGCTTCGGCATGGTGGTCCAGGGGCTGCGCTCCAACGAAGCGCGGATGCAGGCGATCGGATTTCCCGTCACGCGCTATCGCCTGGTTTGCTTCGTCATATCGGGCACCATGTGCGGCCTCGCCGGCGCGCTGCTCGCCAACAACACCGACTTCGTCAGCCCGGCGGTGATGTACTGGACCCGTTCCGGCGATCTCATGGTCATGGTGATCCTCGGCGGCATGGGCTCGCTGTTCGGCCCGGTGATCGGCGCGATCGTGTATCTCCTGCTGGAAGAGGCTTTGTCGCAGGTCACGGAATACTGGGCGCTGATCATGGGGCCGCTGCTGCTGTTGATCGTGCTGTTCGGGCGCGGCGGCATCATGGGGCTAGTGGGGAGGCTGAGCCGTGGCTGATCCCCTGTTGCGCGTCGAAAATCTTGTCCGGCGGTTCGGCGGCATCACCGCGACCGACAACCTCTCGCTCGAGGTCGCCAAGGGCGAATTGCACGCGATCATCGGCCCGAACGGCGCCGGCAAGACCACGCTGATCAGCCAGCTCACCGGACAATTGCTGCCGAATTCCGGCAGCATTCATTTTGCCGGTCAGGATATTACCCGGCTGCCGGCCTATCGGCGAAGCCGGCTCGGGCTGGCGCGCTCGTTCCAGATCACCTCGCTGCTGCCGGACTTCACTGCATTGGACAATGTGGCGCTGGCGGCGCAGGCGCATGACGGCCATTCCTTTTATTTCTGGGGCAATGCCCGCAAGGAAAAACAGCTCCGCGCGGCGGCACGCTCCGCGCTATCGAGGGTTGGGCTCGAGCGCCGCGCCGATGTCCTGGTTTCCCGGTTGAGCCATGGCGAGCAGCGCGAGCTTGAACTCGCCGTCGCACTGGCCACCAAACCGCAATTGCTGTTGCTCGATGAGCCAATGGCGGGACTTGGCGTCACGGAATCGGCTGAAATGGTAAAATTGCTGCAGGAATTGCGGCGCGAAGTCACCATCGTGCTGGTCGAGCATGACATGGACGCGGTGTTCGCACTCGCTAACCGCATTACCGTTCTGGTCTATGGGCGCGTCATCGCTTCCGATGTGCCGGCGGCAATCCGAAGCAATGAAGAGGTCAGGCGCGCCTATCTCGGCGAACAGCATGCGGTGACCCGTCATGGCTGACACCGCGCCGCTGCTCGAAATCGCCGGTATCGAGACCTGCTATGGCCTGAGCCAGGTGCTGTTCGGCATGTCGCTGTCGATCAGATCAGGCGAGATGGTCGCCCTGATGGGCCGCAACGGCATGGGAAAGACCACGACCATCCGCTCCATCATGGGGCTGACGCCGGCCCGCGCCGGCGCGATCCGGTTCGGCGGACGCGAGGTGCGAGGGTTGCCCTCGTTTCGGATTGCACAGTTGGGAATTGGCCTGGTGCCCGAAGGACGCCAGATCTTTCCGAACCTGACCGTGCGCGAGAATCTGGTTGCCGCCTGCGGCAATCGCCTGGGGAGCTCTAATCCCTGGACGCTCGAAAAGATCCACGCGCTGTTCCCGCGGCTTGCCGAGCGCGGCAGCAATATGGGCGGCACGCTGTCGGGCGGCGAACAGCAGATGCTGGCGATCGGCCGCGCGCTGATGACCAATCCGCGGCTGTTGATCCTGGACGAGGCCACCGAGGGCCTGGCGCCGCTGATCCGCGAGGAAATCTGGAACTGCCTGTCGATGCTGAAAGCGCGGGGGCAATCGGTGCTGGTGATCGACAAGAACGTCGAGAACCTCACCCGCATCGCCGACCGCCACTACATCATCGAGCGCGGCCGGGCGGTCTGGAGCGGCACGTCGGAAGCCCTGATTGCCGAGCCGGACTTGCAGCACCGGTATTTGGGGATTTGATTTCTCCGTCATGGCGGGGCTTGACCCGGCCATCGCCTCCCACATCAGGGCGTAGATGGAGGTTGCCGCCAGCCCTCGTTCCTCCCGCAGCCATCTCTGGTAATGATCGCACCCCTCGCGGCAGAGACGCTCACCGGCATCGGCAACATCAGGCTCGGGAGGCCAGCACTTCAGGGTATGCCGCAACAGAGCAGGGATACCCGCCCGCGGTATGGACTCCCAACGAGGTGCTGGTGGATGACCGCGGCGCTTACGAAACCGCCGAACCGCAAGCCGCAGGTAACGCGACACATCGTCCGGCGTCACCGTCTCAAGAGCAATCCATCGCTCGGAAAGATGCCGCAGAAAGTAATCGGCGTTGCGGCAGTAATTGTGGATCGCGACCCCGATTGTATCGCTGCTGCGTCAGCGATTCCTTCAATTCGGCGATCAGCGTACTTGTTTTATGCGACATGAAAGTCTCCTCGACTGTTTTTGAACAACAGCCAAGGATCTCACGGCGCGCATAATGCGCAGCACCCAGTTTCGGCTTAGCGTACGCAGCTGTCTTCAGGAGCCGGTGACTTCAGACGCGACGAACCCGGGAGCCGCTCCATGCTGGCCACCTCAACGCTGTGAATTTTCTCTACCAGATGTCGGATTGGCGGCCCGCTCTTCGTCCTTGTATCATTTCAATCAAATGGGAGGAGTGGAAGAAATGAGGAAGCTAATCTCGATCAACCAGGTATCGCTGGACGGCGTCATGCAGTCGCCGGGCGGACCGCAAGAGGATCCGAGAAACGGTTTCAAACTCGGAGGCTGGGTCGTGCCATATTGGGACGAGCAGATGGGTGAACGGCTGGACCAGACTGTTTCCGGTGCCTTCGACCTGCTTCTTGGGCGCCGCACCTATGAAATATTCGCCGCTCACTGGCCATATGCCGGGAAAAACCCGATCACCGACGGCTTCAATCGCGCAACCAAATACGTGGCGACACGCGGCAAGCCCGAATTTGATTGGGTGAACTCACAGGCCCTGCAGGGCGATGCGGTCGAAGCTGTGCGTCAACTGAAGTCCGGCACAGGTCCCGAAATCCAGATCTATGGCAGCAGCAGCTTTCTGCAGGCATTGATCGCGGCAGACCTGATCGACGAATATCTGATCCGGACTTGTCCCTTGGTCCTTGGCCGCGGCAAGCGGCTGTTTGAAGAGGGCACACCGCCACGGGCATTGCGCCTTGTGGAAACCGAACAATCGTCAACCGGCGTCATCACCAGCCGCTATCTGCCGGATGGTCCGGTCAAGGCCGGTTCGTTCGGGGGTCATGCCTCCAAGGCAGAATTGGCGCGCCGCCGGCGGCTGGCGGCCGAGGAAGCATGAATTCGACGATCGCGGTGGTAATGACATCTGTTAACCGCGAACATGTCGCTACGCGAACGACAGCAATGTCCCGCATCGCTGTCGTTAGCCTGGAACAGAGTCAGACATCACCAAGCAATGACCGTGCCTCAGGTGAGCCGTTCCTTCACATTATGAACTGCCGCTGATTACTTCGGCTACGTCGCATCGATAGATGCGATCCGGGTGAGGGGTTACGGCCCATCGATAGACCGTGACCCTTCACCCCGGCCCTCTCCCACAAGGGGAGAGGGCGCTCACCGCCAATGCCGAAGCGGTATTTTTTTGAATGCGCGAGTCTCTCAAAACATCTCGAAATATTCGCGCTGTTCCCATTCCGATACCTCGGATTGAAAGCGCTCGATTTCGGCGTTCTTGATGTGAACGTAGTAGTCGACGAATTCTGCCCCCAGCGCGTCGCGAAAAAACGGATCGTCCTTTAACGCCGATACCGCGTCGCGCAGCGTCTTCGGCAGCAGCGGGGCTTGCGTTTCATACGGCGTGTCCGCGGACGGACCGGGGTCGAGGCCGCGATCGACGCCATCGAGCCCCGACAGAATTTGCGAGGCCATGTAGAGATACGGATTGGCGGCCGGCTCGCCGATGCGGTTTTCAAGCCGGGTCGAGGGGTCGTTGGCGCCGCCGAGCACGCGGATCATCACGCCGCGGTTGTCGCGGCCCCAGATCGCGCGATCCGGCGCCAGCGAATAGGAGCGATAGCGCTTGTAGCCGTTGATGGTCGGTGTCGTGAATACGGCCGAGGCGCGGGCATGTTTTAATAGCCCGGCGAGATAATTATGGCCGAGCGGGCTCAGCACCTCGCCGCTTTCTTTGGTCATGAAGACGTTCTCGCCGCCGGCGCGCGACACGATCGATTGATGCAGATGCCATCCGGAGGCAAAGACATGGGGCAATTTCGGTCGGCACATGAAGGTGGCGTGATAACCGTGCCGGCGGGCGATCTGCTTCACGGCGCTGCGGAACAGCACCATGGTGTCGGCGGGGGTCAGGCCCACCGTGGGCTGGAAGGTGAATTCGCACTGGCTCGGGCCGAACTCGACTTCGATCGATCGCAGCGGCAGGCCCAGCGCCAGGATGTCGCGCCGGATGATCTCCAGCACCGGCTCCATCTGATCGTAGCGCTGCTCGGTGAGATATTGATAGCCGTGCGACAGCAGGCTGACGTCAGGCGGCTGCCCCGGCTGGCCGGCATCCTCCGGTGACATTTTTGGATCTTCGAGTTTGAAGATGTGGAATTCGACTTCGAGACCGGCGACGAAATCGTAGCCGCGCTTGGCGAGACCGGCGAGAACCGTCTTGTAGAGGTTGCGGGTGGCGAATGGCACCGGCCGTCCGTCAACGAAATGGATATCGCACAAGAGCCAGCCGGTGCCCGGCACCCATGGCAGCACACGAAAGCTCAGAGGATCGGGCACCATCAGCACATCGGCGGCGCCTTCCATTTCCCGCATCCCGAAACCGCCGCCGGCGGTGAAGACCGGGAATACCGTCCGATGCGAGCTATCCTTGGCGAGCATCGTCGTGGTGATGGAGCATCCGCTTTCCAGCGACGCAAGCGCTTCGCTCGCGACCAGTGTCTTGCCGCGCAAAATGCCGTGCTGATCGGGGAAAGACAACCTGATGACTTCGAGCTTCTGCTCTTCGACGATTCGTCGAAGGCGGGCCGCCGCCTCTTTCTGCTCGTTTGACCACAGACCGTGACGCTCAACGAAACTCAACGCGTCACTCCCTGAAGGCGACGAACCGGAAGGGCCATCACTCGGCCGCACTGAGATGGCGAACTTTTTCGGCGATCTCTGCCGGGACAGGCGCCGCCCACGGCGCGCCGCGCCGCCGTTTCACATCGACCTCCATCCAGAACATTTCCCATCCTCGGGTCGGTCCGATGCCGTCCATGGTGGCGGGGCCCTGGATGCTGCGCGCATGCGCGTCGTCAAGGAACATGAATGGCTTCTCGCCGCCGGCGACCTTCTCGATTTCCTGCCGCAGCAATCGGCGATATTGCACGATGGCCTTGTCGGAGCTGCCCAGATGTTCGCGGGTGCGGTCCTGGATCGCGCCCATCGATTCAACCGCCCACTGGTCGTGGACGTTGATGTCGGCGCCCATGCCGGTGTAGGTCTCGGTCGCCTGCTCGCGCGGATCGAATCCATAGTCGTTGGATTTGTTCTTGCGCGAGCGGTAATCCGGCAATTCATAAAGTTCGAGGCGCTGATCCCGCATCTTGTTCTTGTCGACCGGCGTCGAATAGCCGGTGAAGATCGCATACCAGTAGCAATTCTCGTCATCAATGGGCACATGCCACTGCGTGATCGTCATCTCGGTGCTCATCGGAATCACAAAGCCATGCGGGAACAGCTGGTTGGTGACGCGCACATGGGTGTGTTCAGCGTCGATCTCGCGCAGCGCGATCAGCCGCAGGCCGTATTCGGTATGCTCGACATTGATGATGGGGTGGTCGCATTCGCGCAGGATCTTCGTCATCGGCATGTCAGTGCCCGCTGACGCGCCGCGAAACTGCTTGCCGTAGGCGCTAGAGGTATCCTCGTCCTCGAAAAAGCGATGCAGGAACGAGGCATGCGCCGGATCGATCCCGACCTCGAGCGCCTGCAGCCAGTTGCAATTGATGTGGCCCTTGAACGCAAACGTGTGGCTATCGGGGGCTATGAAGCAGTCGATCTCCGGAAATGCCGGCGGCGCGGCTTCGCCGAGAAAAGCCCAGAGGATTCCGCTCTTCTCGACCACAGGATAGGAACGCTGGGTGATGTTCTTGCACAGCGTCGAGCCCTTCGGCTCCGCGGGCGTTTCCAGGCACTGGCCCGACACGTCGAACAGCCAGCCATGGAACGCGCAGCGCAGGCCGCCTTTCTCCAGGCGGCCGAAAGCCAAGTCGGCACCGCGATGCGCGCAATGACGTTCGATCAGGCCGTAACGCCCGTCCTGGTCGCGAAACAGCACCAGATTCTCGCCAAGCAGTTTGACGGCCTTGACGGCGCGCGGCCCCTGCAGTTCGTCGACCAGCGCCGCGGGCTGCCAGTACATCCGCATCAGTTTTCCGCAAGGGTCCTTCGCACCCGTCCGGGTGATCAGGTCGTTCTGTTCCTGGCTCATCATGGCGGTGCGTCCTTCGAACTGGTAGCGCGCACTGAATTTTGTTTGAAATCAAATTACTAGCCCCGCCATTTAGGGCAAGCGGATTCCTTAGGCTTGGTAAGCGACGGGGATGCAGTGCTGATGTCATCGCTATGGCGTCGATATGCGGCAGCTGGCAAAATTTGAAACAGCAAGAAATCGGAACTGGTTCCGCGACCCAAAAAATATTGGTATCAGGCTGTTTTCGGGAAGGTATCGAGTTAGACAGCAGACCGGCGTTCCCCGGATGCTGCGCAGCGCGCCGCGATTGCGGCGTGGTGCGCTGCGGATCCGGGGTCCAACGCGCAGGTCAAGAGTAGGTCCCGGCTCTGCGGCGCATCGCGAAGAGGCGCTGCGCTGCGTCCGGGACACGAGAGGTTACCCCTGCGCGAACGCGCGCGCCTCGTTGTGCAGCACCGGCGTCACCGCATTGAACAGACGCGCCGCCGCGGCATCCACGGCAAGCCCCGCAGTATCCACCACCGCCGACGCGCGGGCATACAGCGGCTCGCGGCTGCGCAGGATGGTGCGCAATTCGGCCATCGCTGAGCGATCATCCGCCATCGGGCGCAGATCGCCCTGGCCGCGCACCCGCGCCATGTGTTCTTCCGGCTCGGCCTTGAGCCAGATCGTGTAGAACGACGACAGGATCAGGTCGAACGTCAAGGGCTCGGAGACGATGCCGCCGCCGGTCGCCAGCACCATCAACTCCCTGCGCGCCAGCAATTGCCCGAGTGCGGCCTGCTCCATGCGCCTAAAACCTTCCTGGCCGTACAGCGCGATGATCTCGGCGACCGATAATCCGTTCTGCGCCTCGATCTCCTTGTTCAGCTCGACAAAGCTCCAGCCGATTTTCTTCGCCAGCATCTTGCCGAGGGTGGATTTGCCGGCGCCGCGCAGGCCTATCAATGCGATGCCTGAGAACGACAGCCGCCGCTGCGCCGTCGCGCCGCTGCCTTTGCCGGAGAGCACGTCCTTGACCTGCGCGATCTGGTTCGGCGTCGCCTTGCGCAGGAGGTCGCGAATGACCGGCCAGTCCGGCGCAGGCTCGCTTGTCGGGATGAGATCTTCAAGATGCGCGCCCATCGCGTTCGACACCCGGCGCAGCAGCACGATCGAGACGTTGCCCTTGCCGCTTTCGAGCTGGGCGATGTAGCGTTCGGAAATACCGGACACCTTGGCGAGCACCTTGCGCGACATGCCGCGAAGCGCCCGCATGGTGCGAACACGCTGGCCGAGCTGCTCGAGAAAGCCGGCTTCGGGATCGAGATTGTCGGTCATATCCCCGGTTCAGTTCTGGCCGCGCTTTCGGAAACATAATGCCGACGAGGATTGACAGCAAGCCGCCATAGTGGCTTTCTATGAATTATAATTCAGAAAACCGGGGAGGAGGCGCGTGAGTTCCTACAACGCAGTGACCTGGCTGCTCGACCGTAATGTCGATGAAGGGCGCGGCGGAAAACTCGCATTCACCGACACTGTTTCCGAATTGACCTATCGCGGCTTGCAACAGCAAAGCTGCCGCGTCGCCAACCTGCTGCGCCGTCTCGGCGTTCGCCGCGAAGAGCGCGTGGCGATGATCATGCTCGACACGGTGGATTTTCCGGCGGTGTTTCTCGGCGCGATCCGCGCCGGCATCGTGCCGGTGCCGCTCAACACGCTGCTGACCTCGGATCAATATGCCTATGTGCTGGCCGATTGCCGCGCGCGGGTGCTGTTCATCGGCGGATCTCGAGCATGTCATCGTCGCTGGCAACGATGCGCATGGCTACAAGAAATTGTCCGACGAACTCGCCGGCGAGAGCGAAGCATTTGCAACGGCGGCAACCCATGCCGACGAGCCGGCATTCTGGCTGTATTCGTCGGGCTCGACCGGCATGCCCAAGGGGGTGCGGCATCTGCACTCGAACCTGGCCGCGACGGCGGATACTTACGCCAGGCAAGTGCTCGGCATTCGCGAGGACGATGTCGGCCTTTCGGCAGCAAAATTGTTTTTCGCCTATGGCCTCGGCAATGCGCTGACGTTCCCGATGTCGGTAGGCGCCACCACGGTTCTCAATCCCGAGCGCCCGACGCCTGCGGTGATGTTCGCGCTGATGAACACATACAATCCGAGCATCTTCTTCGGCGTGCCGACCTTGTTCTCGGCGATGCTGAACGACGAAACCCAGAAGCACCAGCGCAGCGGCTCGCGTTTGCGGGTCTGCACCTCGGCCGGCGAGGCGCTGCCGGAATCGGTCGGCAACACCTGGAAGGCGCGCTTCGGCGTCGACATTCTCGACGGCGTCGGTTCGACCGAGCTGTTGCATATTTTCCTGTCCAACGCGCCCGGTGATATCAAATACGGCACCTCCGGCCGTCCAGTGCCGGGCTACAGAGTGCGGCTGGTGAACGAAACCGGTAGCGATGTGCCGGATGGCGAGGTCGGCGAGTTGCTGGTCGATGCGCCCTCGGCCGGCGAAGGTTACTGGAATCAGCGCAGCAAGAGCCGCAGGACGTTCGAGGGCCACTGGACCCGCACCGGCGACAAATACATTCGCGACGCCGACGGTCGCTATACGTTCTGCGGCCGCAGCGACGATATGTTCAAGGTGTCCGGCATCTGGGTGTCGCCGTTCGAGGTCGAGAGCGCGCTGATCACCCATCCCGCGGTGCTGGAGGCAGCCGTGGTCCCCGAAGCCGATCCGGAGGGTTTGCTGAAACCGAAGGCGTTCGTGGTGCTGCGGGCGGACGCCGAAACCGACGGTCTGCATGAGGCGCTGAAGGAGCACGTCAAGCAGAAGATCGGCCCGTGGAAATATCCGCGCTGGATCGATGTCGTCGATGCCCTGCCGAAAACCGCGACGGGGAAGATTCAACGGTTCAAGCTGCGGGATGGCGACGGCAAATGATGTCGCGCCGAAAATTGAAGCCCAAATGGTAGCTGCAATGCATGGTCGGCTCTCTCCCTCCTTGTGGGGGAGAGGTGGAGAGGGGGGTACCACGAACTCTGGCGTTTGTGGCTCACCCCTCTCCCTAACCCTCCCCCACAAGAGGGGAGGGAACCGACCTGCAACGCCGCGAAATGGGTGGTCTTCATGACCGTGCTCTCCTCGACCGGCTTCCTCCGCATCAACGCCTCCGATCTCGAATACCGCATGATCGGTCCCGCACCTGATGACGCGCCGAGTATCGTCATGCTGCATGAGGGCCTGGGATCGGCCGGGCTATGGGGAGATTTTCCGGAAAAACTTCAGGCCGCCACCGGGGCGGGGGTGTTCGTGTATTCGCGCGCCGGCTATGGCGCTTCGACGCCGGTCGACCTGCCGCGTCCGCTCGACTACATGCACGTCGAAGCGCTCGACGTCTTGCCAAAACTGCTCGACCAAATCGGCTTTCGCCGCGGGCTGCTGCTGGGGCATTCCGACGGCGCGTCGATTGCCGCGATCTATGCCGGCGGCACCGGCGATCATCGGGTGCGCGGGGTTGCGATGATCGCACCGCATTTCGTGGTCGAAGATATTTCGGTGACGTCGATTGCGCAGATCAAGCAGAGCTACGAGAGCACTGACTTGCGATCCAGGCTGGGGCGCTGGCACCGCGATGTCGACAACGCGTTCTACGGCTGGAACGGCGCCTGGCTCGACCCGAAATTTCGCGACTGGGATATTTCGGAATATCTCGCCTATATCCGCATTCCACTTGCGATCGTGCAAGGCGCCGACGATCAGTATGGCACCATCCGTCAGATCGAGATCGCACGGGAAGAATGTTATTGTCCGGTCGATGTGACGGTCGTTCCCGGCGCCGGACATTCGCCGCATCGCGAAGCGCCGGAGGCGACGCTCGCCGCCATCTCGGAATTCGCAAGAAGCATTTTGCAACATGAAGGCTCGCGGGGGCGGGCTGCGTGACATCCCCCTATCGCTGCTTGATTCCGCTCTACCGACCCAAAATCGGTCCATATATGAAGCAAAATGCAGTTTTTGGTCTCGAAAAGACGCTGGACCTCGCCCCGAACATGCATTATTGTGCATGCTAAGAGATCGCCAAAAGTTAAGAGATCGCCAAGATAGGTGAGGGTGGCCAAATGGCTGGTGAAAAGCCCGGTGAAGATCGCGTCCTCGCTGGCGGCGCCCGATATATCGATTTCCAAACCGATCCGTCGCGTTACCGGCACTGGAAGCTGGGCGTCGAAGGCGACGTCGCGACCTTGACCATGGACGTCGATGAGAATGGCGGGCTGTTCGAAGGCTATCAGCTCAAGCTGAATTCCTATGATCTCGGCGTCGACATCGAGCTCGCGGACGCGGTGCAGCGGCTGCGCTTCGAGCATCCCGGCGTGAAGGTGGTGGTGCTGCGCTCGGGCAAGAACCGCGTGTTCTGCGCCGGCGCCAACATCCGCATGCTGGCCGGCGCAACCCACGCCCACAAGGTCAATTTTTGCAAATTCACCAACGAGACCCGCAACGGCCTGGAGGACTCCAGCGAGAATTCCGGGCAGCGTTTTGTCACGGTCATCAACGGCACCGCGGCCGGCGGCGGCTATGAGCTGGCGCTGGCGACCGATCACATCATTCTTGCCGATGATGGCTCAGCCGCGGTGGCGCTGCCGGAAGTGCCGCTGCTGGCGGTGTTGCCGGGCACCGGCGGACTGACCCGGGTGGTCGACAAGCGCAAGGTGCGCCGCGATCACGCCGATTATTTCTGCACCATCGAGGAAGGCATCAAGGGCAAGCGCGCGGTGGCGTGGCGCCTGGTCGACGAGATCGCGCCGAACAGCAAGCTGGAAGCGAAAGTCGCCGAGCGGGCAAAAGAATTCGCGGCGGCCTCGAAGCGCAACGGCAACGGACAAGGCATTTCGCTTACCCCCCTGACGCGCAGCTTCGACGATAGCGCCATCCGCTATGGTTTCGTCAGCGTCGACATCAACCGCACCGAGCGCATCGCCACCATCGCGATCAAGGCGCCGGACGCGGCGCCGCCGGCCGATATCGACGGCATGATCGCGCAAGGCGCGTCGTTCTGGCCGCTGCAGGTGGCGCGCGAACTCGACGACGCGATCCTTCACCTGCGCATCAACGAGCTCGACACCGCGATGCTGGTGTTCAAGTCGCATGGCGAGCGCGCCAATGTGCTGGCCTGCGATGCCTTGCTGGAAGCCAACAAGGCGCACTGGCTGGTCAACGAGATCAGGCAGTACTGGAAGCGGGTGTTGAAACGCATCGACGTTACCTCGCGCACGCTGGTGACGCTGGTCGAGCCGGGCTCGTGCTTCGTCGGCACCCTGGCCGAACTCGTGTTCGCCGCCGACCGCTCCTACATGCTGATCGGTTCGAGGCAGGGCGACAACCGCGCGCCACCGGCGATCGAACTCTCCGCGATGAATTTCGGACCCTACCCGATGAGCCACGGCCTGACGCGGCTGCAATCGCGCTTTCAGGCCGATCCCTCCGATCTGGGGCGCGCGCAATCCAAAATCGGCGAAGCGATCGACGCCGAGGCAGCCGAGCAGCTTGGCCTTGTCACCTTTGCGCTCGACGATATCGACTGGGATGACGAGATCAGGGTGTTCTTCGAGGAGCGCACCAGTTTCTCGCCCGATGGCCTCACCGGCATGGAAGCGAACTTGCGCTTCGTCGGACCCGAGACCATGGAATCGAAAATCTTTTCGCGCCTGACGGCGTGGCAGAACTGGATCTTTCAGCGCCCCAACGCGGTCGGCGAAGACGGTGCGCTGCGCCGTTACGGCACCGGTGAGAGGCCGCAGTTCGATATGACGCGGGTGTGAGAAAATTTTGCGGCGTCATGGCCGGGCTTGTCCCGGCCATCCACGTCTTTCTTTTTCGCTGATGAAACAAAGACGTGGATGCCCGGCATCGCAGACAAGTTTACGCAGTCTGCGCAAATGCAGACTGTGAGGGCCGGGCATGACGGAAAATGTCTCGAAGGAGCACGCCATGAACATCATGAATGTCGACTACTCAACCAAGATTCCCAACAACGTGAATCTCAGCGAGGATCGGCAGGTGCTCAAGGCGCTGGAGGGCTGGCATCCCGGCTATATGAACTGGTGGAACGACATGGGGCCGGAAGGTTTTCAGCAATCGCTGGTTTACTTGCGCACCGCCTATTCGGTCGATCCGCGCGGCTGGGCCAAGTTCGATTATGTGAAAATGCCGGATTATCGCTGGGGCATTCTGCTGGCGCCGCAGGAAGACAACCGCGTCATTCCGTTCGGCGAGCATTACGGCGAGCCGGCCTGGCAGGAAGTGCCGGGCGAATATCGCGCCATGCTGCGCCGGCTGGTGGTGGTGCAGGGCGACACCGAGCCGGCATCCGTGGAGCAGCAACGCCATCTCGGCAAGACCGCGCCCTCGCTCTACGATTTGCGCAACCTGTTTCAGGTCAATGTCGAGGAAGGCCGCCATCTCTGGGCCATGGTCTATCTGTTGCAGAAGTATTTCGGCCGCGACGGCCGCGAGGAAGCCGACGAATTGTTGCGCCGCCGCTCCGGCGATGCCGATTCACCGCGCATGCTGGGGGCCTTCAACGAGGCGACGCCGGACTGGCTGTCGTTCTTCATGTTCACTTACTTTACCGACCGCGACGGCAAGATGCAGCTGCACTCACTGGCGCAATCCGGCTTCGATCCGCTGTCGCGCACCTGTCGCTTCATGCTGACCGAGGAAGCCCATCACATGTTCGTCGGTGAGACCGGCATCAGCCGCGTCGTACAGCGGACCTGCGAGGCGATGAAGGCCGCCGGGATCGGCGACCCCTCCGATATCGCCAAGGTGCGCGCGCTCGGCGTCATCGATCTTCCGACCATCCAGAAGAAGCTCAACCTGCATTACTCGCTGTCGCTGGATCTGTTCGGCTCGGAGGTTTCGACCAACGCGGCCAACGCCTTCAATGCCGGCATCAAGGGCCGCTATCGCGAGACGCAGATCGAGGACGATCACCGCCTGCAGAACAGCACCTATCCCGTGCTCAAGCTCGTCAACGGCGAGATCAGGCGCGTCGACGAGCCGGCGCTGACCGCGCTCAACATGCGGCTGCGTGACGATTACACCCAGGACTGCGCCAAAGGCCTGCTGCGCTGGAACAAGATCATCTCGCTCGCCGGCTACGACTTCAAGCTGACGCTGCCGAATGTGGCGTTCCATCGCGAGATCGGCGAGTTCAGGGATGTTCATGCGACGCCCGACGGCGTGCTGATCGACGACGCGACCTGGAACAAGCGCAACAGTGAATGGCTGCCCTCGGCGGACGACGGCGATTTCATCGCCTCGCTGATGACGCCGGTGACCGAGGTCGGTGGCTTCGCCCCGTGGATTTCACCGCCCAAGGTCGGCATCGACAACAAGCCGGGCGACTTCGAATATGTGAAGATCGAGACCTGAGTTTTTTACCTGGCCTCGCTTGCGGGGAGAGGTCGAAATTCTCGCGTAGCGTGAATTTCGGGTGAGGGGGGTCCGCTCTCATCATGGGTTCAGAGATCGTGGAGAGCGCCCCTCACCCCAACCCTCTAAGAGCGAGCTTCGCTCGTCTCGACCCCTCAAGGCGCGGGGCAAGGGAGCACACCCTCACCGCGGCAACGTCATGGAATGCCGCGCGATCCACCCGTCACCAGCGCGACACGCCCCTTCAGCGAAAACAGATCCTTGAACATACGTCCCTCATGCTTTGCCCTTGGTTCTGGGCCCGGGGGCGTTGCGAGTCAAGAAAAGGGACTCTGACGATCAATGCTGATAGCGCGACACGCTCGGTCGGCTCTCTCCCCCATTGTGGGGGAGAGAACGGGGGATACGGCGACGCCCAAGTATTCGCGCAGTGTCTAACTGTCACGCCGCGTCGACGCGGCGAAATCCGTTCCACACGGCGGTGGCGGCGCCGGAGGTTAGTACCGGCAGGATGCGCCTGTCTTGATGATTGCCGTTGAGCGAAACTCGCGGCAGCGCCGTCAGGTGGCCGGCGTTCTCGGCAAAGATCATGCCCGGCCGCGTCGTCACCGCGGTCTTGTAACCGGCCGCCTCGGCAAGCGCGAACTCGCGCGGGCCGGCTGCGATCTTGTCGCCATAGGGATAGGCGAGATGGACGACCGGCCGTTGCAGAACGCTTTCGATCCGCGCGCGGCCGATCGCCATTTCGTGGCTGGCGATCGCGTCGGTCTGCCTGGCGAGATTGCAATGCGTAATCGTGTGCGCGCCGATCGTGATCAGGGGTTCTTGCGCGAACGGCTTCAGCTCGTCCCATGACATGCAGAGTTCGCGGCAGATGGCGGTTTCATCGATGCCGTGACCCGCACACAGCGCGCTGATCTCGCGCCGGATATCTTGTTCGCCCGGCAATCCGCGCAGCCAGTCGTGCAACCGGTCGAACGCGGCCTGCTTGGCCGCCGCCGTGCCGGTCTCGAGCGGTGTCGCGGCGCCCCCGATCGCGACTTCGATGGAAGCGGCCTTGGCGATCACCATCTCGAGCGCAATCCACCACAGCCGGCCGGTGCCTTGGGCGAAATCGCTGGCGACATAGACCGTGCAAGGCGCGTCAAATTCCCGCATCACAGGCAGTGCATGATCCCGGTTGTCGCGATAGCCATCGTCGAGGGTGAAACAGGCGAAGCGCCGCGAGAAGTTTCGCTCGACCAATCGCTTATGCACTTCGTCCATGGCGATGATGTCGATGTCGCGCGAGCGAAGGTGCGTTAGCATCGCCCGCAGGAACTCCGGCGCGACCTCGAGATGGCGATTGGGCTGGAAGGCGGCGTCGCGGCGCGGGCGGACATGGTGCAGCATGAAAATGGCGCCGACGCCTGCGAATATTGGTCGCAGCAGATAATGTGCGCCGGTAAAGTAAAGCGCTCCCAGTCCGGCGCGGATGACGTTGTTACGTAACTGCTTCATCAGGAATGACTGGCTGGTTGGGCTTGATTGCGAAGCTAGCGGCAGACCGCTGAAGAAACAGTTATTTCCGGGAGCTGTCGCTGGCCGGACCATGCCGCCTATTTCCAGTTTGACAGCCCCCCAAGGGTTTGTTTTCTCTCTGTTTCCAGACCCGCGGGACATCGAATGCACGGACTTTACAGGTGGAGCAGCAAATGGTGGCCGGGTCTCATTCCACTGGTCATCCTTTGGGCGATCGCGGCCTGGACGAGTACCTCGCCCCTGGAAGCCGATCTGGCCGCACGCAGCGGCGCCGCGCTGAAGGATGCCTTGCTCGACAGGCCGAGGATTGCGGTCGCCGGCCGCGATGTCACGTTCGCGGCGGATGCGTTCTCGGAAGACGGCCGTCACAGCGCGGTGGCTTCCGTGGAAAGCGTGCCGGGGGTCCGTCTGGTCAACGACGAAACCCGCCTTGTTGCTGAAGCCAAGCCGTTCGTCTGGTCGGCCGAGCGCGACGTCGTCAGGGTGACGCTGGGCGGCAGCTCGCCCTTGCCCGCCAGCAAGACCAGGTTGCTGGAGGCCGCCCGCGCCAGTCTCGGTGGTGTCGAGGTCGCCGATCAGATGAGTTTGTCGCGCGGCGCGCCGCCGCATTTCGATAATGCGGCGCTGTTGCTGCTCAATCAGATCGGGAAGCTGAAAGACGGCAAGGTCACCATCTCGGATACCAAGGTCAGCCTGTCCGGCATGGCGAGCGACCTAGGCGGCCGGGAGGCGATCGCGGCCGCCCTGAAAAATCTCCCGGAGGGATTTTCGGTTGCCACTAACGAAATCAAGGCGCCGCCCTATGTCTTCCAGGCCTACAAGGATCCGGTCGCGGTGACGCTGACGCTGACGGGCTATGTGCCTGATAACAATGTCCATGCAGCGCTCGCGGCGACGGCGGGGCGCAAATTCTTCAGCGAAAAGGTGGTCGACAATCTCAAGGCCAGCGTGGGCGCACCTGCCGGCTTTGCCAACGCGGTGATGCCGGCGCTGGGTGCGCTGTCACGGCTATCGACAGGTACCTTGGTAGTGTCAGACCGGGAGGTAAAGCTCTCGGGCGATGCCTTCCATGACGCGGCGGCAGCCCAGATCCGTGCCGGTCTTGGCAAGGATTTTCCGCAGGGCTGGCAGTTCAAGGCCGACATTTCGGTCAAGCCCGCGGCGGCACCTGTCGATGCCACCGTATGTCAGCAGTTGTTTTCGGATTTGCTGGCCAAGGGAAAAATCCGGTTCGTGTCGGGGCGCGCCACCATCGATCCGGATTCCGCGGGGCTGCTCGACCGCCTGATCGAAACGGCGCTGCGCTGTCCGGCCACCAACATCGAAATTGCCGGGCATACCGACGCCGATGGCGAGGATGGTTTCAATCAGGCGTTGTCCGAGAAGCGCGCCCAGGCGGTCGCCGATTACCTGGTCAAGGCCGGCTTGCCGGCGGGCCGGTTCACGGCAACAGGCTACGGCAGCAGCCAGCCGGTCGCCGCCAACGATACCGACGAAGGCAAGGCGCAGAACCGCCGCATCGATTTCCTGGTGAGGTGACGGCGAATGGCATATCTGGCGACATTTCATTGGGGCTGGCTGCTGGCGTCGCTGCTGCTGGGTCTCGCGATGGGCTGGATCGCGGTAGTGCATCGCGGTCAGGGCGTGTCGAAGCGGGTGTCGTGGTGGCTCGCGGTATTGGTGGCGGCGCTTGTCGGCGTAGCGCTCTCCCGTGTCGTTCCCGGCCGGCCCGGCTATTGGCTCGACCTCGGTCTCATCATGTTCGCATTGTATCTCGCCGGTTGCGCGGTGGGCTCGTGGTTGCGCGACTGGGCGGTTTCGCGCCCCCTCCCCGCGGCCTGAGATTTTCGCAGCGCGGAGAACACAACAAGGGGATCAAGCCACCCATGACTCCCGTGGCACATTATCGGATGTTCGGTCGCTACAATGCGTGGGCCAATGGCCGGCTTTACGATGCGGCGGCGCGGCTTTCCGTCGAACAATATCGCGCCGATCGCGGCGTCTTTTTCAAATCGGTGCACGGCACCCTGAATCATCTGCTGGTGACCGACCGGATCTGGATGCAACGTTTTACCGGCGAGGGCGATGCGCCGAACCGGCTGGATGCCATCCTGTTCGAGACCTTCGAGGGACTTCGCGCCGCGCGTGAAGCCGAGGACCGGCGGATTGTCGGGTTTGTCGACGGCCTCGATGATGAGCGCATCGCCGGCACGATCAAATACCGCCGCGTCTCGTCTGCGGAAGAGTTCGAGCAGCAACTGGCGCCTGCGCTGGCGCACTGGTTCAATCACCAGACCCACCACCGCGGGCAGGTCCACGCTTTGTTGACCGGCCTCGTCGGCGAAGCGCCGGAGCTCGATCTGCTGTTTTTCCAGCGGCTGGCGGCAAAACCCGTTGCCTGAGATCACGAAAACTTCACCATCTCGCGTGCAAGGTCGCTACGGGGACTTTGCGTTGCCGGCGCGAATGCAGCAAAACTGTGCAGCCGGTGTCATGAAGACCCCGCTAATATGTTGAAGAGGCGTGTTTTATTCGGCCTAAGCGAATTCCACTTCGGCCCAAAACGCGCTACGACATTGTGTCAGGGATCAGGCGTGGCGCTGGCGGCGGCTGAGTTCGCATGGCAGCCGCCGTCGTAGCATCGCAATTCGAGGTGGAGATGCTGGAAGCAATACGCAGGGCGATCTCGTTTCTGCGCCAGAAGCAAATCCTGCACAAGCTAGGTGTTGTGGTCAGCATCACGGTCATCGGGATCGCGTGCTACGTTCTCTATCACATGCTGCGGGGCATCGATACCAATGAGGTCATCGAAGCCATCAAGTCGACCGAGCCGCGCCAGATCGCGCTGGCGACGTTGTTCGTGACTGCGGGTTACTTCACGCTGACATTCTATGACCTGTTCGCGGTTCGCGCGATCGGCCGCACCGATATTCCCTACCGCGTCAACGCGCTCGCCGCCTTCACCTCCTATTCGATCGGGCACAATGTCGGGGCCAGCGTCTTCACCGGCGGCGCGGTGCGCTATCGGATCTATTCCGCGTGGGGATTGAATGCGATCGACGTCGCCAAGATCTGCTTTCTCGCCGGCCTGACGTTCTGGCTCGGCAATGCCGCGGTGCTGGGTCTGGGGATCGCCTATCATCCGGAAGCCGCGGCCTCGATCGATCAGCTGCCGCCCTGGCTGAACCGCGTCGCCGCCTTCACCATCATCGTCGGGCTGGTGGCGTATGTGGTCTGGGTCTGGACCCAGCCGAGAGGGGTCGGCCGCGGCCCGTGGACCGTGGTGCTGCCGGGCGGTCCGCTGACGCTGCTGCAGATCGTGATCGGAATTGTCGACCTCGGCTTTTGCGCGCTGGCGATGTACGTGCTGGTGCCGGACGAACCCAATCTCGGCTTCGTGG
>WNFW01000534.1_pt1 | contig 24616 bp, 13 predicted proteins | sample 5400131 | NCBI WGS metagenome assembly WNFW01 (sample SAMN13153362, study PRJNA577476) | soil metagenome | isolation source: 20 cm soil or saprolite under grassland replicate 1 | place: USA:California | collected 2016-06-15 | reverse complement strand
CGGGAGTCAAGACGCCCGATTCTCTCCAGGTTGTGGCGGCATTGGCAGTCGGCTGCACCGCTTTTCTTACGAATGATCGCGACCTTCCGACCATACCCGGTCTCCGTATCCTGCAATTGTCTTCCTACGTTAACGCTAGTTGATCCTGCACGCGCACAGCATCCTTTTCACCCCGCTATGTTTCGTGGGCGTGTTCCACGAAATATCCCGGCCTCACAATCCAAGTACGTTCTGGATTGCAGACGTCATCCTTGGTGTGGTGTACGGGATCAAGGCCAATCGCGGGGAGTGGGCTGGCTATCCGATTATTGGTAGGTGGTGCATCCCCAAGCTAGTTCCTAGTGCGGCATCTCCGTCTCGGCCCTAGAGCTGCGAATACTTTGGGAGGCCTAAGCTAGGGACAACTCTTTGTGTAGCGCCGGTACTGGACCACGCGCATGGCGAGCCCGAACTCAGAGGTGAGTAGCCCCGGGGAATCGCACCCCGAGGCTCTCGCAGTTCCTGTTGCACACTTTCCCAAACGTTGCACAACCTGTTGCACATTTGCCTGCAGATTCTGGCCTTTTGATGCCTAAGATCGGTACTAGCACGTAGCGTAAGTTTCTGGAGTGATTGATGACACTTTTGGGCGATTGCTGCAATTTGGTGCACGGTGTCACCAAATGTCACTAAAACCTTCGAGTTTCGCGATAGCGTTGCGTTTGGAACCGAGATTTGTATGCGTGTAGCGCATCGTTATGTGATCCATCAAAAGGGGTGTGCGACTGCACGTGTAGTAACGTCTGCGGAGGAAAGTCCGGAGACGAATACCAGTCGTTCATATTCTCTATGGCCCTGGAAGAAAAAATAGACCCATCCAGTATCCATACGTACAACTTTCAAGACTTAACCACGAAATTCCTCGACATCGGAAAAGAGGGCACTTTTTTCTTGCAGAAAAAAAACCAACGAGGGTAGGACGGTTCAAGTAAGCATTGGCGTTCCCGAATGGCTGGCCAGCCAACTGAAACAGGATTGGAGAAGAGACAAGCAGTTCAAGTAAGCATCGACAAACCATGCCCACTCTCCTCCACGGCAAGCTGAGTCTGACCGTCGGTTTCAGATCGTGATCGCGTTCAGTTGAACGCTACCCGGATTATCAGGGTTTTATTTTAGCCTTCTGGTTTACTTCTTGCTAAATCGCGAGTAACATCAATTACAACCTCGGTCTGGCAGACTGCATCCTTAGGACCAAGCAGTAGCCTGCCGATTTCCCAGTGCAGCTAAGAACGTCCACTGGGGCTAGGTGCTTCTTCCCATGGCCGAGCCCCGCATGCAATCCGACATCGCCGTGACTTCCGCTCGCGATTTGAGCGGAACAATCATAGGTAGATTTGCGATCCGTGAACTGCTTGGCAAAGGTGGCATGGGCGAAGTCTACCGTGCAAGTGATCTTCGCTTGAAGCGTGAAGTGGCTCTTAAGCGCATCGCGCCGCACCTCCGTGGTGACAAGCGTTCCCGAGAGCGGCTTTGGAAAGAAGCGGAATGGGCCTCTCGCCTCAGCGATCCTCACATCGCTGCAGTTCACGACGTCATCGACGAAGAGAGCGAACTTTTCATCGTCATGGAGTACGTTGAAGGGCAGACACTGCGTCGGCGCCTTGCCGAGCCGATCTCAATCATCGAATTCTTGCCCATCGCTACGGAGTGTGCCCTGGCCCTGGCCGCGGCACACAATGCGGGTGTCGTTCATCACGACATCAAGCCGGAAAATATCATGTTGACTACATCGGGCCAAGTCAAGATCTTGGACTTTGGTGTGGCTAAGAACCTTCCCAGCCATCCTGAATCGACTTTGAGTACTGAAACCAGCACGGAGTTCGCGGGAACATTGAATTACATGGCGCCCGAAGCAGTTCGCGAGGAGGAGTCCGGTTCTCGTGCCGACATTTTTTCTCTTGGAATAGTTTTTTACGAGGCAATTGCAGGGAGTAATCCTTTCCGCGCCAAGAGCTTTCTCGAGACCAGCGATCGGATCCTGCACCATGACCAGGTTCCATTGTGCGAATTGAATCCGAAGTTGCCTGCGGAGTTCGACCGCATCGTAGGCAAGATGTTAGCTAAGGACCCCGCACAGAGGTACTCAGTGGCAGCCGATCTGGCGGTTGACCTGCGCGCTCTGGAACGCACACTCACTGAGTCAGGAGTGCGAGTTATCAGGCAACTGCCTGTGGCAAGGCGTCGATGGGCCATGCCCTGGGGCACACTCATTCTGGCGGCAGCGTCCTTAGTCGCAATCGCGGTATATACCCCCGCTCGACAGCAACTCAAGATTTGGCTGGGTATTAGTCCAATACCCCGTACAAAACAGGTCGCCGTATTGCCGCTCAGCGTTGCAGATGGCGATGCGCAAACTGCAGCGTTCGGGGCCGGCCTTACGGAGACCCTTACCGCCAAGCTCACGCAACTCACCGGCGATCCCTCGTTGCAAGTTGTACCTGCCACTGAGCTCCGCGGCAAGCATGTCAGCACGGTGGACGACGCGCGCAAGGAGTTCGGCGTAAATCTAGTACTCGAAGGCAGCCTGCATAAATCGGGCCAACAAGTACGCGTCAATTACATTTTGGTGGATGCTCGGACGCGCCTCCAATTGCGCGCTGAGAGCCTGACTTTTGCGGCAATGGATTCCTTTGCGGCCGAAGACGCGGTCGTGAATGGCGCAGTACGGATGCTCGAACTCGAGATCCAGGGGAGCCAACGAAAAGCTCTCGAGACTCACGGGACACAGGTAGCCGGAGCTTATGACTATTACCTACAGGGGAGAGGGTATCTTCAAAACTATGATCGTGAGGAGAATCTCGATAGTGCCGTCCAAGTCTTCGAGCGCGCCCTAGCTATCGATCCAGGATACGCCTTGGGCTACGCCGGTCTCGGCGACGCTTATTGGAAGAAATACCGGAGCAACAAAGAACCCTCGTGGATTGAAAAAAGCCGCGCGGCCTGCCAACAGGCCAGTCGCTTGGACAGCAAGTTGTCTTCTGCCCATACCTGTTTAGGGGCGCTATCCGCGGGAACGGGAAACTATCAAGAGGCAGCGCGAGAATTCGAACGGGCCGTTGAGACCGAGCCTACCAACGATGATGCATTTCGCGGTCTGGCCGGAGCATACGAGCGTTTAGGCAAGCCCGAAGAGGCAGAAAATACGTACCGCCGGGCGATTGAGCTACGGCCCCATTATTGGGCTGCGTACAATTGGCTGGGGGCATTTTACTATCGGCATGTGCGCTTCCGGGAAGCTGCCGAGATGTTCAATCAAGTAGTGGCCCTCGCTCCTGACAGCTTCCTTGGCTATTCCAACCTGGGCGCCACTTACGTTGAGCAGGCGCGCTATGCAGACGCCATTAAGATTCTTGAACAGTCTATCGCGATACGCCCCTCCGACTACGGCTACACCAATCTCGGAAATGCTTACTTCTTCTTGCGGCGCTATGAAGAGGCCGACCAGGCTTACCAACAGGCGATTAAGCTTTCGGAAAAGGATTCGCTCCTCTGGTGGAATCTGGGGGACGGATACTATTGGACACCAGGAAAACGCAGCCAATCAGTGGCTGCATATCGGCAAGGTATTACCACTGCGGAGGAAGAGCTCCGTGTCAATCCGAAGAATTCATATTCGTATGGCGTCCTCGCCATCTGCCACGCGATGCTCGGGGAGAAAAAATTGGCATTGGACGCCCTGGGGAGCGGGCTCCCGCTCTCGCCGGCCGATCCGTTCCTGCTCTTTCAAGCCGCGCTGGTTTACAACCAGTTCGGTCAGTCGGATGAGGCTATCGCTTGGTTGAAGAAGGCACAGACTGCAGGGTATTCCCAGGCGCGAATACGGGACTACCCAAACTTTGATTCATTGTGGATAAATCCGCGATCCCAGGAATTACTCCGAGGCAGATAACTTCAAAGGAGGTAACAGCATATGGCCAAAGAAGCAGCAGCTCTAGAAACCCGGGAGGTTCTCGTCAAGGTTGGACTCGATACCAAAGGGAACATCGAGGCAATTCCGGAGTACTTTGAAGTCAGCAAACAAAAAAACGAAGAAGTACGGTGGGTTTGTGCTCAGGATCATAAACACGACGGGCCGAATCCCTGCTTCACTGTGGACTTCGAGAAAAACGGATCACCATTTTACGAGTCACAATTCAGCAGTGACGCTCCCATTTCCGGTCTGGCCAGACGTAATGTCTTGCCGGGGCCCAAAATATACGAGTACACAGTAAGGATAAAAGGCAAACCCGACTTGGATCCGGGCGGCGGCGTCAAAGAGTAAGCCAATCGAGTGCCACGCAACCTGTGCGGTGCTGAGTCTCCGTTGGATGTGTGCCTTGTCGACGTGCGGCACCGCGAATGCCCTAATCACTGCACCGCAACATTGCTCATGGCTGGATTCTTGTTCAAGCACGTGCTGGGAAGGGCCGCTCGCCCGAGGAGGCCGTTCGACGCCTTCGGTGCGAATGGCGTGTTGCCTGAGTTTGTGACACTCAAGTCTGCGAAGCGACTGAAAGTCGCGCCGCTCCCGGTCGTAGTCGAGCGCTCGTGGATGCTCGGGGTAGATCAGTCACCAATATTTCTGACCCACGAGTTCCTTCATTACCGCATACATATCGTTGACACCTTCATCGATGAAAACTTCCGTGTACTTTTCGTTGGGCGCTTCCATGCGAACATTTCGGTAGTGAACATGGTTTATCACGTCCTTGCTTTCGAAATAGCGTCAGACTTGTACCGGGTCTTGGCCCATCTCGCGTGTCACGCCGCAGTCAAAGGTGATTCCGTTGCAGGCCCTCGGCACAATGTCTATAGTCTTTGTCTCCGGTTTCAGTTCCCCTGCACATCGCCGTCTTTCGACGAATAAGTCCCGTGACGCTTACCGGAGATCAGTTCTTATTTGGTAGGAAGCCTGCCCACCGACGGCCCTACCAATTGGTAATTGACCCGTCCGGCCGAAAGTACGTCTGCGCGCGATTCGTATCGTACTTCGTTACTTCCATAATCGGCGTTAGCTTGCTCATATCCAGCTCGACCCCGAGTCCCGGTCTGTCGTTGGGATATAGCTTTCCGTTCTTGAAATCCAGGCAGACGGGCACATGCGGAAGCTCCTTGCCCTCAAATCCATACTCCATCAGCAGCGGACCCGAGAACGTACCCAACGAATTCACCAGCGCTGCGGTGGCGATGGGTCCGGTAAAGTGAGGCACAATGCCCACGAAATGCGTCTCGCAGATCGCCGCGATCTTCATCATCTCTGTAATGCCTCCCACGTTCGGCAGCGTAGCGCGCACATAGTCGATATCGTGGTTCTCCACAAGGAGGTTGAAATCCCATCGATTCCCCCATTCCTCGCCCGCTGCGATCGGAACCTTTACTAACTTTCGGAGACGAGGAAGGTCTTCGCCGAATGCCTCCGCGCGCACCGGATCCTCGACAAACAACGGCGCAAGGCCTTCGATCAGATCGCATCCTCGAATCGCGTCCGAGAGATCGAATCGTTGATGAAAATCGATGCAGAAATCGCCGTCCTTCCCCACGCCTTCGCGCGCCTGCGCGCACTGTTCGTAAAGCTCATGCACCTTCTGACGGGTATTAAACGTGGTATTCGCAGGCGTGTCGGCCGCGCCCATGCGGAAAGCCCGATAACCCGCCGCAACGGTAGCCGCGGCGCGATCCTTCACGCTCATGCCTGGCCTGAGTCCCGGTATCATTCCGCCGGTGTTGTAGCATTCACAGTAATTCCGCACCATGCCGCCCAGGATTTCGTGAACCGGCAATTTCAACGCCTTGCCTTTGATGTCCCACAACGCCAGATCGAGTGCGCCGAGTGCATGTTCCTTTTCACGCCCCGGAGGATAAAAGAACGACCGCGACATGTCCTGCCATAACCTTTCGATATGCTGCGGGTCCTGCCCGATCAGGCGTCCGGCGCACTGCTTCAGAACATCGGGAAAACCGCCTTCACCAACACCAGTGACTCCGGCATCGGTCTCGACGGTCACCACGGTATCTGCCTGATTGAAGAGCGGATTCGGATCGCCTGGCGCATAAGCCCGTATGCGCGTGATCTTCATCTTCGGCAAAGCGGCTTGAGCCAAGGGAAGATGTGCGAACGCGTACACTCCCGCGGCCATCGATTTCAGAAATAATCGCCTGTTCATCACACCTCCTTGAGCAACCAGACGACACGGTCTAAATTCCGGCTCTGAATCGCCTAATTCCCAATAAAACAAAGAAGAAGCTGGCGAGACGTACGTCGCTGATATTGAATCTTGCGTTCGCGCGACACACCGGAACGTCGTGCTGCCCGCCCTACCTGACGGCCGCTGTTAATTCGCGGTAGAACGTAGTGGCGTCCTGATCGGGGCTGCGATCCTTTATGTGAATGGCTTGACTCGCCCGCTGTGTACTGAACACTTCGAGCGCGCGACGGTATTCCTTTTTGACCTCACTGGCGGGCAGTTCATGTCCCAGTGGGTCCGTACCACCTACAATCCAGACGTCGCGCGGCGCTAAAGCAGCTACCAGATCTTGCAAATCGTAGGACTTCAACATCCCCGGAGCAACGCCTTCCAAGATGCGCCGATGGACCCTGCTGTTCACAACCGACTCGTAGGAAACCAGCATGCCGTTCAACACTACTCTTCGAATCCTGCCGTCAAGCACCGAGGCGTACAGCAACGGCAAAGCGCCAGCGTCTTCACCGTATCCATAAACCCGATTTGGATCGACTTCCTTGCGTGACACGAGAAGATCTAGGCCGCGCGAGATGTCCAAAGCGCGCATCCCCACCATGGTTTTGCCGACCAGGAGGGCCGTCATGATGTCGCTGAAATCGCCGAAATAGCGATCGAATTCCCTGCTGTTAGCATCGGTGTTGACTTTGGTTTCTCCGATTCCCCGGGCATCGATGGAAAGAACAATGGTCCCTGACGTTGCGAGCTGTTCCGCTTCTACCGCTGAAGCTGCTTTACCCTCTCCGGTCACCATTAATACGGCAGCTTTCTTGCTACCGCCTGCATCAGGAACATAGAGCAGCGAGGGAATCAGGACGCCGGGCTCGCTCTCGTAGATCAATTTTTCGATATGGTAGCCCGAGCGAGAGATCGCGCCGTAAGATTTGACCTGTAATGGTCCACTCGCTGGCTCATAGCGGATCGCTTCCCGCACTTTGCGAAGCAAGTCTTCCGGCGGAGTCGGGTAATTTGCCTTCAACTTCTCTAGCCGTTTCTGGTTCAATGTGAATACGCTCTCACCCCCAAGCGAAGTGGAAACCTGGCCTGTGGGAGTGCAGCGTAGTTCCTCCGGCGTGGCCATTTCGATTCGCGGCTCCGGATCCGTATCTCCGGTTCCCTTTAGCCATCGGCCAAACCAATCGTACGCAGCAAGGCGACGAGTCTTGTTATATCCATGACCGTCATCAGCTTCAACCATGCCCAGCTTTTCTTTTGCGCCGATCGCCGAATAGACCTTCTGTGCTTCCGCAAAAGTCTCTCGTGCCCCGGCGATTGGGAAGAAATCGCGGATGGCCGAAAGAAGAAGGTAGGGTTTGGGGGCAAACGCGTAAAGATAATCCGGGTAATCGAGTCCCTCCTGCAGCCAGAAGGGAAACGTTTGCTCGGCGTCTTGTGGACCAATGGTGTCGAGCATTAAACGCCAGGAAGTGATATAGCACGAGGGTGCGGCAACTTGGATGCGATCATCCAACGCCGCGATGTAGGCGGTGTGGGTGCCGCCACCGGAATTTCCCGTCAAGCCAATGCGCGCGGGATCCACTTCCTTGCGCGTGAGAAGATAATCGAGAGCTCGCATACCATCCCAGATGGTATAGCGGGCCAGGTGATCCCCCACCAGCATGCACTGCGTGCCGACCACCGTGTGCTCAGTGGTTGAGTCGCCCACTTTGGACTCCCGCAAGTCCTCGTCATAGATCTGCAGCCTTTCACCTTGGCCGATCGGGTCCCAGGTCAGTGCAACGAAGCCCTTTGTAGCGAGGGAAGCAAGCATCTGTTGCCAGATCGGGTTGGTTTTGCCTCCGCGCTCATGCCCCAAGGGAAACAGGATCGCTGGGTAGGGCGGACGACCGGTTGTTGGCAGATAAAGGTTCGCGGTCACGTAGAAGTGAGGTTGACTGTCGAAGATAATTTTCTCGATCCTGTACCCGGTCCGTTCCAACACCCCGACCACACGAGCGTTCAGCGGGGTTCTGTCGGGGAAGCCCCCGAGATCTTCCAGCATCTGTTCGCGCAGGTAAGTTCTTCGTCTATTCACGTCCTCGATGGTGGCCAAGTGCTCGACTCGATGCTTCCGTTCCTCCAGCATGCGGAGTCCGATGTTGTCCAAGTACGACGGTAACATCCGGCGAATATTCTGGAACTGCTCCAGTCCGGAGGCGAAATTCAAATCTTCGGATTGCTGCGCCATAGCGGGTACTGCAAACAGGCAAGCCAGGAAGCAAGCTATATACACGTGCAGCATTTTTGTGTCCCTCCGAGTTCGCGACCAATTCACGGCCAGGCAAAAGGTTCCGTGCATCGCCAGGTTGAGCAGGTACGGCCAGGGAATCTTGAAGGGAGCCGCTCGGGATCACGTAGATCTTCAGGGATGACCAAGCGTTGGCTTCCCCATGCGATTACAATTTGACCAGGTCCTTGATCCTGATCGTCTGACTACCGCGTTCGATGCTGCGATAAGCCGCGATCCCAATCAGACTCGAGAGGGCGCCGGCGCGAAGATCTGCTCGCAAACCTAGGGGATCTGAATTTTGCGATCCTCGGAAGATCAGATCATGCAGAGAGGTATCGGCTCCTCCGTGTCCACCTACGCGCCGCGGTTCCAGACCCTGTATCACTTCGGATTTGCCGAAGCTGCCTGTCACGCGCAGTCCTTTGTTACTGAATCCTCCACCGCCAAATTCGTTGTAGTCGAGTCGTCCGCGACGGCCGTTGATCGAAATAGCTTGCCCTTCAAAAGGCAAATAGGTATTGGCCGTATAGTTCAGGAAGACGCCGTTTTCGTACTTCACCACCACCGACATGGTGTCGTAGATGTTGATGTCTTCACGCCAGAGGCAGCCATCGCGCAAGTAGCCGTCTTCGGATTCACAATCGACGTAAAGTTTCACGTAGCGCTGGTTCTGTGTAACATCCCAATAGAATTTACATTGTTGCTTGAAGGGGCAGACACGGCAGTGGGTGTTACGGAAGGAATTGTTACGCCCGTAGAATTTTAGATCACCGAAGGCCGTCACCTCCACCGGCGCGGAATCCAGCCACCAGTTGGCCAAGTCAAAATGGTGAGAGGCTTTGTGGACCAACAACGTGCCCGAGTTTTCTTTCAACCGGTGCCAGCGGCGGAAGTAGTCAGCGCCATGATGGGTATCCAGATATTCGTGAAAGTCCACGGAAATGACATCGCCAAGGGCCTTCTCGATTAGAAGTTCCTTTATTTTTTTGGCCTCTGGATCATGCCGAGCGTTGAACGTTACAGTGACCTTCTTGCCCGACCTCTTTTGGGCGTCCAAAATCGCCAGGCACTGCTCCTCGTCGGTGCAGAGGGGCTTTTCACTCATCACATCACAGCCCAGCTCTAGTGCCCGAGCGATGTACCGCGCGTGAGTGCCATCTATGGTAGTTACCATCACTGTGTCGGGGCGAGTCTCTTTGATCATCCGGTCGAAATCCACAAAAGAAGGTGCCTTGGTGCCAATCAACTTCTTGGCGGCCTCCACCCGCTTGCGGTTGATGTCGCACAGCCCGACAATTTCCACCACATCGCCATAGCCTTCCTGGACCTCCTGTCCCCAGGTAAAGGAGCCGCGATCACCAGTGCCGACGAGGGCCATGCGGAGCCGCTTTTGCTCAGCAGCCCGGGGAGCGCTCACAACAGAGCTAGCCGTAACGGCCAGCGCTGCGCCGCCAGAAATGAAAGCGCGTCTCGTGACGGTTGAATCTGTCATCATCTGTATCCTCCCAAGAAAAATTGCCGCGGAGTGCTTTTGCCCTGGCCGTCACCGTGCCTGCAAAAGCTGGGGCATCCGGCACCGGTACGCGCGACCCACTGCCTGCACCCGCCCCGCACTTCGCGAACGGAGACGAAGTTCATGTAGGCGTAGAATCGCTGTTAATTGGCAGCCATTGTTGTGTCCTTCCAGTTCAGCTCACCAGCACGCACAGGCAATTGGTGCGCACGCGCGTATTCGTTGCGTGCCGCAAGTGTTCCATCTGCCCAGTCCCCCAGAGGATAGAGGAGTTCACGGTACACCAGGTAGCTCATGTCGACGGTGCGGGCTGGTCGGTGGTCCTTCACATCGTCCACTTGGTTGAGATAGCGCCGCCCGTTGGCTTCCGCGACCCGCGGAAACCATGTCTTGTACCAGGTGCTCGTGGCATTCTGGAGGGCACCATTGCGTCGACGCTGGATTCCCGCAGCAGCGTTCAGCGCCTCATCGAGAGAGGCTATGGCCTCGCTGTCTTTTCCTTGTCTGACGGCCGTCTGAGCCGCTTTCAGCAGCTCGCTCATTCGACCTAGCTCGAGAATCATTTCAAGGTTTTGCCGACACACATCGGCGATAGAGAGGAACACTTCGAGATTGTATTGATTGTCGCTGACTTTTTTTAGGTTGGCGTACAGCAGGTCGAGCAACTCCTCGTTCTCCGATAGGGCGGTTGCCGCGATCTCGAGACGTCTCGAATTTTCCTGCGTCCAATCACGGCTGATTGTCAGGCTTGGTGCGGACGGAATCGGCAGAGGCGGAAGTGTTTGGTCCTCTGCCGGTTTTGGCGGGTCGAAGATCCTATCCGAGTTGCCCCAAATGGGGGTTCGGGCGCTCGAAGGCGAGATTTCCCAGATGTCGTCCCAGATCTGTGCCTGCTCGCTCATGAGCTGATAGAGGCGGCCCATGTTGCGGGTGCCGGCTCCATAGAACAAATCGTAGAATGAATTCATGAGTTCCGCGGGGCTCGCCGATGCGGGGTGCCAGGCAGCGGCAGGTCCGGTCGCGTATCCCAACCAAAAGGTCTCAGGATGCAGACCGGCGTCGGCCCATCCGGCGACGAACACCCCAATTAGGTCGGCATTTTGGCGCGCCGGTGTGAAGGAGATAAGGTGGAACATTTCGGCGACACGGCCATTGCCCAGCGATTTTGCATGCAGACGACGGGTGGAAGGCAGGGTGTAGTAATGAGGGAACAGCGGCTCCTCGCCCTGAGTCGAGGTATAAACGAGCTGACGGATTCCACGCCTCTTATAGGCGGAATCAAATTCGGGACCATACACCTCACCGTTGACGAGATGGCTCGGAAGCGCGCTGATCTCTTCAGATTTCAGCGGATATTCTCCCCAGAACAAGACGGTGCGGCCGCTTTCATGCAGATAGTTGGCGGCCTTGGTGATAAATTCCGCCAGTAGCCTTCCCACCGACGCGAGAGTGTGCGCGGGCGTCATTTCGTCACACTGGGAGCTATCGGCCAAGCCTACGTAATAAGGCTCATCTGTCGATAGGACGAAATACTTAGTTCCCTTGGTGGCTTCGAGGAGGTCGTCATACATCCCAAACAGGAGCTTGTAGGTTTCGGGATTTGTGACACAGAATTCATAATTGCTCGTAGGAAAGGCGCGAAGCGGCGCGTATTCCGCGTGCTTCAGAATGAAGGCGACGTGCCCGGGCGCGTCCAGGTAGGGAATAAGCTGTACATGAAATCGAAGGGCAAAATCGGTGAGCTCTTGCAGCTCTGAGCGTGCAAGCGCGTAAGGTTCAATGACGGCCCGGGCGCTCTTGTACTGGAAGTGTCCCTCAAGCTTAAGTGCAAATCCGTTGATCTTAAAGGACGCGGCCTGCTGCACGGCGTGCTTCAGTACTTCGAGGCGCTCCAGGTGATGAGCGTCGTCCCAATAAATGATCCGCAGTTGAACATCGGGCCAATCCACTATCTGCCCCTCCGGAAGACAGAGACGACCGTCTCGGCGGCGAATCAGTTGAATAAGAGTTTGCACTCCGTAAAACAATCCGGGAGCAGCACTGGCTGCGATTTTGACGCTCCTCGGGCCCAAGGTTAGACGGTAAGCCTGTTCAACAAGCGCCGGCCTGTTTCTATCCGTGGCTTGCCCGATTGAAACCGAGTTCGGCCTTAGATCCAGCCGAATTACTCCGGACTCCAACCGGCCGGAGTCAGTCCCAGCGAGGCTCAGGCGGAACCTCGATGCCAAAGCCGCCTTCAGACTCTCGACGGCCACATCGTTTTCTTTCACCTCCCTTCCGAGTTCTAGCCTCCAGCGGTTGTCCAAAGCAAAGTCTTTACCTGTCAATGTGACCTCTTGGGGAACAGGCAGAACGGCATAGCCTCTAGATACGAGTGGTGATGAGGTCTCACTGAGGAGCGGAGTCCCAGTGAGCAGCATCGGGCATGTGAAAAGGACAAAAGCGCGGCATAGAGACCGCCGCCACCAGCACTCAGCGTACCAAGAGCCGTTGTCTGGCAGGGTTACCCGGCTCGACAGCTGTTTCGTTAACGCCATAGAGATCGGCATGCTAAAAAATATTCTTGCTCCGGAACTCCGAGCCAATCTAGAAAGGAAGAAGGCAATTCTTGCCCTCCGCGTCTGGCATAAGGCTGGTATCGTATCACGCCAGCTTCCATCCGGTTTCTGAAAGCAATATGTCAGCGGGCAGGAAATCCCGACAAGGATTTGACCTCATTCCTTGCGACCTTACTGTGAAGTGCAGTTTCCGGATCATTTCGGAGATGCTATATTGTCCTTGGAAATGTGAACTAAAATAGGACCATTCAGGAATGGGCCGCTTCGTCAGGACGCGATTCCGCAAATGAAATGGCTCGTAGAAGACCTGGGTCATCTGACGTGTGTATTCGCAGTGTTGACTTGAATCTGCACGAGGGCCTAGCAAAGGGCTGAAATGACAAGGCCGGTGCACATTCCTATCTGCCGCCGCCTAAGCGCATGCGTTGTTCTTTTCCTCGTGATTGTGTTTGCGCCAGCTGCCGCACCGGCGCCAACGGCCCTCAGCCGGCTGATTCAAGCGATTCGCGCCGAAATGCAACCCGAAGAGGCAATGAACTTCATGCGACAGGTATATTCGACAGACCGCTGGTTCACATTTCCAAAATTTCAAGAAACCGCGGAATACCTAAAACAATGCATGGAACGTATCGGTCTCGAAGACATCGAGGTGCTGGGAGCACCGGCGGACGGTTCAAGCCAAGCCGGTTTCTGGACGATGCCCTTGGCCTGGGACGTGAAGTCTGCTCGTTTAGAGATTGTTGATCCAGCGGTGCCTAGCGAGATAGCGACACTGGCAGACTATCAGAAAGTTCCCGCATCCCTTGGAATGTGGAGTGGTGCGACGCCTCCAGAAGGCGTCACGGCGGAGATAGTGAACCTCAGCGATGCGGATCTGCCGAGGATTGCCCAAATGCATCTGAAGGGCAAGCTGGTGCTCATGAATCAAAACCCTGCGGGCTTTAAGTGGGCACTCGTAAAGTCTGGAGCGCTCGGCGCTATTAACACCTTCACCGAGAATCTGAGCCTTCAAGACGGCCATCAATGGATCAATGCATGGGGCGATCAAGGGTGGGGTTTCACCAAAGGCAGCACACCGCTGCTCTCGTTCTCGATCAGTCCGCGGGAAGCCACGATGGTGCGCAAGCTTCTGGCCGACCGAGGCGTGTTGCGCGTCAAGGCGATAGTCGATAGCCGTTATTATTCTGGCGTATACCCTTATGTAACAGGAGTGATTCGAGGGACGGGGCCCGAAGAAGTGTTGACTTTAGGACACTCGTTCGAGCAGGGGGCGCAAGACAACGCCACGGGCGTCGCCGCAATGTTGGAATCCCTCGCGACTGTCAATCGCCTCATCCTCTCCGGCAAGCTGCCCCGGCCGAAAAGGAGCATCCGCCTGTTGACTATGGGTGAGCTCTACGGATCGATGCATTACATCGAGACGCATCCTGACCGCGTTCGCCGCACGGTTGCTGCGCTATGCATGGATACGCCGGCCGCCTCGTACGACCTGGCGGGGACGGAGTACACATTTTACATGAATCCGCATACGGCAAAATCCTACACGGATGCGTTCATCTTGTACATTGCACAAGAGTACTTTTCCCAAGTGCATCGGCCCTGGCATGAGCACGAGGCTATGAGCGGTACCGATACTTACTTGAGCGATCCGATGATCAACATTCCGACGGTATGGGCTTACAGCGGCAGCGGAGTGGAGACTCACCATAACAGCGAGGACACTCCTGACCGTGTGGACCAGCGCTCGCTGCGGGACGTCGCCGCTGTAAATGCGGCTTACCTATATTATCTGGCCAACGCGAACGAGCCCGAAGCGATGTGGCTCGCGGAGCTGAGCCAAACACGAGGCTATGAGCAGATTTTGCAGTCCGCTGGGCCGTTCCTGGAACGTGTTGCGGCCGCAGGTGACAGTCAAGATCTGGGGCGGCTGCTCCAGGATGCAACCGGTCACGTGACTTATTCCGTTGACCGGGAAACGCAAGCCGTTCTCTCAGTCCTTCGACTGGTCTCCGAATCGGAACAGAAGGAGGTAGCAGAGAGTCTTGCTCCGATGATAGAAAGCCTGCGCCGCTTTGGGGAAGAACAAACCGGCAGAGTCCGCCGGGCCATTGATCGACGTGGCCGGGAGCTTGGCCTCCATGCACCTGTGAAACCAATTGCGGTGACTGATGTTCTGGCGAAGCAGGCGTCGAGAATTGTTGTCAGGCGAAAACGCTTCGGCACGTTGCCGCTGGACGACCTGCCAACCGACCAACGTGGAGGGTATCCTTCGGGGGCATGGGACAGTATTCCCACAACGGCTCTTTACTGGTGCGACGGGCATCGAAACCTCAGCGAAGTCATGCAATTGACGCGCATGGAACTTGGCCCCACGGATTTCGATTTTGTTGGCTATTTTCGCTTCCTAAGAAAGCACGGGTATGTGGACTTCTTGTCGGAATGAGACGCCCTGGCAAAATCCGCTCACCGAGAACCAAGAAAGATAGTTCCTCTCAATAAAGACAGAGGCAATCGGCGTGCCGACTTAGTCGGGCGTCAGAGTAAAGGAAATCTCCTGCGCATTCGGGCGAATGTACTTGCCGCCCTTTGCGCCAAGTTTCAGGGGCACCGAAACAACACCAACCGCGTGGTCCAGCGCGGTCTCAGGAGCATCCGCGTAAGGGTTATGAGGATAGGCTGGCCAGGTCAGCCGTGCCATCGGGTCTGTCTTCAACCGCCACCCATGATGGTGGATCCAGCCGCCCAGCTCATCTGGTCCTAGTTCAACCCGTTCGGCCCCTAGCACAATCTTTAGCCCTGCGGCGGTTTCCAGCGTTTCTCCTGCTCTGAGGCAGAGTTGCAGATTCAATTGCGCTTCCGGAGGAGGTTCTCCTCTCCCTGTCATGACGAAGCGCAACTGCAGATGATCTTCAGAAGGACGCGGAACGTAGAGGTCTGTGAAAAACGTATTGTAAGCGAGTGAAAGTCGGTCGCCGCTATTGTCACTCATCTGAAGACGGCTGCTGATCGGCATGTGAAAGGTCTGCCCCTCGAATTTTTCGAAGAATGTTGCTAAGCCGGGCTGACGTTTTGAACCTGCTCCGGTGACAATTAACCCGAGCTTGTTATGAAAAACAGATAGGTTTCCTTGGCGATCAAGATAAAACCGACTGTTGACTGCCTGGGTGCTGATAAGGCCGGACAAGCAGACCACCCAGGGCCCCGTCTTGCGGATTCCTGCCGGAACGCTCATCTGATACGAATAGTGCGGCTGGTCCTGAGGGATGGGCTCTGTAGGTCCTTCGTGGTAGTACAGTGCGTCCTGAGCTAGTCGTCCGAGATCGTCCATTGTTAAGTCGTCCCCATGAAAAAAACCGGTCAGGAATTCTGCGTATCGCCGGCCGTCAGGGAAATGTGAAAACCCAAAATGGCCCCAGGAGTCCACCCTCCAGTAGCGGTTGCGATCATTGATGGTTTCTACTGGCGCGCCGTCAGGATAGGTAAAGTGTTCGTGGAAATCTGTTGCACGCCGCAGGGCTTCGAGAGCCACAGGGTCCTTGGAGTATTCCCAGTAGAACGCTACCTGCGTAAAGGTGATGTGGTTATACCCCGTGGTTGGACCGCTGCGGCTGTGTTCACCCCAATATCCGTCGGGTGCCTGCTCTTCGGCAGCGAAACGATGTAGAATCCGCGTCCCAAGATTCTCCCAATCCTTGTTCCCGAACACGCGACCGGAAAGCAAGATAAGAGCCGCCCACGAGGCAAAGTGGTTCGGCGAGGTTCCAATATAAGGTGTGTTGTACCAGGGAAATTCTTGCCGCTTCAGCGCATCGGAGACAAGCGGCGCAACTTCCGCCTCAATGGAAAGCCTCCAGCGGGCACGGCGCTCCTCTCCGAGGTCTGGAGCGAGGAGGCGGTACGCTTCGAGCCACATGTGCGCGTCCCACTCCTCCTCAAAACATGTTTCGGAGTGGCTTTTTTCGCATTCGGTCGCCAGCAGGTCGCCGATGCGAATCGCCAGGCTCAGCATCTTCGGATCCCGATAGTGGGCGTTCGCGGGGTGTTGCTTTGCATACAAAACGGCCGCAGCCAGTATGGATTGGGGGAAACGCTTCCATCCGGGACGAGCCGCCAGGGTTTCGAGATTCGCGGCGGGCTGCGTGTCCATTTGTTTGCCAACCTGCGCGATTCCCGCTTCCAGCAGCCGGAAATATCGAGCGGGAAGCTGCTTTGACCATGCTGCCGTCGCGAGTGTTGATTGAAGCAGAACCCAACACACGGGGGCGAGCATCAGCTGAGCGCGCCCGAAATGTTTTGTATTAACCCGACGCTGACAAGCCGGAGCATCCAGAAGCGCAGCGGGAAAAAACGATTTCTCGATCATGATTTCAGACTCACTGTAACTGAGGTTTTCCGCCGAGCTGAAGAAGGCGCTGGCGCAAATCGGCGCGCTCTGGAGCCAGGTGGACAGCTTCTTCGTACTCCTTTCGCGCCTTTTCCTTTTCACCGAGTTGCACGTAAATTCCACCCAACAAAGCTCGCATTCGGAATTAGACTCAGCTTCACTTTTTCTGCGTACAATCGAGCTCGATCATAGTCCATCTTCATGAACCAGTATCGTGCTATCAAGAAATTCCCGATGGCGGAATCGGCGTCGATTTGCTCCAACTTTTGCAAGTGAGGGTAGGCCCTTTGCATATCACCGGAATCAAGGTCCATCTCAGCTAGGTAGGCGTGCGGCTCCCATTGATTGGGATCAACCTGCAGGGATTTCTCAAATAGGACCCGAGCCGCCTGCGTGATCCCAGCATGGCCCTCTGAGAATACTCACCCTTTCACGGGCGTGGATATTTGCCCTGTTGAGTTGGCAACGGCAAGTTTGCACCGGTATTCGTGCACGTTGAACGACCTACGTCAAGAAAAAAGGCCACGCTAAAATTCCGCGCGAAGAGAGAATTGTATGAGTCGTGGCTGCAGGCCACGGTCTGGGTCGAACACTTGGAGTCCCAAGTTTTGGAAACCACTGCCTGTGTCAGGCGGTACGTCGTTCGGATGGTTGAAGGCATTGAAGAAATCGGCGGCAAAGCGAATGTCAAAACGCTCTTTGAACCTGAAGTGCTTGTAGACCGACAGGTCGTCATTCCACGAGCCCGGCCCGATTAAGTTTACGCGGGGGTCGGGGTTGTAAAGTCCATTGAAGGGGGCGTTGAAACACGATCCAGCGCTCAAAGTAACAGCAAGCTGGCCAAGGAACTGTCCGGAGCAATTTGGACCGGCTGGACGAACGGCAGGGGCAACGAGAGTGCCGCTAACCGTCGTTACAGTCGCGGGGTTGAAGTTGCCGGCGAACCATTGACGGTATAGTTTGCTGGCGCCGACGATGTTTAGCGTGGCGCGCTTATCGGCAGAGATGCGGGTATTGCCTGTCTGAACCAAAGCAGGATTCACGCCCATCCAGAGGCCGCTATTCCAGGTACCAATAGCGGCCACTTGCCAGCCCCCGATCAAGAAGTTGAGCGGCGTGGAAACGCTCCTGCCAAAGCGCTTGCGTCGCCCGAAGGGAAGTTCGTAGATGCCGTTGAAAGTGATCCGGTGCGGAGGGATGGTCGTGTTGTTGAAGTACGCAAGCCTCCGCCGTTGGTTGTAGGTCAGGTTTGGTTCACCGAGCAGTTCGATATTCTGGGGTACCGTCGCCCCGCCATTTCCGTTGAAAAGCCCGTTTCCGCTGCCACCATTGATCGAGGTGTTCCCAGAGGTGAAGCCGCCGGGATCGGTAGTCGTGAGGGCTCGCACGTAGGTGTAAAACCACTGGAAGCTCATTCCATTGGAAAACTTCCGGCGGAGTTCCACCTGTGCCGAATGGTCGTGGGAAAAGCCGGTATGGTTTATGCCAATCAATCCCCACCCTGGCACTGCACGCAATAGATCGGTTTGGCCCGGAGGCTTGAGGCCGCTGCGCTTCGAATAGTTATATACCGGCTCTCGAGGGTCGATGGAGAACTGCTGCTCCAGGTTTCCACCATATGTTCCGATGTAGCTCAGTCGTAATCCTATTTGCGCCGGTAGCTCCCGCTCGACGGTTACGTTCCAAGTTTGCTGATGCTCGTCGTTCCAGGCGCGGGGATCCCAGTACGTCGCGGCATTACCAAATGGATTGAGGCCCTGCGGAGTATTGATATCCACCGTGGCGCTTGGGAGGTAGTCGCTGGGCGCCGGAGCCGAAATAAAGGGATACGTACCATCATACGGTCCTCCCGCACCGCCGGGAACGTTTGGATTGTTGAAAGTATTGTTTTCGAAGCGAAGATTCAGAGGCGGAGTATTGCGGGTTGATTGTAGTAACAGTGACAGCGGCATCCCTACGTAATATCTGCCGTAGGCGCCGCGGATCACGGTATTGCGGTTAATTTGATAGGCGACGCCCAAGCGGGGACCAAAGTCATGGCGAATGGACCGAAAGAGGTTTGAAGGGTATCCAACGGAGTTGGCCGTGGCCCAAGTCAGCCCCACATTTGCCCACGACGTGAGCAAGGCGGGAGGAATTCCCGGGATTTGGTCCACGCTCACATTCCCTAGCGAAATCACTTGGAACGTGCCTGGGGTTTCGGGGTTGTAGGGCACTACAAGCCGGTTTCGAGCTTCTTTGTAGGGTGTCCAATAGTCCCAGCGCAACCCAAGGCTGAGAGTCAGTTTTGGCGTAACCTTGATGCGGTCATTGACGTAGAGCGCTAGCTGAGTCTGCCGGAAGTAGAAATAACCGCGGTTGTGCTGGTTAGAGAGATAGCGCGGCAAGCCCAGGAGTAATTCGGCAAATCCACTGCCTGTGTCCGGCGTTGGGCCGAAGGAACTGGCGTCCCAATTGGTGGTATACGCTGGGTCCCATGAGTGACTGCCTTGGGCCTGCTGGTTCTCACGCACGTTGTTTTGTTCTCGCCGCCCCCGGAAACCAAACTGGAGGGTATGTTTGCCATGGGTCCAGGTTGCGTTGTCATCGATCGTTTCGCTGGTCAGATTTTGATTGTGCACATTGTCCGAGTCCCAGCCAAAGAACGGGTCGCATATGTCGCTTGAGATTTCACACGTGTACATCGTTGGCCAGCCCGTTGCGCCGAAGGGGTTGGGCATCCCCAGCTTGGAAGGCCAGTTGGTGGAGTCCGCGCTGGTCCCGTAGTGAACCGCGGACCGGTTCACGCCGACCAGTAATTCATTGAGCCAGGTTGTCGAGATCGTCCGCGTGTAGTTCACGGCGACGTTATGAATGTAGTAGTCCTTGGCGCTCGTTCCCATGCCCGAAGACGTATCGATGGGATTGGCGTAATACCCGCCCTCCAGTGCGGCGTTCAGCCAGCTATTCGTGTAGCGCACCGAAAGCCGGTTCTTGTCGTTGAAGTTCTGATCCACTTTGATGGAGTAGGTGTTGGTGCGAGTAATGTCGGGATATGTAGACAAGAAATTCGGTGCGATAAAAGGATTATCGTTATTCGTGGGAAGGGCAGTCAGAGACTTCAATACGCTCGCGGTCTGGTTTAATGGCCCGGGGATTTGATTGTTGGGGAACGGTTGCCGCTGGAACGTGGTAGGGTCCGTTGTCTTCGGGTCGTAAATGATGATGGGCGCGTATCCAAACGGAGTGCAATTCGGTCCCGCTGGATCACATGAGACACTTGGGTCAACGGCGTTGCTTAAATCACCATTCCACATGGCTGGGGTCGGTACGGAAGGATATTGAGGCACACGGCGCCTATGCTCCCGCAAGCCTTCATAGTCAAAGAACCAAAACGTCTTGTCACGCCCGCGGTAGACGTGGGGGATCACAACGGGGCCGCCGACATATCCTCCGAACTCATTGCGAATGACGTGGGGCACTTGAACGTTCACAGGGTCTTCGCGGCGGCGCGTGGGAGCGACCACGGTGTTGTCTCGGTTATATTCATAGGCGGCGCCGTGCAGTTGGTTTGTACCGCTGCGCGTGGCCATGATAACTGTGGCCGGCTGCCCGAAGCTCGCGTCAGACCCCACGGTTTCAATTCGAAACTCCTGGACAGTTTCAATTCCCGGTCGCACGCGGACGATCCCTCCGCCGAAACGGTCGAGCTGTGTGACGCCGTCAAGGTTGATATCCAAGGATCCGACTTTCATCCCGTTGACCCGGGCGCCGCCCGCGCCGCTCTCTACGCCTGCGGTCAGGCCAAAAAGCAAGCCGACATCGCGACCGTTCAGCGGGAGGTCCCGGATTTGGCTCGACTCTCGCACATCACCGATCACGCCACTTGTCGTCTCAATGGGTGTCGCAACGTCTTTAACCTCGACAACGTCTTTCACACTTCCGACCCGCAGCGTCGCGTCTACCGTCACGTTCTGACCCACGTACAGCGTCAGTGTCCCCGCCCAAGTTTGAAAGCCCTCCTTCTCCACAGCCAGTCGGTATGGACCAATTGGCAGGGTGGGGAAGGAATATAGGCCCTCTTGGGAGGTCACGACCTGCTTTGAAATTCCGGTCTCGGTGTTCGTGATTGTGACTTTTGCTCCAGACACAAAAGCCTCCGCACTGTCCCGTACCGTTCCTGACACAGTTCCGGCACCTGTCTGTGCGATTGCTGGCAAGGCCGTTAATCCGAGGACAACTAAAACGATTAAGCCAAACCGAACTACATTATGAATCCTGCGCAGGCAAAGCTCACGAGATTCCATGTCTACCTCCACGGCTGACACGCGAGCGTCCGGCAAATTGCAGCATCGAGGCAACCCCCGGCTGGCTCGCTGGATACTACCATTCAAGGGGCGTGTCAAGCGATCTGTCGCTGCGTGTCGCTGCGTACCTGGCGCCGTACAAAAAGGGGAGTTCTTCAACGCATCAAGACATTCGAGTTAAGCACGGAGCGTAAACTCCGTTTGCTCAACTCGACCGGTTATTAGATCGTGAGAATTTATTTGCCAGCGCCCTTTGGGGTCATTGTAAGCAAGGTGGAAGCGTTCCAAATGAACCGTCGATGCAACCTGTACATTTCGCCCATAGAGCTCGCAGGGTTTGCCGTCGGGCGTCACGAGCTCCAGTCGAACCATTCGAAAAGTTCTTTCCGGTAACGGCGACTCGTTCCGGAGCGTTACAACCAGTGTTCTGCCTGGTTGAGCCTCGGCTGGAGCTTCGACGCGGAGATCCGGAATGGGTTGGGGAGCGCGGGTCAGGACCAGGGGACTCCACGGGTCGAGAGTCATTTGGATTTTGGCAATGGTGCCGAGGTCACCTCTGCCGCGGATGTCGTAGGTCGCCATTGGAGCAGACCAGGCCACGGTGGCTTGGACCTCTTTCTCGAGCAGAGAATTATCGATCGCTCCAGCCCATTCGCGCTCCGGTTGGGTCGGCAAATTTCCCCAGCCGCCGTCATCGAACTGGGGATTGCGAAAAACCGCCACGTGTTCATAGGCGCCGTTCCTAAACCGGACAACCTCCGCGCCAGGGAGGCGTCTGCCGCCCCCGTCCAATACGCGAACCTGCGGCTCAATTCGCGCCAGTCCAAAGACCTGCTCCATGATTTCCGGCAGACTCGTTGTTGAACTCGGCGTCAGCCGCTGATAAGGATAACTGGCCAGTTCCACATTCAAAAAGACAGCTTTCCCCTGTCCAACATTATTGACGATGATGAGTGGGACCTGGCCGCTCCGTGCGAGCGGTTTCCCGGTTGTAGTACCGAGGCTCTCATCGCCGACCGTGAGATCTAGCTTTCTACCTTGTAAGCGCAGTGCCCCGTAGTTTTCAATGCCGGTGACCGCAGATCCCCGGACTTGACCTTTTACATGGGAGACACCGAACACGGCGTCGAGCTGGCCGCTCCCGAGGTCACGTCCGTGCTCGTCCATGGTTGCAGCCCGATAATCGGCGATCAGCACGCCTCCGGCTCGAACAAATTGCTGGATCTGCTCGACTTCGCGCGAACTCACGGCCAGCGATTGCGGCAGGATGAGCGCCCGATATTCGCCTCTGTTCAGCTTGCCTTCCTCGATCTGACGCGCGCCCACAAACTCATACTGCAGGCCGAGATCTTCAATCAGCTTGGTCCAACCATTGCGAACGCCTGTGAAATGGCTGCCACGATCCCCTCCGCTGCGCAACATCCATTTCCGTGCATACTGGGCGTTGTCCAGCAGCCAATGAACCTGCATGGAGGGCTGGGAATAATGAAGGGCGATTCCATCGTGGAGCCGGCAACTGTTAATAATGAGCTTCGCTATGCCTTTATGGAGTTCCCGGAAGGTATCGGCAAAGGTCAGGGCCGCCGGCGTGAGCTGCCGGGTTCCTTCGTCAACGAAGCGATAATCAGGTAAGTTGGCGTCCCAGATTATTGATCCACGATGGCCGTGGAATAATCCCCACCAGATAGACTGCGGTGCGCGCCTCTGGTGAAGGCGCTCTGCTTCCGTTAGCGGCGCCCCGGGTTTGTGTTGGAAGCCGTGCGTGGAAATCATAATAACGTCACGATTGAGCGAGCGGATCACTTCGACGTTGTTGCCAATGTTGTATGGCTCAATGACCTCCACCTGCTTGACGACGTTTTCGTAGTTATACCAACCGAACGCAAAGGGAGCTTGGCCGCCCTCGGTAGCGCAGCGGGCGTGCGAATCTTCGGCCTTGCAGACGGCCCGGGCCCGCCCAATCGCGTCGGCGAAGGTCTCGTCCATAAAATTGCGGAAATCGCACCACGGCGAAACGTTCCATCCATCCGTTGACCGGACTTGCGACAACTCTTGATAAAACCGCGTCAGGAAGGCAACAACCTCGGACCAGGACTTGAAACCGGTGGGGCGCTGCTCGGCTGCCCAGGTTGTGTGAGTCCCCCACCGCACATTGGCCTTTTCAATCGGGCCTAAGCGCTCGCTCAAAGCTTTTTCGGTGAACTCCGGGACTGATCGGGTTTCGCTGAGCAATGCGCGCAGTGGCTCCCATTGGTCGCGACCGGCCGCCCCGGGCCGGGGGGCAGGGAAATTGGTGCCCCAGGCTTTGTTCAGGCCTGCGAGGCCCCCATAGTCGGCCTCAAGAGCAGCCAGCGCAACGACGTCGAACGCCCGGTCGGTCGTGGTGCGATTCACCATCAGGTTGCTCGTTGCCCATGGGGACCCGTTGCGGAGGCTCTCGTCATCCCAGCGCGTTTCTTCGGTCACTGACCACTCTCTCGCGACATTTCCGGGAGTGCCATACATTTTGCGAAGATACTCCGCGAACTTGATCGTGCAGTGCGTCGAGTGGCAAAAGTCATTGGGCCGAATCTGGTCACCCTGGCCGAGTTCGTCGGCGATGTTGTAGAAGAGCGGCCGGAAATCGCGATGTAAGCGAACAAATCGGGTCAGGTGTTCTTTCACGTACTCATCTGTCTTTGCATCATTCACACAGGGCCGCCGGATCCAGAGATCCAGATTGTTGCGATCGAGCTCGATCTGATTCAGCAATCCCCGCCAAAGAGGCTGGTCTTTGTGATAGATTGCAAAAACCTCCCAGGCCATTTGCTCGACATAGAAACTAAAGTTGTTGTCGATCGCAGGTTCGCCGGCTTCCCGATATGCGATCGTCGCGTCCACGCCAGCTTGACGAAGCCGCGGTCTAGCTCAAATGAGAAGTTTTGTGGCGCTGCCGTGGACACCAAACTCGGGGGCTGAAACTCGTGGACGGTCCGGCCGAAGCTGTCCATCCAACGTACGATCACCGGCCCGGCCACGGGAAGACGAAAGTGCACCCGACCATTCAAGAGGGCATCGCAGTTGTAGAGCTCATGGTCGAGGGTCACACGCGCGACAATAGCGCTCGCCTCTCCGGACCTTTCTTGACCGCTTGGCGGCGAATAACTCCCCACCATGCCCGCGATGGGTGCTGCCAGAGCCGCTCGAAGAAACGACCTTCGTGAAGACAAACGACCGTGACCCACATGTCCCTCAAGATCTTGCAGCTTGCCCTCCGGGCGAACGCTACTTTTGCAGCGATTCGACTCAGACAGCATCTAGAGTCCAGAGCATACTTCTACGTGAGCCTCGGTGCTCGCGATCGTGAATGCTACTTAACATTTTCGTGCGCATCCACCTTTACCTGGCT
>WNFW01000616.1_pt1 | contig 24663 bp, 24 predicted proteins | sample 5400131 | NCBI WGS metagenome assembly WNFW01 (sample SAMN13153362, study PRJNA577476) | soil metagenome | isolation source: 20 cm soil or saprolite under grassland replicate 1 | place: USA:California | collected 2016-06-15 | reverse complement strand
TCGGCGCCAGATCGACGACCACCGCCAACGGCGGAACTCAGTTAGTCCCCAATACGGACGCGTTCCTGCTCGCGTGGCAGGTAGGCGCGAGATTTGATTTTCCGAAGAAGTTTTACTTTCAGCTTGCGCCAACCGTGTACAATTACACCGGCAACGGCGACACATTTAACATCCACTACCAGGGTGGTGCCCCCAACTTAACGAATTCGGCGTCGCTGGCGCAGAACCAGACCGGCATCAACAGCCTGTTGGTTTTCGATGTCCCGGCGGAAATCGGCTGGAAAATCGGCGGATTGCCGATGCGCATCTTCGGCGACTTCGCTACAAATTTTGAGGGCGATGATCGGGCTAGCGCCGCGGGGCACCCGGGGAAAGGCAATCAGCGATACGCGTATCAGATCGGACTCGGCGTCGGCCAGCTAAAGGCTAAGCATGATTGGCAAATCGACGTTTGGTATCAACAAGCCGAGCAGTACGCGCTCGATCCGAACCTGATCGATGATGACATTTACAACGGTCAACTGAATATGCACGGCATCGCTGCCAGAGCGGGATACAACCTGAGCGGTGCTGTCAACCTCAGCCTGACCTACGCTTATGGTTGGCGTTACGATAACGCTCTTGGCACCGGCGGAGTTCCACAGGCCATCGGAATCAATCCGCTCGATCAATACCAATTCTTCGTCGCTGACTTGAACATCAAGTTCTGAGGATTAAACAGCTTGGTTAGGTTAACGAAAGCCCGCCGGGAGAGCGACTCGGTGGGCTTTTCGCCGAATACCCGCCTCACAAAAGGCCTGATTTTTTTGAAAGCACGATGCCGATCTTAAGCGCACCTCGATTTTCTATTGAGCGCCCGTTTGGGCGAGAACCAGATTCCGTCCGTCGCGTGCGAACGGCGTGGATCTCGGACGTTCATCTCGGGACGCGTGGCGCGAACGCAGGCACGCTGCTCGATTTCCTGCGGGAATATGACTTTGAAACTCTCTACATCGTGGGCGATTTGATCGACATCTGGCAGTTGCGACGCGGGATTTATTGGCCGCAACAGCACAACGACGTCATCCAAAAGATTCTGCGCAAATCGCGCAAAGGCACACGGACCGTTTATATTCCGGGCAATCACGATGATCTACTCACCAAATTCTACGGCGCTTATGGCAACATCACCGTGCAGAAACATGCCGTTCATCGTCTGGCCGACGGTCGCCGCATGCTCGTGATTCATGGACATGAACTGGATACCGTCGTGCAAAACGTGAAATGGCTCGCATTCGCCGGCGACGTTGGCTACCAATTCCTGCTCTCGCTCAACCCGGCGATCAACTTCGTGCGCCGTAGGTTCGGTCTCGGTTATTGGTCGCTCAGTGCCTATGCGAAAAAACGAGTCAAGGACGCAGTCAGTTTCATTGGCCGATTCGAAGAAGAGATTATTCGTTACGCGAAAAAATTTTCGGTCGACGCTGTCCTCTGTGGCCATATCCACAGCGCGGCGATCCGGCAATTCGGCGCCGTTACTTATTACAATTGCGGCGATTGGGTGGAAACCTGCTCGGCGCTTATTGAAGAGGCGGACGGCAAGATCAACATGGTTAGTTACTTGCCGCGGATCCAACGGATGCAAATGCGATCGCTGCAGCGCGAACTGACAGGCTCCCGCCCATGAAAGCAAAGGTGAAACGCAAACGGGCCCGTCGTCGCGCAATCGCAAATTGAAACCGGAAAAAGGCCGGCGGAAAGACTTGCGCAAGATCGATTCCCTGATTGTCGATCTGGTCTCAACCATCGGACAAAAAAATTGAGGGGTCGGAAAATGTGTTGTCACCTTATCGTCACGCGATCTTGACAATTCGTAACCTGACGCGGCGCGCTCCGCGGTTTATCCAACGCTCAACTATGAGCGTGATTACAATGAAGAGAACGGTGATCAGACGGAGACTGAACACGAGGCCGGCAACGCGCCGGTCATTCCGCGAATTAAGCCGGAGTTATTTCGCGAGGGAAAAGACTTGGGAATTTGTAATCGAAGCGCTGCTTTTTGCCATAATAATGGCTATCTCAGCCTGGCCAATCTTTGCCGTCGCCGATGCGCTGAACGAATTTCTCCAGCGTGCGCCGAGTTGAAGTCTCGTGCACGCGGTAGCCCCGAAAGCTTTCGGGGTGATACCGGCCAGTATCTAAGGCCCAGCAGGGGACCGGGGTCATCGACCCCGGCTACAACTATTATTCGTCAACGCGAAAATCTCGACCACGAGAGATATCGCCCTTAGCATCCTGAACGTCGCACCAATGAAGACGGGAATTCCAAACAGCCGGGAAATTGAGCGCAAGTTTTTGCTTAAGCAGCTGCCTGAGAAACTGGACCGTTCGCGCCGCTATATCATCGCGCAGGGGTACCTGGCGACAGAGCCCGCCGGCAGGCAGGTTCGTCTCCGCAAAAAAGGAAAAACCGCGTCGCTGACTTTCAAAATGGGACGCGGCGTACACCGGGAAGAACGCGAGATCAAGCTCAGCCCAAAACAATTCGCCGCGCTCTGGCCCGCCACGGCGGGGAGAAGATTGCGCAAGTTGCGCTGTGAAATTCTCTGGAAAAACTTCCTGATCGAGATTGATATCTATCGCGGCAGACATGCCGGTCTGGTGGTGGCGGAAGTGGAATTCCCGGACCGTGTAATGTGCCGAAAGTTCAAGCCCCCTTCCTGGTTTGGGCGGGAGGTGACGGGCGAGAAACGTTATAGCAACGTGAGATTGGCCAACGAATAAGAAGACAGTATGGGCTTCCGTTTGAAATTGCGCGAGCCGTTGCCGGACGGGCTAAAGAGGGTTTTCCGTGAACAAATCCAGTCCGCCCTCGAATTGTGCCGGCACCCGGCGAAGCAACGAGGCGTTACCGTGCACGAAGTTCGCAAACATCTTAAAAAACTGCGCGCTGCAATGCGGCTTGCCGTGGACGAAGTGGGTAAGAATCGGCATACGCGCGAGGATCGCTGCGTGCGCGAAATTGGACGGCTCGTCTCCGATTTGCGCGATGCGCAGGTGCGGCTGCAAACTTTAATTCAATTGCGCGACGAAACGGCAAAGGGTTCAGGGGAAAACCACTTTCCGCGCATCGAAGAACTGTTGTCGCTGGAGCGGGAAAGTTTTTCCGCTGCGTTTGCTGGCTGGCAAAAGCAAGCGATTCCCAAGTTGGAACGCGTGGGAGAACGGCTTTCAAAATGGCCGTTGGCCGGCATAACCTGGAAGCAAATCTGTGGCACCGTCGGAAAGATCTACAAACGCGGCCAGCGTGGACTCGCAAAGACGATCAAGAAGCCGCAGCCGGAAAATTTTCACGCCTGGCGCAAGCGCGTGAAAGACCTCTGGTATCAGTTGCGCATCTTACAGCCACTTAACCGCGTGGTTTTGGAAAAGATTGCCGCCGACTCGGAAATTTTAGGCGAATTGCTGGGTCGCGAACACGATTTCGATTTTCTTCTGGCGCGCCTGGAGAATGAAAGCAGCGATGAGACACTACGCGATGAACTGGTGCAATTGCAAAAGCTAATCCGCAAACGCGGCAAACGATTGCGCAGGAATGCGCTCGAACTTGGGCGACGCTTTTACGCAGAGCCGTCCAAGGCATTCGCAAAGCGCATATCGATCTTTGTCGGCAAGCGGAAGGTGTGATGAACGCATGCCAAAGATATATCGCGGAATTCATCGGGACGTTTGCACTCGTGTTTGCTGGGACCGGAGCGATCATCATCAATGATGTGACTGGTGGGGCGGTCACAAATGTCGGCGTTGGCCTAACCTTCGGGATGATTGTTATGACAATGATTTATGCCGTCGGAGATGTCTCCGGAGCCCATTTTAATCCCGCAGTAACGCTTGGCTTTTTCGTGGCGCGCCGGTTTGAAGGAAAACTGATTTTGCCCTACGTGCTCAGCCAATTGTCGGGCGCGCTGCGAGTTTGCTCTTGCGCGCGTTGTTCCCGCAGCATTCGACCCTGGGAACAACCGCTCCGGCCGGTCCGGCGCTGCAATCGCTGATTCTCGAGGTCGTTCTCACCGCGGTGTTGATGTTTGTGATTCTCAACGTCTCGGTGGGCGCCAAGGAACGCGGAATCACCGCTGGCATCGCCGTTGGGGCGGTTATCGCACTGGAAGCACTTTTTGCCGGCCCGATCTGTGGCGCATCGATGAACCCGGCGCGCTCCCTTGCCCCGGCTTTAGTCTCTCAACATCTAGCTCATCTCTGGATTTATCTTGTCGCACCGGTCGCAGGCGCGCTGCTTGCCGTCGGCGCGTGCCGGTGCGTTCGAAAAGACTGTTGTTGTGTTCCGCTTCATGGCATGATCGATCGTTCATCATGAAACAAAAAGTTCTATTCATCTGTGTTCATAACAGCGCTGGCAGCCAAATGGCGGAAGCGTTTCTCAACAAGATCTGTGTCGATTTGTTTGAAGCACACAGCGCGGGGCTCGAACCGGGAACGCTCAACCCGCTGGCCGTCGAAGCAATGCGCGAGATCGGGATCGATATTTCGCAAAATCAAACTCAATCCGTATTCGATGTTTTCAAATCGGGCGAACTGTTCGCCTACGTAATCACTGTCTGCGACGAGAGCACTGCCGAGCGTTGTCCGATTTTTCCTGGCGTGACCAAGCGATTGCACTGGAGTTTTCCAGATCCGGCCGCGCTCAGTGGCACACACGACGAGGGCCTCGCAGGTACGCGGAAAATCCGCGACCAGATTCGCGCGCGCATCGAAATGTGGTGCGACGAAATGTGCGCGGTCGAGGCACGGCAGAGGATTCAATTCTGCACTGATAAGATCGCCCTCGAGCGAGTTGAGATGAATCCAAAACATCGCCGAATGCATCTCAATTCCGGAGCCTGGTTAAGAAAAAGACATGAAACCCGGGCTGACGAGATATCTGGTCGCTGCATTTTCGGCAGCAGCGCTTTTTACGTCTGATGCAGCGTCCACAACCGCACTACCAGTCGAAATTCGTTTTTGCCGGGCACCGGCGGTTCGGACTTATCCATTGGAGAGCCGACGCGAAATTCAAAGTCTCCTATTGCAGAATGTCGCCGTCATCAATCACGGCAACGCCCGTCTAAGATCGACAATATCGATTTGGAGCTGCTGCAATCGAATCGTGTGGTCGAGTCACGGAAACTTGGTCTTGAGGCCATCCAACGCATCGCCGATAGCAGCGCGAAATTGCAGGCGACGGAAATCCTTCAGTAGGTTGCGTTTCAATTGTGCGGCACGGATGTGATTCCGCCCTCGATCAAATTGGCCGGCCCGATTTTGGATCGAGATCGCGCGCTCCCTTATCACATCGCAGGTACTCGCGTTCAGCGGCGTACGCGATACGTTGCGCGTTCGCGTGCATGGCGATGCTGATGGTCGTGCAGCGGAACTAACGAGTTCAATCCCGATCAAATCCGAATTCGCGAAAAACACGTACATCTTTCCGCTCCGGGGCACGTGGTGCGTAGGCTGGGGGAGCCTCCCTTCACACGGGACATCGCTGGGCTGTCCTCGACGAATTTGCCTTCGATATTGCGAAACTGGGCGGCGACGGCCTGACCATAAGGGAGACGGCACGCGCTTTGAGGACTACTACGCTTACGGCGTGGATGTCCTGGCGGCGGCCGGCGGTCGTGTCGTCGGCGTAGCGAACGATGAGTCGGAGGATCTCTCCGCGATGCAACGGCCTAACGAATCTCAAGAGGCGTAATTCGCGCCGCTACAGAAGGACCAGGCCAGTCGACTCGCGAAAGGCCTAACCGGCATCACAGGCAACTATGCGATGATCGATCACGGCAAAACGGAGTATGCGCTTTATGTCCATTTGAAGCCAGGTAGTGTACGCGTGCACGTTGGTGATGAAGTTAAATCGGGAGATGTTGTCGGCAAACTTGGTTTGTCCGGAAATTCAACCGAACCGCATCTTCATTTTCACGTTTGCGACAAGCTCGATCCATGATGTGCGCGGGCATACCGGTAAACTTCAGCAACGTGACGATTGAATGGGCCGAGCTGCCGCGCCCAATCAAAAGCGGCGACACCGTGATTGCGAAGTAAACGCTGGGCGGCCTGACAAAAACGAGTCACTCTCTCAGAAACCGGGCGAGGGATTTTGTGACTATGGTGAGTGACGTTCGCGCCGGGTGAATATCGACCGCGGTGGTACATGCCCGAACACACGCCACGTTGGACCGACTCTACGACCTCCGCATCTTCCATTTCCACACGGAGCCACTAAACAGACGACGTGCTGGAGAAAACAAACATTCTATGGTTTTGCCAAACAAAACAGACGCGGAAACAATTGTTAGCTCCCACATCGGAAGAGTATAGCGCGCCTGGAATACATTCAGAAAACAATTTGCGAGCATCATGAATAACCCGACCAGCATCAATGCCACAGCATATGAAGAGACAGCGGCAATCTCTTGCTTACGCATCTTCGCCAGAACAGCAAGCAAGGCGAGATTTGCGCAACAGAGGAATAAAAAAGCACTGTAACTGAAATTCTTTGGATGGTGGAAGTACGAGTGCTTCTTAAAAATAGCCATGATCTGGGCGGAGCTCTTGTCGCGAAACGTAAACAGCGCTGCATGACCAGGCATAAGCTCGGGGTAATAAAAGTAACGCGTTGTGTCAGCAAAGAGTCGCCTCACGACACTCGGGATCGTCGCCTCCTGGGATCTTTTGAAATCTATCGCGATCGCGCTCAGGAATGTCCTCTCTGGTGGATAAAGAAATGCCTGCGCCGTGCGGTTGAGCACAAGAGAGAATTTTTCTCCTTGCGGATCTGTTTGTGGTGGAAAAAGCGATGCTTGTGCCTTCTTCTTGAAGGCCATCATGTCCCAATTCGAAGTTTCGTCGGGGAAGGCGTCATGCAGTAGTGAAATGACCTTTTTAACATCTGCTGAGTCAGTATTTTTGGCCACCTTGTCGAGTAACTGGTTTCGTTTTTCAGCAGGAAGCCCTGCGAGAAATTTGAGTCGAAACAAAAATGTGAAACCGACTGTGGAGTGATAAGGTATTTGAACGGCGCGGCATAACCCCCGTAACGAAACGTTCGCAAGGACGATGCAGCTAATACCGACGGCGACAGCGAGTGTGGCTTTTTGTAAGGCCTGCCTCGCCTGTAATCGTCGCCAGCGGCCGAGTAACTGCGATCGAGTGAATGGGATCAGGATTAACCGGTGTGCGGTCAAGAGGAAGAATGTGAGTGGCATCAGCCCAGCCAGAGTAGCGTTGATGTGCCGCGTCAGGATACAAAGCCATACAAGACTACCAAAAAGAAGCCACTCTTTCCCGGGAACCTTTCGGGGATGTCGCATAATTCGCAGTCCCGTTGACCCGACCAAGAGCAGGAGAATCATGCTCAGTGTTTCAGAGCCTACGCAATGGGCAAAAGTGTAAAAAAGTGGATTAGCCCCCCAAACGACGGCTAGGGTGAGACGAACCCAGAACAATCGGCTCGTTACAGCGAGCAAATAGAATGCGACGGAGCAAAGCGCCACATGTTGTGAAAGGAGCAGAACGAACACTCCCGAGTCAGTCAGGATCGGATGAATAAAGAAAGCAGGCGTTGGAAGTGGAGCGCCTGCTCTTACAGAGTCTATGGCGTATCCGAAGTAGAGCGGAATTCGCGCGACGAAACAGTAGAGCGGGCCCCATTGCAGGATCGTTCCCAGTCCGGGCGGCGCTGTGACCTGAACATAGGCATCGACGGCTCTCCAGACCGGCGGGATTACGCTCAACATCCAGATCGAAGGTGCGAGCAGGACAGCACCGAGGACTGTTATTTCACCAAACCTCAGCAGCCGTGGTTTTCCGCTGATCCAGCTTCTGAGATGATAAAGTGTCCGGAGCCACACCAAGTTGTAAGATCCATCAAGCTCCGGCATCAGATATTACAGATTAACGCAGATTTCAGGCAAACGCTCAACGCTCAACGTCCGACGGCCTACGCGGAGCGGCTAAGCTTAATAGCAGTCGACGTATTTTATCCCTGAACCGGTGTTGAAAATGACGACGCGTTCCGCGGAACCAATTTTGCCGGCTGAATAGAGCGACTTTAAAGCCGCGAAGCAGGCAGCGCCTTCGGGAGAGACAAAGAGGCCCTCGCTGGATCCGACTTCGCGAGTGACGCGGATCATTTCTTCGTCATCGACCGCCACTGCGCCACCGCCGGATTGACGAAGAATGTCCAGGATAAGGAAGTCGCCGATCGCTTTTGGAACGCGCAGACCAGAGGCGCAGGTGTGTGCGTTTGGAAATTCGGCCGCCGTGGAATCGCCGTTTTCAAACGCGCGGACGATTGGGGCGCAACCGGTGGCTTGCACGGCGACCATGCGCGGCCGTTTTTTCCCGATCCAGCCTAGGGCGTCCATTTCCTCGAACGCTTTCCACATTCCGATGAGACCGGTGCCGCCGCCGGTCGGATACAAGATCACATCGGGAAGTTGCCAGTCCAATTGTTCGGCCAGCTCGTAGCCGAGCGTCTTCTTGCCCTCGACGCGATATGGTTCTCTGAGCGTGGACATGTCGAACCAGCCTTCAGCGGCTTTGCGCCGGGCGATCTCGGCGCCGCAATCGGTGATGAGCCCGTCGATGAGATTAACATGCGCTCCGAGCTCGCGGCATTCGACGATGTTCGCGCGCGGCGTGTCTCGCGGCATGAAGATGTGCGCTTCGAGACCGGCCCGAGCGGCGTAGGCGGCGAGGGCGCCGCCGGCATTACCGGCACTCGGGACGGCAAGCTTGGTCGCGCCAAGATGTTTCGCCATGGACACAGCTACAGACATTCCGCGTGCTTTGAAACTCTGCGTCGGATTCTGCGATTCGTCTTTGATCCAAAGCTGTATTAACCCGGCTGCGTTACCGAATCGCTTAGCCCGGAGCAGCGGTGTGCCGCCTTCGCCGAGCGAAACTGGTTCGGCCCCCTGGGGCAGCGGCAACAGTTCGCGATAACGCCACAACGATTTCTCTCGCGTAGCCAGAGTCCCGCGCACACTTGACGGCTTTAAGCCGTCAAGTGTGCCTACCGCGGAAAGATCGACAACGGCAAACAACGGTTTGTGGCAAGAGGCGCAGAGATTTTGCAGACGCGACCACTCGTGGCGCAGCCCGCACTGTGTGCATTCGAGATGGGAGAGAAACACGTAGCAATGGAGCGCATCTTTCCGGGGAGCGCACGCGTCTCGCGTGTTGGCGATGGCGTCCCCGCCATTGCGAACTTTTCTTTTACCTTCCATCGCAGTCCGCGATCCGCATTCGAGAGAAAATTGTTTTGGCGAGACGCCAAAACCAGCACGCGAGACGCGTGCGCTCCCCCGAAAGAAAACGGGCGCTGTTTCGCATTTGCTCTTTGTGTTAAGACATCGCGAATGAACGCAGCCTCTGCACACCGGCAATGGTATCGGCCGTCTTTGACGGGGCAGATCATGATTGGGCTGATCGTCGGCGGGGTGATCGGCTGGCTGCGGCCCGATTGGGGGAATGCGGTTTATTTTCTGCGCGACATCTTCATTAACCTGATCAAATCGATCATCGCCCCACTCGTCTTCTCAACCATTGTCGTGGGAATCGCCGGCGCTGGCGCCTTACGAAAAGTCGGACGCCTGGGGGTCAAAGCTCTGGTCTATTTCGAGATCGTAACGACCGCGGCGCTCTTCATTGGATTGACCGTGGTCAATTTCACAAAACCGGGGGTCGGCGTGACTCTCACGGCAAGCAATGTCGAGATCGTCAAGACGATTAGCCAAAGTCACCCGAAAACCCTGATTGAAACGATCGTGCATGTGTTCCCCTCCAGCGTGATCGAATCGATGGTGCACGGTGACGTGCTGCAAATCGTCGCGTTCTCTGTGCTTTTTGCGCTGGCCGTATCGGCTGTCGGCGAAAAAGGACAACCAATCATTCGCGCGATGGAAAGCCTTTCGCAGATCATGTTCAAGTTTACCAATTACGTGATGATGTTCGCGCCCTTCGGCGTGGGCGCGGCCATGGCTCACACGATCGGCACGCAAGGTCTCGGTGTGCTGGTGAACCTGGGTAATCTGGTTCTTTCGCTTTACCTGGCCCTGATCATTTTTATCGTGCTCATTTTCGGACTTGTCATTTTCCTCGCGCACGTGCCGCTGCGGCAATTTGTGCGCGCCGTGCGCGAACCGGCGGCGCTCGCGTTCGCCACTACGAGCAGCGAGTCCGCGTTACCCAAAGCGATGGAATCGATGGAGCGGATCGGCGTGCCGAAGCACATTGTCGGGTTCGTCATGCCGACCGGGTATTCCTTCAACCTCGACGGGTCGACTCTTTATCTGGCGATGGCTTCGGTGTTCGTGGCGCAAGCGGCTGAAGCCACGAGTGGTCAGCACATGGGGTGGGACCGGCAGATCATGATGATGCTCGCGTTGATGATCACTTCCAAAGGCGTAGCTGCCGTGCCGCGCGCATCGCTGGTCGTGCTCCTCGCAACGTTGAACAACTTTCTGCCTGCCGGCCTCGGACCGATTGGTGTGGCGGTCATCTTCGGCGTCGATGAGTTAATGGACATGGGGCGCACCTGCGTGAATCTCATTGGGAATTGTCTGGCCACCATCGTGGTCGCGCGATGGGAAGGAGAATTCGATGACCAGCGAGCACGCGTGTTCGGCACAAAGGCGGAAGCCGAGCTGGACTTGAAGTCCGGTGATCTTGCCTTCGCTGACGCGGTCGCGCAAGGCGATTAAGAACAGTTCTTTCGTCGACGCAACGGGCCGTCGCGCCCTGCGAACATTAAAGGGAAATTCTCACCGCAGAGTTCTGACTAGAAACGTCCCATTGATTTCGCCGGATGGGACGGAGCGCGGCCCTCTAATGTCGAACGGAAGATTTTGCCGCCATTTATCGCGTAAAAATTTTGACCTGATTTAGAGAGGTGAGAGTAATAGATATGCTGCCTCGAAAGCTCGGATTTGATCTTGGGGATCGTGGATGGGCGTTCTTGCGCAAGCCCGCACATCCGGTGTCGCAGAGCTCCGGCCTCCGGATAATTCTGGCGCTTCTTGTTTTGTCTTCTGTTTTTTCTTCGGCACAAACAGAATCCCCATCGGTGACAGGAATCGAAGGAGTGATTACTGTTAGTCCGACTCGTGTAGGTCCAGCCCCACGGGCTTCTTCAGCCCGGCCGGAGATGCGTTAAAACGTCGGGTAACGTAATCGAGGACGTTTTACCACTCGCCGCGACAATTTGTCGAGGCAAAATCCTTGCCAGATGCCGCATTCTACTCCCCCGCCGCACCCAACACCGCCCCACTAAAATCAGACAATCAATTATGCGCAAAACCGGGCGAGTCTTCGCTCTGGCGAGATTTGCATTCTCGATTTAACTGGCAACTTTGAGCGCATAACGGTGGTCGCTCTGATCAAATAGTTCTACAAAACAGGGACGCGGATAAAACCGCGTCCCTGTTTTTTTCCCAAAAGACCGGCTGCAGCGAGGCGGGCACAGCATTTGTGAGACTTGGCATTTCCGATGCGAACAAGATCGACAATGACAATAGGTTCCGGATAGGGTGTAGTTTCAATGGCAAGTCTGCATTTGTTCGCGGAGGCAAAATTTCTGATGCAGATCCTTGCTTCTGCGTTTCTCGCCGTCCTTTTTCTTCAGTCGGGAATTGATAAAATTGTCGATCGGCGCGGTAACCTGGAATGGTTGAAAGAACATTTTGCCAAAAGTCCGTTGGCGGGAATTGTGCCTGCGATGGTGACAGCAATCACCTTCCTCGAGGTTGCGGCCGGAGCGCTGAGCGCGATTGGCTGCGTCGTGATAATTCTTTCGCGCGATTCGACGGTTGCGTTCTATGGCGGGGTCATTTCCGCCATCTCGATCGTCGCGTTGTTCTTCGGACAACGGATGGCAAAGGATTACGCCGGAGCGGCAGTCCTCGTTCCCTATTTTCTACTGGCGCTGAGCGCAATTTATCTGCTCGCGCAGCGGTGAATTAACCGCGGAAATTCGCTACTGGCGTGCTGTTCGTGGCGGCTAGTTCTTCGCAATCTTTGGCGGGAAGAGCCAGAGCAGCCTGCCTCTACGGGAGGCAAGATCGACATCGACCAGCGCCACGCCACCCTTCGAAAGTTTCAGTGATGCGCCGGTCAAGGCGGAAATTGTTCTCGTAAAATCAGGTTCGTGACCAACGATCATTAAGCTTTCCACGGAGTGTTTGTTGATTATTTGCTCCAGCTCCGCCGCCCCGAATCCAGGCGCAAGTCGTTGTTCTTCGCGACACTTCACATCAAGATGTTCGGCCGCGATTTCCGCAGTTTGCGCAGCGCGCGGCAACGGGCTAGTCAGGACTAATTCCGGCCGCACTTTAAGTCGTACAAGAAATGCGCCGACTTCGTGCATTTCTTTCTTACCGCGCTTGGTCAGAGGACGTTCGTCGTCCGATTTTTTCCAGTCCGGCCACTCGGCTTCGCCATGTCTAAGAAAATAAAGCTCCATATCAAGAAAGGTTGAAACGTTAAAAGAGTTACAAAGTTACAACGGGAAAGGTTTCATGCTGATCCAATGTAACTGTTCTAACTCGTTTAACATTTTTAACTGCTTTTATCCTATCACAGAACCCGCCATTTTGGTCGCCGCGTGTGCGATTCAACTTGCCACAAGCGCGTTCCACCCAGGAACGCGTTGCGATTATGTCCGCGTTCAACTCCCTCGGGAAGTTCGTTCAATTTCTTGGCGTTTCCACCTCCGAGTACGATGTAATCGGCGATGAGTGATTTCTTCAACTGCACCAGCGCATGCTCGACGTCGCGCCGCCAGGTTTTCTCACCGAGCCGCGCCAAGCCTGGCTTGCCAAGATAATCTTCAATGATGCTGCCGTTGCGATAAGGGAGATCTCCCAATTCCAGCGGCAGAACGTAATTGTCCCACACCAGAGCTGATCCAAGCCCGGTGCCGAGCCCGAGAAAGAGCATGCGGCCGCCACGATAGCTGCCAAGCGCCTGCATCGCCGCGTCGTTGATGATGCGGACTTGTTTGCCAAACGCTTTCTCAAAATCAAACTCGACCCAGCCTTTTCCCAGATGTTTCGGCTCGCTCAGAATCCGCCCGTCGCGCACCGGCGATGGAAATCCTATCGAGATCGCATCGAATTTCCAGTCGCTCACCAGCGGTTTCGCCTGCGCGACGATCGCGCGTGGCGTCAACTTCAAACCAGATTTGAATTTTCGTTTTTCGCGACGCGAAATCATCAGTTTGACGTTGGTCCCGCCGACATCGATGACCAGGATTTTTTTCTTCATCACTTTCTTGTATCGGCGATAGACGTAATTGGGGTCAATTTTTCAGCTGCCGCGGCGCGTTTCGGTTTGCGTGTTTTTTCTGCCAGGCGACGCGAACGCTCTCGGAACTGCAACTGGGCCTGTTCGCGCGGCTCCGTACCTTCTGGCTTGAGCCGCCGGTAGCTCCCGTCCGGCTGTAGTTCACGCGCCTTCACCCGATCATGAACAAACTTCGGCAGAACCCCATCGATAATTTCGTCACGCAAGTCCGCTTGCTCGATAGGAAACGCAATTTCGACGCGCCGGTAAAAATTGCGCGGCATCCAATCGGCGCTGGAAAGAAACACCTCCCGTTGACCGGCGTTCTCCAAATAGTAAATCCGGCTGTGCTCGAGAAATCGGCCCACAATGCTGAAGACGCGGATGTTTTCGCTCAAGCCGGGGACTTTTGGCCGCAAGCAGCAAATGCCACGAACGATCAAATCGATGGTCACATCGGCGCAAGAAGCTTCGTAAAGCTTCTCGATAGTCTCCTGATCGACAAGATGATTGAGTTTTGCGATAATGCGGGCCGGTTTGCCCGCCAGAGCGTGATCGCGCTCGCGCTCGATCTTGCCGATCAATCGTTTGTGGAGATCGAAAGGAGCGACGAGCAATTTTTTCAAACCGGGATAGCCTGCCAGACCAGTGAGTGTGTTGAAAACCACCGACACCTCTTCGGTTAACTGTGGCTCACAGGTAAGCAAGCTAAAGTCAGTGTAAATGCGAGCGGTGCGCGGATGATAGTTGCCGGTGCCCAAATGGACGTAATGACGGAGTCGATCGGCATCGCGTCTCACAATGAGGAGCGCTTTGCAATGGGTCTTTAATCCGACTACGCCGTAAACTACATGCGCGCCGGCTTCCTCGAGCTGACGCGCCCATTGAATATTGGCAGCTTCATCGAACCGGGCGCGTAACTCGACTAAAGCAGTGACCTGTTTCCCTGCGGCCGCGGCGTTAATCAGCGCCTGAACAATCGGAGAATCGCCACTGGTACGATAAAGGGTGATCTTAATCGCGAACACCTGGGGATCCTTGGCAGCCTCTTCGATGAGCTCGACAACTGGATCAAAACTTTCGTAGGGATGATGCAAGAGAACATCCCGCTGGCGCATCACTTCAAAAATGTTCACATGCGGCGGGAGCGCCGGATCACGCGCGGGTTGGAAAGGCCGGTCGCGCAAATCTCCGAAGGCATCGTTCGTCACGAGCGGCATGAGGTGGGTCATTGAAAGCGGCCCATCCAGTTTGTACACGTCGGCCTCCGTCAGATTGAAGAACTTGAGCAACAAATCGCGGAAATCTTTCGGACAATCAGCCTCAACTTCCAAACGGACGGCATTGCCGCGGCTGGAACGTCGCAGCTCTTGCTCAATCGTGCGCAAGAGATTTTCCGCTTCCTCCTCGTCGATGTAGAGATCGCTGTTTCGCGTAACGCGAAACGCGTGGACACCGTCTAGGATAAGGCCGGGAAACAACTCGCCAATGTGCTGCTTAATGAGGGAAGCCAGGTAAATGTAAACCCATGGCTCGTCTTCTCCCTTGCCGCGCGGCATCGCGATCAGGCGTGGAAGCACGCGCGGCACCTGTACAATTGCATGAAGCTGCTCCCCGCCTCGCTGCGTCTTGGCGCGGACAAGCAAGTTATGGCTTTTGTTCAAGAGCTGTGGAAAAGGGTGACTGGCGTCGACGGCCAGCGGCGTCAGCAGCGGAAAAACTTCTTCTTGAAAATACTTGTGCGCCCAAGCCGCGCGTTTCGCGCTCAATTCGGTCATCTTGGGAATGCGGATGCCATTTTTTGCGAGCAACGGAAGCAGTTCTTCGTTCCAGAGTGAGTACTGCGTTGCCACTAATTCGCGCACCACGCGCTGGATATTGTTGAATGTCTCGGTTGGGCTCAAACCGTCGGGCCCCACGTCGCTGGTCTCGCTTTCGATCTGCTGCTTGATGCCGGCGACGCGGATCTCAAAAAACTCATCCAGGTTCGAGCTGAAGATGGTGAGAAACTTCACCCGCTCGATGATTGGCTGCGTCACATCCTGTGCTTCCTCGAGAACACGACGATTGAACTCGAGCCAGCTCAACTCGCGATTGATGAAATTCTGTGGATCGGAAAAGCGATTTGCTGTGGGAACATCCTTCCGCAGGAGCTCGACCCCGGCGGAGGGCTCATCGGCAATACTGGTCTTGGCGACAGCTGTAGGCATTTACCTCTTTCTTGAATCGGTGACCGAAAAACGGCCACGCACGAAATTCAAGCAACCACTGCTTGTAAAATTAGGCAAGAGCCAGACACGCTGTCACCGAGCGCGTCATGTCGTGGCCGCGACAGTTTGATGTCGGATGTCTTCAGCAGCGGCGGCGTAAACTGCCTCTTCGGCAATATTGGTGGCGTGATCGCCCACGCGTTCGAGGCAACGGCCAACAAAAATCAAATTCAGGTAGCCTCGCAACTGCTCCGGATCCTGCGCCATGCGCTCGATTAATTTGCGACTGGCCGAACGGTTCAACTCGTCCAGCTTTTCATCGCGCGGAACGACCGCGCGCCCAAGATCGACATCCTCGCGCACGAAGGCATCGACACTGTCCTTAAACATCGCCATCGCTTGCCCGTACAGCGGCCTGATCAATTCGACCTCGGGTAATGGTGGATGCTGATTTAACTTTCGTGCGCGTCGCGCAATCGTCGTCGCCTGATCGGCCATACGCTCCAGATTCGATGAAAGTTTCATGGCTGAAACGACACGACGCAGATCGGAGGCTACCGGCTGAAACCGCAACAAGATTGCGACGCCATCCTTATCGATCTGTATCTCGAGTTGATCGATCTCTTCGTCGTCGGCGATCGCATTTGCGCAAAGATCGTCATCGCGCTCAAACAAGCCCTTCATCGCCCGCTCTAAACTGCGCTCGGTCAGACTGGACATCATCAGGACATTGTTGCGCAACGACGCCAGCGCCTCGTCAAATGTGCCGAGAATATGTCTTGGGGCGATCATCGAGTGTCGGCTCTTTCTATCCTACTGTTTCTCATGTTTCTGCTCCGTTTCTCATCAGCCAAAGCGGCCAGTGATATAGTCTTCCGTCTGTCGTTCGCTCGGATTTGTGAAAATTTTCGTGGTCGGCCCGAACTCGATCAGCTTTCCAAGATAAAAGAAGGCCGTGTAATCGGAGATGCGTCCGGCCTGTTGCATATTGTGCGTCACCGTGACGATCGTGTATTGGGTTTTGAGCTCATAGATCAATTCCTCGATCTTGGCCGTGGCGATCGGATCAAGCGCCGAACAGGGCTCATCCATTAAAAGCACCTCCGGTTGCACCGCGAGCGCACGTGCAATGCAAAGCCTCTGCTGCTGGCCGCCGGAAAGGCTGGTGCCCGGTTTGTTCAAATCATCTTTCACCTCGTCCCAAAGGGCCGCCATGCGGAGCGATTTTTCCAACCGTTCATTGAGTAATTTTTGGTTGCGCACTCCGTTCAATCGCAAGCCAATAACGACATTCTCGCCGATCGTCATCGTTGGAAACGGATTCGATTTTTGGAAGACCATGCCGACTCGGCGGCGAACGATTGCGGGATCAACCGTGCTGGAATAGAGATCCTCGCCCTGAAGAAGAACAGTCCCTTCGACACGTGTCTTCGGGACAAGCTCGTGCATACGGTTCAGACCGCGGAGAAAGGTTGATTTTCCGCAACCGCTCGGCCCAATGATCGCGGTCACGGCGTTCGATGAAATGTCGAGCGTGGCATCATCAATGGCGCGCTTGTCGCCGTACCAGATCGAGAGATTCTTCACCTGAAAAGTTAACGGTGGCGCAGGTTCAGCGCTTGGGGGCGGGTGCGCAGGCCGTTCGACGCGCTCCATCACGCTTGGCTCGGGGGTTTCCATAACTAAATTATCCATTCGCGAGTGTTCTAGACAACGGACGCCGCCCGCCCGCGAGTCAAAAATCTAACCAATACATTAACGCAAAAAACGCCGGTGACGAGAACGAGCGCGCCAGCCCAGGCTTGGCGATGCCAATCGTCGTAGGGAGAAATCGCGTATGTAAAAATTTGCAACGGAAGCGCCGCGATCGGTTGACTTAGGCTATGGTTCCAAAACCGATTGCCGAATGCGGTGAACAAGAGCGGCGCGGTCTCACCGCCGACCCGCGCTAACGCCAGCAAGATGCCAGTGATAATCCCTTTGGATGCAGTCTTCATGACAATATGCACGATCGTTTTCCAACGAGCTACGCCGAGAGCGAGGGCGGCCTCGCGATAACCATTCGGCACCAGCAGAATCACTTCCTCAGTCGTGCGCAGAATGAGCGGAATCATGATTAAGCCAAGAGCCAGGCCGCCAGCATAGGCAGAGAACCCTTTGAAACGAAGGACAACCAAACCATAAACAACGACGCCCCATGTGATCGATGGAACTCCATTGAGGACGTCTGCCAGAAATCGCAGGATCGAATTAATCCGTGTGGAGCCATATTCTGCGAGGTAGATTCCACCCAAAACGCCCACTGGAATGCCAATTGCGCCTGCGAGCGCGAGCAACTCCAGCGAGCCGAAAATTGCGTTCACCATTCCGCCGCCAACCGCTCCGACAGGCGCCGGCAACTTAGTGAAAAAGTCCCAGTTCACTGAGCCGGCGCCATTAACGAGAAGATGAAAGAACACGAGACCCAATGGCGCGATCACAAGAAGAGCAGAAACAAACGCGATGCCGGATGCCAGCGCGCTTTTGATTTTGCGCCAAGTGTGGTTGTGGGCTCGTTCGGAATACATTGGCTACTGCACCGCGCGTGTGGCTGATGCTGTGGTGATGCTCCGCAGGAGCAATTGGGCCAGAAGGTTCACCAGGATCGTTAATCCAAAAAGCACCAGCCCAATTTCGAATAACGCTTGGAGATAAATGTCAGTGGTCGCCTCTGTGAACTCGTTCGCAATCACGCTGGCAAGCGTATAGCCGGGCTTGAAGAGCGATGCCGCGATCTGTGGCGTGTTGCCAATGACCATCGTGACCGCCATCGTTTCACCCAAAGCGCGTCCGAGACCGAGGATGACTGCGCCAAATAACCCCTTTCTCGCATAACTTAGAACCGCAATCCGGGTCACCTCCCAGCGCGTCGCCCCCAGCGCGTACGCAGCTTCGCGTTGCAAGTTTGGCACACTGCGCAGAATCTCGCGGGACACTGAAGTGATGATTGGCAAAATCATAATCGCGATAATGATCCCGCCGGCCAGCATGCTGGTTCCGTAGATTGGTCCGCTGAAGAATGGCGTCCACCCGAAGAGCCGTTTCAGCAGTGGAAATGGATAATCGCGCAACCACGGGATCATGACGAAAATGCCCCATAACCCAAGGATCACACTCGGAATCGCCGCCAGCATTTCGATCAGTGAAACAAGCGGTTGCCGCATCCAGAGCGGCGCAAGTTCCGTCAGATAAACCGCAGTTGCGATGCTCAACGGCACAGCAATGAGCAACGCAATCAAGGAAGAAACCAGCGTCCCGTAAATAAACGGAAGAGCGCCGAATTGGTCCGCGACTGGGTCCCAGGTCGAAGTGGTGAGAAAATGAAATCCAAATTTCTTGACTGCAAGCGAAGATCCCTGCCATAGCTGCCAACCAATCAAAATAATGAGCACAACCACCGCCAGCGCCATCGCAAGCGTGAGCCACTCGAACGCTTTGTCACCAAAGCGCGACGGTGGCGCCATTGCGCGCGCTACCGATCTCGGATCATCCGGCGCCCCGAAAGCTTTCGAGGCTGGACGTATGGCAATCTCCATGCGTGCTCAGGTTAGATTTTAATTTCGTCGATTCGTTTTAGGACGCGTTGCTGTAGATTGTTTGGAAGCGGGGCGTACTGAAGATCTCTCGCCATTTTCTCGCCGTCTTTCGCCGCCCACTTTAAAAATTCCACGAGCTTCTTTCCTTTGGCAGCATCTTTTTGCTGCTCGTACACCAGTAACCACGTCGCGCCGCAGATCGGATAAGCATCCGCTCCTGGAGCGTTGGTGATGGAAAAACGGAAGTCGTCTGGAATATCCGCCGTCGCCAGCGCCGCGGTGATAGATTGGAGAGAGGGCTTTGCAAACTTGCCGGATGAATTCTTCACCTCCGCATAAGGCATTTTATTTTGAACTGCGTATATCAACTCCACATAGCCGATTGCTCCTGGTGTTTGCTTGATTTGGCCGGCCACACCTTCATTGCCCTTGCCACCGATGCCAGTCGGCCAGTTTACCGAGGTATTTGTGCCCACCTTCGCCTTCCATTCTGGACTGATTTTGCTCAGGTAGTCCGTCCAAATGTAGGTCGTCCCGCTGCCATCGGAGCGGTGGACAACCACAATCTCCTGATCTGGCAACGTGACTCCTGGGTTCAGCGCCGTGATCTTTGGGTCATTCCATTTCTTGATTTGCCCTAGAAAAATCCCCGCAATCGTGTCCGCGTCGAATCTTAACGCCGGATTCCCAGACAGATTGTAGGCGACAACATCTGCGCCCGCGACTGTTGGGATATGCAAGAGTTTGCCCTGCGCCTTGGCCAGATTGTCGTCACTCATCGGCCCATCCGATGCGCCGAAGTCGACGGTCTGCGCTAGGATTTGTTTTTGGCCTCCACCGGAACCAATCGATTGATAATTAAAGCGTACAGACGGATCAACTTTCGCGTACTCATCGAACCACTTCGAGTAGATTGGATAGGGAAACGTCGCCCCCGCGCCGTTAATCATCATCTGTGCTGAGGCGGTCGCACTTACTCCGGTTAAGAGCACGATCGCCAAAATTTTGCCGCTAAATTTGAGGGATTTCATATGTATTGGCAGCCTGCCGCAGCGCGCGGCGAAGCGTCAAAATCTTTAATGTTACTTTTGTGTGACAGGAACGGAATGACGAAACCTCGTAAGTATGGAAAGCATCGCGTTCAGGTGGGGCGAGCAGTCCTCTGCACGCCGCTTCGCGGAGACGACGGCGCGTACGGAGTGACGCGCCCTACCGCACTGGCGCGTTTTACGTCGCATTCCCGGTCGGCAGCACCACGCGGATCGTCGTCCCGTGTCCAAGCTCGCTTTCGGCTTCCACCCGGCCGCCGTGCAATTGTGCGATATGCTTAACGATCGCCAGCCCCAGTCCGGTGCCACCAAGTTCGCGACTGCGAGCCTTGTCAGCGCGATAAAAGCGCTCGAAAATTCGTGGCAAATCATCTTTGCTGATTCCAAGTCCGTTATCGGTCACGCTGAGCACCATTTCAGAGCCGTGCTGCGTCGCTCGCAAATGAATCTGCCCGTTCTCGCGCGAATATTTCACCGCGTTTTCCAGCAGATTGTAGAGCACTTCCTGTAACCGGGTTTCATCCGCGCGAAGCGTCGACGCGTCCGGGGCAAGATCGACCACTACTTTCAGATTCTTCGCGGCGAGTTTTTCTTTCCAGTCACGGATCACGTTATTGAACAAATCCTCTATCCGGACAGTGTTGAGCTCCAGGCTTGCGTTGGATGATTCCAGGTGAGCAAGACTCAGCAGATCGTCGACCAGACGCCCGAGCCGTTTGGAATGCCGGTCCATGATTGCAAGGATCCGTGGCAGTTCCTCTCGTGAAGTTTTCGGATTATCGAGCAACATCTCGATGTAGCCGCGTAAGATCGACAATGGAGTTCGCAACTCATGCGAAACATTAGCTACAAAATCGCGCCGGATTTGATCCAGCCGCTTCAATTCCGTGATATCGTGGCAAATTACGACGGCGCCAGTCGTCTCGTCGGCAGCCTTCTTGATCGGAACAGCGGTGACTTCGATGTGCCGCTCGCTATGGGTTCGCGAATCGGCAAGGCTCAACTCGCTGCGCATCGCTTCGCCGGTGCGCAGCGTTTCCGCAATCAGCCAGTCCAGCGTTGCGTGGCGGACCTCCTCAAGCAAAGGGACGCCAACGGCTGGCTCTCGCAGTTCGAACAGTTTCTCGAACGTTCGATTCATGAGCGTAATGCGCCGGCGCGTGTCAACGACAAGCAGACCATCCTGCATCGCGCCAAGAATCGTTTGCGTGCCGGATTCGCGCCCTGCGATCTGGCGCTCGAGTTCTTGCTGCCGGGCCAAAATGCTCTCCAGCGCAAGGCCAACGCGTTTCGACTCTGCTCCGCCATCAACCAGAAAAGTGGGCGGCCGTTCGCCGCGGGCTATTTGTGTAACGAGCTGCTCAATTTGTGGCCATGGCGCGGCCCATTTTCGCCAGAGAACCAGTGTGGTCACTGCGAATGTGGCGCAGATCAGACCCAGGATTAACCACCACATCTCGCCTTACTTTTCCCTCAGGCGATAGCCGAACCCACGCACGCTTTCGATTACATCGGCGGCTTTGCCAAGTTTTTTGCGCAGCCGTCGTACATGCGTGTCCACCGTGCGCGTGTCGATGACACTTTCGTAACCCCACACGTCATTGAGCAAACGGTCGCGCGCCTGGACACGACCGCGTCGCTGCATGAGCGTGCGCAAAAGCTTAAATTCCAGGCTGGTGAGGTTGATCCGCTTACCGTTGACTGAGACTTCGTGACGTGCCGGATCAATTGTAATGAGTCCAGCGGTCAAACGTTCATCAACTTGTTTCGCCTCGCCGCGGCGCATAATCGCCCGAATGCGCAAGACCACTTCCCGCAGACTGAAAGGCTTCGTCACGTAATCGTCCGCGCCAAATTCCAAACCCACTATCCGGTCTATCTCTTCGGCCTTCGCGGTTAACATCATGATCGGAATGTGGCGCGTCCCCGGATCGCTCTTCAGAATTTTGCATACTTCCAATCCGGGCATTTTCGGCAACATCAGATCGAGAATAATGAAAGCCGGTTTTTCGCTGCGCGCTTTCTCCAATCCGACAGCGCCATCGGCCGCAATCGAGATAGTGAATCCCGCTTTGCGCAAATTGAGCGCGAGCAGATCGACCACGTCGCGTTCATCCTCAACAATCAAGATTGTTTTGCCGGAGAGGGCTTCCATTGGCAGCCGCTTTTATCGTCCAAAATGCTTCGATTCGCCAGCGGCGCTATTTTCACCGTCGGCCTTTTTGTTCGAGGTCCGCAAGGAGCTCTGTGAACTAGAAATGATCCAGCCCATCCGAAGATGTATTCGCTGGAGAAAAAGAGCCGCTGTGCTTAGCTAAAAGGTTCGACATTCCTCGCCAGGATGCCTGCGCAAGTCATCAAAATCAGTGGAGCGCGACAGCACAACCTGAAGAACCTCCACCTGGAGATTCCTCGTGAGAAACTGGTCGTCATTACGGGCTTGAGCGGCTCGGGAAAATCGTCGCTCGCCTTTGATACATTGTACGCGGAAGGGCAGCGGCGTTACGTCGAAAGTCTCTCGGCTTATGCGCGGCAATTTCTCGATCAGATGGAAAAGCCGAATGTCGATTTTATCGAGGGTCTTTCCCCTGCCATCGCCATCGAGCAGCGCAGTGCCGGCGCGAATCCAAGATCGACAATCGCGACCACGACAGAGACGTACGATTATTTGCGCGTCCTTTATTCGGCAGTTGGTCAACCGCACGATCCATTCACGGGCCATCCCCTGAAGCGGCAAACGCCCCAACAGATTGTCGATCAAATCCTCGCCAACGAGCCGCAGACAAGAGTCATTGTGCTTGCACCGCTGATCGAAAACCAGCCAGGCCAATTCCGAGATGTTATCGAAAAGATCAAGCGTGAAGGATTCGTTCGTGTACGGATTGATGGCGAAATCATTGAGCTGCATGGCTCGGAGCGGATCCGACTGAAGAAAGGCGAGCGACACACGATTGAGGCGGTGGTCGATCGGCTGGTTGTGCGCGATGGAATCCGCGTTCGCCTCACTGACTCAATTGAGACAGCGCTCAAGTGGGGCGGAAACAAATTGTCGATTTTGCGATCGACGCAGGAAACATCGAACGCCCAACATCCAACATCGAACATCGAATCGGAAGAGTGGGAAAAACTGCGCTACTCGACCGACTACGGAAACGCGGAGACTGGATTCACGCTCGGCGAGCTCACTCCGAAGCATTTTTCGTTCAACAGCCATCTGGGTGCTTGCCCGGCGTGCCACGGCTTGGGCACACAACTAATTGTCGATCCTGAGTTGATGATTTCGGATACGAGCAAAACGATTGCGGAAGGGGCGATCACGCCGTGGCGCCGAGGGACGAAACGAATGCAGGCCTACTACCGTCACTTGCAAGGCGCGCTGGTGCGACATTTCCAAGTCGATGAAGACGTGGCGTTTGCCGATTTGCCTAACGAATTTAAGAATGCCCTTTACTTTGGCACGAATGGCGAACCGGTCGAGATGAACCTTGGCGACAACGGCGAGAAGAAAGTGGCGAAGCCGTTTGAAGGTCTTGTGCGACAAATGCAGCGACTCTATGAGGAGACCCAAAGCGAATTCACGCGCAATCGAATCCGCGCGTTCATGACACGTGAGCCGTGCAAAGTGTGCGGCGGCGCGAGACTTAAACCAGAAATTCTCGCGGTTACGCTTAAAGATCGACATCAACGCGAATTGAACATCCATCAATTCAGCGAACAAACGATTGAAGCAGCCGCACGTTTTATGGAGGCTCTCGACCTGACGGTGCAACAACGAGCGATTGTGACTGACGTCGTCCGCGAAGTTCGATCGCGCTTGCGATTTCTCCTCGAGGTTGGGCTCGGTTATCTGACGCTCAATCGTGAGAGCGGTACTCTTTCCGGTGGCGAAGCACAACGAATCCGGCTAGCGACACAGATCGGCTCTGGTCTGGCGGGCGTTCTTTACATTTTGGACGAGCCGAGCATCGGTTTACACCAGCGCGACAATGCGCGTTTGCTCGAGACGCTGCGGCGACTGCGTGATCTCGGCAATTCCGTCATCGTGGTCGAACACGATGAAGAAACGATTCGTGCCGCCGACTATATTGTCGATCTTGGCCCGGGCGCGGGGCCCCGCGGCGGTGAAATTGTTGCCCAAGGCAGCATCGAGGAGGTTCTTCGCGCCAAGAATTCACTAACAGCGGATTATCTCTCCGGGCGCGCACGCATTGCGATTCCGAAACAGCGCGTCAACCCACGATCTATTGCGCGTCAGCTCTCAGCCAATCACGACTCCGATGGGTGGCTTACGGTGGTGGGCGCGAGGGAAAACAACCTTAAGAAAATCGATGTCGCTTTCCCACTTGGCTGTCTCACCTGTGTAACTGGGGTCTCCGGCAGCGGTAAATCCACCTTGTTGGATGACATTTTGCGGCGCGCGCTGTTTCGGCATTTTTACAATTCAAAAGAAAAACCTGGCGCTTATCGAGCGATTCGCGGAATGGAACAGATCGATAAAGCAATCGTTAT
>WNFW01001459.1_pt1 | contig 24667 bp, 28 predicted proteins | sample 5400131 | NCBI WGS metagenome assembly WNFW01 (sample SAMN13153362, study PRJNA577476) | soil metagenome | isolation source: 20 cm soil or saprolite under grassland replicate 1 | place: USA:California | collected 2016-06-15 | reverse complement strand
GCTCGCTGTCGGCTGGGCTGCCGCCGAGAAAGTCGGGAAGGGCGATCGGCACCGGCTGGACGTTGCCTTCGGTGACCTCCAGCCTGAGCACCGCGCCGGCGGGCCGGATCATGCCGGCCGCGGCGATGCCGGCCGCTCCGGCCAACAGCCGGCGGCGCGTCAGCAGGTGCGTGCCAGGTGAAATCATTCGGGTCTTTTCGATTTCCATGGGCGGTTCACGTCGCTTGCTCTTGTGCGTTTCCGATGGGCGGTTCACGCCGGCCGAGACTGCTCAGCCGCCGAACATGCCGTCCAGGCTGAAGTCGACCACGATCTCTTTCCACAAATCGTATTTTGCCGGGGAGAGCATGGTGTAGGGCTGACAGCGGATGGTCGCGCGCACCGCGCTGTCGATCATCGCCTGCATGAAGGAATCGGCAGCCGCACTCTCGGGCTGGGGCGGGCTCGCCAGCGTGCCGTCCTGCTTGAAGCGGATCAGAATGGGCACCTTGAGCTTCTCGGCATTGGTGGCGCCGGCCGGCGGGTTCCAGCATTCCCGCAACCGGGCGCGCAACGCGTCGAGCTCGCTCTGCGCGAGCTTTGGCGAGTCTCCGGTCGCGGTGCCGAACGCCAGCGTGTGATTGAGGGTATCGCCGGCCGCCGCGACGCGCTGGGGATCGCGCTTGTCGAGCAGCGCCGCGATGCGGTTGGCGTCGAATTTCGGTTGCGGCTTCGGATCGGGCTTCTTCGGCTGCGGCTTGGCCTCCTTCTTGGGCTCGGGCTTTGCTTCCTTCTTCAACACGTCGGCGATCGCATCCGGCTTCGGTTCGACCTTCGGTTCGGACTTCGGCTCCTTGGTTTCCGTCGCCTTACGCTCGGGGATTTTCTCGTCCGCGGGCGGCGGCGTCTGCGCCGACGCGGTCACGAGCTCCGGCTTGTCAACCACCTTGGCGGCGGGATCGGCGGGGGTTTTCTTCTCCGCGATTTTCTCCACCAGCGGCTTCGGCGTCTCCGCCTTGGGCGCGTTGCGGGCGCCGGCGCGCAATTGCGAGAACTCGGTCGAGGAGATGAGGTCCACCGGCATCGATTCGGTCGGCGGCGCGTTGAGCGCCTTCGGCGCGAACGACACCAACGCCCACAGCAGCACAGCTGCGTGCGCACTGGCCGATATGGTCAGCCCGGTCTTCATGGCGATCGGGGCCGGATCACGACCCCTGCTCGACCTCCGTCACCAGCGCAACGCGGTGGAAGCCGGCCGCGGAGAGCCGCCCCATGACCCGCATCACGGTGCCGTAATCCACTTTGCGATCCCCGCGCACGTAGATGCGCTCGTCCGTTCCGCCGCGAGCCTGGGTGATCGCTTCGAGCTTTGCAACGAGATCCTCGACCTTGATCTCGGAATTCTGCAGGAACACCTGGCCCTTGCCGTTGACCGACACCGTCAGCGGCTCGCGGTCCTGGTCGAGCGCCTTGGCCTGGGTCTGGGGCAGATCGATCGGCACGCCGACCGTGAGCAGCGGAGCCGAAACCATGAAGATGATCAGCAGCACCAGCATCACGTCGACGAACGGCGTGACGTTGATCTCGCTCATGATCGAGCGGCGGCGATGCCGCCGCCTGCCGGCCGGCGTTGCTTGCGCGCTGCCGTTGGCGCCCATCACGCGCGCTCATCGATCTGACGAGACAGGATCGCCGAGAACTCGTCGGCGAAGCCTTCCAGCCGTTGCGCCTGTTTGTTCACCTCGGACGCGAATTTGTTGTAGAAGATCGTCGCCGGGATCGCGGCGACCAACCCGATCGCGGTGGCGAACAAGGCTTCGGCGATGCCGGGCGCGACCACCGCGAGCGAAGTGTTCTTCGAGGCCGCGATCGACTGGAAGCTGGTCATGATGCCCCAGACCGTGCCGAACAGGCCGATGAACGGCCCGGCCGAGCCGACGGTCGCCAGCACCAAGAGCCGCCGTTCCAGGCGCTCGACCTCCCGCGCAATCGTCACTTCCATAACCTTCTCGATGCGCATCTGCAGCCCGGCAAACGAGCGCGCCTGGGTTTCGAAGCTGCGCTTCCACTCGCGCATCGCCGCGACGAACAGCGCCGCCATGGAGTGGCTCGGCCGCGCCGAGAGCGTGCGATAGAGTTCTTCGAGCGACTGGCCCGACCAGAACGTTTTTTCGAAGCGATCCATGGCATGCCGGGTCCGGGCGTAGAGCACCGTCTTGTCGATGGCGATCGCCCACACCCAGATCGAGGCGATCAAGAGCCCGAGCATCACCGCCTTGACGATGATGTGGGCGGACCAGAACAAGCCGAAGATCGACAGGTCGGAGGAAGTGAGCGGCAAGGCCGACTGCGCGACTTCGGCGGGGTTCATGGCTCAAGTCCTCTCGGCTGACCGGCTCATTGCAACGGGCGGTGCCATCGCGGGACATGACGGCGGGCCGAGCGGCATCGCGCGATGCATCGCTCGAGATCCTGAGAATTCGCGAAGTCGTAGGCCGTCCGCCCGCCGGTACGACCCCGAATTCGGCGCCAAATTTGTCCAAACTAGGGCACCTGCCCCGTCCTCAGGGTCTAACAGGCCCCATTGCGGTTAAAGCTGCGTTACCGCGGGGGATCGACGGTATCGGAGGCCCGCCCGCGGTCGGCCTGCATGGCGATGCGCAGCGGCTTGGGGATGGGTCTCGCCCGCCCGCCCGCCACGAAGGCGACGCGCACATGCGCTTCGACCAGGATCTCGCCCTCGCGGGTCACGCGTTGCAGCAAACTCACCGAGGCGCCCTTCACGTCCCCGGGCTCGGTCACGATCTCGAGCACGTCGTCCATGCGCGCGGGCTTGCGATAATCGATGCGCATCGAGCGCACCACGAAGCCGAAGCCCGGCGCCTCGCTGGCGGCCTGCTCGAACAAATCGCGGTGACCGGCGCCGATCCGGCGCATGTACTCGGTGCGGCCGCGCTCCATGAATCGCAGGAAGCTCGCGTGATAGACGATGCCGGTGAAGTCGGTGTCCTCATAATAGACCCGGACCGGCAGGACGTGCCGCCCGCCGCGGATCTCGCCGCCAAGCTGCGGCCATTTCTCGGGCGCCGGGGTGCGAGAGATGCGCGGCTCACGCTCCCTCGTCATCCTCCGCTCCCTCCTCGAACAGCTGGAATTGTCCGGGATCGCGCGCGGGCTCGGCAAGGCCGAGATGCCGGAACGCGTGCGAGGTCAACAGCCGGCCGCGCGGCGTGCGTTGCAAAAACCCGCGCTGGATCAGGAACGGTTCGATGATGTCCTCGATCGCGTCGCGTGGCTCGGACAGCGCGGCCGCGAGCGTCTCGACCCCGACCGGTCCGCCGCCGTGATGGACGGCGATCGTCGTGAGATACCGGCGGTCCATGGCGTCGAGGCCGGCCATATCGACTTCGAGGGCGACGAGCGCCCGGTCGGCGGCGGGCCGGTCGATCCCGCGGCTGCCGGCAACCGAGGCGAAATCGCGCACGCGCCGCAACAGCCGTCCGGCAATCCGCGGCGTGCCGCGCGCGCGCCGCGCGATTTCATTGGCCCCGTCCGCCGTGATCTCGATGCCGAGCACGCGGGCGCCGCGGTTGACGATCAGCTCGAGCTCGGCCTCGGTATAGAAATTGAGGCGGATCGGAATCCCGAACCGGTCGCGCAGCGGCGTGGTCAACAGTCCCGCGCGCGTCGTGGCGCCGACGAGCGTGAAGCGCGCGAGATCGATCTTCACCGAGCGCGCCGCCGGGCCCTCGCCGATGATCAGATCGAGTTGGAAATCCTCCATCGCCGGATAGAGGATTTCCTCGATCGCCGGGTTGAGCCGGTGGATCTCGTCGATGAACAGTACGTCCCGGTCCTCGAGATTGGTCAGGAGCGCCGCAAGATCGCCGGCCTTGGCGATCACCGGGCCGGACGTGGCGCGGAAATTCACGCCGAGCTCGCGGGCGACGATCTGCGCGAGCGTGGTCTTGCCAAGGCCCGGGGGACCGACGAACAGCACATGGTCGAGCGCTTCCCGACGACTTTTCGCCGCCGCGATGAACACTTCGAGATTGGATCGCGCCTGGGCCTGCCCGATGAACTCGTCGAGCCGCTGCGGCCGCAGCGGCGCCTCCGCGACGTCTTCCTCGCGGCGCTCGGCAGTGACGAGGCGGCGCGGCGTGATCATGGGTGCCACGTGCTCTGGACACCTCCCCCCCTGTGGGGGAGGTCGGCGCCGCGAAGCGGCGCCGGGAGGGGGGTACTATCCTGGAACGCGGGCAATACATTCCTGGGCAATCGCACATGCTTGGCGGCTGGCTCGGAACACCTCCCCCTGAAAGGGGGAGGTCGACCGCGCAGCGGTAGGGAGGGGGTCGCGATCCCCACCCCATCCCTCCCCTTTTCAAGGGGAGGGAGGAGATTGCGGCTCGCTCCGAGCGAAATGCGATGACGCCATCTGCAAGCGGGAGAGGTGACCGGAGTGAATGGCCCGCTCACCGCGAAAGCTCCCGCAGTCCCAGGCGGATGAGGCTCGCGGCATCCGTTGCCTCGCCGGCGCTCTGGGCCGCCGCCGCGATGGCCGCCGCCGCCTGCGGCTGGCCATAGCCCAGATTGACCAGCGCCGAGATCGCATCGGCGACGGGCTGCGGCGCCCGCCGTTCCTCGATTGCGCCGGAGAGCCGGATCACCGCGGGATCGACCGCCGCGTAGGCCGGCGCCTTGTCTTTCAGCTCGGTGACGATGCGCTCGGCGACTTTTTGGCCCACCCCGGGGGACCGCGCGATCATCGCCTTGTCGCGTAGCGCGATGGCGCTCGCGAGATCCGCGGGCGCGAGCGTGCCCAACACCGAGAGCGCGACCTTGGTGCCGACCCCCTGCACCGTCTGCAGCAGCCGGAACCATTCCCGCTCGACCGGCGTGATAAAGCCGAACAGCCGGATCTGGTCCTCGCGCACGTGGGTCTCGATCGCGAGCACGACCGGGTCGCCGGGCGCCGGCAGCGCCTGCAGCGTGCGGGCGGAACAATGCACGACGTAACCGACGCCGCCCACGTCGACGATGATGAAATCCTCGCCGTAGCTGTCGAGCATGCCGGTCAGCTTGCCGATCATGGGAGAGATTCCGGCTTGACGGCGATTCTACCGGATTCGCCGCCTTTCGCCTGCCGCCCTTTGGGCCCCGGTTCGAGCCGGGCCCGCAACAGCGCGGCGCCGCGGTGATGCGCGTGGGTCACCGCGATGGCGAGCGCATCTGCGGCGTCCTCGGTCTCGGGCTCGGCTTTCGGCAGCAGCACGCCGATCATCATCCGGATCTGGGCCTTGTCAGCATGGCCGGCGCCCACGATGGTTTTTTTCACGAGATTGGGCGCGTACTCGGCAACCTCCAGCCCGGCCTGTGCGGCGGCGAGCAGAGCGACCCCGCGGGCCTGGCCGAGTTTTAGCGTCGCGACGGCATCCTTGTTGACGAAGGTCGCCTCGGCTGCGGCTTCCTGCGGCGCAAATTGCGCGATCACGCGCGCAAGCCCCGCGTGGATCGCCGCCAGACGCGAAGCCAAGGCCTCCCGATCATCGGTTTCGACGCGGCCGCAGCCGAGAAAGGCGAGCCGATTGCCAGAAATCTCGACGATCCCCCAGCCGGTGCGGCGGAGGCCCGGATCGATGCCGAGGATGCGAATCGCGCGGGCGCTCACGAGCCTTGATACCGCCGCGCCCGCGGCGCGACTAGCGCACAAAATCCGATCTGCACAGTCGATTGGACCCGCTGCGCGCCGTCATAGTGAGGTGGCCAGCCGCCCTTCGAGGCTCGCTTCGCGAGCACCTCAGGGTGACGGCCGGAGATGGAGCTACGCCCCCACCCTGGCCATCAGCGCGTCGGAGACCTCGAAATTGGCAAAGACGTTCTGCACGTCGTCGCGGTCCTCGAGCGTCTCGATCAGGCGCAGCAGCTTCTCGCCCTGCTCGTCGTCGAGCCCGATGGTGCTCTGCGGCTTCCACACCAGGGTGGCCTTGCGCGGTTCGCCGAACCTCGCCTCCAGCGCGCGGGCGACATCGCGCAGCCGATCCTGCTCGACGTAGACCTCATGACCGGAGCTGGTCGAGGCCACGTCGTCGGCTCCGGCTTCGATCGCCGCATCGAGCATGTCGTCCTCGCTCGCGACCTTGGCGTCGAACTCGACCATTCCGACGCGGTCGAACAGGAACGCCACCGCCCCGGTCTCGGCCAGATGCCCGCCGCTTTTCGAGAACGCGGAGCGCACGTCGGACGCGGTCCGGTTGCGGTTGTCGGTGAGCACCTCGACGATGATCGCCACGCCGCCGGGCCCATAGCCCTCGTAGCGGATCTCCTCGTAAGTGTCGGCGTCGCCGCCCTGGGCCTTCTTGATCGCGCGCTCGATGTTGTCCTTGGGCACGTTCTCGGCGCGGGCGGCCAGGATGGCGGCGCGCAGCCGCGGGTTCATGTTCGGATCGGGCACCCCGAGCTTCGCCGCCACGGTGATCTCGCGTGCGAGCTTCGAGAACAGCTTGGAGCGCGCGGCATCCTGGCGCCCCTTGCGGTGCATGATGTTCTTGAACTGCGAATGTCCGGCCATGGCTCGTTCCGCGATCGGCGGCGCTTCGGCGAATGGGCCGAGCAGCGCCTCTTCGTGATCGGATCATTGCATCGATTTATCCCGGGATCGACGCGATGGGCCAGGTCCGGACAGGCGGCACATCATTGGCTTGCGCGCCGAAAGAGCGGGACGGGGGCGCACCTACTTGCCGTCGTTCCAGATATCGGCCGCGAGCTTCCAGTCTATTCCGACCTTCTCCCACACTACGACATATTTGCCGGTGACTTCCTGCGGCGTCGGACCCTTGGTCTTCAAGCTGAAGGTCCCGATCTCGCGCGCCGCGGAGGCCCCCAACGGCTTGACGTCGAGGGTTATGACTTTCGGATCGCCGACTTGCTCCGCCATGCTTTTCCACATTGCGCCGATCGCAGCCCTGCCTTTCACCATGCCGGACCCGGGCGGAAATGCGGTCGCGTCATCGGTGTAGAGCGACGCGACGCCATCGAAATCGCCTTTGTTGAACAATTCCACCCATTTCGCATTCACCGCCTCGATCTCGGCCTTCTGGGCGACGGCCGGCGCGATTAGTCCTGCCAAGAACGCAATCACCAATGCAATCCTGCGCATGATCAACTCCGCAAACGTGTCTTCGATTTCAAAATGTCCCCGATGCCCTCACGACATGCATCAGCGAGATACGGTGTCACAACGGCAGCGGCGAGATGATGGCTGCATCAATTATAGGGCCTGGAGCCGACAGGATTCAAGAAAACTAGCCCCAGAAGGCGGGCTTGGCTTCCTCGAGCCGCCCGCCCAATCGCACCGCGCCCACCCGGGTCGCAAGGCCGGTGCGATCGTCGGTCTCTACCGCAAGCCCGCACAATGTCGCCGCGCCGAGCGCCGGCTCGAACTTGGCGGACGGGATGCGCCGCAGGAAACGCTGCAGCGGCTCCTGTTTGTTCATGCCGATCACGGAATAATAGTCGCCGGTCATGCCCACGTCGGAAATGAACGCGGTGCCTCGTGGAAGGATCTGATGATCGGCGGTCGGCGCATGGGTGTGGGTGCCGATCACCACGCTCGCCCGCCCGTCGGTAAAATATCCCATGGCCTGCTTTTCGCTGGTGGCCTCCGCATGCAGGTCGATGACGATCGCATCGGCGCCGCTCCTCAGCGGACAAGCCGCCAGCTCCTTGTCGATCGCGGCGAACGGATCGTCGAGCGCGTCCATGAAGATGCGGCCCAACGCGTTGATGACGAGAACTCGCGCGCCGTTTTTCGCTTCGAGGAGCGCGGCACCGCGGCCGGGCGTGCCGGCCGGATAATTGATCGGGCGAATTAGCCGCGGGGCCCGCTCGATGAAGACCAGCGCCTCGCGCTGGTCCCAGGCATGATTGCCGAGCGTGATGGCATCGGCGCCGGCATCGATCAGCTCGTGGTAGATCGGCTCGGTGATGCCGAAGCCGCCGGCAGCGTTCTCGCCGTTGACGATGACGCAATCGAGCCTCCAGTCGCGGACGAGGGCGGGCAAGCGCTCGTTCACGATGTTCCGCCCGCTGCGCCCGACCACGTCGCCGACGAACAGGATGCGCATTGCGTTCAAGTCCCGCGGCAGTCGATGACCTCGCGCTCGGTTAGCACGAGATCGAGCCTGGCGTCGCGCGGGGTCGCAGGCACGCTCGCGATCTCCTGCGCGGCGAAGGCGAGCCCGACGGCGGTGACGGGTTTTGCCGCGCGCAGACGCCGCAGCGTCAGATCGTAATAGCCGGCCCCATAGCCGATGCGATGGCCGGTGCGATCGAACGCGGCGAGCGGCACGATCAGCACGTCGGGAAGGACTTCGGGCGCATCGGGCAGCGGCTCGCGGATGCCCCACACGCCCGACCCGAGCGGCGCACCGAACGACCATGCCCGGAACACCAAGGGATGGCCGCGTCCGACCACGACGGGCAGCGCGAGTGTTGCGCCCGCGTCCGCAAGCCGCCGCAGCAGCGGCACCGGATTGATCTCGCTGCGCAACGGAAAAAACCCGGACACGCATGCGCCGTCCGGGACCGGAACGGGAAACGGCCGCAAGGCAACGCGCTCGGCTGCCTCTGCCCGCACCGCGGCCGCAATGGCATCCCGGCGCGCGAGCGCATCGCGGCGCAGCTCCGCCTTGCCAGATTCGCTCGGCGCAGGGGAAATCATGAGATTTGCGGGAAAATCCTCGCGGAAGGACAAAGGTGCGGAGCCGCGCTGGAAGGTGCGGAGCCGCGCTGGCCGTCGGAGCGTTCGATCCCGGGTACCTACAACGTAGGTGGGCGCCATATGTCCGAGCCCACGAGCTCGGCCAGGGACAGCTCCCTTGAGGATCGATAAGGCCCCGGGGATTGCGTCTCCGACGCACCCCGCAGCCCCGCTCCGACAATCTAGTGCGGGCAGAGCCGGCCCGCCAGCTGTGCTGGAATCGGCTCAGCCGACCGCGATTTCCTGACCCAGGCTCTGGTTCAGACTTTTGGTGACCCGCTCGATGCGCTCGGCGGCGGAATTGAGTGCCGCCGCGATCGCCGCCTGCGTCGCCTTGGAGCGCTCCGCCGTGACGGCGCCCGCGTCATGCATCCCGGCGAGCTGTTCTTCAAGCTGCCGCATGCGCTTGCCCGCCTCGACCAGCTCGTCGGTGACCGTGATCGCCGCCATGACTACGAGCCGCATATCACCGATTTCCCCGAAACGGCCGCGCAGCTCCTCGATGCGCAGATCGAGATCCTTCGCCAGCCGAAGCAGGTGCGCCTCCTGGCCGTCCTCGCATGCCATGCGGTACTGGCGGCCGTTGATGGTGACGCTGACGTGAGCCATGGGACGCTCCGCGGTGCCGGCCGAGGCGATGGAACCAGTGTTCGGGTCGGTGCCGGCCATTGTCAACGATCGTGAGACTCGAGCACCGAACGGACGCCCTCGATGGCGAGGTCGAGCCGGCGCGCGATCTCCCGGCTGGTTGCTTCGAGCTGGCGGCGTCGGACCGCCTCGGCGTCGAGCTCCTCCGCGAGCTTGGAGCGATCGGCGCCGAGCGCCTGGACCTGCGCGGCCAAGGATTGGACGCCGCGGTCGGCGTCGTGCCGGCGCTCGGCTGCGGCTTCCAAGGCATCGAGCGCGGCGATCAGCCGGCCCGTTGCCGCCTCGATCGAGCCGACATCGATCGCGGCCGGTTCATCGCCTTTCGGCATCGCGTGTGGCGCGCCCATCCTGCCGCTCTCCCCCGATCCGCCCGGCGTCTCGCGCGTTTCCCGCGCGCATTGCGGGCGTCCGTGTCCGGACCGGCGTTGCATTGCGCCGGGCCGTCGATCATTCCCGTAATCGCATTCTGTGGATTTGTTGCGATCAGCTCAAGAGCGCCAAGCACTTACGCGCAGAAATTCGCGCCTCAGTTTCGCCCTGATCGCGTTGACTCGCCCCCCTTCCGTGCTATCAGTCCGCCGCCAGGGACGGCGGGGGCTTCGTTCTAGACCCGGCGCGGTCGCGTCCGGGAGATTCCTTTGAGCGAACTTGCTTTTGCGTTGGCCGCGGCGTGAGGAGAGCCGCGGGGTTCCCGCATTGCCGGCGCGACAAGGACGCCTGATGATTCCGCGCGCTCAGCACGATCGCATGGCGAACGCCATTCGTGCCCTGGCCATGGATGCAGTCGAAACCGCCAAGTCCGGCCATCCCGGATTGCCGATGGGGCGCCGCCGACGTGGTGACCGTCCTGTTTACCCGATTTCTGCATTTCGATCCCGCGGACCCTGCCTGGCCCGATCGCGACCGTTTCGTGCTCTCCGCCGGCCACGGCTCGATGCTGATCTATGCGGTGCTGCACCTGCTCGGGGTCGAGGCGATCACCATCGAGGAGATCAAGCGGTTCCGGCAGCTTGGATCGATCACGCCCGGGCATCCGGAACACGGCCACACGCCGGGCATCGAGACGACGACGGGACCGCTCGGTCAGGGGCTCGCCAATGCGGTCGGAATGGCGATCGCGGTGGAGGCGCGCGACCTGCTCATCAAGCGCGGCTGCTCGGCCGGGTGGTCTCGGTTCCCTGTTTCGAATTGTTTCTGGCGTCACCCGCGCACGTGCGGCAATCGGTCATCGGGGATGCGCCCTTGCGCATCGCGGTCGAGGCGGCGGTACGTCAGGGATGGGACGCGATCATCGGCAGCGACGGCCTTTTCATCGGCATGGCGGGCTTCGGGGCGAGTGCGCCCTACAAGGACCTCTATCGCCGGTTCGGCATCACCGCCGAGGCGGCGCTGAGCAAGCTCATCCATTGAGGCGCGGAACCCGGATTGCCGGCTGCGACTTCCCAATCGTCCGGCCCGGGCCTATCTAGGCGGCACCGGCTACCGTCGCCGCCCTAGCATTGAACGAATCGGGAGCTTGAAATGTCCGTCCGCGTCGCCATCAACGGGTTCGGCCGCATCGGCCGCAACGTGCTGCGCGCCCTGGCCGAAGCCGGCCGCAAGGACATGGAGGTCGTGGCCGTCAACGATCTCGCCCCGGTCGAGACCAATGCGCATCTGCTGCGGTTCGATTCCATTCACGGCCGCTTCCCCGGCGAGGTCAAGGTACAGGGCGACAGCATCGACTGCGGCACCGGAAAGATCAAAGTCACCGCGATCAAGAATCCCGGCGAGCTGCCGTGGAAAGAGCTCGGCATCGACATTGCGCTGGAGTGCACCGGCATTTTCACCTCGAAGGAAAAGGCCTCGGTGCATCTGCAGGCGGGCGCCAAGCGCGTGCTCGTCTCGTCGCCTTCGGACGGCGCCGATCTCACCGTCGTCTACGGCGTCAATCACGACAAGCTGACGAAGCAGCATCTCGTCGTTTCCAACGCCTCCTGCACCACCAATTGCCTGGCTCCCGTTGTGAAGGTGCTGCACGACGCGGTCGGGATCGAGAAGGGATTCATGACGACGGTGCACGCCTATACCAACGACCAGCCGAGTCTCGATCAGGTCCACAAGGATCTCTACCGGGCGCGCGCCGCGGCGCTTTCCATGATCCCGACCTCCACGGGCGCCGCCAAGGCGGTCGGCCTGGTGCTGCCGGAGCTCGCCGGCAAGCTCGACGGCGTCGCCATAAGGGTTCCGGTCGCCAACGTCTCGGCGATCGATTTCAAGTTCGTGGCCAAGCGCCCGACCTCGAAAGACGAGATCAACGGCGCGGTCACCCGCGCGGCCGCACAGCAGCTCAAGGGCATTCTCACCTATACCGACCAGAAGAACGTCTCGATCGACTTCAATCACGACCCGCACTCGTCGATCTTCCACATGGACCAGACCAAGGTGATGGACGGGACGCTGGTGCGGGTGATGGCCTGGTACGACAACGAATGGGGGTTCTCGAACCGCATGGTCGACACCGCCGTCGCCATGGGCAAGGTGATCTGACCGACCGGATCGTGAGCCATGGTCGCGATCCGCACCCTCGATGAGGCCGACCTCAGGGGCAAGCGGGTTCTGCTGCGCGTCGATCTCAACGTTCCCCTCGAGGACGGCAAGGTCGGCGATCTGACCCGGATCGAGCGGGTGGCGCCGACCATCCGCGAGATCGCCGACAAGGGCGGCAAGGTGATCCTGCTCTCGCATTTCGGCCGGCCGAAGGGGCCGGATCCGAAGCAATCGCTCAGGCCGATTGCGGCGGCCGTGTCGCAGGTCCTCGGCCGGCCGGTCGCCTTCGCGGAGGACTGCGTCGGCCCGAAGGCGCAAGCGGCGGTCGCCGCGCTGCGGCCCGGCGACATTCTCTGTTTGGAGAATACCCGCTTTCACAAGGGCGAGGAGAACAACGATCCGGAGTTCGTCGCCGCGCTCGCCGCGCTCGGCGATCTGTGGGTCAACGACGCATTTTCGGCCGCGCACCGCGCGCATGCATCGACCGAAGGATTGGGTCACCGTCTCCCCGCTTACGCCGGACGCGCCATGCAGGCCGAGCTCGAGGCTCTGGAAAAGGCCCTGGAGCATCCCGCGCACCCGGTGATGGCGATCGTCGGCGGGGCGAAAGTCTCGACCAAGCTCGATCTGTTGGGCAATCTGATCGCCAAGGTCGACATCCTGGCGATCGGCGGCGGCATGGCCAATACCTTCCTGGCCGCCCAAGGCCGGCGCATCGGCAAATCGCTCGCCGAGCATGATCTCGTTACGACCGCGCGCGAGGTCGTGGCCGCCGCCGATGCCAAGGGGCGCGAGATCCTGCTTCCGACCGACGCCGTGGTGGCGCGCGAGCTCGCGCCGCATGCGCCTTCGAGGGTGGTCGCAGTCGACGCGGTCGGCGAGGAGGAAATGATCCTCGATCTGGGACCGCGGAGCGTGGAGCACGTCATCTCGGCGCTGGCCCGATCGAAGACCTTGCTGTGGAACGGACCGGTGGGAGCCTTCGAGATCGAGCCGTTCGACGACGCCACGATCGAGATCGCGGAGGCCGCAGCCGAGCTTACCGAGGCCGGCAAGCTCGTTTCGGTAGCAGGCGGCGGCGACACCGTCGCGGCCCTCAATGCGGCGGGAGTAACTGGCCGGTTTTCCTACGTTTCGACCGCCGGCGGCGCTTTCCTCGAATGGCTCGAGGGCAAAGCCTTGCCGGGCGTGGAAGTCTTGAAAGCCGAACAGCGGTGATGATCTTGAGGGCAAGGGCACCCGCCCTGCCGCCGAGGTCGAGAACAATGGAGGGTCCGATGAACCTCGCTGAGCTCAACAAAATTGCCCAGGCCATGGTCACGCCCGGCAAGGGCATTCTGGCGGCCGATGAATCCACCGGCACGATCAAGAAGCGGTTCGATTCGATCGGGGTGGATTCCACCGCGGACACGCGCCGCGATTACCGCGAGCTGCTGTTTCGCTCGACCGACGCCATGTCGAAATACATTTCCGGCGTCATTCTTTACGACGAGACCATCCGCCAGACCGCCAAGGACGGCACGTCGCTGGTCAAGCTGATCGAGCAGGCCGGCTCCATTCCGGGGATCAAGGTCGACAAGGGCACCAAGCCGCTGCCGTTCTATCCCGGCGAAGTCGTCACCGAGGGCCTCGACGGCCTGCGCGAGCGGCTCGCCGAATATCGCGGGCTCGGCGCCCGTTTCGCCAAGTGGCGCGCCGTGATCGACATCGGTGCCGGCATTCCAAGCTATTCCTGCATCCGTGCCAATGCGCATGCGCTCGCGCGCTATGCCGGCTTGTGCCAGGAGGAGGACATCGTGCCGATCGTCGAGCCCGAGGTGCTGATGGACGGCGGCCACGACATCGACCGATGCGCGCAAGTCACCGAATGGGTGCTCAAGACGGTCTACGAGGAGCTCTACCTTGCGCGCGTCCAGCTCGAAGGCACGGTGCTCAAGCCCAACATGGTGGTGCCGGGCAAGAAGTCCGCAAAGCGCGCGTCCGTCGAGGAAGTCGCCGAAAAAACCATCCGCGTGCTCAAGAACTGCGTGCCCCCCGCAGTTCCGGGCATCGCGTTCCTGTCCGGCGGCCAGTCCGAGGAGGAGGCAACCGCCCATCTCGACGCCATGAACAAGCGCGATAACGTGCCCTGGAAGCTCACGTTCTCGTACGGCCGCGCGCTGCAGGCAGCGCCCCAGAAGGCCTGGTCCGGCAAGAACGAGAACGTCGCGGCCGCGCAGCGCGCGTTCGCGCATCGCGCGCGGATGAACGGGTTGGCAACGCTCGGGCAATGGAAGCAGGAGCTCGAGAAGCGCGCGGCATAAGCTCTTTGCCGCGCACGGTGGCGGCGGCGTTCGACGGATCAGCATGGCATCGCGACGCCAACGTGCGCAGATACGCCGCCCGCCGGCGCGACTCTATCTGATCACGCCGCCGATCGAAGATGCGCGCCGGTTTGCGGCCGATCTTGAGTCCGCGCTCGAGGCCGCCGACGTCGCCGCCGTGCTGCTGCGGTTCGCCGGCGGGAAGGGGCAGGATCTGCGTGAGGCCGTCACGACGCTCGCACCTGTCGTCCAGACGCGAGGAATCGCCCTGCTGTCGTCGGCGAACCGGAACTCGCCCGTCGCTTGGACGCCGACGGGGCGCATCTGACCGGCACGGAAGTGCTCAAGCGCGCGATCGGCAGCCTGAAGCCGGAGCGAATTGCGGGTGCCGGCGGGCTGAAAACACGGCATGATGCCATGATCGCGGCCGAATCGGGCGCCGATTATGTGATGTTCGGCGAACCGGACGCGGCCGGCGGGCGTCCGCCGTTCCCGGCCATCATCGAGCGCGTTGCGTGGTGGGCGGAGTTGTTCGAGCCCGCTTGCGTCGGCTATGCCGGGAGGTTCGAGGAGGTCGGCCAACTCGTGGCTGCGGGCGCCGATTTCGTCGCGCTGGGCGATCCGGCGTGGGCCGGCGAGGTCGCCGCGGCGGTCAGGACCGCTGCGGCCGCGATGAAGCCGGTGGAGGCGCTGGAATGACAAGGGCTTGGCAGGGCTCGATGCTCGCAGCGATGTTCTCGCTGGCGGCCCCCGCCTGGGCCCAGGCCCCGATCCAGATCGTCCCGCCGGCCGCGCAAACCCCGCCGCCGAAACCGCTGAAGCCCGTGCACCGCCCGCCCCCGGCCAAAACCGCAAAACCTGCGGCCGAGCCGCCCGGCCGTCCCGCACCGGCGAAGCCGAAACCGCAACCGAGCACGAGCAAGAGCCTCGCCCTACCCTATGCGGCCCCGGGGAGCGGCGCAGCCGAGCCGGACCTCGCCTATGCGGCCTACGACGGCGGCCAATACCTGACCGCGTTCGCCGAAGCCACGCGCCGGGTCAACGACAAGGGCGACCCGAAAGCGATGACGCTCTTGGGCGAGCTCTACGCCAATGGGTTCGGGGTTCCCAAGGACGACCAGAAGGCATTGGCGTGGTTCTCGCTGGCGGTCGATCGGGGGGACCGCGAGGCGATGTTCGAACTCGCCATGCTGCGCCTCGCCGCGCGCGGCGGGCCGCGCGACCGGGATGCGGCGGCGGCACTGCTCGAACGCTCGGCGAAGCTCGGGCACATCGCCGCCTCCTACAATCTCGCGCTGCTGTATCTGGAAGGCCAGCAGTTCGATCGCGATTTCGCAAAAGCCGCGGAATTGCTGCGCGGCGCCGCCGACGCCGGCAATCCCGACGCGCAATATGCGTTGGCGACGCTCTACAAGGAGGGCCGCGGCGTTGCCAAGGATGCGGGCGAGGCCGCGCGGCTGCTCGGCACCGCGGCCCGCGCCGGCAACCTCGACGCCGAGGTCGAATATGCCATCGCTCTGTTCAACGGGACCGGGATGGCCAAGGACGAAGCCGGCGCGGTAGCCTGGTTCCGCAAGGCGGCGCGGCAGGGCAGCCCGATCGCGCAAAACCGGCTCGCCCGCATTCTGGCGGCGGGCCGCGGCGCGCCGGCCGACCCGGTCGGAGCGACCAAATGGCACCTCATCGCCAAGGCGGCAGGCGAGAGCGACCCCTGGCTCGACACCTTCGTCGGGAATTTGAAGCCTGCGGAGCGCGAAGCGGGAGAAAAAGCCGCCAAGCCTTGGCTCGCGAGCCTGCCGCCGCGCACGTGACGTTGTCATTCCGGTGCGCGGGCGCTAAGCCCGGGAAACTCGGAACCCTTCCGCCGTAATCTTTGATCCGCAGATCATGGTGCAATCCGCGCTTCTCAACGTCATGGTCCGGGCCGCGCACAAGGCTGCGCGCGGCCTCAAGCGCGACTTCGGCGAGGTCGAGCGGCTGCAGGTCTCGTTGAAGGGGCCGGGAAATTTCGTCACGGCGGCGGATCGCCGCGCCGAGGAAATTCTGCGCACGGAGCTTGCCAAGGCGCGCCCCGGCTACGGCTTTCTCGGCGAGGAGGGCGGACGAACCGAGGGCACCGACAAGACCCATTGCTGGATCGTCGACCCGCTCGACGGCACCACCAATTTCCTGCACGGCATTCCGCAGTTCGCAATCTCCATCGCGCTGGCGCGCGACGGCACCATCGTTGCCGGGCTCGTCTACAATCCGGCAACGGACGAGCTTTACACCGGCGAGCGCGGCAAAGGCGCGTTCATGAACGATCGGCGCCTGCGGGTGGCGGCGCGCCGGCAGATCGGCGATGCCGTCTTGGCCTGCGGACTGCCGCATCACGGGCGCGGCGATCTTACGCAGTTCCGTAACGAGATCGCGGCGGTACAGAGCCAAGTCTGCGGACTGCGGCGCTTCGGATCGGCCACGCTCGATCTCGCCTGGGTGGCCGCGGGACGGTTCGACGGCTATTGGGAACGCAATCTTTCCCCGTGGGACATGGCTGCGGGGCTGCTGCTGGTGCGTGAGGCCGGCGGTTTCGTCACCGATCTCGACGGCGGCGAGGCTATGCTCGAGAAGGGCCATATCATTGCCGGAAATGAGAGCATGCATGGCGGACTGCTGGAGCTGTTGAAGGGAGCCGCAATCGGATGAGCCGCCCGGACTCCATCGCTCGCATCGTCCGGCATTTCCTTTCCGTGCCGCCGTGCGATATTGAGGGCATCGAGTGACGTAAAGCTGCCATGGCCCAAGATCTCGATCCCTTCAAACTTTCGTCTCCGCGCATTTTCCTGGTGCGCATGACGGTGTTCCTCATCCTCGGCGCCTTGCTGGTCGTCATTCTCTACAAGCAGATCTGGGCGGCGTTCCTGGCCAATCCCGGGCTCAACGCGCTCATCATCTGCGTGCTGCTCGTCGGCATCCTGATGGCGTACCGGCAGGTGATCCGGCTGTTTCCCGAAGTGGCCTGGGTCAACAGCTTCCGGCTTGCCGATCCCGGGCTGGCGCTGGCGCGCCCGCCGACATTGCTGGCGCCCATGGCGTCGATCCTGGGCGAGCGCACCTCCGGGCGCATGGCGATCTCGCCGACCATCCTGCGCAGCCTGCTGGATTCCATCGCGACCCGGCTCGACGAGGCGCGCGATCTCTCCCGCTACATGACCGGCCTGCTGATCTTCCTGGGCCTGCTCGGGACATTCTGGGGCCTGATCGAGACGGTCGGCTCGGTCGGCAAGGTCATCGACGGGCTCAAAGTCGGCGGCGACGCCGGCCAGGTGTTCGACGCCCTGAAGGAGGGGCTCGCGGCGCCGCTCGGCGGCATGGGGATCTCGTTTTCCTCCTCGCTGTTCGGGCTGGCCGGCTCGCTGGTGCTCGGCTTCCTCGACCTGCAGACCAGCCAGGCGCAGAACCGCTTCTACATCGACCTCGAGGACTGGCTCTCGACGACCGTGCGCGATCTCGGCACCGAGCCGACTGCGCGTCCCGGCGGCACGGTGCAGATGGGCGAGATCGGCGTCGCCATCGAGCACCTCAAGGAGGCGATCGCCGACAGCGGGTCCGGCCGCGCCGCGACCGCGGCGATGGCGAGCCTGGCCGAGGCGATTCACGGCCTCGTCAATCACATGCGCACCGAGCAGCAGATGATCCGCGATTGGGCCGACGCGCAGGCGCACCAGCAGCGCGAGGTGCAGCGCCTGCTCGAACGTATCGCCCGCGAAGACGTCCACAAGGTCTGAGCCATGGCGCTTGCCCGCACCCGCCGCGACCGCGGCGTCGATTATTGGCCCGGTTTCGTCGACGCGCTCTCGACTCTGGTCCTGGGCATCATCTTCCTGCTGTCGGTCTTCGTGGTCGTGCAATTCTTCCTGTCCCAGGAAGTGACCGGAAAGGACACGGCGCTGGCGCGCCTCAATGCGCAGATCGCGCAGCTCACCGAGCTGCTGTCGATGGAGAAGGCCGGCAAGGCCAATGTCGAGGACAGCCTTGCGGCGTTGCGGGCAAGCCTGGCGACGGCGGAAAGCGAGCGCGAGCGTTTCAAGGGCCTCTACGAAGGGGTCGGACCCGGCGCGGCCGCGGCGCAGGGCAAGGTCAACACCCTGACCAGCGAGCTCGACAGCCAGAAGCAGATTTCGGCGCGGGCGCTGTCCCAGGTCGAATTGCTCAACCAGCAGATCGCGGCCCTGCGGCGCCAGCTCTCGGCGATCGAGGAGGCGCTGCAGGCATCGGAAAAGAAGGACAAGGAAGCCCAGGCGCGCATCGCGGACCTCGGCCAGCGGCTCAACGTGGCACTGGCCCAGCGCGTGCAGGAGCTCTCCAAATATCGCTCGGAGTTCTTCGGGAAACTGCGCGCGATCCTCGGCGCCCGCCCCGACATCCGCGTGGTCGGCGATCGCTTCGTGTTCCAGTCCGAGATCCTGTTCGACAGCGGATCCGCGGGTCTGAAGCCCGAGGGCCAGGCCGAGGTCGACAAGCTCGCGGGCGCGCTGATCGATCTGGAGAAGCAGATTCCTGCGGAGATCGCCTGGGTGCTGCGCATCGACGGCCACACCGACGTGCGCCCGATCGCGAGCTCGCAATTTCCCTCGAACTGGGAGCTTTCTGCGGCCCGGGCGATCTCGGTCGTGCAATATTTGATCGGCAGGGGCGTGCCGGCGCGCCGGCTCGTCGCCGCCGGGTTCGGCGAGTTTCAGCCGCTCGACAATGATCCGACCGAGGAGGCGTTCCGCCGCAACCGCCGCATCGAGCTGAAACTGACGGAGCGATGAGCGCGCCTCCCCGGTTGCGGCCCTACGCGGCCGCCGACGAGGAGGTTGCGATCGAGTTGTGGCGGCGCAGCTGGCAGCAGGCCTATCCGGACATCGATTTCTCCGCGCGGCTTTCCTGGTGGCGGGAGCGCTGGCGCAACGAGCTGGTGCCGAACGCGAGCATCACGCTCGCGGAACGCGCGGGCGCCGTTGCCGGCTTCGTCACCATCGATCCGAGAACCGGCTATCTCGACCAGATCGTCGTCGCCCCCGAGGCGTGGGGCGAAAAAATTGCCGAAGCGCTGCTCGCCGAGGCCAAGCGCATCTGCCCGGAAAAAATCGAGCTGCACGTCAACACCGACAATGCACGCGCCATTCGCTTCTATGAGAAGCACGGGTTCGCCGTCACCGGCGAGAGCCGCAATCCGCTCTCAGGCCGGCCGGTGCTCGCGATGCGATGGCGACCGGACCGCTCGCGGCTGGCTCCGAAACCCTCTCCCCTTGTTGTGGGAGAGGGTGGCACGCCGGAGCGCAGCGAGGGCGAGCCGGGCGAGGGGTAACGTCGATTTATTAGAAGCGAACCCCTCACCCGCCTCGTGGACTTCGTCCGCTCGGCGCCCTCTCCCGCAAGGAGAGGGGAAGAGCGCACGTGGAAAGGCTCAGCCCATCTCGAACTGCAATTTCGCGAGCCGCGCATAGAGCCCGGAATCGGCGACCAGGCTGGCGTGGGTGCCCTCCTCGACGATGCGGCCCTCCTCCATCACCAGGATGCGGTCGCAGGACAGCACCGTCGCCAGCCTGTGCGCGATGACGAGCGTGGTGCGGCCCTGCATCAGCCGCTCGAGCGCCGCCTGCACCAAGGTCTCGCTCTCGGCATCGAGCGCCGAGGTGGCCTCGTCGAGCAGCAACAGCGGCGCGTCGCGCAGGATGGCCCGGGCGATGGCGATGCGCTGGCGCTGTCCGCCCGACAAGGTCACGCCGCGCTCGCCGATCTGGGTGTCGTAGCCCTGCGGCAGCCGCGCCACGAATTCGTCGGCGAGCGCCAGCTCGGCCGCGCGCTCGATCTCGGCATCCGCCGCGTCCGGCCGGCCGAACCGGATGTTCTCCGCGACCGAGGCCGCGAACACCACCACGTCCTGCGGCACCAGCGCGATGCGGCGGCGCAGCTCCTGCGGGTCGGCGTCGCAAATCCGCACGCCGTCGAAGAAGATCGCGCCCGCGACGGGGTCGTAGAACCGCAGCAGCAGGTGGAAGATCGTGCTCTTGCCGGCGCCGGAAGGACCGACGATCGCCAGCTTCTCGCCGGGGTCGACGCGAAACGAGACGTCCTCGAGCACCACGCCGCGCTCGCGCGCCGGATAAGCGAAGCGCACGCGCTCGAATGCGATCTCGCCGCGGCCCGGCACCGGGAGCGCGACCGGGTTCGCCGGGCGCCGGATCACGGGCTCGATCGTCAGGATCTCCGCGATGCGTTCGGCGGCGCCCGATGCGAGCGCAATTTCGCCCCAGACTTGGCTCAGCTCGCCGAGCGCGCCCGCGGCGAATACCGCGTACAGCAAAAATTGGCCGAGCCGGCCGGCGCTGGTCCGCCCGGCCAGCACGTCCTGCGCGCCGATCCACAGGATGACGACGACGCTGGCGAACACCAGGAAGATCACAACGGCGGTGAGCGCGGCGCGCGCCCGGGTCGATTGACGGGCGGCCCGGAAGGCGCGCTCGACCGCGCCGGCGAACCGCGAGCTCGCGAGCCGCTCGTTGGTGAATGCCTGCAGCGTGCGGGCGGCCCCGATGAGCTCGGCCGCATAGGCCGAAGCGTCGGCGAGCTTGTCCTGCGCCTCGCGCGAGCGGCGGCGCACCGCGCGACCGAACGCCACCAGCGGCAGCACGATCACCGGAATGGCGCCCAGCACGAAGCCGGAAAGCCGGGGGCTCGTCACCACCATCATGACCGCGGCGCCCAGGAACAGCATCAGGTTGCGCAGCGCGATCGAGACCGAGGCGCCCACCGTCGCCTTGATCTGCGTGGTGTCCGCGGTGAGCCGCGACATCACCTCGCCGGTCTTGGCCGTATCGAAGAACGCGGCCGATAGATTGGTCACGTGCGCGAACAGGTCCGAGCGCAGGTCGGCGACCACCCGCTCGCCGATGATGGTGACGAGGTAATAACGCGCGGCGCTGGCGGCGGCGAGCACCGCCGCAATCGCGATCATGGCCGAGAAATATTGGTCGATGAGGCCGATGCGGTCGGCGGAGAAGCCGAAGTCGATCATGCGCCGCACCGCGAGCGGCACCGCAAGGGTCGCCGCCGCGGCGACCAGCAGGGCCGCGAGCGCGCCCACCACCTGCCAGCGGTAGCGCAGCGCATAACGCTGGAGCCCGAGAAGCGGCGCGAGCCGGGGCCGCTTGCGGGTCTCTTGCGGGGGCGCGGCGACGGCTTGCCCGACCGCCGCGGCGTCGAGGCCGCGTCCTGCGCTCGGCGAAATCAAGTTCATGCCTGGCCCTCGGCCGGATGTGAACGGCGCGGGTGGTCCCAGTCCGCGACCATGCCCCGGAAGCCGCGCCGCCGGCAAATGCCGGATGGTCGCGGCTTGTCCGGCAATTTCCGGTGCGCTATAGAGCCCGCGAGCCCCCATCACCCCCGCAATCGGCGGGCGCCATACCCGGCGCAACCAACGAACGCAAGCAAGCCATGAAGCGCGACATTCATCCCGAGTATCACACCATCAAGGTGGTGATGACCGACGGCACCGAATTCGAGACGCGGAGCACCTGGGGCAAGCCGGGCGACACCATGCGGCTCGACATCGATTCGAAATCGCATCCGGCCTGGACCGGCGGCCAGCAGCACCTGGTCGATCGCGGCGGCAGGCTGTCGCGGTTCCAGAAGAAATTCTCCGGCTTTTTGAAGAAATAGCCGCTTCCACGCGCGCGTCTTGGCCGGGCTTGTCCCGGCCATCCACGTTTTTGATGTCGATAGGATTTAAGACGTGGATGCCCGGCACAAGGCAGCACAAGGCCGGGCATGACGACTGAGAGGTAGCGGCCGTCGGGTTTGAAATCTACCCCCGCCCGCGCTCGAAGGCGGCCTTCAGCAACCCCAGCTGATGCTCGATCGGATTGGCGGCCGGCTTGTCGTCATCGAGCGAATGGATGGTCGCATCGAGCCGGCGGATGCGATCCTGCAGCCGCATCGAGCGGGCGATCAGCTCGCGCAGCGTCCTCGGCAACAGCGCCAGCGTCGCCTCGTCGCGGGGATCGCCGGCCGCGAGCTTGACCTTGGCCTTCTCGCGGCTCGCCTGGGCGAGCGACATCTCGCCCTCGTTCACGGCGCGGTGCAGCAACAGCCAGGAAGCGAGCTGCATCAGCCGGGTCGTCAGCCGCATGCTCTCGGTCGCATAGGCGAGCGCCCCGCCGCGCTCCAAAAGCTTCGATTCGTTGCGGCCCGGGCCGTCGAGGTAGGCCGCCGTTTCCTCGACCAGCGCCATCCCCTCGCGGAACAGCCCGGAGAACGCCTGCGAGCCCGCTAGCCTTTGCCCGAACCGCACAGGCTCCGCTTCGGCCTGATTGTCTGCCATGACGCACGCCTCACCTGCCCCAAAGAAATCCCATGCTGCGCTTCACCGGGGGGCATGTCTAGGACCGAGCTGCAACACTCCCCGGGAACCTTGTGGCAAGATTCGGGCCGCGACCGCTGCCCCGAAATGGCACAAATGATCGGGTAGGAGCCTCGCCTGCCTCACACGGCAAAAAAAGAGCCGCCGTTGCCGGCGGCTCGAAGTGATAACAGGGAGGCGTCAAACAGAGTGGACAGGAGCCACTCGATGTCCAGAAGCTGGACGACGTCAGTAGTGAGCGAGAAAGCTTAACGATGGGTTAACCGGCTCGATAAATCTGCGGCACCGCGTTTCAGCGTTTGAAGAACCGATCGGCCGAGGTCCGTGACGCCCGTTTGGCCGCCATCGAGGCCTCGAGCCGCGCCATCTCAGCCTTGAGCGCCGCGATGCGCTCGGCGAGCTCCTCGACCGAAAGCAGCGAGAGGTCCTGCCCGATCTCGTGAACCGGTTTTTTCTTCGGAAGCTCGTCCATCGTCATGTCGTGACCCTCGCGGAAAGCGGCGCCCCGAGGTTGTCACCTTCGTCGCCGCCGATTACACAGGGGCGCTGCCGCGCACTTCGCGTCCAGTTTGTTGAGGAAAGCATCGGATGTCCACCGTGCCGTCCCAGATGACCGTCATTGCCGTCCGTGAGCCCGGCGGGCCCGACGTTCTGGTGGCGCAGACGCGCCCGACGCCCGCCCCCGGTCCCGGCGAGGTTCTGGTCAAGGTCGCGGCCGCCGGCGTCAATCGTCCCGACGTGATGCAGCGGCAGGGGCTCTATCCGCCGCCGCCGGGCGCATCGGATATTCCCGGGCTCGAGATCGCCGGCGAGGTGGTCGCGCTCGGCAAGGGCGCCACCCGCTTCATGCCGGGCGACAAGGTCACGGCCCTGGTGGCGGGCGGCGGCTACGCGCAATTCTGCCCGGTGCACGAGAGCAATGCGCTGCCGGTGCCCGGTTCCCTGTCTCTGGTCGAAGCGGCGGCGATCCCCGAGACGTTCTTCACGGTGTGGCACAACGTGTTCGAACGCGGCGCGCTAAAACGCGGCGAAACCCTGCTGGTGCACGGCGGCAGCTCCGGCATCGGCACCACCGCAATCCAGCTCGCCAAGGCGTTCGGCGCGCGCGTCGTCACCACCGCGGGATCCGCGGAAAAATGCGAGGCCTGCGTTCGGCTCGGCGCGGACAAGGCCGTCAATTATCGTTCCGAGGATTTCGTCGCCGCGACCAAAGCCGCGACCGACGGCAAGGGCGCCGATGTGATTCTCGACATGGTGGGCGGCGACTACATCGAGCGCAATTACGAAGCCGCCGCCGTGGAGGGCCGCGTGGTGCAGATCGCGTTTCAGGGCTCCCCGCGCGCCAACGTCGATTTTCGCCGGCTGATGCTCAAGCGCCTGACCCATACCGGCTCGACGCTGCGCGCGCGTTCGGTCCCGGAGAAGGCGGCGATCGCCCGCGCGATCGAGCAGAACGTCTGGCCGCTGATCGCGGCCGGAAAGGTCAAGCCGGTGATCTTCCGCACCTTCCCGCTGGCGCAGGCTTCGGCCGCCCATGCGCTGATGGAGACCAGCGCCCATATCGGCAAGATCGTCCTGACGGTGTGACGCAAGACAGGCGACGGACGACGGACGGCCTACCCGTGGTCATCGCCCGGCTTGCCCGGGCGCGGTTCATGAGACCCGGCACGGTACATCGACTGTGATGGCTACTGGGTGGCCCGCATGCGCGGGCCATGACATTCGGAGGTCTGGCTCTCCGTCGTGCGTGCTCCGTCGTCCGGCTCCCCGCCTCATCCCCGACACACTCTTGGGCAAGGCGTGACAATCTTGCCCTGGCGCCGCCGCCCCGCTACTCATCGGGCCGCGGCCGCGGATCGATATGGCGGTTCGGAGGGGGGAAGGCGCCCCCGACCGCCGGATCGCGACGAGACAACAAGCAAGGGGCCGCCGCGAGGAGGATGTCGATTGCGTTTCAGCTGCGCCAGCACAGCGGTGGGGACGCTCATCGCTCTTGCGCTCGGCGCAGGCGCCGCGCGGGCCGTGGACGCGGTCAACGTCCGCCTCGACGTGCCGGCG
>WNFW01002552.1_pt1 | contig 24677 bp, 25 predicted proteins | sample 5400131 | NCBI WGS metagenome assembly WNFW01 (sample SAMN13153362, study PRJNA577476) | soil metagenome | isolation source: 20 cm soil or saprolite under grassland replicate 1 | place: USA:California | collected 2016-06-15 | reverse complement strand
GGAGTCTCAGCCTCGATTAGCTCCCAAACCAATGTTGCTTGCTTTGGTGCTTCAACCGGAAGTGTGACCGTGTCCGCCTCTGGTGGCACGAGCCCGTACACGTTTTCCAAAGATGGCGTGACCTTTGGAGCAAGCGGCATGTTCAGCAATCTCGCCGCCGGGTCGTATACGGTTACGGTTAAGGATGCCAATGGGTGCACCACAACCCAGCCGGTCACGATCACTCAACCGGCCGCAGCAGTCTCGGCATCGATAAGTTCGCAAACCAACGTCGCGTGCTTTGGTGGTTCCACCGGCAGTGTAACTGTGGCCGGCTCTGGCGGAACCGGTTCCTACACGTTTTCCAAAGACGGCGTAAATTTTGGAGGAAGCGGAACGTTCGGTAGCCTCGCTGCCGGTTCCTACACGATCACGGTCAAAGACGCCAACGGCTGCACAACGACCCAGCCGGTCACGATCACTCAATCGGCCGCGGCACTTGGAGCCTCGATCAGTTCGCAAACCAATGTTGCCTGCTTTGGTTCTTCAACTGGTAGCGTAACCATTGCTGGCTCGGGCGGAACTGCTCCCTACACTTACGCGATTGATGGCGTGGCCTTCGGCAACAGCGGCACCTTCAACAATCTAGCGCCAGGCTCCTACACCGTTACAGTCAAAGACGCGAACGGCTGCACCACGACTCAAGGTGTCACGATTACGCAGCCAGCCTCCGCACTTGGAGCCTCGATCAGCTCGCAAACTAATGTTGCCTGCTTCGGCAATTCGACCGGCAGCGTCACAGTTGCGGGCTCTGGTGGAACCGCTCCGTACGCTTATGCGATCGACGGGGTGACCTTCGGCAACAGCGGCATCTTCAGCAATCTGGCGCCAGGTTCCTACACAATTACGGTTAAAGACGCTAACGGCTGCACCACGACTCAGGGTGTCACGATTACGCAGCCAGTCTCGGCACTTGGAGCCTCGATCAGCTCGCAAACTAATGTTGCCTGCTTCGGTAATTCGACCGGCAGCGTCACAGTTGCGGGCTCTGGTGGAACCGCTCCGTACGCTTATGCGATCGACGGGGTGACCTTCGGCAACAGCGGCATCTTCAGCAATCTGGCCGCGGGTTCCTACACAATTACGGTTAAAGACGCTAACGGCTGCACCACGACTCAGGGAGTCACAATCACGCAGCCAGCCTCGGCACTTGCAGCCTCGATCAGCTCGCAAACTAATGTTGCCTGCTTTGGCAACTCGACCGGCAGCGCGACGGTTGCCGGCTCGGGTGGAACTTCGCCTTATACTTACGCGATCGATGGCATTGCCTTTGGTGCCAGCGGAACGTTCAGTAATCTGGCCGCAGGCTCCTACACAATCACGGTTAAAGACGCCAATGGTTGCACGACGACTCAGCCGGTGACGATCACTCAACCGGCCGCAGCCCTTGGCTCGTCAATCAGTTCGCAAACGAATGTTGCCTGCTTTGGCGGTTCGACCGGCAGCGTAACAGTCGCGGGTTCTGGCGGAACTTCTCCCTACACGTTTTCCAAAGACGGCGTAAATTTTGGAGCAAGCGGAACGTTCGGTAGTCTGGCTGCCGGTTCCTACACAATCACGGTCAAAGACGCCAATGGTTGCAGCACGACCCAGCCAGTCACAATCAGTGAGCCGGCTTCGGCGCTCGGTTCGTCGATCAGTTCACAGACGAATGTTGGCTGCTTTGGCGGTTTAACCGGGAGTGTAACGGTTGCGGGCTCGGGTGGAACTTCGCCTTATACTTACGCCATCGATGGCACTACCTTTGGCAATAGCGGTAATTTCAGCAGCCTCGCCGCAGGCTCGTACACGATCACGGTCAAGGATGCCAATGGTTGCACGACAACTCAGCCGGTCACAATCACACAACCGGCCGCAGCCCTTAGTTCCTCGATCAGTTCTCAAACCAACGTCGCGTGCTTTGGCTCTTCGACGGGCAGCGTAACTGTTTCTGGCTCTGGTGGAACTACCCCCTACACTTACTCGATAGACGGGACTAACTTTGGCAACAGCGGCACGTTCAGCAATCTGGCCGCGGGTTCGTACACGATCACGGTTAAGGATGCGAATGGTTGCACGACTACGCAGTCCGTCACCATCACTCAACCTGCTTCAGGCCTTACCGCTTCAGCTTTGGCGACTAATCCTGCCTGCAGCACCGGCACGGGTTCGATCACGGTAACAGCTTCAGGCGGCACCGGTACACTGAGCTACTCCATTGACGGAACGAATTTTCAAGCTTCGAACGTGTTCAACGGCTTAGCTAGCGGGTCCTACACAATCACAGTGAAGGACGCGAATGGTTGCACCACCGCCACCGGTGCTACCGTGACGATTCCGACCCCGGTAGCTGCCTCATCGACTAAGGCTGATCCGTTGTGCAACGGGCAGCTTGGCAGCATGACTGCGACCTTCTCGGGCGGCACGCCTGGCTACGAATGCAGCCTGGACAACGGTTCATTTGCGCCTTGCACGTCGCCGGCGACCTTTAACAACCTCGGCGCCGGCTCACACACCGTTGCTGTCAGAGATAGCAATGCCTGCTTAGGACCTAGCCAGACACAAACGATCGTGATCCCAACGGCGATCAACGCATCGATTACGACGACGCCAGCGAGCTCCAGTATTGCTGCTGATGGAACCATGACAGTTACAGTCAATGGTGGGACTCCTGGGTATTCGGTCACGCTTAACGGCGGCGCTCCCCATACTATCGCCGCGTCCGGCGGAAGCACGACCTTCACTGGCCTTACCAGCGGTGGATACAACGTGGTTATTACTGACGCTAACGGATGCTCGCTCGGGATCGCTGAACAACTAGGCGTAGCGCCTGCTACCACCGAGGTTCGCCTTTGCAGTATTTTGAGCTCTCTTGGCACAGGAGGTAAGACCACCTTTATGGTTACCCTTCCGAAGGGTCCTCTTACTCAACCGCTGACGGTTTTCTATACGATGAGTGGGACTGCAATTTTCGCGGCCGATTATAGTTTGGGCGGCATCTTCGGGAAGATCACGATTCCGGCAGGTAAAACGTCGGCCACGGTCACTATCACGGCTTTAAAGAACCTTGCGCGGAAGACAAACAGGACCGCGACGATGACAATAATTAACGGACCAGGTTACTTCGCGACACTGCAATTCAACAAATCCACGGTTACAATCCGGAGATAATACGGTTCGGAGGCGATCCGACGGCTAGAACTTGAAGTTCAGGCCGCCGCGCACGATGTGGCCGCCGTCGTCATCAAAGCCGAAACGAAAAGGGCCCTGCTGGAAGATCGGCACGGTAACCGTTCCGTCCCCCACGTTGAAGTAGAGATATTCGACGCGCAACGACCAGTGTTCTCGAAACAACCATTCCAAACCGCCGCCAACCGTGTAACCGGATTTGAAGTCATCGTTGGCGCCATGGCCGAGCTGGAATCCGCAAGAACAGATCTCATTGTCCTCCACGCGCCGCTCATAATCCGAACCGAACCAGCCGCCGGTCACATAAAGCAACCAGTTATCGTGAGCCCAGCCGACTCGTCCGCGAGCCGTTGCGTAGACGCCGGGATTGATCTCCGCGAACGTCCCGGCACCAGGTGAACCGGGCTGCCTCGCGCGTCCATGTACGCCGAGATAGCCGGCGTCGCCTTCTATGCCGAGCACGAGCCAACTCAACGGTTGCAGGTTAAATCCAACTTGTCCGCCGGCGACTGGGCCGTCGGAATCGAATGAGAAAGTTTTCACCGGCGGACCGGCGTTTAAAAAATCGAGGTCGCTCACCTCACTATGCAAATCGAAGGCATACCCGGCGTTGATGCCGATGTAGAAACCCTGCCAAACACGCGGTTCTTCCGGATTTGATACATTCTTTGATTCATTGACCGGAAGTGGCTCCGGACCAGCCAGGGCGAAAAATCCCAGTGTTACACTCCCTGACAAAACGGCGAAACGAGCTAAGGCTTTCACGTCTGGTTCTATGCGCTAGGATGCCCTCTTTGGTCAAGCAGTTGTTTCGCCAGCCGACGTATTACAGCACTCGACATTCCAGCGGACGTCCTTTCCGCGCTACCCGAACAAATTGTAGCGCAAGATTGCGTAGATGGCGTGGACACCATCTTTCCAATTCACTTTTTTCCCTTCGCTGTAGGTGCGGCCGTTATAGGAAATGCCCACTTCGTAAATGCGGCATCTCGCCTTCGCCAACTTTGCCGTTACTTCTGGCTCGAACCCGAACCGATCTTCGCGAAGATCAAGATTCTTCACCAACGGCGCGCGGAACGCTTTGTAGCACGTCTCTAAATCGGTCAGATTCAGATTGGTGAACATGTTTGAGAGCAATGTGAGAAATCTGTTTCCAACCATGTGCCAGAAATAGAGAACACGATGCGGTCGGCCTCCCATGAATCGTGAGCCGAAGACCACATCGGCATTTCCCGAAAGAATCGGCTCGAGCAAGGTTGGATAATCGCTCGGGTTATATTCGAGATCGGCGTCCTGCACCAAAATCACATCGCCTGTAGCAGCGGCGAACCCGGCCCGGAGCGCCGCGCCTTTGCCGCAATTGCGGGGCTGATAAATGATTTGATCGATCATCGGCGAAATTTTTTCTTTCAACAGCTGTCGAGTTCCATCAGTGGATGCGTCGTCCACAACGATGATTTCAATGTTCTCTACCGGCGCGAAACGGACCGCGTTTACGATCTGCTCAATTGTGCCGCGCTCGTTAAAAACGGGAATGACTACCGAAATTTTCATCGACGTTGCACAGAGTGAATTGTCAATCTCAGGGGGGGCAAGCGAAAACGCCAGCCCGGCCCGGACTTTTGCACCGTATAGGACTTGAACCTATAACCCAGTGATTAAGAGTCACTTGCTCTGCCAATTGAGCTAACGGTGCGAATGAGCACGTCCGCAAAAGAATCGGAAATTACTCAGGCGCGTGCGATGCACAACGCGCAAGTTGTATCTCCATTATTCGCCGGCTGGTTAACTTGATTGGGACGTTTGATTGAGGGTCGCCGGAAGAACATCGTCTTCCATGTCGCGAAGTTCGTTCAAATTCCGAAATAATTGTCGCGCTTCTTCAGCGACACGTATTACTCGTAATCTTCCGGATTCAACAAGTTGCTCGGTCCACGTTTGCAGCGAAAAATCGCCGCTCGCAAGCGCGCCCTGAAGATCGATCAGTGCTTCGCGCGGATAAATCGCCGCCAACGGCTCAGCGCGACGATCGATTTTAGGAAGCACGCCGCAACCGCGAGCCGCGAAATCGCAGAGCGAACGCAAGTAGCTTTCGTTCATGAACGGCATGTCGATCGCCAGGGCAAGAAGGTGGGTCGAGCGCATTTGATCTAATGTGGCCGCGATGCCACTAAGCGGTCCGCGCGACGGTGCTTCATCCGCCACGAATTTAACATCGGCAGGTCGCCACCGAGGGTCGTTCCTGGCCGAAATAAAGATTTCCTCCGGCTTTAATTTGCGCAGCAAGTCGAGTTGAATTTTCCAAAGCGCTTGGCCGCGAAAAAGCATCGTCGCTTTGTCTCTACCCATTCGACGCGACTCCCCGCCTGCTAACAGCGCCGCGCAGATGCTCATTGAAGCCGCGCGGTTGAGCGCAGCCGGCCGTCGCTTAGGATTCGCGCTCTTAAGCCACCGCGACCTTTCAGAAATTCTTCCGCGCCAGGGGCGATCGCCTGATTCATCCAATAACAAGGCCGGCACTCTCCCGTTCCGTGAAATTTGACGCCCTGCACTTCAAAATCGCGATCAACCAATTCGTTGAGATCGACCGCACGGGTCATGACATTGCGGCGAATCAACGAAGGGGAATAATCCTTCAGCTCGAACGCGCCACAGAGCTCATCGAAAACTTCGAGCGAAAAGAATGTGATCTGGCCTTTGTAATCGTCGCGATAATCAAAGAAGCGATCGCCTCGGATGCCGTGGCCGGCCGCACATTCGATGATCGCGACCTCAATCGCCGGGTATTGATCCGGTTCACGGCCGTGGTGGCCGAAAAAATTGTGGCCGGGCGAAATGTAAAGATGACAGATTTCCACCGGCATCATGATAACATTCAGTCGTCCCACATGAAAGAACGTGCGATCGCTTCCGAGAAAATCATTCGGCGAAATCGCGATGGCGCGCTCGAGTATTTGCCTGATGAGCTGACAGCCGAGGAGCCGCTCGAGATCCGTGTTCGCGGAAAAGTTTTGGCCACGACCATGCGCACCCCGGGTCATGACCAGGAGTTGGCCGTGGGGTTTCTAGTTTCCGAAGCGATCATTCGCAAACGCGAAGAGATCGAGAAGATTTCGACCGGCCACGAGAACCAAGTGGATATCGATCTTGCCGCCGGCGTGAAACTAAAACTGAATTCGGCGCAACGATTCGGGACGATTTCCTCCAGTTGCGGGATCTGCGGCAAAAATAGTATCGAAGCGATCAGGCAAAACTTTCCGAAGATCAAGTCGACTAAGATCAGGATCGAGATCGAGACGCTGCTCTCGTTGCCAGAACGGTTACGACAAGGTCAAAGCGATTTCGCGCGCACCGGCGGAATTCACGCCGCCGGCATTTTTGGTTTAAACGGACGACCTAAAATCGTTCGCGAGGACATTGGCCGCCACAACGCGGTCGATAAGACGATTGGTCGCGCTTTTCTTGACGGCTCGCTGCCTCTGGATCGAGATGTGATGCTCGTTAGCGGCCGGGCTTCCTTCGAAATCGTGCAGAAAGCGCTGGCTGCCGGAATTGCGATTATCGCTTCGGTATCGGCGCCGTCTACACTCGCGGTAAGGTTCGCGCGCGAGAGCAATCAAACATTGGTGAGCTTTCTTCGCCCGCCCTCCTTCAACATTTATTCCCACATCGACCGGTTGATTTTGGACCGTCAGCCGACTTAACTCGGCGAAGCGAAAACGACTTCGGTGGTTGGGCGTGGCGATGGACGCAGCCGAGGTCACCGGCCGATTGACGGATGCTGATCGCTCAAGACGAGAGCCGCGGTTATAAGCGATACATGCGAAAATGCCTGAGGAAAATTCCCGAGCTGCCGCTTTGATCCCGGGTCGTATTCTTCCGAAAGTAATCCGAGATCGTTTCGGACAGAAAGCAAACGCTCAAAGAGCTCACGGGCTGCTTTTTTGCGGCCGACGCGATGCAAACATGAGGCCAGCCAAAATGAGCAAGGCAGAAATACACCTTCCCTCCCTGGCAAACCGTCCACGCCTTCTTCTTCGGGTCGATACCGAAGCACAAAACCATCGCGCATGAGCTCGCGTTCGATCGCCTCGATTGTCCCGCGTATACGCTTGTCGGTAAATGGAAGGAACCCGGCGAGCGGCATCATGAGCAAACTCGCGTCGAGTGCATCCGATCCGTAGTACTGCGTAAAAGCTTTCTTGTTCGGACTGAATCCGCGCGTGCAAACTTCTTTATGGATTTGATCGCGAATTTTCCGCCATCGATCGACATGTTCCGCGCCCCGGCATCCACATTCCTCAACCAATTTAACCGCGCGATCGAAAGCCACCCACGCCATCATTTTGGAGTGAGTGAAATGTTTCGGACCGCCGCGCACTTCCCAGATGCCTTCGTCTGGCTCGTTCCAATTTGATTCGAGAAAATTCATCAGGGCGACTTGCAGGCGCCAATCGGTCTCGCGATTTTCGATTCCGGCCTGGTGCGCTCGATACATCGTCCCCAAGACTTCGCCATAAACATCGAGCTGAAATTGACCAGAAGCGGCATTGCCGATGCGCACTGGTTTTGAATTTTCGTAACCCGATAACCAGGGGATTTCGAGCTCTTCCAGACGGCGTTCGCCGCGGACACCGTACATGATTTGCATTTGATCGGCGCTGCCTGCAATTGCGCGTAAGAGCCATTCGCGCCAGCTCTTGGCTTCGCTTTGATAACCGGCGTTGACCAAAGCGATCAGGGTGAGGGTCGCATCGCGCAACCAGCAGTAGCGATAATCCCAATTGCGCACTCCGCCGATCTCCTCGGGTAAAGAAGTTGTGGCCGCGGCCACAATCCCACCGGTGGGTCCATACGTCAGGCCTTTCAGGACGACAAGCGAGCGAACCACTGCGTCATCCCATGGGGTTTTGCGGTGGCAGCGCTTCGCCCATTTTTTCCAATATCTTTCCGTGTCGCGCAGGGCATGGTCGGGGGTAACTTTTTTAGGAGGCCGGGAATGCGATGCGAACCAGGTGAGGACAAACGGCACACGGTCACCTTTCTTGACTGTGAATTCGGCAACTGTCGTCAGATCCTCGCCCCGCGTTTTGACTGGCGTGCGCAGAATAAGTCCGTTCGGACCTGCGAGCGCTTCCAATCCGCCGTGCCCGGTTCGCACCCACGGGATAGTGCGGCCGTAATCGAACCGAATGATGAGCTCCATTTGCATCACCACTTGACCGCGAATTCCTTCCACGATGCGGATGAGGTCGGGATTTTGGCCGCGCGGTGGCATGAAATCGATTAACCGGACGGCGCCTTCTTTGGTTTCGATCTCCGTTTCAAGAATCAAGGCATCCCCGCGATATCGACGACTGGTCCGGTCGATCTCTTCCTTAGGCCAGAAACGCCAATGGCCATTGTCACGCGTGCCTAACAACGACGCGAAGCAGGCGCTGGAATCGAACCGCGGGAAACAAAGCCAATCCACGCATCCATCACGGCTAACTAACGCACCGGTCTGAGTGTCGCTGATAAAGGCGTAGTCCTCGATCCTGGTGCTCTGTTGCGCCACTCAATAATAGAATGTCGATCTTGGCCGATGTCGACCTTGCGAACCCGAACCGAGATTGTCGGAAATCAGGCTTGGGTATGGCGCGCGAAATGGCGCTCGACACGTTTCGGCAAGAGACGTTTGCGACCGCGCTGACGCCGCCGGGCGAGGGTGGCGCGTCCACCCTTAGTTCGCATCCGCGACCGAAAGCCATGTTGGCGCTTGCGGGTTCGTTTCGATGGCTGATAAGTGCGTTTCATAAGGCCGAAAAATAAATTCGACGCGAATTGAGAGCGGCTACATTAGGATGGGGCAGGGGATTGTCAATTTGGTCGGACGGAGCCGGTCGAGCTTCCATTCGCGGGTTGCCAGCCCGCTCAATTTCTGGAATAAGCAATGCAAACGGTGAGCGAGAAAGTCGTCATTGAGCCGGCTACCGAGGCTGATTTGGACGAGTTGTCCGAAATGCTCGGCGGCCTCTTCGCGCAGGAGAGCGATTTTCGGCCAGATAGAGAAAAGCAACTGCGCGGGTTGCGTTTGATTTTCGAACAGCCGAGCCGCGGTCGCGTGTTCGTGCTTCGCCGCGACGGCGCGATTGTCGGCATGATCAATCTGCTCTTCACCATTAGCACCGCAGAAGGCGGTTTCGTCATTTTGCTCGAGGACCTCGTGGTCCATCAGCAATTCCAGGGGCACGGCTACGGTTCGAAACTGCTCAATCACGCGATCGAGTTCGCGCGTCAGAAAAATTTTCTCCGCATCACTTTATTGACGGACCGGCCGGAGAATGTGGCCCAGGAATTTTTCCGGCGTCATGGATTTCACGAATCATCCATGATTCCGATGCGGCTCTTGATCACGCCCGAACCAGATCAGTCGCAATCGAACCTGTAAGTCCGATCGTCACTTCCGTTGCTGTTTGGAGATCCAGGCTGTCAATTGCGGCACGGTCCGTTTTTTGAATTCGGCGCGAAACTCAACTTCATCGACCGCTTTGGCGACTTCTTTCGCGCTGGTGGCCGGCAAATTAGATTTGGCGTAAGTTTTCAATTCGTCCGCGCGGGATTTTTCGGAAAAGAAAACGAACAAGCCCGGTGCGAACGTATTAGCGCCAAGAGCGTCGGTTTTCGCGAGCAGCGCTTTCATGTTTGCCTTGGCGAATTCCCAGGCGAGATCGGGATGCCCGCTATAGCGCGCGACTTTGCCGGCCACGTGAAGCGCGCGACTGGTCGGTAGTTCGTCGCTCAGCGAGATTTGCAATGCTTTTCCGGCCAGCTTCGGATCGCGCGCCGCGGCCAACGCGTCGTAATAATTCTGTTTTTCTTCGATACTGGTCGTCTTCAATCCGAGTTCGTGGAGCTTGTTCCAAGTTGCCTCATCAGCATTTTGTCCAACCACGAGAAAAATAGACGCGCGTAAATCCGGCGCGAGCGAGCCAGGATCGGCAACGAACTTTTCAAAACGTTGTTTGCAGCCGTCGATGATTTCCTGGTCGTTCAAATCGCCAAGCGCGACGATCAAGCTTGCGCGAAGGAGTGAATCGCGTGGTGATTCATTTTTCTTTGGCTCCCAGCCAAGCTCGTTAAAGGTAGGTCGCAAAGTCGAACGGGCGCAGGCCTGAAATTGCTGGCGATTCGGGTCGCCCAATAACAAGTGATTGATGTAATCGAACGCGTTAACGATCTGATCGCGCTCGGCCAGCTCGTGCCCGCGGGGCAGTTTCCCGATCAGCTCTAAATAAAGAGAAACGTCGGCGCGATTGGCCTGGACCAGCGCCCACGAATCGCTCAGCAGATTGACGCGATCCTCCACATTTAACTTCGCCAACGCACCGAGCAGCGCTTTCCAAGACGAGTCATCATACTGAACCCGATAATTGCCGGCGCCGTTCGCGTTCAACTTGATCACCCGATCGGCCGCGATAGCCGGCAGGTTCTCGATCTTGTCGTTCATCAAACGGCTCTCGATTTTGTTTTCGCTTACAACGAACCAGGTGAGGGGAATCTTCCATTGCAGCGCTGGCGCGTTCGGGAAATTAATGGTGAACCGTTCCTGGCTCAGCGAAACTTTTTCCCCGTCGCGTTTCATCATTACAACCGGAAATCCCGGTTGTTCCGTCCACGCTGCGGCAATTTCGCCGACCGGCTTTCCCGAAGCGTCGCTCAGCGCGTTCCATAAATCGACCGTAGTCGAGTTCGAATACTCATGCGCAGCTATGTAGCGGCGGACGCCGTCGCGGAAAACGTCTTCGCCGAGGAAACTTTCCAGCATTCGCAGAAAACTTTGGCCTTTTCGATAAGTGATGTCGTCAAAGGCGCTGTTGGCGTCGGATTCATTCGCAACCGGCTGCTGGATGGCGTGAGTTGTCGATCTTGCGTCGCCTTCCATCGCAACTTCCTTGGCGATTCCGGTGCGGCGAGATGGATCGCGCTGAATATTCCTGGCGAGCCAAACTTCCCAGTCCGGATTGAAATGCGCGGCGCATTTGCTCCCCATCCAGGAGGCGAAACCTTCGTTTAACCAAAGATTGTCCCACCAAGCCATAGTGACGAGATCGCCGAACCACTGATGCGCGGTCTCGTGTGCGATCACTTCATAAATCCGACTCGAAATAGGTGATACCACCCCAATTTTCCATCGCGCCGCCGAAACCGCCGGGAATGGCGATCTGATCTAACTTTGGAAGCGGATAGCGAACGCCAAAGTAATCATTGTAATACTGAAGGATCTGCGCCGTGCTCTCGAGCGCGTATCGGCCCGATTCCGCCTTGCCTTTGGTGGCAATCACCCGAACCTGCAATGGTGCCGTTTTGCTCTTGTAGCGTTGTCGCGATATCTTCTTTTGCCCGGGGTTGGAGGTGTAGCGTTCGACAACCGTGTCCGTGCCCGCAATTTTGGTTTCAATCTCGTCGAGTTCGCCAGCCACAAACACGTTCAAGTAACTGGACATCGGCGGCGTTTGTTGAAAGCGAACTTCTTTACTTCCTTCTGGAACATTAATTTTGCGTTCCGATTCGATCGGCATGTTCGAAACCGCGACCCAATTTTCGGGAACAACTGCGGTCAGTTGAAAGCGCGCCCGAAAACTCGGCTCGTCCCAGCACGGAAAAAACCGCCGTGCATCGCTCGGCTCGAATTGCGTGCCGAGCGCTATTTTTTTCGCACCTGTGCCCTGCTCTTGGTAAGGCATGTAATAAAAGCCGCGGCCTTTTGGAGTGATCGTTCCGCTGAACTCGAGCGCGAGGCAGTGCTCGCCAATCGCCAGCTCGTTAGGCAGCGCGATGGTCAGCAGCTCGTTGTTTGGATCGAGCTTGATCGCGGCTGGTGATAATTGAGTTCCATCGATCGAAGCCCTCGCGATTTCGAGTTCGAGCGAATTAAGCACCAGCTCACGCACCGGCGCGGTCGTCTTCAACTTCACGGTTTCGCTTCCGGAAAAAGTAAACTTGCTGACGTCAGGAACGATTCGGATGGAGTATGCGAATCCGCATTTCTGCCCTTACCCGAATTAACGCAAACGTTCAATCGCGAGACATATCAACGCGTCGAACGAGCGACTACGGCAGCACATCATGAATGATTCGACGTAACCGATGCCATCCAGCCGTAATCGGATTCGCCGGGTCGGCATGACGGCGCCGATGGGCTTGCTCGTCATCCTTGACCACCAATACGAGCAGCAACTGTCCACTGCCAACCTGTGGGCCTTTAATGACGAGTGGGCTGCTCTTGCTCAGGTTCGCGTCGGTCTCGAGCAGGACATCATTCTCTTTGTAGAGCTTGAGGTTTAACGTGTAACCGGCGTCGTTCTCCCCCCGAGCATCGACGTGCAGTCCAAAATACTTGCTGTTGGCGAGCCAATCTTCCTCGCCAGTCTTGAGCGTTTTGTTTGATTGGCCAATCACTGCGAACTGATTGTAACCAAAGAGATCTTTGAGCGTTTGCTCAAGGGTGGTCAGTTCCGGCGGAATCGGCGCCGGCTGCGGAACGTTTTCGGCGATGACGAGGCCGCTCCAAACCACGTGTTCCGCATCGGCCGAAGCCACGCTTATCGCCAAGGTGAAAAACACGGCGAGAAGCAAAGGCCTCAGCTGCATTGTCGAATTATTTTGCTGCGTAGTCGGCCGGGAGCGATTGCAATCCTTCGGTCCACAGCACCGTTACTTTGTTGTCGTTCTTGCTCTCGAAAATGTAGATGGTCGCGTTTGGATTGGCCGCCGGATCAACGCGCGAATTCAGAATTTGGGTGAGATATTCCGATTGCTCGCCGGGCTGATGCTGGCTCATGAGCACTACGGTGGTGATGACAAAGAGCACGAGCGCGGCCGCCCCCGACCAAACCAATCGGGGAATCGTCCACCAGGTCGACGTTCCGCGGTCACGGGAGCGATCTTCCGTTTCGCGCGCGATGCGTTCGTGCAGTTGATGACTAAAGAATTCCTCGTTGCTTAGTGCCTGAGTCGCGAGTTGTTCCTTCAAAAACGCGCCCAGCCTGAGCGCATCGCGTTTTTCGGCTTCGGCCGCTTCCAAATCCGGCAGCGAAGCCTCGAATTCAGCTAATTGTTTGCCGCTCAATTGTCCATCGAGCCAGGCAGTCCATTTTTCTTCAAACGTTTTCATAAACGTCCCTCAGGGAATTCTGCAATTTCTTGCGGGCATAAAACAGGCGCGACATCACCGTGCCGATGGAGCAACCCAGGCTTTCGGCGATTTCGTGATACTGCATTTCTTCGATTTCTTTCATTAAAATTACTGCCCGGTGTTCGGGGGAGAGTTGGGAGATAGCATGGTCGATCCGGGCGCGGATTTCCTGCCGCTCCAGACGCTGGTGTGGGAGCGGGTCCGCTTTCGGCACCGTCTTAGATGCGGGATCGATGTCTTTCAACTGAATAGCGTCATCAAACTCGGCCCCGCCGGCTTTAACTTGCCGTTTACGCAGCCAGTCGATGGTCACGTTCATGACGATCCGATAAGTCCAGGTATAAAACGACGACTTTCCGCGAAAGCGCCCGATCGATTTCCAGGCTTTGACAAAGCTCTCCTGCGCCAGGTCCCAGGCGTCCTGTTCGTTATGGACCATGTTATAAATCATAGCGAATACCCTTGTCCGGTAGCGGGTTACCAGCTGGTCGAATGCCTCGGATTCGCCGGCTTGACATCGTCTCACCAGGTCCAGTTCCGACACATCGGCTTGAGCCGGAGTCGCTTCCGTTTGCATAATTCGACGGAACTGGCGGCTATTTCATTCAACCCCGAAAACCTTCGGAGCCGTAGCGGCGACGCCATTCGCCGCGATATTCCCCCATCAACGTGATAATGCCGTCACGCACCTGAAAAAGTCGTTGCTGGAGAACGGAATACTGCCGGGCGGCGATCAGCTTTTCGGAGAGCAATTTGGCCGCCGAATCCAGCGAAACCGTGATCGCCTTCAGGGCGCGTTTTAGATAGGCGATGGTCATCCCAAGTTCGTCCACATCATCATCGCTCAAGGCGGCCGCCAGTTTCGCGCTCGCCAGTGCCGCGTGAGTAGCCAGCTTGATCGCCGCCGGTTCGTTTTGGAGCGAGGCGTTTTGGTCGAACAGCTTGTCGATCCAAACCGTCAAGGCGAAGGCTGCCCGATAGAGAATGTTGTCTTCAAAGCCTTCAGTCGCCTTTTGCTCGGGGCCGCTTGGAGTCTCGTCATTTTGTAAACGCCAATCTTCGTCCAAGAGTGCATCGACCTCTGCGCTCCAATCGCCATCGCCCAGAATCTGCGTCCAACCCATTTCTCGGGCGATGATTTCGTCGCGCTGGGGATCGTCGATGTACTTCTCCAGCAGCTCCATGTACTTTTCTGTCCGTTGGTCCTGCTGTCGGAGGAAACGCTCCCAATCGTATTCGTCCCAGATTCCTTCTCGTTCGCCCTCGAAGTCGGACATAATCGGACTAAACGCCAGCTTCGCCTGATGCGCAAAAATTTTCCGCGATTTACGAACTTGCGGTTTCCAGCTCGCGTTTCGTTTGCAAACGCAACTGTCCGCAGGCCGCATCGATGTCGTGGCCTTTCTCGCGTCGCAACGTCGCCGCGACTCCATGTTCGCGTAAGATCGACAAAAACCTTTCCTGTCGATCTTGCGCCGGGCGCGACCAGACCAAACCGTGCACAGTGTTGTAGGGGATCAGATTCACTTTTGCGGAAAGCCGTTTGGCGTGGCGAGCCAGCGCGCTCGCTTGCTCATCGACATCATTCACACCCGCAATCAAAATGTATTCGAAGGTCAGACGCTGCTTTTTTCGCGAGGCGTAATAGTCGCAGACCGCGAGTAGCGTCTCGACATTGTAACGGCGGTTGATCGGCATGATCTGGTTACGCACCGCGTCGGTCGCGCCATGCAAGGAAATGGCGAGCCGGATTTGTAACGGTTCATCGGCAAGCTTTCGAATCTGGGGCGCAAGTCCACTAGTCGAGACGGTGATGTGTCGCGCGCCGATTCCGAGACCCCACGGTGCGTTGATGGTCCGAATCGCGCGCATCATGTTCTCGAAATTTGCCAACGGCTCGCCCATTCCCATGAACACGATGTTGTCGATCTTTTCTCCGGTCTCGCGCTCGACCGCGATGATTTGATCGACAATCTCGTTAGGCTTGAGGTTGCGGCTGAATCCGTCTAGGCCGCTTGCGCAAAACTTGCAGCCGTAGGCACACCCGACCTGGGTGGAAATGCAGATCGTCCGTCGATCCGAGCGCGATCCGTAGAGCGCCGGCGACGCCGGAATTAAAACGGTTTCGATTAAGCTTTCGTCATTTAAGCGAAGGAGAAATTTGCGGGTTGTATCGTGCGAACCGAGTATCCGGACAATCTCGCTTTTGCTAAAGTCGAATTGCTCCGCGAGGCGGCTTCGAAATTCCTGCGGTAAATCGGTCATTTCATCAAACGACTGAACGCGCTTTTGGTAGAGCCAGTCTGCAATTTGCCGCGCCCGGTAAAGTGGCTCACGGAATTCGCGGACCTTATCCTCGAGTTCCTGAAACTGGAGCGACCTGATGTCGATTTTTGCATTCGTGGCCACGAGGAAAGTTACGGCATTCGTCGTTGCCAGCAATCTTGCGGAGGGCACACAATTTTGGTGGAGAAAAACGCGGTGCTGGTTAGGTTCCGAGCCGAATGAAATATCTTTTGATGTTAGCCATTCTCACGGCCGCCATTTGCGGATTCAGCGGTTGTGCGTCGACTAGCTCGACCACTGCCAGTGGCGATCCAGTTCCAGGCGAAAAGACTGGCGAGGAAAGCCGTCTCCAGCCGGGGGCTGGCACAGGTCCGAACGCCAGCGTGAAGTGGTGATTTGGGCGATTGCCGCCGTTTGCTAATCGATCAGGGTAATTGTCCCTGATACGCTGCGAGACTTTGTCGGCCACCTGCCGATATCGGTTTCGTTGTCGTGTACGACCAACGATGAGATTTTGAATTTCCGGCCTTTCGCCACCTCTGCTGCCTTTTCCCGCCACGCGTCTTTCAATTCCTCTATCGAGAAATGGCCCCAGATAGAATGCTGGGCGGCAGCGGTAATGTCGAAGCTCTTCGGGTAAACCGGAGAAACGGAAAAGGCTACGAAGCGCGAGACGCCGGCTGGACGCGGTTCTGCCATCTGGCAGCCGCCCAACACCAGAATTGCGGTGATGACGGCGAGACAAACAGTCAGGTGTTTTCTCACATGAAAGGCTCTGCCGCGGTCCGGGTGCTCTTGCTGGTGTAGAGAATTAATTTTCGCGCGAGCGATTCCGCCGCTTCATCGGCCATACGCGGCCAGAGTTTTGGATTGGCTTCCAGATTTTCCAAAGATGTTGTCGTGTCGCTCACCGCCCACTCGTCTTTCTTCCAGATTGTCTTTCCATCGCGACCGACCAACGTTGCCCTGGCCGCGATCATCGCGCCCAGCTCGCGTCCGTGAACCGGACCGAGCCCGTAACCAGTAACCTCAATTCTAAGAGTCGTGTCTGGATTCGTGGATACAACTTTCAAAAACTGCGCCGTTCGTAAGGCGCCATCCATGTGACGGCGAACGACGGTGCGGATGTCGATCGGATTTTTTGAAGCGGCGGCGTCGAACCTCTTGAATCCCGGACCTTCGGATGCGGCGCCGATCAATAATCCCAGAACGCCGCCGACCATTCCGCGGGAACTTTTCCCGGTGATGTCGCGGTAAACGTAATGATCGGGCACCTTGATCATGGGATCGAGCGCGACGGTCTTGTATTTTGTTCGATCGACCGAACTCAGAGGCTGCTGAACGCAACCGACCAGCACAAAAAGAGGAAGAACTAAGATCCAGCGAAGGTATTTGGAGAAAAACATCGGCGGAGTGTGGGAAGAAATGAATTGCTGTCAAACGTGATTTCTCGCGCCGGATGTCGGAAAAATCTTGAACCCGGGCTTTGCTTAGAAGTATCTGCCGCCATGCCCAAATCCCGCACGCCGCTCATGATCGGTTGGGAGGCGGCCCGGGCGAATGCGAAGCCAGCGCTCATTATTCAGGCGATCATGCTCGCGCTCGCGATCGCGTTTCATACGAATTCATCAGTGGCTGATGCACTGCGTAATCTGGCTGAATTTAAGCGCGCCCACGGTTTGATGTTTGTCGTTTGCGCCTCGGTTTTTGCCGGCGCTATTCTTCCGGAAATTTTTCTCGTCCTGTTTTTTCAACATGGTCGTCCCCAAATAGGAAATCTTCGCAATCTGGCCTTTACGATTCCGGTTTGGGGATTCGATGGATCACTCGTCGATCTTCTCTACCGCACGGAAGCCAATTGGTTGGGCGATGTCGCGACGGTCCCGGTAGTGCTCGGCAAAATCTTCATCGACCAATTTGGCTATAACGTTCTGTTCGCCGCGCCGTTCGGCGTTCTGACTTACGAATGGAAAAACAGCGGAATCTCGATACGGCCGATCCGGGATCTCTTCACCTGGCCGCATTATCGCGACAAAATATTTCCGACATTGCTTGCGACCTGGGCCGTTTGGATTCCGTTGATGGCCACTATCTATTCGCTGCCGCTCGCGCTCCAATTCCCGTTGTTCGGACTCGCACTTTCGTTTTGGGTCTTGCTCCTGACTTACATGACGAATCGCTTCGCCGGAAAAGTGGAGGCCGATGCGCCGATTGCCCTGGCAACCACGGGGTAGGGCGGGTCACCGACCGCCCGCGCCCGGGCGATTGAGGTCAATCGCCCCTACCATTAAGAAAAAATTGCAGCGCTTCGTGAACGCCGGCTCCATGTTCCCGCTTCGCCACATAGCCACCTGCTTTGCGCACCGCCGCCTTCACTTCCTCGATCGCATTTGCCGGGCAGGCCGCCATGGCCGCGACCTGACCGTTGAGCATCGAGATATCGTTATGATGATCGCCAGCGGCGAAAATGTTCTCGCGCGGAACGTCGATCAGACGCGCCAGCTCGGCCAACGCTGCGCCTTTATGATAGTCGGCGTGACAAAAACGAAGATAAATCGTGTTGCGCTGATAATTGAACTTCGGCTCTTTCGTGCGCGTCTCTTCGATAAACTCAACGATGCGGTCCATTTCCTGGTCGCTCTCCGCCCGCAAGCCCTCCAGCCCCTGGGAGTGATAAATTAGCTGGGCTTTGGTTTTCTGGGTCACGAAATCGACAAGTTCAGCCAGAATTGATTCGGCGGACGAAAACAATTCGGCATGGTCGCGCGCGCAGCGCTCGTTCCAATCGCCGAACGGTTCCCATTTTTCGCTGTTGTTCCCCGGACGGAAAACCTCGCGTTCCGTCGTTAAGATGAAATCAGGACGCACCGGAAATTCGAAATCGGTCAGGCCGGATTCGAGCAGATCGACCGAGCGGCCGGTGTTAATCGCGAAAAGAACGCCGCCGTTTTGCAAATCGCGGATCAATCGCATGCAGCGCTCGTCCAGGACCGGTTCGCTCACGCGCGAGACGAGCGTGCCGTCGAAATCGATGCTGAGAAGCCGAATCTCCGAGCTCATGGAGGCGCTTAATTTAAAAATTGATTTCGGAAACGCAATCCGCAGATAATTTTTGGGAGGGACGCCGCGCCGCGGCGCCCTGGACAGCGCAGCGCGCTGTCCCTACCTTACGATCGACAATGAAATCGGCTTATGAGCTGGCAATGGAGCGACTGGCGAAGGGCCAGCCGGTCGTCACGTTGACCGACGAGCAGAAGAAACAGCTCGCGGAGGTCGATTCCACCTTCAAAGCGCGGATTGCCGAGAAAGAACTTTTTCTCAAAGGCGAAATTCAAAAGGCGCGAAACACCGGAAAGTTCGAAGAAGCGGAATCGCTTGAGAAACAACTCGCCAGTGAGATCAAGCGATTGCAGGAAGATTGTGAAGCGAAGAAAGAAAAGCTGCGCGCGAGTTTTGGGAAATAGGTAGGGGCGGTTCACCGGACCGCCCGCGAGCGATTGAGGTCAATCGCCCCTACCTGTGCGGCGCCGCGCTTCGGTAAATCCGGATCTAAAAATCCGAGCATATGCGCGCGTTTGATGGTGCGAACGCCTTCCTCTTTTTGCAGCTCGGCAATGCTTTGGCGGAAGGCTTCCATTTTTGTCCAATGCACTTTCGGCCGGAAATGGTGTTCCGCGTGGTAGCCGTTGTAGAAAAAGAGCCAGTTGTAGATTTTTCCGTAGCTGCTCACCCCCCAGGCGATTGGTTTGTCCGGGTTGGCGCCGTAGTGGCGATAGTAACCGTTCAAATAACTGAAACAGTGGCCGAGATACCAGAACGGAACCATAAAGAAGATCACGTATCGCCAATTGAAGAAAAACATCACGAGCAGGGTGATGGCGAATGCGGCGAGCTCGATATTTCCCCAAAATAAATCGCCATTGCCGCGTTTGCGTAACTCTCCTCGAATCGCGCCAACGTCGTCTCGAAAGAAACCGAGGAAAACATAGCTCCAAGGATTTTCCGCTTCCCCGTCGTGGCCGTGGCGATAGATCGACAACCAATCAATGGTGTCACCACTTTCGTCTTGCCGGTCCGAATTGCCTTTGTGGTGCCGCATGTGCACGGCGTCGTAATACGTCTGCGAAAAACAACACGCGACGGACTGCGTGACTCCAAAAAGGCGGTTCAGAGTTTTGGCGCGGAAAAATGGGTTATGGATGAAGTTGTGACCAATCCCATTGATGTTGGCGTTCACCATCAGTGAGTAGATGAAACCGAGAATCAGCATCACCCAGAGCGGCGCGTGCGGGTACAAAAAGAAGAGCCCCAGAAAATAGGCGAGGTGAAAAAGGCCGGCCGTGGTGGGAAGTGCGTCCCAGCGTGTGTGCGCGAACACGCGCGAGTTGGTCGCGGGTCGCTCGGTGCGGATTACGTCGGCGGTCATGGAGGCTGGTACCATTCGCGAAAGAGTTCCTTTCTGGCAAGTTGTTCATTGCCAATATTGACGTCGCACGCCTAATTTAGCCCCTCATGTTCGCACTTCAGCCAGAAATGAAGGTCTTTAGCGGCACCGCCAATCGCGAGCTGGCCGAGCGCATTTGCAAATATATCGGCGTCCCGCTTGGCCAGGCCACGATTAGCTCGTTCCCCGATGGCGAGACGTACGTGATGATCGAGGAGAATGTTCGTGGCCGCGACGTTTTTCTCATTCAACCGACATCGCCGCCGAGCAACGAGCATCTAATGGAGTTGCTCATTATGGTCGACGCAGCTCGCCGGGCGAGCGCCGATCGGATCACCGCGGTGATACCGTTTTTTGGCTACGCACGCCAGGACCGCAAAGATAAACCGCGCGTCCCGATTACAGCGAAATTAATTGCGAACCTGCTTTGCGCGGCCGGGGTCAATCGCGTGCTGACGATGGACCTGCACGCCCAGCAGGTACAGGGCTTTTTTGACATCCCGGTAGACCATCTCTATTCGCTGCCCGTACTAATTAAGTACCTCCGGCAGATGCTCACCGGAAAGACCGTCGTCGTTTCACCGGACATCGGCGGTTTAAAAATGGCCTCGGCCTATGCGGAAGCTCTCGGCGCGAACTTGGCGATCGTGGCCAAGGAACGAAAAAGCGCGACTGAAACCGAAGCACTCTACCTGATCGGCGAAGTCAAAGATCACGATGTACTCCTGGTGGACGATCTTACCGAGACCGCCGGAACGCTTACCTCGGCGGCAGAGCTTTTGAAAAAGCGCGGGGCCAAGAAAATCTACGCTGGCGTCTCGCACGCGGTCCTGGTCGATGTCGCCATCCCCCGGTTGCAAAAGTCCAAAATTGAGGAATTAATAACGACCAACAGCACGCCGGTGCGCCCGGTGGAAGGATTTAAAACCACCGTGCTCTGCGTCTCCGAGCTCCTCGGGGAGGGGATGAAACGGATCCATAACGATGAGTCCGTCTCGTCGCTGTTTAAGATCGACACCTAACGAACATGGCAAAGCAAGTTAAACTGAAAGCAGAGCCGCGGTCGGCCACGGGACGTTCCGCTGCGCGCCGATTGAAAGCGCGCGGCATTGTTCCGGCCGTTGTCTACGGTGGGAAAGAAAAATCGCAGCCGCTCCAGGTTTCCGCGCGCGATATCAACGCCATGCTCAGTCATGCCTCGGGCGAAAACATTCTGGTGGAACTGGAAATCGCCGGCGAAAAAGCAACCCGCACTGCGCTGTTACAGGAAGTTCAGCATTCGCCGGTCGGCGGCGATGTTCTTCACGTCGATTTTCACGCGATTTCGATGGACGAGAAAATTCAAGCCGACGTTCCGCTCGAAGCGCTTGGCGTCCCAACAGGCGTGAAGAATTTCGGCGGTCTGCTCGAACAGAATTTGCGCGCGCTGGCGATTGAGTGTTTGCCACGCGATTTGCCGGACAAAATTACAGTTGATGTATCGGAGTTGAACATCGGCAATTCGATTCACGTTCGTGACATTAAACTTCCGTCGGGTGTGATCGCAAAAGTTCAGCCTGACTTGACGGCGTTTTCGGTGATGGCGCCGGTGATCGAAGAAGAGCCGGTTGCGGCCGAGGCTGAAGCGGCCGCGGCGGCTGGTCCGGAAGTGATCACGGCGAAGAAGGAAGAAGGCGAAGCGGCGGTACCCGCTCCGGGTGGCAAAGGCGCTCCGGCTGCTGGGGCGAAGGGTGCGCCTGCACCAGCCGGCAAGGGTGGCGCTCCGGCTCCAAAAGAAAAAGAGCAGAAGAAGTAGGTGGATCGAGCGCTCCGCGCTCGATGTTAAGTGGCGGCGAAGCCGCAAAAATTTTATCATCGCCCGCGGAGCGGCCGATCCACCAAGCTCATGTCGAATTCAAACGAATATGCTCCTGCGCCGATTCGCTTGGTCGCAGGCTTGGGCAATCCGGGCGCCGAATACGCGCGCACTCGCCACAACATCGGCTTCATGGTTGTCGATCTTCTTGCACACGAATCGGGAGCGGCTTGGGAGAAATCGAGCAAATGGGATGCGGCTACGACAAGATTTCGCGATGTTACGCTAGTTAAGCCTGCCAGTTACATGAACCGGAGCGGCCATCCTCTTTTCGCGATTGCCCAGTTCTTTAAGATTGCGCCCCAGGAAATCTTCGTCGTGCTGGATGATTTTTCGTTGCCCCTTGGTCGATTGCGGATTCGGCAGGGTGGCGGTCCGGGCGGCCACAACGGATTGGAATCGATCATCGTGCAATTCGGCAGCGAAGAAATTCCACGACTGCGCGTTGGAATCGGTCCGGCGCCGGCTGAAGGAGCTACCGATTACGTGCTCAGCAATTTTTTCGAGGAAGAAAAAGAGCTCGTAAGATCGACAATCAACCGCGCCGCTGACGCAGTGAAATGCGCGATTGACAAAGGCGTCGTTTCCGCGATGAACACTTTCAACAAAATCGAAGAAGAATCATGAAGAATCGTTACGAAGCGTTACTCGTCCTCAACTCGCAAGGCAAGGAGGAGAGCGTGCATGACATTGTCGAGCGTTTGGAATCCGAATTCAAAAAAGAGGGCGCCGAAATCGAGCAGGTGCAAAAAATGGACAAACGCCAGTTTTCCTATGCCGCTGGCCCGCTTGATGCCGGTTTTTATGTGAACTTCATTTTCCACGCAGATCCGCAGCTGGTTACGAAATTGCGTTCCAAATTTAAGCTCGACCCGGAAGTTTACCGTCAGCATTACCAGCGGCTGCGCGAGAAGACCGAAAAGAAGGAGCGGAAGGAAAAGCCGGCGAAAAAGTTGGCGCGTTCCAAGTAAATCCGCTAAGACTGGCGCATGGCCAGTTTCAATAAAGTCATTCTCCTCGGAAATCTGACGCGCGATCCCGAAGTGCGTTATACCCCCAAAGGCAGCGCCGTTTGCGACCTCGGCATTGCTATTAATCGTCAATACACCCTCGACAGCGGCGAAAAACGCGAAGAAGTCACGTATGTCGACGTCGTTCTCTGGTCGCGGCTCGCAGAAATCGCTGGCGAATATTTGAAAAAAGGCCGGCCGATTTTTATCGAAGGCCGTCTCCAATTGGACACCTGGGACGACAAACAAAGTGGACAAAAGCGGAGCAAACTGCGCGTGATCGGCGAAACGATGCAACTGCTTGGCGGCCGTCCTCCCGGCGCCGGCGCTGGCGCAGCTGAAGGTGCCGAAGGCGGACGCGAATCGCGGCCAAGCAAGCCTGCTCCGCCGCCAAAAGCCGGCGCCGCAGCCGAGCCCGACGACGACGAAATTCCGTTTTAAAATGGTAGGGGCGGTTCACCGAACCGCCCGCGGGCGAGTCAGAGCCGGACTGGCACGGGCAATCGGCCCCTACCCGTCGCGATCTTTAATATGAACGCGACCGAAGCGTGCATCGCGCTCAACATGCTGCCGACGGTCGGTCCAGTGCGGTTGCGAAAGCTCCTGCAGATTTTCAAGGAACCGGAGCAGATTCTGGCCGCGAAACGGAGTGAGCTTCGCAAAGTCGAGGGGATTGGCGGCGAAGTCGCCGATCAGATTTCAAACTGGGAATCGATTGTCGATCTTCCAGCCGAGCTCAAACGCGTCAAAGATTTCGGCGCGACCGTAATCACCCAGACTGCGCCATCGTATCCGAAATCGCTTCGCGAAATCCACGCCCCGCCGATCGTTCTTTATGTCTGGGGCGAACTTCAGGAGCGCGATCAGCACGCACTCGGAATCATCGGCGCGCGTCGCACGACACATTACGGCAGCGAGTCGGCGAAAAAACTCGCCTACCAACTCGCCTATGCCGGTCTGACGGTGATCAGCGGACTCGCGCGCGGGATCGATACTGCCGCGCACCAAGGTGCGCTGGCCGCCAAAGGGCGCACAATTGCAGTCATCGGCTCGGGATTGTCGAAGTTATATCCGCCCGAAAATCGCGCGCTCGCGGAAAAAATTTGCGACGGAAACGGGGCACTGGTGTCTGAGTTTTCGATGGAGATCGAACCCGACCGGCAAACGTTTCCGATGCGGAACCGGATCATCTCAGGCTGGAGCCATGGAATTCTTGTGGTCGAAGCGGGCATCAACAGCGGCGCGTTGATTACTGCCTCGCAGGCGCTGGAACAGGGCCGGGCAGTTTATGCTGTTCCCGGACATATCAATGCTCCGAGCGCGATCGGCTCGAATCGGCTTATTCAGCAGGGCGCGAAGCTAGTCATGGACGCGAATGACATTCTCGATGACCTCCAAATTCTTTTGCCCGAAACGAAACCGTCACCGCAAGCCGCCGCCCGTCCGCTGCCTCCGCTGTCGGACGAAGAGCGCCGGGTTTATGACGCGATTGAGGCGACGGAGACGCCGATCGACGAGATCGCCACGAAATCAAATTTGCCAAGCAGCACAGTCTCTTCTACTCTCCTCGGCCTTGAGCTGAAGCGGCTCGTGAAGCAGTTGCCCGGAAAATATTTCGTGAAACTCGCCTGACCTCGTCCGCGACCTGCTCATCCCCCCGTTTGCAAGGTCTTCATTACCAATGTCTAAATCCCTGAT
>WNFW01000821.1_pt1 | contig 24688 bp, 17 predicted proteins | sample 5400131 | NCBI WGS metagenome assembly WNFW01 (sample SAMN13153362, study PRJNA577476) | soil metagenome | isolation source: 20 cm soil or saprolite under grassland replicate 1 | place: USA:California | collected 2016-06-15 | reverse complement strand
CGCCGCCCAGTCGGGCGAGGAGCGTCACGCGTGCGAGCCGGCGGCCCGGTGCCGCCTCGAGATACACCCATCCATAGCGGCGGGTGAGGAGCGAATCGAGTGCTCGCACCTGCTCGTCTACGACGCGCAGCTGGACGTACAGGTCGTGCACACCGGAAAGCTGAATCGCGGCGGCGCGGTAGGACGACACGACGTCCCCCGTCGTTCGGTCCGTGACCCGCTGCCATTTCACCCAGGGACTCACCCAGAAAATCGCGCCCGACCGGTACAGGATCGCGTCGGCCCAGGCGTTCACCTGGCGCACGCCCACCTGAGGCATGAAGCCGTCGTCCGCCCGGAATCCGGCACCCACGTCGCGATAGTCGGCGAGCCACTCCGCGTGGCGCGCGAGATGGTGCCAGGCGAGGTCGAGCGCGCCCGACGTGTCGCTCGCGACCAGCTGGCCGGTGAACTGATCGGACCCGCTGGGGCTCCAGAGGAAATCGCTGCCGAGCGTCCGGTTGTGCCCTCCACCTTCGCGATCGGTGCCGAGCAGCCCGATGAATCCGCCGGAAAACGCGGTCCGCAGGCGCGCCACGCCCACGTTCGACGCGACGTCCCGGGTGACGAGCGACGATTGCGTCGGGCCCGGCAGGATCGCGCTGCCGCCGGCCTGGTCGCGCGCCACGAGCAGCGTGTAGGCCGTGCGACCCACCTCGCCCGTGGCTCGCGCTCCCCACGCCGGAGCGGCGATCGAGCGCGTGTACACGAGCTGCAGCGGGGTCTGGAACAGGTCCGAGCCCTCGAGAAAGAACGGCCGCTTCTCCGGATAGAACAGGGCGAATTGCGAGTTCACACTCAACTGGGGCACGTCGGCTTCGATCTGGGAGAAGTCGGGGCGGAGGGTTGCGTCGAGCGCCGTGCCCGCGCCGGGGGTCCATTTGAGATCGGCACCGGCGCGCAGGTCATTCCCGCCCGTGGCGTAGGGCGCGGCGACCAGCGTGCCGCCGGTCGGCAGGCCGGTGAGCTCCACCCGCTGCGCGTGGCACAGGAAGCACGAGGTGCCGCGCGGCATCCGCACGGAAAAGAGCGAGTGAGTCAGCTCGCGGGGATACACGCGATGTACGATCACGCCCCATGTCTGGTGATCGCGCGCCGGGTAGCGCAGCGACGTGAACGGAATGCGCAGCTCGGCGGTCCAGGCCGAGTCGCCGATCGCGGTGCGCGCCTCCCAGGCGAAGTCGGGCGTCAGGTCGTCGGGATTGTTGCCGAGCGCGAACTGCGCCTCGTTGAACACGCCGTCGGCTTGCGTGCCGCGGGGCGAGACGCGAAAGATGGTCGCCACACGGCCGTCGCCGCGCGTGTCGAGCACCAGGGCCACGTAATCGTCGCCAGGGCCGACGTTGTCGCGGTCGGCGTAAGCGGCGCGCACCCGGGCGGGGTCGGGATCCTGCGCCCAGACGCGGACGTACAGCGCCTCGGCGTCGTAGGTGATTGTCACCGTGGTGCGCACCGGCGGCGCGACATTGTCGCCGGGCCAGGTCTCGTAAAACGTCGTCAGCCGGATGGCGGGCGCCTGGGCCAGGGCGGCACATGCTAATAGATTAGCACTTACCCAGACAAAAAAACCCCGCCCGGCTACCACGCGGACGCGCACGGCGCGAGCGTGCCCAGGGCATAGATCAGCACGGCGCCGGCCACGAGCAGGGGGACGCCGCGCCGCGGGCGGGGCGGCGTGGCGCCCGGAGTCGTGAGCAGCGCGCGCACCCGGCGCTCGAGCGTGCAGGGCGCGGCCATGGTCGCGCCTACCACCGCGCCGTGCGACGCCCCCCGCGTCGCGGCCCGCATGATCTCGACCAGATGGCCGCAGTAATCGGAGGCGCGCGCGCCGGTCGCGAGCACCGCCTCGTCGCAAGTGCGCTCGCGCTCGAGCCGCAGCCGCCCGGCGGCGAGCCACACCGCGGGATGGAACCAATACAGCGCGCCCGCGAGCCACAGCAGTCCCTCGACCAGCACGTCCTGGCGGCGCACGTGCACCAGCTCGTGCACCAGCACCAGGCGCAGCCGCTCGGGCGTCCACGTGGCCGCCGCCGCGGGCAGCGCGATCACGGGATGGCGCACGCCCCACGTCGCGGGGACGGGGACGTCGCAAGAGCGGAGCAGCGTGACGGGCCGGGTGACGCCCGTCAGCCGGGCCGCCGCGCGCAAGGCGTCGAGCGCCGCGGGTGCGCGCCAGCGCTCGCCCGATCGCGCGATGCGGCCCAACGTGATGAAGCCTGGCACGAGGCGCGCCGCCCACACCAGCGCTCCGAGTGCCCAGAGCGCCCAGAGCGCGACCGGCGGCTTGGGCGGTTCCCAGGTCGCGGGCACGATGACGTAGAGCGGCGGCAGCAGCAGCTCGGCCGCGGGCACGAGCACCGCGCCGAGCAGGACGAGCAGCCAGAGATCGTGACGGGCGCTGGCAGGGCCGCGCGCGAGCAGCGCCGCGACCAGCCAGCCGCTCGCGCCCAGCAGCGCGATCTTCGCGAGGTCGAGCGTAAGGTTCACGTCACCGACCCTCGCGCCGGGCGCGGCGCACCAGCGCGCGCAGCCGCGCGAGCTCGCCGTCCGACAGCTCCTTGCCCGGTAGCTCGAGCAGTGCCGCCACCGCGCCGGCGCGCGAGCCGCGAAAGAAGGTGCGCAGCAGGTGCTGGATCGCGCTGCGCTGCGCTTCGGCGTGCGGCAGCGTCGGCTCGTACACGTAGCGCACGCCGTCGCGGGTGTGACGCAGGTGCCCTTTGCCCTCGAGGTAGCGCAGCATCGCGCGCACGGCGGAGTATGTGGGGGGGTTGGGCAGGCGGCCCATCACGTCGCCCACGGTGGCGCGGCCCAGGCGGTACACCACGTCCATGATCTGGCGCTCACGGCGGCCGAACTCTTTCGAAGGAGCGATGCGCATGGCACCGCAAAGATGCTAATCCATTAGCATGACGTCAAGACCGACACGTGGTGTTGCCTCGTCGCCACACTGCACCGCTTGCGGCGTCCCTCGCTGCACCGCATCATCTTCACAAATTATGACCCGCTCGCCCCTGTTGTACGTCAGTGCCGCGCTGACTCTGTCCTTCGTTTCCCCACCCGCCATCGTCGAGTACCCGCTGCCGCGCCCCAAAGCGTTCCCGCACGACCCCGCGGTTGGCGCGGACGGGATCGTGTGGTATACCGATCAGGCGAACAGCTACATCGGCCGGCTCGATCCCGCGACGGGCAAAGTCAGCGACTACGCGACGCCGACGCCCACGTCGGGACCGCACGGCATCGTCGTCGCCCCCGATGGCGGCGTGTGGTACACCGGGAACTTCACCGCCCGGCTGGGCCGGCTCGACCCGGCCACCGGCGCCATCAAAGAATTCCCGCTTCCCTCCGAGGCGCGCGATCCGCACACGCCGCTCTACCACGCCGGCAAGGTCTGGTTTACGGCGCAAGGCGCGAATCTCTACGGGGTGCTCGACCCCGCGACGGGCGCCGCGAAACTCTACCCCGTGCCGACGCGCGGCGCCCGGCCCTACGGCCTCGTCGCCGCCCCCGACGGCATGATCTGGATGGCGCTGTTCGGCACCAATCAGATCGGCCGGATCGATCCCGCGGACGGCGCGCTCAAAATCTTCCCGCTCCCGGCGTCCGGCGCCCGGCCGCGCCGGCTCATTGTCGATGCCACGGGCATCGTGTGGTACTCGGATTACGCCCGTGGCAAGCTGGGCCGGCTCGATCCCGCCACGGGTCAGGTGCGCGACTATCCCTGCCCGGGCGGCGACGCCAGCCAGCCCTACGGCATCGCGGTCGGCACCGACGGGCGCATCTGGTACGACGAGTCGGGCACCGACGAGATCGTGGCCTTCGACCCCGCGACCGAGCGCGCGCTGACGGTCAAGATCCCCACGCCGGGCTCGGTGGTGCGCAACATGGCGGTGGACTCGACCCGGCACCGGCTGTGGCTGGCGCTGTCCGGTGTCCAGAAGCTCGGGAGGATCGATCTCAAGTAACCACCAGCTCGATTGCTTCTTCACCGCCGCCCCCGCGGGCCTCGCCATCCTCGATCGCGAGCTGTGCTACCGGCAGCTCAACGAGACCCTGGCGTTGATGAACGGCCGCTCGGTGGCGGAGCACCTGGGCAAGCCGGTGCGCGAGGTGCTGCCCGCCATCGCGCCCACGCTCGAGCCGCTGCTGGGGCGCATCCTCGAGACGGGCGAGCCCGCGTTGAACATCGAGGTCACGGGCGAGACGCCGGCCCAGCCCGGGATCACGCGCTTCTGGCGCGCCTCCTACTTTCCGCTCGCGTCCGACGGCATCGGCGCCATCGTAGTGGAAGACACGGCGCGCCGGCACGCGCAGCGCGCGCTGCGCCGCTCCGGCGCCGACTACCGCGCCATCGTGGAGCAGGCGACCTACGGCATCTATCGCTCCAGCCTCGAGGGGCGCTTCCTCAAGGTCAATCCCGCGCTGGTCGCCATGCTCGGCTACGACAACGAAGCGCAGGTGCTCGCCCTCGACCTGGGCCGCGATGTGTACGTCGATGCCGCGCAGCGGGCTCGCAACATCGAGCTGGCGCGCACCCTCGAGCGCATCAGCGGCGTGCAGGTCCAGTGGAAGCGCCGCGACGGTCACCACATCACCGTGCGGCTTTCGGGCCGGGCGGTGCGGAGCGAGGGGGGCGGCGACCTCAAAGGCTTCGAGATGATGGCCGAGGACGTCACCGAGCAGCGGACGCTGGAGCGCGCGCTGCAGCAGGCCCAGAAGATGGAAACGATCGGCCGGCTCACGTCCGGAATCGCCCACGACTTCAACAACCTGCTGACCGTGATCCTGGCGCAAGGCAACCTGATGGCGAAAGCGTTGCCCGACGCGACCCCCGAGGTGCGGCGCGATCTGCAGGAGCTGACCGACGCGGCCCGGCGCGGTGCCGAGCTGGTGCACCGGCTGCTGGGGTTCAGCCGCCACGAGACGCTCGACCTGCGCCCGCTCAGCGTGCCCGAGTGGATTCGGGAGGAGCTGCATACGCTGCGGCGCCTGCTCCCCGCCACGATCGAGATCCGCTGCGACACCGAGCCCGCCGCGGGCGTGGTGGAGGCCGATTCCGGAGCGCTCGAGCAGATTCTCCTGAATCTGGCGACCAACGCGCGCGACGCGATGTCCGACGGCGGCACGCTGCACCTCGACGTGCGCCGCACCCGGCTCGACGCGGAGGACCGCCCGCTGCACGCCTGGGTCCAGCCGGGCGTGTACGTATGCCTCAGCGTGAGCGACACCGGCGCCGGTATGGACCGCCAGACCCAGGCGCGCGTGTTCGAGCCGTTCTTCACCACCAAGCCCGCCGGCGTGGGCACCGGACTCGGCATGGCCATGGTGTACGGGCTCGTGAAACAGCACCACGGATTCGTGCACCTCTACAGCGAGGTAGGGCAGGGGACGACGGTGAAGGTCTATCTCCCCCTCGGCCACGAGCAGGCCCTGCCGGCGGGCCCCGCGGGGGAAGAGGAACTGCTGCCCGGCGGCTCGGACGCGATCCTCCTCGTGGAGGACGATCCCCATCTCCGCGCCGTGGCCCAGCGGCTGTTCGAGAAGGTGGGCTATCGCGTGTTCGCCGCCGGCGACGGGCAGGAGGGCCTGGCGGCGTACCGCGCCCACAAGGCGGGCGTGGACCTGGTGATCACCGATATGGTGATGCCGAAGATCTCCGGCATGCAGCTGTACGAGACGATTCGGGGCGCGGAGCCGCCGGACAAGCGCGTGAAGGTGCTGTTCACGAGCGGGTACCCCGCGGCGGACTTCCGCCAGTCGCTCGCCGGCGATCCCGATGTGGCCTTCGTGACCAAGCCCTGGACCGCGAGCGAGCTGCTGGGACAAATCCGGCAGCTGCTGGAGAAGTAGTCCTCACGCCTGACCCCCGGAAATGTGATCCAGCCGACAGCCCCGACCCCGCACGCCGGGCAAGACTGAGCCTGCGCCCGTCATCATCCGCCCTGGAGGGCGACCATGCCGCAGACCGAACACTGGGCTCGCACCCGGGTCCGCACGTGCCGTGAGCTGAGGCGCGGCGCCTGGTACCGCGTGACGCGCGCGACCCCCGCCGAGGGCGTGTTGGAAGTGAACCGTCGTCTGGTAACGATTCCGCGCACGTTCCTGCAGATTCTTCCGTTCCGCCCGCAGCTCTGGTCCGTCGTCCCGCGCGTCGCCAACGCGCCGCAGCCGCCCCTCTCGTGGGGACCGAGCTACGGCGTGTGCCCGCAGTGCAGCGCACGGGCGCCTCTGGGCCAACACGCGCTCAAAGTCTCGTGCCCGCGCTGCAACGGGCTGTTCCCCGTCGCCTGGGAAGACTCCGGGTGGTGTGCGTTTGAGAAGTCCGAAGCTGTGAACTCGTAGGGGCAGGGTCAGCGCCGCCGTCGCTCCCGGCTGTGGCGGCGTTCCGGTCCGGCACGCCGCGACGCGATCGTCCGACGCTCGATACCGCTGCGCCGATCGATCGCTACCGGAACCGCAATACGACGACGCTCCCGCACTATGCGCCGACCGACGCTCTGCCGCCGGTCGACGAGACGTCGACGCTGCATAACGTTGATATTCCCTCTCAGTAACGAAACCGCCTCCGTTGGGTTGCAAACCATGTGCTCCCCGTCGCAGGCGGCGTGGCCACCGGTCCGTAGTCACGACTGGCGCGGGCCCGCCACAGTTTTTGGCCCGCAGCGCCTGGGCCAGGGCCACATTCCGCTGCAACTGCCAGTCGAGTGGTGCTACGATTGAGTGCGCCATGCGACCTCCGCGTCTCGTGCTCACGCTCTGTCTGCTGCTCGTCTCCGCCCCGGGGCGAGCACAAACCCCCAACCCCCCAAAAATCGGCATTGCCCTGAGTGGGGGCGCGGCGCGGGGCCTCGCGCACATCGGCGTGCTGAAAGTGCTGGAGCAAGCGGGCATTCCCGTGGATGTGATCACCGGCACGAGTATGGGCAGCGTCGTGGGCGGTCTGTACGCGCTCGGCTACAACGCGGATCAGCTCGACACCATCGTGCGCGCCCAGGACTGGTTTCGCCTGCTCACCGACCCGGTGGACCGGCGCGACTTGCCGGTCGATCGCAAAATCGCCGCGGATCGCATCATGCTCACGCTGCCGATCTATCGCGGCGGCATCCATCTTCCCAGGAGCGTCGTGCCGGGCCAGCGCATCTGGGAGCTGTTGACCCGGCTCACCTGGTCGGCGCACGGCGTGCACGACTTCCACCGGCTCCCCACGCCGTTCGCGGCCGTCGCCACTGACCTGGAGACCGGCCAGGCGGTGGTCCTGGACAGCGGCCTTCTGCCGGACGCGATCCGCGCCAGCATGGCGCTGCCGAGCGTGTTCGCTCCCGTCGAGCTGGGTGGCGTCGTGTTGATCGACGGCGGCGTGGTACGCAATCTGCCCGCGCACGACGCGCGCGCCCTGGGCGCGGACGTGCTGATCTGCAGCGACGTGACCGACCCGCTCGAGCCGCGTGATTCGATCGTGTCGCTGGTGGACGTGCTGCTGCAGTCGGTGTCGTTCCGCGTGTGGGACTCGGAGCGCGCGGAGCGCGGCGCCTGCGACGTGCTCATCGTACCGGACGTCCGGGCGTTCACGAGCTTCGGCTTCGGGCGCGCCGCCGAGCTGATGGCGCGGGGAGAGGCGGCCGCGCGCGCGGCCCTGCCCGAAATCGAAGCGAAAGTGGGCCGCCGCCGCGTGCAGCGTCGTCCCCCGGCGCCGCCCGCACCCGACTCCGTCCTGGTGACGGCCCTGCGATTCGACATCTCCGGGGGAGGGACGGTGACGCCCGCGTTCCTGGCGCACGCGCTCGGGCTCAGGCCGCCCGCCTGGACCACGCTACGCGAGCTGGGCGCGCGCATCGCGCGGCTCTACGCCACCGGCCTGTTCGCCAACGTGCGCTACCGGCTCGAGCGCGGCGAGCTGACGCTGTTGATCGACGAGCGCGCCGCGGGCCGCTTCGGCCTTGGGCTGCGCTACGACAGTCGCTACAAGGCCTCGGTGCTGCTCACGGGTGGTCGCGGCGGGGTAGAGGGGGACGCACGCCTGGGCCAGCAGATCCGCGTGGGGCTCGGCGCCGCGCAGGCGCTGGGCGACGCGCAGAGCGTCGCGCTCGGGGTACGGATCGCCTATGCGCACCAGCCGGTGGACCTGTTCCAGAACGGCCGCCGCGTCGCCGAGGTGCGTGTCGACCTGGGCGCCATCAGCGCGTCGATCGAGCGCCGCCTGGGGAGCATGGCCGGAGCCTCGCTGCGGGTGAAGGCGGAGCACGCGCGCTGGGCGGAGGAAGTGGCGGCGGTGGACTCCGCGCCGATCAATCGCACGTTCGTCACCGTCGCGGGCGTGGGAGACGTGGACACGTACGACAGCGGCGTGTTTCCCAGCCGCGGGATCGGGCTCCGGGCGGTGTCCGAGTGGAGCGGTTCGTTCTCGCACCACGTCGGCGATGTGCGGGGGTACCTGCCGCTGGGGCGGCGGGTGTCACTGTGGGCGGGTGCGACGCTCGGCGCCTCGGGCGGCACGCCGCCGCCCCACTATCTGTTTTTTCTGGGCGGCGCCAACGGCTACTACCTCTTTCCCGACCGCGCCATCGCCTTCACGGGACTGTACGTGCAGGCGCGGCGGGGGCGCCACGTGCAGAAGGCCGAGCTCGGCGCCCAGTGGCAGGTCGCCGTCGCTCCCGACCTGTTCGCCCGCGTACGCTGGAATGCCGGCACGGTGCTGGACCGCTGGACCTTCGAGCCCGCCGGCTGGGTGAACGGCGTCGGCGTCGAGCTGGGCGCCAGGACAGTGGCCGGCCGCGTGAGCCTGACCGTGTCCGGCGCCGGTGGCTCGACGCCGATCGTCGAGTTCGACCTCGGCTACCCCTTCTGAACCAGGTCGCGGGCGGGCATCACCTGCGTCGCGTCGTCCACGCGCACGTGGATGCTGCCGTTCACGCAAATGTGCGCGTTCACCAGATCGTAGACCCCGACCGCGGGGACCTGTAGACCCTCCAGCGTGACCTCGGTGGCGAGCGGGCGCTCGTCGCCCCGCTGCATCAGCTGTCGTACACGGATCGAGCCCATGTTGCAGAACATGAGTTGCGCCTCGCCCGTGGCCGCGAGCACGGCGACTCTCACGCCGGGCAGGTCGACCCGGGCCTCCTCGCCGTGCGACACCTTCGCTTCTTCCAGTCGCTCCCGCAGACGGAACGACTGCGACTGCGCTGTGATGCGGGCTTCCATAAGGCACCTCCTGTTGAATCCGGTCCTACCGCCGACGGCGCAGCGTAGTTCCGTGCAGGCGGCGTGCCGCCGCCGCCGTTCCGCTGCAACCGTACCGTCGCGGCGGGGTATCGTGTTAGGTTCCAGGACTTGACCTCCGACGCCGTTGTGACGACTCGGCCGCGCCTCACGCGTCCGCCGCGCATCCTCATCGCCAGCGATCAGGATCACGCTCTCTGGGACGTCGAGGGCACGCTTGGGCGGCAGGGATACTCGGTGCTGCGCGTGTTCGCCGGCGCCGCGGTGCTGGCGCGCGCGCGGGCGGCGTGTCCCGACGTGATTCTGCTGGACGCCAAGCTCGCCGACTCGGAGAGCCTCGACCTGAGCCGGGTGCTGCGCGCCGATCCGCTGATCGGCGCGAGCACGCCGATCCTGCTGCTGGTGCACGACCGTCCCACACGCGAGGATCACCTGAGCGCCATGCGCGCCGGCGTGTGGGAGCTGTTGCGCCGGCCGGTGGACACGGGCGCGCTGCTCGCCAAGCTCGAAGCCTATCTGGTCTCCAAGCTCGAGGCCGAGCGAACGCCCAAGCGCAGTCTGGTGGACGAGCTGACCGGGCTGTACACACGGCGCGGGCTGACGCGGCGCGCCGGGGAGCTGATGCTCCAGACGGTGCGCCATAACACGTCCGTGGCGTGCGTGGTCGTGGCGCCCGAGGTGCGGGGCGACCCGGGCGCGAACGTGCTGCGCGACGTCGCCCGCCTGGTGCGGGCGACCGCGCGCCACTCGGATGCGGTGGGGCGGGTGGGGCTCACCGAGTTCGCCGTCGTCGCGCCGGGGGCGAACCGCGTCGGGGCGCGCCGCCTGGCGCAGCGGCTGCAGGAAGTGGCGCACGCCGGCGGCAACGGGGGCGGAACGGGGGACGGGAAGAGCGAAGACACGATGGGTCTGCGGGCCGGTTACGATGCGCTGCGCCAGGTGCGCACGGCGGCGATCGAGCCGCGCCGCTTGCTGGGCCGTGCCGCGCGGGCGCTCGAGCTGGCGCGGGCCGAGGGAAAGTGGCTGCGCGAAGGCGCTACGGTGCGAGGGAGTTAGCGACCACTCCACGCTCGCGAGCCCGGAGTTTAACGTCACGAGCGCGGCGGCGCGCCTCCGCGCCGCTGGGCGCGGTGAAGCAGCGGCGTCCTTGCGCCACCGGGGCCAAGACTGTTGTCAGGTGGGTCACATGATGGGCTGCCGCAGGCATTCAACGCGTCGCGAGCACGAGATGTCTCGCGGCGTTGCCACAGCGGGGCGGCTAGTTCTCCATGAGGTACTGCTCTTCCCAGGCGACGTCGAACGCGCCGTTGCAGCGCGTGCAGCGCAGCACCGTGAGCCGCTCGCGCAGCGGTACCCGCTCTCGGCAATTCGGGCAGACGCCGTACTCGGACACGCCCGGAAAGCGGGACGGGTTCTTGGGGCGGGGCACGACCGACCAGCGACGCGGCGGCTCGCTCAGGATCTCCAGGTCGGCGCGCGGGATGCCTACGCGCTCGCCCACGACGTCCACGATCGCCTCGCGCGGCCCCAGTTTCTTCACGTGGTACCAGGCACCCCGACGCAGCGGATAATCGGCCTCCGCACGGAGCCGGGCCCAAAAGCGTCTCGGAGTCACCTTCCCCTCCCCTTCCTCCCTGTGGTCAGCGCCGGCCCGGGCTCACTGGTGAGATCCGGGTGGCGGCGCGCCGGACGGCCCGCTGATCGGGTGGGCGCGTGGTGGTCGATGTGCGTCGCAATAATAGCGCTCCAGGCGGGCGGTGCGCTGCGACTGCTGGTGCGTCACCCAGCGCGCCGGCCGCCGGCAACTCTTGCGTGTGGCCCAGTCGTAGAAGTCGCAGCGGGGGTCGCCCATGCGGAACTCCGACGGTGCCTGCCACTCAGCGACCCGAAGGGACTGAGGCGTCCGTGCTGCGGGGCTCGAGCAGGGTCAGTTGCTGCTCCGCCATGTCGCGACCGATCCACACGACGTGGTCGCCGCACATGATCGCATCCACGGCGTAGGGCTGCATGCCGAACGATGCGGCGTCAGAGGTACTTACGAACGTGCCCGGGAAGTGATACCAGCAGTTCTGGCCCTCGGGGTGGCTATGCACGACTCCCACCGTGCCCGCCCACCCCGCGGCCTCGCAGCTCTGCGTGGGCATGACGCGCGTCCGCGTGGAGCGGGACGGCTCGACGTCGGCCGGCGCGATGCGCTGGACCAGCACGACGCCCCGCTCCACGGTGCCGATCATACAGCCCATGAACTCCGTGGGATACGAGCGGTACTGCAGCTCGAGATAGCGGCGCGACTGTTGGGACAAGACCAGCGCGTGCACCGGGATGGAAGCACGCAGCGTCGCGGCCCTGGCTGCGCCGCCCCGCTCACCCGGTTGGACGATCTCCGGGCGGATGGCGAGCACCGCCACGATCCCGGTGGCCACGAGGCCGGCGCGCACCACGTGCGCGCGGAGCGGACTAGGCTGCTCCACTGCTCCTCCGAACTCGGGCGCGGGGTCGTAATCAGGGTGACTCCCACCGATTGTAACGCAAGAGCGGTGCCAACCTCCGCACCGCCCCTCCACCCCGTCCCAAGCCGCAGGCCGCAAGCCTTAGGCAGAGAGGCGTCTGGTCACGGTAAACCCACGATCACCTTGATCGTAGCCTGGTCCGAGCCGCTGAGGCCGTGGCTGTCCGTCACCGTGACGGTGACGGTGTTCGTGCTCACCAGACCATAGGAGTGCGAAGCGCTGAACCCACCCTGGCTCGAACGACTGCCAGTCGAGGAGCTACCGTCGCCCCAGTCGATGGTGTAGGCCCATGGCCCGTCGCCGTCCTGGTCCGTGAAGGAAGGGTTAATAGTGACGGAGCCCAACGCCAGCAGGATCGTCTGGTCCCCTCCGGCGTTCACGACCGGGGCGTGGTTGGGCGGCGGCAGCGCCGTGCAGCTGATCGCAAAATCGGCGTGGCCGACGCCGCCGGCGGGGACGTTTGCACTCCGCGGATTCTGGCCGCTCACGGCGCAGTTCGACGCGAGGTCCGAGAGCCCGACGGTGTGAGTGCCGGCCGAGAGCCCGGGGAACGTGACGCTGCCCCTGGTGCCGATCGCCCGTTGGGCGCCGTCCACGATGGCCGTGTAGCCATCGGGGGGGAGGTCCGCGCCGCTGGTGGTGGTCGTAACCACGAGGTCGCCCGTGGTGGGCGGGATCGCCGTACAGGTCACCGTGAACCCGTGCGAGATCGTCTGGCCCGCAATAACCGTCACCGTGTGCGAAGTGCCTCCGCTCACGCTGCAGTTGGACGCCACACCCGACAGGACCACGGGGTGATTGCCGGCGGACAGGTTAGTGAACGTGACGCCGGTGCTGTTAGGCCCGATCGGTTGGCTGTTGCCCGCGTCCACGGTAACCGTGTAACCGTCGGGATCGAGGTCCGAGCCCGACGTGCTCGTCGTCACGGTGAGACCGCCGGTAGTGGGTGGAATCGGCGTGCAGGTCACCGAGAACGCCGTCGAGTTGGGCTGCCCCGCCGTTATGTTCACGCCGTGCGACATGCCGCCGCTCACCGTGCAGTTGGACGCCACGCCCGAGAGCGCGACCGAATGGCTCCCTGCCGGGAGGTTGGGGAACGTGACGCCCGTTGCGTCGTTGCTCCCGATCGACTGGTTCGTCGATCCATCGAGCGTGACGGTGTAGCCGTCGGGGTCCAGGTCCGTCCCCGTGGTGCTGGTCGTGACCGTCAGGTCGCCGGTCGTGGGGGGCGGTGGCTTGATCTCGAACTGATCGCTCCGTGCCTGGAAGCCGAGGGCGGACGCTACCAGCCTGTAGGTGCCCGCTTGATTGACGGATAGGTCGGGGAAGCTGGCGACGCCCCTCACGGGGTGAGCGGTTGTGGTGCCGCCCAGGCTCACACTGCCCGCGTCCAGGGCCACGACGACCATGACGGTCTCGGCGCCCGCGACTAGGACGCCGGCCGAATCGACCACGCTGACGTCTACGCGGATCAACTGGCTGACACTGGCGGATTGGGGCGGTTGGGTAGCGAAGCGGAGTCCGGCGGGCGGGGCATGGGACGTGGGCCGGGGTCCGCCACCCGAGCCCGTCAGCAGCTTGTCGAGGTGGCAGCCGACCGCGAGTGCGCCGAGCGCCAGAACGGAGATCGTCTTCATCATCGCGTGGCCGTGCTGCAAGTGCCGCACCTGCTCAACGTCCCTTGCGGACTGACTACCCCAATCTCACCGGGAGTGGTGCGAGGCCGGTAGCGTTGCGCGGTCGCAACAGCCGGCAATGCGCGCGTCCGCAGATGACGCCCCGGGCCGTCGGCCCGGGTCAGGCGTGCAAGAGGAGGGGTGCTAGGAGCGGCTGACCCAGGGGCGGTGCCCCGGGGTCAACGGTGCCCTCACGCCACCACGACGTGGACCGTCTTCGACGCCGAGCTGCGAGCGCCGTGCGCATCGACCACGGTTATCGTGAGCGTGTAGTCGCCTCCTAAGAGCGTCACAGGATACGAATGCGAGCCGCCGATCGATCCTTCGCTCGCGCCGAACGTGTTGGACGTGCCGTCGCCCCAGTCGATGGTGACGGTCCACGGCCCGTCGTGGTCTGGGTCGCTGAACGACGCACCCTGCAGCGTGAAGAGCAGACCGAGCAAGACTCTCTGGGCGTCCCCGGCGATCACGACGGGCGGCTGGTTGGGCGCAGTACACGTGATCGTGAAGCTCGCCGTCGCCGAGCCGCCCGCCGGGACGTTCACGGTCTGGGGGTTGGCCTCGCTCACGCTGCAGTTGCTCGGCACTCCGTTGAGCTGCACCGAGTGACTGCTTGGGGTGAGGCCGCTGTAGCTCACATTCCCGCTCGCCCCGATGCTCTTGCTCTGGGTCCCATCGACCGTCACGGTGTAGCTGCTCGGCGCGTTCGGCCCCGACGTCGATGTGGTCACCGTGAGGCTGCCGGTCAGCGCCTGGCAGGTGATGGTGAACGAGGTGGACCCCGTGCCGCCCGCGGGGACGGTGGCCGAGTGGGAGGTGCCGCCGCTCACGCTGCAGTTGCCGGGCACACCGCTCAGGGTGACGGTGTGGCTGCCGGCCGTGAGGCCGGAGAACGTGACGCTCCCGTTGGCGTCGATGGTCTGACTGCCTCCCCCATTGACGCTGGCCGTATAACTCGCGGGCTGGTCCGATCCCGACGTGCTTGTATTGACCGTCAAGTCCCCTGTGAGCGAGGCGCAGGTGATGGTGAACGACGTCGACGCGGTACCCCCAGCCGAGACGGTAACGGTTCGCGACGTCCCGTTATTCACCGAGCAGTTGCTAGGCACGCTGCTCAGGACAACCGTATGGCTGGCGGGCGAGAGGTTGGAGAACGTCACGTTGTCGGTCGGGCCGATCGACCGGCTCGTGCTGCCGTCGAGGGTGACCGTGTACCCAGCGGGTTGGTCCGGACCCGACGTGCTCGTGCTGACCGTGAGGCTGCCGGTGAGCGCCTGACAGGTGATGGTGAAGCTCGCCTGAGCGGTGCCGCCGCTCGTCACCGTGATGGTCTGCGGGTTCGCCTCGCTCACGCTGCAGTTGCTCGGCACTCCGTTGAGCTGCACCGCGTGACTGCTTGGGGTGAGGCCGCTGTAGCTCGCAGTCCCGCTCGCCGCGATGCTCTTACTCTGGGCGCCATCGACCGTCACGGTGTAGCTGCTCGGCGCGTTCGGCCCCGACGTCGACGTGGTCACCGTGAGGCTGCCGGTGAGCGCCTGACAGGTGATGGTGAAGCTTGCCTGGGCGGTGGAGCCCGCGGAGACGGCGACCGTCTGGGGGTTCGTCTCGCTCACGCTGCAGTTGCTGGGCACTCCGTTGAGCTGCACCGAGTGACTGCTTGGGGTGAGGCCGCTGTAGCTCACAGTCCCGCTCGCCGCGATGCTCTTACTCTGGGCGCCATCCACCGTCACGGTGTAGCTGCTCGGCGCGTTCGGCCCCGACGTTGATGTGGTCACCGTGAGGCTCCCGGTGAGCGCCGTGCAGGTGATGGTAAAGGACGCCGACACGGCACCGCCCGCGGTCACCGTGACCGTGCGCGACGTCCCGTTCGTCACCGTGCAGTTCGATGCGACGTCCCCGATCTGCACCGTGTGGCTCCCGGTGGGTAGGGTGAGCGCGATGGTCTGGCTGTCCGCGATCGACTGCGGTGTCCCGTTGTCCACCGTGAAGGTGTAGCCGTTGGGATCGGGGCTGTCGCCCGAGGTGCTGGTGGTGACGTTCAGAGTACCCGTGAGCGCGCTGCACGTGATCGTGAAGCTGGCCTCCACGGCACCCCCGGCGGGCACGGTCACGATGCGGGGATTCAACCCGTTGACGCTGCAGTTCGCGGGGACGTCATTGAGCCGGACGGAGTGATTCGCAGCCGCGATCCCGCTGTAGGTCACGCTGTCACTCGCCCCGATGCTCTTGCTCGAGCCACCGTCCACAGTGACGCTGTATGCGCTCGGCGGATTCGCGCCCGACGTGGACGTCGTGACCGCCAGATTTCCCGTGAGCGCCGCGCAGCTCACGGCGAAGGCCGCGGTCGCCGTGCCGCCGGGCGGCACGATAACGGTCCGCGACGGCCCGTTCGCCACCGTGCAATTCCCGGCGACGCCCGCCAGCACCACCGTGCGACTCCCGCTGGGGATTTCAGTCAGCGGGATGGTCGCGCTAATCCCGATCGGCTGAGGCGTGCCTCCATCTACGGCGAACGTGTAGCCGTCGGGGTCGAGATTCGCACCCGTAGTCGTGGTGCTCACCGTGAGGCTGCCCGTCAACGCCGTACAATTGATCGTGAACGCCGCGGTCGCCGCGCCGCCCGCCGGGACCGTGACCGGCTTCGACGCCCCGCCGCTCACCGTGCAGTTCGCCGGCACGTCGGTGAGAGCGACCGTGTGGTCGCCGGCCGGGAGCCCGCTGTAGGTGGTGCCCGCACCGTTCGACGCGATGGTGCGGCTCGAGCTCGAGCTCCCGTCTACGGTCACGGTGTAGCTACCGGGCTGGTTATCGCCCGTGGTGGTGGCGTTCACCGTGAGGTCGCCCGTCGTCGGCGCCGCTGCCGTGATTTCGAAAGCATCGCTGGTCGCGGCGGCAAGCTGGCCCGCGCTGGCCGTGAGCCGGTAGCCGGTGCCCGCCCGATTGACGCTCAAGTCCGCGAACGTGGCGACGCCACTCGCCGCCGCGACGATGGTCGTCCCACGCAGTGCGCCCCCGTTCGAGTTGGCGGCCAGCGCGAGCGTGACGTCCCCCGCGAACCCCGTCGCCACGTTGCCGAGCGCGTCGAACGCCGTCACCTGGACCGGCGGCGTGAGCACGCTGTCGACCGTGGCGCCGTGTGGTTGCGCCGTGAAGGCGAGCCGGGCCGCCGCGGCGGGCGCGACGGCGAACGCGGCGCTCGTGGCGCCCCGCACCCCGGGCGCCGTCGCGACGAGTGTATATCCAGTGGCGGCCCGATTGATGGAGAGGTTGGAGAACGTCGCGACTCCGCGCTCTGCGTTGACGGTGCTGGTCCCTCGCAGCGTGTCGCGCCCTGGGTTCTCGCCCAGGGTCACGGTCACCGGGCCCTGGAACGTGGTGTCGACGCTGCCGGAGCTGTCCACAGCGCTGACGCGGACAGCGGGGGACAACGGCTCACCCGCGGTCGCGCTGGCCGGCGGCGCGAACTCGAGTCGGGCGGGCGGTGGATCCGACGCTCCGCCGTCCTGGAGCAGCTTGTTGATCTCGCAGCTCAGGATCGAGGCCAGGGCGAGGACGCCCGCCAGGCGCAGCCTGGGCGCCCTAGGGAGCGGCCGTGACGACATCGAAGGGACGACTGGTCGCGTCGGCCAGCTGAGCTGCGGTGGCTTTGAGCGTGTAATTCACGCCCGTCTTGTCGATGCGCAAATCATTGAAGGTGGCGAGACCGTTCACGGCCTTCACCCGCCGCGTGCCGGAGAGGTGGGCATCCTTGGTCAGGCTGCCGTCGTTCGCGATGGCGATCGCCACGGAGTCTGCAAACGCCGGCGCGAGGTTGCCGGAGTCGTCTTCGGCGCTGACCTCGACGGTGAAGTTCTGCCCCAACACGATCGGTAGCTGCGGCGGCTCGATGTTGAACGCCAGGCGGGTCGCAAGCCTGTTGCACGCCACGCTGAAGGTCGTGCGCGCAGTGTCGTTGGCGCGGACGCTCACCGTGCGGGGGTTGTCGCCGTTCACGCTGCAGTTGCCGGGCACACCGCCCAGCGCAGCGCGGTGGCTGCCGGCGGGAATGCCCGTGGCGGTGACGCTGTCGTTGATGCCGATGGAGGTGCTTTGGCCGCTGTCGACCGTCACCGTGTAGCCGGCCGGCGGATTCGAGCCCGACGTGGCCGCGGCTGCCCGCAACGCGCCGGTAGCGCCTCGGGGCGGCGCTCCGCTGCCCGCGCCGCCACTCAGGAGTTTGTCGAGATGACAGCCGGCGGCGCCGAGAACACCCAGCGCCAGCAGGTAGACGGTCTTCCTTACCGGGCTCACCGGGAACTGCGATCTGCAATCGCCGCGCCTGGCCAGCGCCGGGTGTGGCGCCGCCTCCCACCCCACGCCTCCGGCGGCCTGCCGAGTCGGGGCCACACCTGTGTCGCGCGCTCAGCGGAGCCGGGTGACGCTTACCGGACGAGCCGCTCCCAGGCGCTCCGCACGACGCCTTCGACATCGGGACGGAACCGCCCCGACAGGCCGAACGGCGTCATGAACGCCGAGTCTTCGTAGCCGCGCTCGCCCAGCATGCCCGCGGTGGGCAGGTAGCCGAACACACTGTCGATGTAGCCGACGGGCAGGACCGCACCGGGACAGATCCGCCGCAGCGCGGCGCCGTAGGCGGTGACCGGTTCCGCAGACGCGGCGACGAGGTGCAGCCCGGGGTCGAGGCTTACCCGTTGGAATGTCACGTCACGTCCGGCGGTCGCCCCGGTGACCAGGGAGGACAGGCCTATCCGCTCCCGCCGGCACACGGGGGCGAACGGCCGACGCGTGCGCAGGGCGCCCCGGGCCACGCCCACGACGCGATCGGCCAGGCCTTCGGCCCACGATCTGTACTGCTCGGGGGTGAACGTTGCGAACAGCGGGCCCACGACCAGCTCCACCAACCGCCGGGCGAACCGCGTGGTCGCGCCGGTCTCGCGCGGCCGCACGTCGCCCGCGAATCCCTGCAGGAACAGCACGGGCAGCTCGGCGCCGTGGGCTTCACGCAGCGCGCGTCGCACCACGCCGGGAAAGTCGGCGCTCACCTTGGTCCGCGCCGGGAATCCGACCGGATGGCAGGCGTACGACCACAGCACGGCGAGCGGGCGGTCCGTCTGATCGCTGCACGTGAGCAGGTGCACGGTCTCGTCGCGCGGGCCGGCCGGGTTCGGGGCGCTCCGCACGCCGCGCCATCCCGGCCGGCGGCGGTTGATCGCGTGATCGGCGGAGCCGGTACGATAGTCGATGTGGCACGGGACCGGGTCGATCGAGGCGAGCTGCCCGAGCAGCTCGGTGGCCCGCCCCGCCACCAGGTCGGCGTACGCGGCGTCGCACACGCCCAGCCTCGGCTTGCTCGCGTCCACCGCGGGCGCGGTGTGCGTGTGCGAGGCGGCGACGAGCAGCGATGCCTCGTCCAGACCGAGCTTCGCTCCCACGGCCTCGAGCAGTCGCGCCTTCAGCTCCGCTGTGACGAACAGCAGGTCGGCGGTGAGAATCGCGACGCTCTGTCCGGGAGCGCGCAACAGCAGCGCGTTCAGCTCGAGCGGATCGGCCACGCCACGGCTCGGACCCCGGCGGTCCGCGTAGCCCGCGAGCGGCAGCGGGCGGTCCGGCGTGATGTCGACCGACCCGGCGGAGACGAAGGCGCTGCTCTCGCCTCCCAGTGTTGTTATAGCAGGCTCCTGTACACCTCGGCCGTCTGCTCCGCCGTTCTCTGCCACGTGAAGGTGCGCGCCCGCGCCCGGCCCCGCTCGATCAGGTCCTCGCGCTGCACGGCATCGTCGTTCAGCTGCTCGAGCGCCTGGACGTACGCGGCCGGATCGCGGCCTTCCACGACCACCACTGCGTCGCCGCCTACTTCTTTCAGTCCACCCGCCCCCGAGGTCACCACCGGCAGGCCGGACGCGAACGCCTCGATCACGGGATAGCCGAAGCCCTCGTATAGCGACGGAAACAGCAGCACGTCGGCCACGCGGTAGGCGCGCCGCAGCGTGCTCTCGTCCGCAAACGGCGCGGTGCGCACGAAGCGGCGCAGGCCGAGGCGCTCGATCAGCTGCTCCTGATCGCCGGTGAGGCGGCCGCCCACCTGCAACAAGTACGCGTCCGCTTCGCTGCGGAGCCGCGCCACCGTGTTGATCACCAGGGGCACGTTCTTGCGCTCGACGGTGCTCCCGACGTGCAGCACGACGAAGGCCTCGTCGGGAATGCGCCAATCCGCCCGTCCCCGGATGCGCGCGTTGGGCGACTCGGAGAAGAACGCGCGGTCCACGCCGAAAGGGACGACGCTGATGCGCCGGTCGTCACCCAGCCAGGTGGCGAGCTCGCGCTTCAACCATTCCGTGCCCACGATGTACGCGCCCGCCAGGCGCAGCGCTTTGAGGGTGCCGCGCAGGAAGCGGTTGCGCACCCCTTCGCGCCAGCCGTCAGTGGGAGAGCGCAGGATGATCACCGGCATGAGGTCGTGCACGGTCACCACGGCGGGGCGACGGTGCACGCGCGTCACCATGTGCGCGTAGCTGTGATCCAGGATATGCACCAGCTGCGCGCGCTTCGCTTCGCGCCGCAGCCACCATGGATAAAGGAAGTAGCGGGCCACGTAGCGCTGCGGCTCGTGCAGCGGACCGGGCAGCACGAACTTGGTCGGATCCACGTCCTGCGACCACCAGCGGGGGTAGCCCCCCGAGCTGCGGCCGTTGCCCAGGTCGCGCGTGAGATCTCCGATGGACGCGGCGAGCCGCCATGCACCGGGGGATACCGCGCACCGCGCACCGCGCACCGCACACATTTGGCTCAGCCAAGCAGGTCCCTCCAGAACGTGAGCGTCCGCTCCGCCACCGCGTCATCCGAGAAGTACTGCATCGCGCGCGCGCGCCCCGCCTGCGCGAGCGGACGCCGCTGGTCGGGTGACGCGAGGCGCCGCAGCGCGCCCGACAGCGCCAGCGGGTCGTCGGGCGGCACCACCACCCCCGCGTCGCCGATCACTTCGGGAGTCGCTCCCGCGCTCGTGCCCACCACCGCCACCTCGTACGCCATGGCCTCCGCCACCACGTGCGCGGCGGGCTCGGCCCAGGTCGGCAGGGCGCGCGCCGGCATGACCAGCACGTCGAGCTCGGGCCAGAGGGCGCGCACGTCCTCGGGCGGTAGCGCGCCGGCCCAGCGGATGCGCGCCGCGAGCCGCAGCTCGCTCGCGAGCCGCTCCAGGCGCTCGCGATCGGGCCCGTCGCCCACCACCGTCAGGTGCCAGCGGTGGCTGCGGTTCTCGGCCAGGGCCTGCAGCAAAGTATCGACTCCCTTCTCCGGCACCAAGCGGCCCACGCAGCCGATCGCCACGCCCTCATGGTGCATGTGCTCCAGCTCGGTGGGCACGTGAATCCCGAGCTGCGGGATCGCCGCGACGGGCAGATCCGGCACCACCCGCCGTAGCAGTGCCGCGGCGGCGCCGCTGCCCGCGATCGCCCCCTTGATGCGGCGCAGCATGCGGCGGCGCCGGCGCCGTGCCAGCCACGGCAGCGGCACGTCCACGTTCTGGCGCGTGAACAGGATCGCGGGCAGCCCCAGGTAGCGGGCAGCGCGCACCACCTGCTGGGCGGCCGGCGTGGTGGATTCCTCTTCGACCTGGACCAGGTCGGGTCGCTTGTCGCGCAGCAGCGCGAGCAGCGCGCGCCCGCCGAACTTGAGCAGCTCGGCCTCGCCGTGGCGGCGCGCGGGGATGGGGAACACCTCGACCCCGTTCTGGCGCTCCCACGCGATCTCGATCGTCCCGCCGAGTACGGGGTCGCGCCAGCGCTGCGGGACGCCCACCGTGACGTCGACGCCGCGGGAGGCGAGCGCGCGCAGCTTGCCGCGGTTGGCGGGAGAGAGGTAGGCGTGAGAGATGATCAGGACGCGGCGCATGAGATCAAGTGCGGAGTGGGGAGTGCGGAGTGCGGAATGTATGGGCGCCCGTCGCCGCGCGCGTGGCCTCGACCTTCAACTCCGCACTCCCCATTCCGCACTCCGCACTGTATTTTGCTCTCCTCGCGGGCCCTTAGCTCAGCTGGTTAGAGCAGCGGACTCATAATCCGTAGGTCCCAGGTTCAAATCCTGGAGGGCCCACGCTGGGAAGGCTGGAAAGCAGGGAACAGTAATAGACGCACAGACGCACAGGGGAGAACAGGTACGACCCGCGGCGCCTCCCTGTTTACTGATGACTGTTTTCCATCTGTGCGTGTGTGCGTCTGTAGCTGTTGACTGTTCTCCAGCCTTACAAAGGGTGGTTAGCTCAGCTGGTTAGAGCGCCGGTCTCACATACCGGAGGTCACAGGTTCGAGTCCTGTACCGCCCACTAACTTAGCCCGTCGTCGGTCCTCCCGCCCCGGGTTGTAGCACATCAGCCACACTCCTCATCGTCGCACCCGACCCCCGCCCCAAAAGCAGCCGGTATGAGGCTTGCTACACCTGTCGTCTCAACGCCACTCGGGCGACAATTTGGGCCCTTTTGGGAACCGGAGCGGGTTGCAGGGGAGCCTCGCGCGCGGCCAACGGGCTGCGGGCGCCGTGGCGCGTGCGCTGCCGTTGTTCCTATTCGCGACGTGTCAGGTCGACAAGCTCACCAACACGCCGCCGCCCATCGCCACGCTCGACGTGGCGCCCGTGCAGATCCGCGACTCCGCGGCCGCGGGCAGTGCCGCAGCACGCGCCGATAGCGTCGCCGTCGCGAACGCGGGGCAGGGCACGCTCTCCTGGAGCGTGCGCCTGAGGCTCGGCGAGCAGTGGCTCTCCGTCAGTCCCAGCGACGGCATCGCGCCGGCCAAGCTGCATCTCTCCTTCAATCCCCTCGGTCTCGCTGCCGGCGTGTACCGCGACACGCTGCTGGTCACCGCCGAGAATGCCCGCGGCAGTCCGGCGCTCGTGCCGGTCGAGTTCTTCGTGCATCCGTGCCGCGTCGTCCCGATCACGCCGGACGTCGAGCTGCGCGATTCGCTGACCACGCGCGACTGCTCCGCGCCGCACAAGCCCACCAGTTTCGCGCGCGTGTACGGGTTCACGGCGCGCGCGGGAGACTCGATCTCGGTGGTCATGTCGTCCGCGACGCTCGGCGGCGTGGTCATGCTCGACACGTCGCTCGCCGGACCGGCGATGACGCAGGGCGTCTGCACCACCGGCTGCATCCGCTACCAGCGGCTCCAGGCCGCCGGAAACTATCTGATCGAAGCGGCGGCCGGTGCGGGGCAGACCGGGCCCTTCACGCTCGCCGTCACACGGCCCCGTGCGCCCGCGGCGCCCGGCTCGCCGGCGCAGCTGCGCACCGACTCCGTGACGCCCGTTCCGGTGGGTGGCAGCACCGATCAGGCGGGCATCGTGTTGGGTGGTGTCGTGAGCGATCCCGACCTGTCCGATACGCTGCGCCTCGAGGTGGAGGTGCAGCCGGTGGGGACGCCGTTCACCGGCGTCGCCACCGGCACGAGCGACGGTGTGGCCGCGGGTGCGGCCGCGTTCGTCGCCGTGACGGGGCTCGCGAACAACACCGCGTATCATTGGCAGGCGCGCACGCTGGATCAGACGCGTCGCGCGAGCGCCTGGATCGCGTTCGGCGCCAACCCGGAAACCGACGCCGACTTCGCCACCACAATCCCGCAGCCGCCCGCGCTCCCGGCGGACCTGGTCCAGCTCCAGAGCGACGGCAATACCGCCATTCCGGTGGGCGGCACGGCGCCGGGCCGCTCGGTGATCTTCAAGGCGACGGTGACCGACCCCAACCCCGGCGACCAGCTGCGGCTCGAGGTGGAGGTCAAGCCCGTGGGCACGGTGTTCAACGGCGTGGTGACCGCCACCGGCCCGAGCGTTGCGAGCGGGGCGCCGGCCACCGCCGCCCTCGCCGGACTGAGCGACAACACCGCGTACCACTGGGGGGCCCGCGCCGTGGATCAGACGTCGCGCGCCAGCGCCTGGGTCTCGTTCGGCAACAACGCCGAGTCGGCGACCGACTTCCGCGTCACAGTGGCGGCGACGCAGCTCACGTTCACCGGGCAGCCGACGCCGGCGGTCGCGGGCGTCGCGATCAGCCCCGCCGTGCACGTCGTGGCCCAGGACGCGCTCGGCAACACGTTGACGAGCTTCAACGGCACGGTCACGGTCGCGCTCGCCTCCAATCCCGGTGGCGACACGCTGTCGGGCACGAAAGCCGTCGCGGCGCAGAACGGTGTGGCCACGTTCGCCGATCTGAGCGTCACGCACGTGGGTGCCGGCTACACGCTGCAGGCGAGTGCCACGCTCAGCGGCACTCACCGGCCAGCCCAGCAGCACGCCCGCCGGCGCGGCGATCACTCCGGCGATCCAGGTCACGGCGCGCGACAGCTTCGGGAACACGGCCACCGGGTTCGCCGCGAACGTCACCCTTGCCATCGGCAACAACCCGGGTGGAGGAGCGCTGTCGGGGACTCCCACTCAGACGGCGGTGGGCGGCGTCGCCAGTTTCTCCGGCCTTACTATTAATAAGGCGGGTATCGGCTATACCCTCACCGCCGCGGCCACGGGGCTCGCGGGCGGCACCAGCGGCTCCTTCAACATCACCGCGGCCGCCGCTGGCCAGCTCGCCTTCACCACGCCGCCCTCGAGCGCGGCGCAGAGCGGCGCTCCCTTCGCCCAGCAACCGGTGCTGCAGGTCCAGGATGCGAACGGCAACCCTGTGAGCACGCAGGGGGTCAGCGTGACGGCCGCCATCGCCACCGGCCCGCCTGGCGGGGCGGCGTCGCTCGCGTCGTTTACGGCCACGAGTGATAACAACGGCGTCGCGACGTTCGCCGGGCTCGCGATCAGCGGCCCGACCGGTGGTTACACGCTCACCTTCACGGCCGCGAACCTGGCTCCCCTGACTTCCGGAACGATCACGCTCGCCGCCGGCGCCGCAGTGCAGCTCGCCTTCGTCACCGCCCCGTCGGACACGGCGCGAAGCGGGGTCGCCCTGGCGCGCCAACCGGTGGTGCAGCTCGAGGACGGTGCGGACAACCCGGTGAGCCGCGCCGGCACGCCGGTGCCCGCCGCCATTGCCACGGGCGGCCCCGGGCTCTCCGGCGTGAACCCGATCGCCACCGACGCGGGCGGCCGCGCCGCCTTCACCAACCTGGTCATCACGGGCGTGACGGGGCCGCGCACCCTGAGCTTCACCGCCCCGCAGGTTGCCGTCCTGACTTCGGGACAGGTGACCCTGATCGCGGGCGCCGCCACCCAGATCGCGGTGAACGCCGGCAACAATCAGACGGTCACCGCCGGGAC
>WNFW01001041.1_pt1 | contig 24695 bp, 21 predicted proteins | sample 5400131 | NCBI WGS metagenome assembly WNFW01 (sample SAMN13153362, study PRJNA577476) | soil metagenome | isolation source: 20 cm soil or saprolite under grassland replicate 1 | place: USA:California | collected 2016-06-15 | reverse complement strand
GCACACTCTTCCTCCCTGATACGTATGAAGATTGCAAAACGCCTGGATCAGCTAGTATGAGCCTTTTTCGTTGTAGCTCTTTTGATTCCTGGAGTAGCTTTTTTCCCCCTGCCACTGCTTTTTGTTCGAGAAGCAGCCGTTGCCTTCTTTGTCCTTCCTCGCGTTGTACGCGTTGTAGTTTTTTTTGCTATTGTAGATGATTTTCCATTTTTAACTGGTGTTTGGGAGAGCAGTGAAGTTTCTTCTGTAGTTGTAACTTTTTTACGTGTACTTCTGCGTGAGGATGTGCCATTTTGTTCAGGCCTTTCCACAGCGACTCCTTGTTGATCAACAAACTCCCGATAACATACAGGATTCTGACCTGCTCGTGGCACAATCATTAACCCGCCACAATCGGGACAGAGTTCAGGAACTGGCTTCTCCCAGATAGCAAAGTTACAGGTAGGATAATTATTACATCCGTAAAAGATGCGTTTCTTCTGCTTCGTCTTGCGTTCTACAAGGTCACCTTGACATATCGGACACAAAGCACCGGTTTTATTCACAACAGAGCGACGATATCGACATTCTGGAAAGCCTGAGCAGGAGATAAAGCGCCCAAAGCGTCCTGTACGGATAACAAGATTGCGTCCACATTCTGGGCATAGTTCATCTATTGTTTCGACTGGCTTTTGTACACGATTCATTTCTGCTTCAGCCTTTTCCATCGTCACTTTGAAATCGCCATAGAAACTGCGGAGGAACTCAATCCAAGACTGTCGCCCTTCTTCGACATCATCAAGCTTTCGCTCCATCTCAGCCGTAAAACCCGTATCAACAATATCAGGGAAGTGCTTATTCATAACTTCATTCACGGTTTCGCCCAACCAGGTAGCTACGAAGCGCCTCTGCTCTTGATCAACATATCCCCTGTCCTGAATAGTGCTGATAATTGGCACATAGGTACTGGGGCGACCAATACCTTGCTCCTCAAGTTCTTTAATCAGGCTCGCTTCGCTATAACGTGGTGGTGGCTGAGTGAAATGTTGTTCAGGGGTCAATTTATGCAGATCCAACACTTCTTGCTTACTCAGAGAGGGAAGCGTTTTCTCCTCGTCATCACGCTGCCACACTCTATAAAAGCCAGGAAACTTAAGATGGGAACCTGTTGCTCGAAAAACATATTGGCCAGCTACAATGTCTACCCGAACCGTATCAAAGACAGCCGGGGTCATAAAGCTAGCAACAAAGCGCTGCCAGATTAAGTTATAGAGCTTAAACTGTTCGGGGGTAAGATGAGGTTTAACCAGTTGCGGCGTCAATGTAACATCAGTTGGGCGAATCGCTTCGTGCGCATCCTGGGTGGTCGCTTTGACCTTACCTGTTCGTCCCTGCCCAACGTACGGTTGACCATATTCCTGCGCGATAAACTCCTTTACTTTCACCTGTGCTTCAGCAGAGACGCGGGTGGAGTCAGTTCGCATATATGTAATTAAACCCTGATGTCCCCGGGCACCCAACTCAATTCCCTCATAAAGTTGTTGGGCCAGGCTCATTGTTTTCTTCGGTTTCATGGAGAGACGAGTCGAAGCTTCCTGCTGCATAGTACTGGTTGTATATGGTGGATTGGGCTGACGTCTCTGTTCTTTCTCTTCTACTTTCAATACTGTATAAACAGCGCCTTGCAGCTCTGTTAAAATGGTATTTGCCTCTTCCTGAGTAGTGATTTTAATACGGGCTTTTTCTGTTTGTAATTTTTTCGTGCCGTTTTGTCCGTTAGACGCAGCTACAATATGCTCCTCACCCTCAGTTGTACTATCAGCGCCATTGAAATCGGCGATATCTTTGAGGCGAGAAATTAAGTTTGCCTCGAAGCGCTCCAAATGTCCCTGTTTACTGAGTAATGCGGTAATACTCCAGTATTCTTCAGAGACAAAAGCGCGAATCTCGGCCTCACGATCACAAATCAGGCGAAGTGCGACCGATTGTACCCGTCCCGCGCTTGTGCCTGATTGAATACGCCGCCAGAGCAAAGGACTGATTTTATATCCAACAAGTCGATCTAAAACACGGCGAGCCTGTTGAGCATTGAAGAGATCTTCATTAATGTCGCGAGGTTTTTTAATAGCTTGCTGAACAGCCCCTTTTGTGATTTCATTGAAGACTGCACGCCTGGGATTCTGCAATCCCAAGGTCTCTTTTAAAGACCATGCTATGAACTCGCCTTCACGGTCTGGGTCTGGAGCCAGATATACCTCGTCTGCACGTTTGGAAGCAGCTTTCAGTTCATTAATTAATGTATCTTTTTTCTCAATGATTTCATATTCTGGAGTGAAATCCTTACGCGTGTTGACCCCAAGGCCCTTTTTGGGCAGGTCAATAATATGTCCCATAGACGCACGTACTTCAAAGTCACGCCCAAGAAATTTCTCAATTGTTTTAGCTTTTGCAGGTGATTCAACGATTACAAGTTTTTTTGCCATCGACCCTACTTCTACTCCATTTCCTTTGTTGCGATATATCTGACCCTCTACGATCAAATGAAACCGAGCATTTAATCTCAAGGCATAGAATAGCACATGTTGGCAATAGGCATAGTCACATGTACTTTGCCAACGCAAATCCTATGCTAGGATAACACATTGTGTCTATATGCTATTCCCCGGTGGTTTCCGTTTCCGGTTACTCTTGACCCTTGTATTTGTGCATGCTATGCTGCAACCGGAACACTTATGTAAATACTGCATGTTGGAGGAAAAGCATGAGCGAACAAAAGCCACCTGGCTCAACGAAAAAGGAGGCAGGCAAAAGGTCGGTAAGCAACAGCACAATAGAACAGGTGTCAGCCAGCCGATCTAGCAAAGCCGCCAGCCGCAAACGTGTCTCTAAACGCCGGCAGCCTCGTTCTCTTCGTGCTGGATTGGCCGTAATGGGAGGAAGAGCTGCGGGAGCGCTCAGCCGTCGTTTGCATCTTGGTGGTGGCACAAGTATCGCTGGAATGGTTGCTCAAGGTCTCTACCCAGGCATTGTCGAACACCTTTCCACTCAGCTAGCTCATGGAAGTGTTCTGGTAACAGGAACAAATGGTAAAACGACCACCAGCGGTTTTATTGCAGCTATCTTAAGTGATGCTGGTTTGCGCGTATGGCGAAACAGGGAAGGCTCAAATTTGATGCAGGGAGTTGCAGGCGCCCTGGTCATTCGTGCTCAGCCAGACGGCAACTTACGCCGCGCTGGACAGGCCATTTCAATTTTTGAGGTTGATGAGGCTGTCATGCCACAAGCTGTACAGATTTTACCTCCTCGCGTTGCCGTTTTCACCAATCTTTTCAGAGATCAACTTGACCGATTCGGTGAAGTTGACGCGGTTTCCACACGATGGCAGCAAGCAATAAACTCACTCCCTGAAAATGCGACTCTGGTTCTTAACGCTGACGACCCCTCTACAGCTCATCTTGGTGAGTTCTTCCGTGGCCATGTGGTCTTCTTCGGGATCGATGATCCATCGTTTGATCTAACCAAAGAGGGTTTATCATCAATAGAACGACACCAGGTGATTGACACGCGCACCTGCCCCCATTGCGGTGGGGAATATGTGTACTCAGTTCAATACTACAGTCATCTAGGACACTATATTTGCTCACAGTGCAAGCGTGAACGCCCTAAAGCAGACGTCCGAGCAGTGAAAATCGTTGCAGATGGTATCGATCGCCTGCGCATCCAGATTGAAACGCGAACACATCAGGGAGAAATAGTGATCCCTCTGGCTGGATTTTACAATGTCTATAATGCTCTGGCAGCAATTGCAGCCTCTCAAGCATTGAGCATCAACTGGGAGCCGATAGTCTCGGGTATCGAACAATTTAAACCAGCTTTCGGACGTGGCGAGCGCGTTCACGTCGAAGGACGCACATTACGCTTGCTTTTAGCGAAAAATCCAACCGGCTTCAATGAAGTGCTTCGCACTCTCTTCAGCGATGGAATACAAAGGCATGTGTTATTTGTTCTGAATGACAACATTGCTGATGGACAAGATATTTCATGGATCTGGGATGTAGATTTTGAACGAACTACTCACCAACTCGCAACTTTAACGGTAGCGGGGACACGCGCATTCGACCTTGCATTACGTTTAAAGCATGCGGGAATAGAACAGGAAGCTATGGCTATTGTTAACTCAGCCCCATTACGCGCTCTTAAGACCACTCAAGAATCAAAGGCTCGCAAGAGACGCCGAGACAGGCGAAAGCGGAATAAAGAAGCGATGCGAATTTCCCAGATGACGGCATTAGACGAAAACACATTGAATGACAGAACAACGAAGACCTATGGAATAAACCACGCATTGGATATAGCTATCCGACAAACACCGTCTGGCGAGACCTTGTTCGTTATACCCACGTATACCGGTTTGTTAGAAATCCATCGCGAATTGGAACGACGGGGTTTAACGCCTCGATATTGGGAGGAGAGCGGACCTTGAATGAGGATTTATCACCACACATTACACTTACTTTGGGACATTTGTATCCTGATCAATTAAATTTATATGGAGATAGAGGTAATATACTGACCTTGCAAAGACGCTGCCTACTGCGTGGCATTGAGCTACGAGTTGTCGAATTGGGTATCGGTGATGCTTTGGCACCAGATGAGTACGATATGTTGTTCATAGGGGGTGGGCAGGATAAAGAGCAAGCTCCTGTAGCTCAAGATTTGCTTGAGATCAAAAGCATTGGCTTATGGGCTGCGATTGAAGATGACATGCCGATCCTGGCGGTTTGTGGTGGTTACCAGTTATTGGCACATTACTATCGACCGGCAGAAGGTCCTGATATGCGTGGACTTGGAGTATTTGATGCATGGACTATTCATAAGGGGGTTAAGGAACCTCGCTGCACGGGTGATATAGCAATCAATTGGAATGGTAGTACTCTGGTTGGTTTTGAAAATCATGGAGGTCGAACCTATCTTGGCACTGCAAAACCCCTGGGGAGGGTTCTCAAGGGGCATGGGAACAATTCAGAAGATCATACCGAAGGAGCAGTGTATCGTAACTCATTCGGTACTTACATGCATGGATCACTCCTACCAAAGAATCCGCACTTTGCAGATCATCTCATTGCATTGGCATTAGCTCGGACGTATGGTAGAAATGATGACACTCCTGAAAGTCAGGAACACTCAGTAGCCTCAAATAACGGTTCTACATCATCTTATAATGGAACAAAAACAGGTAAATGGACTCCAAAGAGTCGCTATCGAAACCAATCTACTGTTAAAGAGGCTATTTTTACATCTCTTACGCCTCTGGATGACACTTTAGAGTGGGAGGCGCATGCTTTCATACTAGAACGTCTGGGATTATATAATGCGGCCGTCAAGGCTTTACGTACGTATAAAAATGTAGGAACAACTCTTCTTCTACCCGAAAAGCAGGTACCTTCGAGGGTAAATGAGACTATTTAGGATGTAGCTAATGAATATGGATCGATCACAGGCACGATGCTCTTTCTGCGGAAAACGCCCCCCTGAAGTTCAGCGCATGGTAGCAGGTCCAGGTGCTGCCTACATCTGTGAATCGTGCTTGCAACTGTGTAATGAAATTTTAAACGATCCTTCGCCTTTTTCTGCAAAAGCCCTGGAACTTGCCGCACGCCCTCCTGTTGTAATATCTGCTCCACAAGAAATCAGGCAACTGGATTCGCCAGGAACACCAACACGATCGCCATTGCGCACTATAAATATTGAATTGGAACAGAAGCAACATGATATGACATTGATGCTACAACAGTTGCAACTTTTTCAGAAACACTTTGAGCTTCATTACATATGGATACGCCCACCATTTCAGGCAGGATTTACTTTTGTTCCTCGCATGATTTTTCTCGTACAAGACAATACTGGATTTCATTGGGCAGGAGACCGCGGTGGTGTGCTTCTTGCTCGCTCCGAGCTTTCAGGTGATCCCTATAAAGCAGTGTATCAGGGTAGTGCGAATTTTAGCCCACTCATGTCTGCTGATACATCTGCTTTAACCATACGTGCCATCGACCCATTGGGCCAATTCGAGAATCCCCCATTACAACCCTGGCAATTTGAGGTTACTTTGTAGGCTACAGGTTAAGACTATTCAGCAATATGCTCTAATGCTGGCACAAGTAGCCCATAGCCACCTGTATCTAATCGATACATAACATTGACGCTTCCAGTTTCCTCATTAAAGAAAGGGTAAAAAGAGAGGCCATGCTTATCCATTTCTGCAATGACTTCTTGATCACTCATCGGTTTGGTCTGAATTTGGCGAATTTCCATGATTTTAGACCAGATTTCCTCATTCCGCTCTACGGCTATTGGAGTGGCCACCTGTTCTTCTTGAGTGCCTTCCTCCTCAAGGGTAGAAAGATTACCAGAGCGAGTTAATGAGAGAACTTTCACAGGCGGAGTACGACGTCTGCGCGAACTTGTTTGACGATCTTTATAGCGACCCAATTGTGTAGTAGCTTTATCCAATACCAGATCCAGAGCGATATTGGCGTTAGTTGCGCTTACTTCACTATGAATAGGATGGGAGTTGTTAGAGATAGCCAGTTGCACGGTATAACGGTCGTGAGAACTACGTGTTTTTTCTTCGGAAACAGTTACTTCAACACGAGCATTTGAACCAACAAGACGAGAGAGTTTTTGTACTTTCCGTTCGATGTGTTCACGCAAACGTGGTTGAACTTCAGTCTGTTTGCCTTTGATGATGATTTGCATAGTTTGCCTTCTCTTTCCATCCAACAAAATGACAAAACATTTGGAGCAAGAAATTCCACGACAGTAATTAGGAAAGTTACATACTATATTATATCATCCCACGATAAAAGCCTGAGCAATGAGCCAAGATTCCAACATCACAATACGCTCACGAGTAGAGGGTAAAATGTGAACTTTACACATCAATTCACTGTATGAAAATCTTGTTATCCAATTGAGCACAAGGTTGCGTTTAAAGATGAATGTAAAGTAACTTTTCTCAAACGAAATTCATTGTTTGTTCATATGTAAATGGTATGATCCTATCACAAATATACCCATGAACTGGATTTATTTTGATGAGTGGGAGGGTTCGTACATATGAAACAATTACCTGGTGATCAGAATATTACTTATCAATTAAAATATCGCAAATGCGGGAAACCGACGTGTAGAACTTGCCGCGAAGGGCAGGGTCACGGTCCCTACTGGTATGCTTATTGGCATGATGGATCACGTTTGAAGTCAGGATATATTGGAAAAGGGTCCTCCGAAATGGGAAGCAATGTGCAAGCTGCATCAACTAGATTACACTAGAGACAGACCAGTATTCCTCGCGATTTAGCCTTCAATAGGGTAGTGTCATTTTCATTATGCTGATGTTACAATAGCTGCATTGAGACACCTTTACCCCTTTATCAGAACCTGGGAGAGCAGCATGAAATGTCCGTTTTGTGGAGGTACAGAATCGCGTGTGAAAGATTCGCGAGATGTCGGTGATGCTATCCATCGAAGACGCGAGTGTGAGCAATGCAAGGGACGATTCAGCACATATGAGCGGGTCGAGAAATCTGTCCTGATGGTCATAAAGCGAGACCAAAGACGGGAAGCTTTCGATAGGCAGAAACTTTTTGTGGGTATCAGTAAGGCTTGTGAGAAACGTCCATTACCTGTAGATGAGATCGAGAATGCTGTTGAGGAGATTGAGCAAGAACTATACCGGCAAGGCAAACAAGAGGTCCAGAGTAGTGTCATTGGAGAACTTGTCATGGAACGACTGAGGCAAATGGATAAAATAGCCTACATTCGCTTTGCAAGTGTTTATCGCTCATTTAATGACGTTGAGACGATGCTTGAGGAATTACAGGATCTCTTGTATCGAAAGAAGGCTGAGCCATCAGGACATATTCAAGCATCCTCTTACGAGACAGACAACGAAACATAGCAAGATAAGTTATGCTTTCAAACGCTTCGTTGCCTGTTTGCTTGATACATAATAACTGTGAATCAATTAATCGCGACTGTTACTTTCAGCTTTGCGCAAGCGACGACTAAGAGTAGATAAAAGTCTCAGAGCGATATCGGGATGATTACGTAAGGTTGTTCGAAATTCCCAGACGGGTAGAAGAAGAGCAGTAACATCGCTCACAGCAGTGACGTTAGCCGAACGGGGTAAATCATCCAAAAGTGACATTTCACCCAGTACATTTCCTGGACCAACAGTGCCGAGATCTAATTCTGCTTTGTCAGGATCGGTTTCCTTGGTGATATGAACTGTGCCATTTGTTATTACATACAGACCAACACCTGTATCACCCTGTTTGATTAACTTTGATCCTGCGCTGTATTTGCGTTCTCGACAAGCGCCTGCGAGTAGTTGTAAATCCTTCTTTTCTAAACCAGCAAAAAGTTCTACATGTGCCAGTGTATCTTCGTGCATGAGGCTAACTCCTTTGTACTAAGTTTTGTACTGGATCCGACCGCCACGCTATTCCGTACATAGAGCTAATCTTATCACAACTGCTCCATCATGCCTAGCGTGATTTTGACTTTCCTACTCCAAAGGACTAAAATAAAATCACGAAGGTTCATTGGAAGCCCTTAAATGTTTCCTTAAGCTCAGCATGGAAGGCTGGATTTTGTCATGCTGAGCGAAGCTCAGCATGACAAAGGTGGAATCTGTCACCCTGAGCAAAGCGAAGGGTCTATCGCACGAGGTACTCTGCGTATTAGGAGCTGTACATATAGAGGTAGAAAATATAGGGGTCAAATATCCATGTCGGCACAGGACGAGAAAGCCGCCGAGAAACGTTTACAAGCAGGCATTGACGCTTTTTATGATGGCAAGTTAGATGCAGCAGCGGAAGCCTTTTCAGATGCTGAAATACGCTTCAGGTTACTTGGTGATTTTAAGCGATCTGGAGATAGCCGCACCATGCTTGCCGATGTACAACGCCAGCAGAATCAACTTGAGCAAGCGGCTAACAGTTATCAGAAAGCCATGCGACTTTACAAAGACGCAAATCGTCCATTAAATGTAGCTGGAAGTTCGCTCTCACTTGGACACGTCGAACGGCAGTTAGCACATCTGGATCGAGCGCAAGAAGCATATCAGACCTCCTGGAATCTTTATGTAGACCAGGGCAATGTACAGGGGCAGGGAAATGTGGCCCTGGCATTGGGGCATATAGAGATGCAGCGTGGCAAAACTGATCTTGCAATTAATAACTATGAACGCGCTATTTCGCTTTTTGCGAGCTCCAACGATACGATCAATGAAGCTGATGCGCGTCGTAGCGTTGCTGATCTACTGCGACTATCTAGGCGTTTCAATCAAGCAATTTCTGAATATCAACGAGTTCAGGAAGTCTATCAAACAAATAGAGACAATTTTGGAGTTGTTGATGCCCTGGTAGGTCTGGGGCGTATCTACCTGGATCAACTCCAATTTGATCCAGCATCAGAGGCATTTGCCGAGGGCGGGAAACTAGCACGCTCAATTGAATACGAACTGGGTGAGGCTGATAGTAATCTGGGGTTGGCGGAAATCTCATTACTTGAAAATCAAGTTGAACAAGCTTTAACAAGCGCACAATCTGCATTACAAACGTATACGGATATGCGCAATCCACTTGGTACAGCCAATGCCAGTCGTTTACTGGGTGAAATTCATATTCGTCGTGGGCAACTTTCTTACGCGAACAGTATGATAGAGCGTGCCGTGCGTACCTACAAGGCTATTGCTTATCGTATAGGGCAGGCCGAGGTGACAATAAGCCTGGGAGAACTTCAATTTTTACGAGGATTTCTCGAACGAGCAATGCAGACGTATGAAGAAGCAAGTAAGCTTGCACAGTCACTGGGCAATGAGTTAATCGAAAGTAAAGCTTTACTTGGTCTGGGCGATATTCATAGTAACAAAGGTCAAACTCTCCAGGCAAAAAACTACTTCTTTGAAGCTCAAACACGCCTGGAGGCACAACCTGCTGATCCCGTTTATAGAATCACCACAGCAGAGATACTTGTTCATAAAGCAAGATTAGCAGTTCTTATGGGCCAACTGGACGAAGCAGCATCGTACCTGGCTACTGCGTATTCAATCACATCAGATTATACCTTTGCGTCACAAGTGGAACCTGCTATTTTACTTGCAGAAGGACAACTACTCTTAACACGAGGAGATTTTTCCCCAGCTGAGAATCGTTTTAGTAAAGCTTATAGCCAGGCAGAAGCTCTGCAAGAACCATTGCTTGCCGCAAAGGCGCTTCTCGGTCTCGCTCAATCACGTTTGTCTCGTAAGGAATTAGACGCAGCATCGGCGAGTTTTCTTGAGGCAGGAAGGCAGTTCCAATTATTGGAGAGCACAGATGGGGACGGTGAGGCTATGCTTGGAATAGCTCAAACGCTCATAGGGAGAGGTCAGTGGAATGAAGCAATAGAGCATTGTAAAGGAGCAACCACTCGATTTCATCAGAGCGGCAATCTCATTGGAGAAGTTGACACTACTTTTACTTTAGGCCTGGCATATCGAGGTAATGGTGATCTGCAAGAAGCAACCAGAAATTTCGAACAAGCTGTGATGCTGTACGAACGCTATCACCTTCCTTTAAGTGAAGCGGATGCGCGTTATGAACGAGCTGGTATTATGCTCCTGAATGAACAGTATGATCTAGCGATGAATGATTTAACTCGGGCCATAGGGCTAGTTGAACAAGTGATGAATACCTTAAGTACAGCGGATCAATGGAGCACTTTCCTGAATCAATTTACGGAACTCTATGCGCAAACTGCTATCACAGAAGTGAGACGTAATCAAGAGAGAGAAGCCCTCTCAACCATCGCTTCATTTGTGCGTATTATAGGTAGAGAGCCAATCATAGACTATCTCACGGCTTATGAAAACTCCATTCTTTCTTCAACTAACGAAATGAGCGAGAATGAGGCACGAACCAATACCGAGTTGGTAAAACGTTTGAGAACATTACGAAAGAGCTTATAAAAGTGGTACTGCTTGCTAAGTCAAGCCAAAGAGCATATTATAATGCAAGAGAAAAATTACTCACGAGAATCAAAAAAATACAATAGCAGAGAGGATTCTTCGCTATGACTATACGTTTCATACTTGGTGATTCACAGGCGCCAAAGGGGCATGCCATTTTTTTTGCACGTAGCGCCACTGATAGCCGCACAGTTTTAGCTACCTACTGTGTTGTCCCTCCCATGCCTCTTTCTCTGGCAAAGTATCTACCTTCATTTCTTGCTTCTCAGCTTTCTCCTGAAGACCTGCAAGAAGCAACGAATGTTCCCGTCATGCCAATTCCTCCGATGTTGGAAGAGGGCAATACATTAGAGCGACTCCAAATGCTAGCAGAGCGACGCGACGATGATTTGTGCGACATCGGAACAGTCAACCCAAGAGACGAAGGCGCGCGCATGCAATTAGTTGCACAGGGATGTCAGGAATACGGTCAATTCTATGTGAACTTTGCTTCAAGCTTCGTACAAATCGGGAATATTCCGGCAATCGAGGATGAAGCTCCAATTCCTCTGGATGATCTGGATACCGATGAACTACTGATACAAACAATGACCGATCGGCAACGACTGGCAGAGTTGGGTAAACTTGTGGGTGTAGCGCGATATGCTCTGGAAGGACACGACGAACACCAATTGCAAGAAACCAGACAGCGTATGCGACGAGTTGTCCAGTCTCTAGCGGAAAAATACCGTGGTGCCGAACTCACTGAAGCTGCCTTTGATCCTGATGAGCGCGGAGCCAGGCTGGCTGAATTGTACCTGGAACGAGCTTACAAATTGCTTGATGAGGAATATGCCGAAATACCAGGTATCGAGAAGGCTATTCGAGAATTACAATAATAGAGGTTGTAACACTTATGCCATCAGTTGGAATGAATATCGATATTTCTTCTCTTATTGATGCTACCATTTCTGGTAATTCTGACCAGATTATTGCTGTAGCTCGCGAACTGACGCAGCGCGATGCAGATCCCTCTGAGTTGATTGGACGCGTAGGCATGATTGTTGCTCACGGAGATAGTGATGGACATACGATCCTCACTCTCGACGCTGCAAGCATGATGTGCCGCTGGCTCCTGGCACTCCCGTACACTCTTGCAGAAAATACTCCAAACAATTCAAGAGGTTTACCAGTCCTTGTACAGGCACTGACAGCAGCAACACAAGCGGTACGAGCAGGTAAGGAAGCCCAAAAAGAATATCCTGCACCACTCTTTCCAAGTGGTTTAACGGCTGGACAAACGGTTAACTCAGCAATGCATGATGCTGTTTTCGGCAATGATAAGACCATGGTTGAACGTTTGATACTGGGTCTCTATGGTACAGGCGCTGATTATCGCACAATGCAAATTCGGGTGTATGATAGTATTTCAACTACGTTTCAACATGCAGGACATCCACTTATGTTTGCAGTGCGAGGTATGCAATTATTAGATGCCGTAGAGTGGGGTGATCGAGCGCCCAATATTATTCATTGGCTTGCACCACACCTACCCCTGCACACAGAAGAACCTGATTGGGTTCATCCTATTCGTGCATTTCTTTCTGAACCGAGTCATAGCCTTGCCAGTTATCGTACCCGCCTGGCTGCTCCAAAAGAAGAAAATGCGCTCCCCTTACGACGTCTGATCCTCAGTGATGCTGATACTCTACAGACTTGCCAGGGGGTATTTGATGCACTCATCAAAAATGGCGCATCTGCTCACGGTGTCGGCTCAATTATTGCTCTCACGGCAACTGATCTTATGCAGAGGATTGGAGATGGTGATCGCAATGAGTTTATAAATGCCGCACATAGCCTGCTTTTCACTGCAGCTGTACGTTTGGTGTTCTCTCAGACGCAGGAAGTGGAAGCCTTACCCCTACTATTCATGGCAGCTTCGTATCTGAATGCCCTTCATAAAGAACTTGGAGAGCAGACCGGTACTGCGCAGCCAGCTAGCACACGTTCGCCAATATTAGGGGGTGGCCTGATAGCTCCAGCACTGCTCGATACACTCAGTGAACAACTGCAAGCCCAGGATCTGACCGGAGCGTTTTCAACAGCGCGACGCTATCTTCAATTAGGGCACGATGCTCGTTCGTTGTTCGCCGTTATTGGCCTGGTTTCTGCCAGGGCAGATGCTACTGTTGACCAGGGGCATACAATGCAAATCGTACAAGCAGCAGGTGAAGAGTTTATAGACTGGCCAACTACCCTCACAGATACCAACATCGAGGGCTTTGTACATGTGGCCTTGCGTGCTACTACTTTTGCTCAACGCAATTCGTTGGTTGATAATTTATAGCGAATCATCTTGGCCCATTCCTGGTTGTCATGCTGAGCAAAGCGAAGCATCCCAGCCACGCGAGATAGATGCTTCGCTTTGCTCAGCATGACAGACCCAGCCAGAGTCATGCTTCGTTGCACTCAGCATCTCGTCACATGGAGGCAGATCCTTCGCTTCGCTCAGCATGACAATCGGGGATGAAGCATGACTCTGGTAGAAAACTGATGCCTTAAGAAGAGGAATACACGAATGAACTTCAGTAATAAGAAATATGCAACTCGTTTTATGCCACTATTTTTAGCTCTAATTGTTCTACTTCTATCCTCTTGTGATCTCATTGGAAACAATACTCCAGGCATTCCTGCCAAACCTGTGAAGGCTCCAGCTAAGGATCAGGTATTCGTTAACCCAATCCTGGGCGCTTCGGACATTACGACATTTGACCCGGCACTTGCCTATGATACCTCATCCATTTCAGCCATTCAAATGATCTATACAGGGCTGGTACAACTTGATGACAAATTCCAGATACATCCACAGCTTGCTCAATCCTGGCAACAAAGCTCTGATGGGTTGACATGGACATTTCACTTGAAACCCAAGCTGAAATTTAGTGACGGTACTCCGCTGACTTCCGCCGATGTGATTTATAGTATCGATCGAGCGTTGCAGCCAGCAACAAAATCCACAGTTGCGCCAATCTATCTGGATCTGATTAGAGATTCCGATAAGTTGCTAGCTGGTAGAATACAGAGCTTAATTAATGATAGCTTGATGGCACCTGATCCAAATACGGTTGTGATTCAAACAAAGAAGAGAGCAGCATACTTCCTATCCATGCTGACACATACTTGCTCGTATGTCGTCGAGAAGAGCCTGATTGCAACATATGAGGCAAATTTCACTGATCATTTGAACCTGGGTGGAGGGGCTGGGCCTTTCAAAGTAATGCAGTATGTGCATGGAAAAGAGATTGACTTCGTTCCCAATCCTAACTACTACAATGCATTACCACAACTACAGCGGGTGGTCTTCGCTTTCTACCCTCAAGCAGAGGCTGCTTACCAGGCGTATCAAAATGGTAAGGTTGATATGACAGGCGTACCGATTGCTAACTTTGATAATGACAAAATGCGACCGGATTTCCACCAGATTCCCCAATTGTGGATAAATTATTACACAATGAATTACCTGGTAAAGCCATTCAACAGTATCAATATACGAGAGGCATTCGCCCTTGCTATCGACAAAACGGCAATCGCAAGCAATGTCTGGCAAGGAACTGTGATACCTACTAACCATATCGTACCATCCAATATGCCAGGGTATAATCCAGTCCTGACAGGCCCCGATGGTACACAATCCCTAAAAGGGAATCCCGATAAGGCCAAAGCGCTGCTGCAGCAGGGATTACATGATGAGGGTTGGTCAAGTATTACACAGGTACCGCCTATCAAATTGACCTATGCGACAGGCGTGAGCAACTTCGATCAGGAAGTCAAATCGATGATTGGGATGTGGAAAAGTGTCCTGGGAATAACAGTAAAAGCCAATCCAGTAGATTATAATTCGCTCCTCGATCAAGTAACTGCGGCAACAAACAATCCACAAGGCATTGCGTTCTGGGGCCTCGCCTGGGTAGCTGAATATCCTGATCCTCAAGATTGGCTTACTCGGCAATTTGATAAAGGAGTGCCAAATAACAGCATGAATTACGGCCAAAATTCCAGTAAGAACGCTCCTCAACAGCAATCAATACAAACTCAATTAGAAAAAGCTGACTCCATTTTTCAATCGGATCAGCGTATGCAGATCTATCAGAAAGCCGAGCAACAACTGGTCAATGATGTCGCATGGATACCAATGGAACAGGTAACGAATGTGTATTTACTGAAACCGTATGTAATCGGTATGGCTGAAAATCAGCAGAGTTTGATTCCTCCCGATAATTGGGCAAATATCTATATCGTGCAGCATTGACAACTGACTTCAAAATGCTCAACCGGTTGATTGTTATGTGAGATTTATATATCCCCAGGCGTAGTAATAATGTGCCACCGTTTGTATTTAACTTTACTTGTAGACGGGTTTTCTGGACCATGGTATTTCTTAAATGTGTGTAAACACAGGACATGCGCCTACAAGCAGGACTTTGTGCATACTTTGAGCTAACGAGTCGGCTACTATCCTGCTCTTTGAAAGGAGGGTACATTAAGAAAAGCTGGCAATTTACGTTAAGATAACTCCCTCAGCAGGAGGAAACGGAGAGGGAGTGACAACCTCATCAGTATGGGACACTTTCTTTTCAAGCCAACCTACCCTCGCTAATTTTAGGGAAAAGATCATACCTATTATTTGAAATATTAGCATAAGGAGAAGTCGCGAATGCAACCTGGAAAGAAGTTACTTACAAAGCTTCTGCCGACATGTCTGGTCTTGATGGCCATGCTGCTGGTAGCCTGCGGTGGTGGTTCAACGACAACAACAACTTCCAGCAAAGCTCCAGCAAGCCAGCAAGTACTGAACATGTGTTTTTATAACGGCGTTTCGGACATCAAGACGTTCGACCCGGCTCTGTCGACAGACGTAAATTCCATCGAAGCCATCGACCTTGTCTTTACGGGCCTGGTGCAGTTCGATGACAATCTGAAAATCCAGCCGCAGCTTGCATCGTCCTACGACCTGGCTTCTGATGGCCTGAAATGGACGTTCCATCTGAGGCCCAACTTGAAGTTCAGCGATGGCACCCCGTTGACCTCAGCAGATGTCGTCTACAGTATTAACCGCGCTCTGCTGCCCGCAACCAAATCCGTGGTCGGCCCGGTCTACCTGGCCCTGATCAAAGACTCCGATAAGCTGAACGCAGGCAAAATCCCGACTATCATTGGGGATAGTCTGTTGACACCAGATCCCAACACCGTCGTTATCATCGCCAACAAGAAAGCTAGTTACTTCCTGGATGCGTTGGCCTACTCGACTTCCTTCGTTGTTGAGAAGAGTCTGATTGATAAGTACGGTGATACTTGGACCGATCACCTGAATACGGGCGGCGGCGATGGTCCTTTTGAGGTCCAGGCGTGGAACCACGGCACGAATGTCGTCCTGGTGCCGAACCCCACCTACTATGGACCCCACCCCCAGTTGACGAAGCTGATCTACCCGTTCTACAAAGTGACGGATACAAATTTCAAAGCGTACCAGGCGGGCCAGACAGACTACGCTACACTTATTCCTACCGCCGACCTGGACACAGCCAGGGCGCTGCCGAACAATCAGTACCAACTCGTGCCGCAGTTGTCGATCAACTACCTCACTATGAATTACCTGGTGAAGCCGTTCGACAATATCCACATTCGCCAGGCGTTTGCCCTCGCCATCAACAAGGACCTGATTATTCAAAGCGTGTACAAGAACACTTACGTCCCAACGAACCATATTGTGCCGAAAGGCATGCCAGGCTACAACCCGAATCTGATGGCGCCAGACGGCGTGGCAGGTACCAGTGGTGACCCCACCAAGGCCAAGGCGCTCTTGCAGCAGGGTTTGACGGAAGAGGGATGGACGAGCGTCTCACAACTCCCCGCGGTTAAGCTCACCTACGCAAGTGGCGATCCTAACTTGGCTAATGCGATGGCCGCTATGCAACAGATGTGGCAGACAACGCTGGGCGTCAGTGTCAAAACGAATCCCGAGGATTTCAACAAGCTGCTCACGGATTCTGAGGCAGCGCTCAACAATCCCAACGGCCTGCAGTTCTGGGCGATCGGCTGGATTGCCGACTATCCCGATCCGCAGGACTGGACTTCGCTGCAGTTCGGCAAAGGCCAACAGTACAACCAGATTAACTACGGTCAGAACAACTCAGCTAATGCGGCCCAGCAGCAGCAAGTTCAGCAGGCACTGGACGCGGCTGACGTGAATCCCGACCAGAATGCTCGCCTGCAGGCATACATGCAGGCGGAGCAGCAGTTGGTCAACGACGTCGCCTGGTTGTCATGGGCACAGGTGGCTTTCAGCCAGGTACTCAAACCGTATGTCAAGGGCATAGTCTTCAACGCACTGTTGTTGTATCCACCCAATGACTGGGGCAACATCTACATCGCAGCTCACTGATGTAGTGCAGCTGCAAAAAGTGTAGCAAAGCTGACGGAAGGAGGGACAGTGATCACTGCCTCTCCTTCCGTCAGCTTTGCGCTTGACAATGTTCAGGTACGTCACTTAAAATTAATACAAGTCCGCTTATGCATGCTTGTTATTTTCATCTACCGGATTTTGTCTATGAAAAGGTCCCATTCATGGGCACTTCTTTTTTACAGTGACAATACAAAAGCGATAGCACATGGATCGAGATGGCTGAATGACCTATCTTGAAAACTTGACAACCTCTTACAAGGAAGCAAGGGGCGTACTATGGTTCAATTCTTGATCAAAAGGTTTATTGGTCTCATCTTCGTTGTCATCGGTGTCACGTTCATCACCTTCACCATGGGGTATTTTGCCCCTGGAGATCCAATCCGCACAATGATGGGGAGCCATTTTGATCCGGTGCTCTATGCGCAACTGAAGCACACGTACGGGTTGGATCAACCCTTTTTTGTACAGTACTGGCATTTTTTAACGGGCCTGTTCAGGTTTGACTTTGGACTCTCTTTTGAATACCAGAACCGAGCGGTCTGGGACATTCTAAAAGACGGGGTACCGATCTCGGCGGAACTTGGATTCTGGGCACTGGTCCTGGAAGTTTTAATAGGCATTCCCGTTGGTATCATCAGTGCTTTGAAGGCGAATAGCTGGATTGATAGCACCAATATGGCTATCGTGTTGGTGATGTATTCGCTGCCAGTTTTCGTCTTCGCAGTATTTTTCCAGGTCATTATTGTAGGGATTGATACCCATACCGGCGCTCAATGGCCGGTTGCTAACTGGGGTAACCCATGGCAGTACACCTGGTCTGATCTGCAGTTCAAAATAGGACCGATTGTGATACTGGCGCTGGCCGGCCTGGCATATTTGACGCGCCTCACACGAACAAGTATGCTCGAGGTGCTGCGCCAGGATTTCGTGCGCACCGCGCGCGCAAAGGGTTTGCGCGAACGCGTCGTGATCTACCGTCACGCTCTACGTAATGCGCTCATCTTCAACATCCCTGGCATAGGTGCGGCTACGCTTGCAGCGACGCAGTACCGCGACTATCCCGTTATCCAGGCTACTGTGGTTCTTCTGGCGGTAGCAGTTGTGATAGGCAACTTGATATCGGATATTCTCTATACGCTGGTGGACCCACGCATTAAAGCTGCATAAGAGGTTGACAAAATATGGATACAAGGGATAAGAACCAGGAACTAGCTGCCGAATCATTTATGACTCCCGATTCGGGGATGAGCCAGGCCCCAATTGAGATGAACCTCACAGTACTCACGGACAGTGATGTTGCTATCACCCTCAGTGAGAACGAGCTGAAAGACCTGAAGGAACCACTCAAAAAGCCAGCAACGCCACTCCAGGAATCAATGCGCAGACTGCGACGTGATAAACGTGCCATGGCAAGCGTTGGTGTTATTATCTTCTTTGTGTTGCTGGCGCTTTTTGGTCCGTTCATTTACCAGCACATCGGAGGTATTTATAATAGTCCTATCTCCGGACCTATTGGTCCACAGGTATACCACACGTTCTATCACCAGGAACTCACCCGCCAGGATGAATTGCCATCGACCCAATACTGGTTGGGAACAGATCAACTTGGTCGTGATATTCTCGCGCGCTTGATGCAGGGTATCCTGATTTCGATAACTGTTGCCCTGCTGGTAGAGGTGGTAGATGTCGGTGCAGGTATCACTATAGGTGTGCTGGCTGGCTTCAATGGTGGGGCAATCGACCAGGTATTGGCGCGCTTTACCGATATCATTTTTGCTTTCCCCGGCTTGCTATTTATTATTCTGGTGGCCGGAATTTGGGGTGGATGGGCCGATACCACCTTGAGTAATATCCCCGTTATTGGCGCAAATGGCAACGCTCGCCTGTTAGTGGTCTCGATAGCACTTGCTTTCGTGGCATGGCCCTTGATGGCCCGCTATGTACGAGGCCAGACACTCCAGCTCAAAGAACAACAATTTATCGAGGCTGCACGTACAGCGGGTACCAGTGATTTTCGCATTATGATGCGCCACATCATCCCCAACCTCTTCAGCATAGTGATTGTCGCTTCAACACTGAACATCGTTGGTACTATCATCGGCGAGGCCGGCATCAGCCTGCTTGGCCTTGGTGTACAACCCCCAGGCTCCAGTATCGGCCTGATGATTTCGGATGCACAACCTCTCGTTGATTCTCATCCCTGGGAAATTCTGGTGCCCACCGTCGTACTGACCATTTTTGTGCTGGCCTTCTCGTTCCTGGGCGATGGCTTGCGCGATGCCTTTGACCCAAGATCAAAAGACTAGTGAGCGGAGGAATGAACATGGCAGAGCATCTGCTTGAGGTAAATAACCTTAAGACATACTTTTTTACACGTGCTGGCGTTGTGAAGGCAGTCGATGATGTTTCTTTCACAATCATGCCTGGTGAGACCCTGGGTGTGGTAGGTGAAAGTGGCTGCGGCAAGAGCGTTACAGCGCTTTCCGTGATGCGGCTGGTAGCGAATCCCCCAGGTAAAATCGTCGGTGGCGAAATTAACTTCAACGACGAGAATATCCTCGAAATGAACATGGATGAACTGACAGATTTGCGCGGCAGCAAAATATCGATGATCTTTCAGGATCCGATGACGTCGCTGAATCCGGTGTTTACCGTTGGTTACCAGATCGCTGAGACGGTCAAACGACATCGCAAAGACATGAGCAGGGACCAGGCCTGGAAACGCGCCATTGAAATGCTCGACCTGGTGCGCATTCCAGATTCCAAACGACGCGCTAAGAACTACCCACACGAGTTTAGCGGAGGAATGCGCCAGCGCGTCATGATTGCTATAGCGCTGGCATGCAATCCGAAACTGCTGATTGCTGATGAGCCAACAACAGCGCTGGATGTAACGATCCAGGCTCAGATTCTCGAGTTGATGAAGGGCCTTTCAAAAGAATTCGACACATCAGTAATGCTGATTACCCATGATTTGGGAGTAATTGCTGGTACCGCTGAGTACGTCAATGTGATGTATGCAGGACATATCGTAGAGTCTGCACCGGTAAAGCAAGTGTTCGAAACTCCTGCACATCCCTATACCGTGGGTCTTTTGCACTCTATCCCCCGCCTGGACGATCAACGCGGTATCAGGCTCAATCCGATTTCAGGACAACCGCCAGACTTACACAATCCACCTCCTGGCTGTCCTTACGCTCCGCGTTGCCCCAAGGTACAGAGTCGTTGCCGGCAGGAACGTCCAGAACTCATGCCGGTAGGCCGTGGCGATCAAGTGGCGGCTTGCTTCTATCCAGATTAGAACTGAGGGGAAAGAAAAAATGGCACAAGAAGTTCAATCGTCTATGGCGACAGGAACTACCCTGGTAGATGTAAAAGGCTTAAAAGTCTATTTCCCAATCAAAGGGGGCATCTTTAACCGAACTGTAGCACAGGTCAAGGCTGTCGATGGTGTTGACCTGTTTATCAAACGCGGCGAGACGTTAGGTCTGGTTGGTGAAAGTGGCTGTGGTAAGTCGACAACAGGGCGCGCTATCTTACAATTAATTAAGCCTACAGAGGGCAGCGTTAAACTGAATGGGACTGAATTAACAACCCTTCCACCCGGTGAGATACGCAAGAAGCGAGCAGATATGCAGATGGTCTTCCAGGATCCTTATGGCTCACTCAGCCCCCGATTTACTATCGGGAGGACCATCGCCGAGCCATTGGAGAACTTCAAGAAAGGCAATGCAAAAGAGATCGATGATGAAGTTGCTCATTTGCTTGAAGTGGTAGGACTCAACCCATACTTTGTCAATCGTTTTGCTCACGAATTTAGTGGAGGTCAACGCCAGCGTATTGGTATCGCACGTGCCCTGGCTCTTCGACCCTCGTTCATCGTAGCAGATGAGCCAGTGTCTGCGCTCGATGTGTCGATTCAGGCACAGGTGCTTAACTTGATGGAGGATCTGCAGGAACACTATGGGCTAACCTACTTATTCGTAGCCCACAACCTCTCGGTGGTAAAACATATCAGTGACCGCATAGCGGTAATGTACCTTGGTCGGGTTGCAGAACTATGCGAGAGTGAAAAGTTATATGAGCTACCTCTGCATCCCTACACCCAGGCGCTCCTTTCTGCAATTCCAGTACCTGATCCTGAGAAAGAACTACGGCGCAAACGCATTATCCTGGAAGGTGATGTTCCTAGTCCGGTTAATCCACCATCAGGCTGCAACTTCCATCCACGTTGCTGGAAAGCACAGGAGATTTGCCGGCAAGTCATTCCTCCACTAGAAGAGAAACAACCGAATCATTGGGCAGCCTGTCATTTTCCAGGATAAGCATGCATGCTTAAACATCTTGTTGTTCAAGATTCTTCATACGTGTAAGCAAGCGGATGCGCGCTATCAAATGGCGCGCATCATATGGTTTTACGACATAATCATCAGCGCCCGCATTAAATCCCACAATCTTGTCCTGGAGAGTTGTAAGTGAGGTAAGCAGCATGATCGGGAGATGATGTAGAGTAGGGTTAGTGCGAATAAAGCGACAAAGCTCAAGCCCATTTTCTGCACCAAGTTTGACCTCGCAGATTACAATGTCGGGAACACCTTCTATGAGGTGCTGCCTGGCTTGCATAAGGGACTGGGCATAATGGAGATGAAAATCACTCCCTACTGCCTGCTGTATTCTATTATATGCATCTGGATCATCGTCTACTAGAAGAATGTGTAATCTACGCAGTCTTTGTAGTTCATACACCATTATTCTCGTTCAGCATGTGTCTGTAATAAATAATCCATTCTGCGCTGCCGATCTGCCGGAGTCAGGCGTAAGACTCGTTCTATAGCTGCGTTAAGCGCTCCTGGTTTAAATGGCTTAGTAAGATACTCATCGACACCTGAAAGTAAACCCCTCATCTGATCTTCTTCACGTGTCATTGCGCTCAAGATGATGAGAGGAATATTTGCTGTGCGAGTATCTCCACGCAGACAACGAACAAGCTTATACCCATCCATGCGGGGCATCTTCACATCAATAATGACGCAATCAGGATTTTCAGCATAGACGCTTTTTAACCCTTCTTCACCGTCATAGGCGACGATAACCTCAAATGCGCTCTGTAGATTCACAGCATATTTAATAAGTTCTACTATTGTGGGATTGTCATCGATAACCAATACTTTTTTCATGATATTCCCGCACTAGAAAACTGAATTATACAGTGTACAAATTTCTCGTAATCTTCGGTCGCCTTTTTGCATTGTAACACAGTAGGAGATAACTGCCAACCTTTTCTAAACAATTTGTGCTAGAATGGTACAGGGTTTCTCAAAATTCACTATGTGACTGTTTACTGCGCGCCTGTGGCGCGCTCATGTAAGGGTGTGAAAGGTATTTGAGCGCCTGCAGGCGCTCAAATACCTTTCACACCCTTACAAAAGGCTCGCTTGCGTGCCAGATCCTTTTAAGAAGCGACTTTTGAGAAGCCGCATAGAACAGTATGAGCAATGCGTTGAAAAATTGATTCCAACTAGAAGACCAGGAGCTACTTTGATGGCTGGGACATCTATACTTGACCGCTATTCACGTCAAACATTATTCGGCCCGATTGGTAAAGATGGTCAGAAACGACTGGGCGAATCTGCGGTGGCCATAATTGGCTGTGGAGCTTTGGGAACAGTAATTGCTAACAACCTCTGCCGGGCAGGTATTGGACGTTTAGTGATTGCTGATCGTGACTATATCGAATTGAACAACCTGCAGCGACAGATTCTTTTTGATGAGGAAGATATTACGCGACGGTTACCGAAAGCCATTGCCGCTGCCGAAAAATTGCATCGAGTGAATAGCACAACGAAAATAGAGGCTCTGGTAGAAGATATTAATGCCGATGGTATTGAATCTTTGGTTCAAAATGTAGATCTGGTGCTTGATGCTACAGACAATTTTGAAACACGTTACTTGATCAATGATGCATGTGTCAAACATGGAAGACCCTGGATCTACAGTGCAGTAATAGCTTCGTATGGTGTGACTATGAACATTATTCCTGGAGACACTCCTTGCTTGCGCTGCATTTTTCCAGAGATGCCGCTACCTGGCACGACCCCTACTTGTGATACCGCCGGTGTACTCAATGGGATTGTAGGAGCAATTGTAGGAGTCGCTTCAACCGAAGCCCTTAAGTTGCTGCTGCAAAGCGACAAGGTGAGTCGAGAAATGTTTTGGATGGACGTTTGGGAGAATACCAGTGAACGCATTGAGTTACCACGCCAGGCAGATTGCCCAACCTGTGGATTACATCAGTATGAATTCCTCGATTCCCTGAACGGTACAAGCAGCGCTAGCCTCTGTGGACGCAATGCAGTGCAAGTTCGAAGTGGAAGAAAGCATGAGAAGATCAATTTACCAGACCTGGCTGAACGACTGCGCCCCGTTGGTCAGGTTTCATTCAATGAATTTTTATTACGCTTCATCGTTGATGACTATGAACTGACGATTTTCCCTGATGCGCGAGCGATTATCAAAGGAACCAATGACGAACAGGTGGCATTGTCTGTATACTCGCGGTATATTGGGATGTGACACCCTTTCCATTGTATGGCTAAGGGAACAATACGACCACTGTAAGTGCAAAAGTGACAAACAGCAGTGTTAAGCGGATTTTAAAAGAGCATAAAAGCTTACCGGCAAGTAGCGTTCCTACTCTGAGGTGATCCACTACTGATATAGGGAGCGATGCTTGCAGAAATGAGGAGAACCAATGATTGAGCGATTACAGCAGGTGCTTACGCGGATTGAACAGCTTCCCCCGGAAATCCAAGAAGAAGCCGCAGCACAGCTTGAGATACTCGCTGAACCTTTTGAAGCGATACCGGACACGAAGACGAACAGAACTCGAGGGAAGGGCAGAAGCCTTGCAGGTGCATGGCGCGATTTAGCCTGGGATGATGAAGCGGAGGCCTTTGACCGCATGCGCCATGCGACTCAGCCCACGTCCCCTATTGAATTATGAGGCGCTATCTGCTTGATAGTCCAATCTTGACTGGCTATCTCAAGGGCAGTTGCTTAACTACTATGAGTGCCTCATAAGATGAGCTTATCCTAATATCAAAAGTGCGCTACTGTCCCACTTGTACTCCACCTAACCTATGTTATAATACCCACGGTTAACCTGAAACCTTTCTTCACCTCTAACAATTGGGGAGATTCATTATTAATCATGAATGAACATATTCTTGTTTGTGTGGCGTGGCCGTATGCAAAAAG